>Ga0209467_1002465_pt1 | contig 13224 bp, 13 predicted proteins | sample Higcelwee11metaG_FD_187175 | JGI IMG/M metagenome (GOLD analysis project Ga0209467, IMG submission 187175) | Freshwater pond sediment microbial communities from the University of Edinburgh, under environmental carbon perturbations - High... | ecosystem: Environmental > Aquatic > Freshwater >...
GCCCTCTCCCACCGGCCCCACGCCCAGGCCGCCGACGCGGACGCCACGTTGACCATGCCCCAGGAGATTTTCACCTACGTCCTGCTCGGAAAGGCCAGCCTGGACAACGTGCTTGCGGGCAAAAAGGCCGTGCTCCAGGGCGATCCGGCCGCCCTGCCGAACCTTTTGGCCATGATGGACGACGTCGATCCCTGGTTCAACATCGTGACGCCCTGACGACGGCGGCGACGCCGCCAGGGAGATAACCGTGAAACGAGGAGTTCGAACTTATCCCTGGCATACAAGATGGGGTAAGGTTTGGACCACACCATGCACGATGCGGCGATTAGACAAGCTATGCTCAAGGAAGGCATTGACGCCCTGCTGGCCGGGGACGTGTCTGCGGGAAAGGCGATTCTGCGCGACTACATCAACGCTGCCGTGGGGTTCGGTCCCCTGGCCGAAGCCACCAACATCCCGGCCAAAAGCCTCATGCGGATGATTGGCCCCAGGGGAAATCCCCGCGCGGACAACCTGTTCCAGATCATCCGCCAGTTGCAGACGCACGAAGGGATTCGGCTGGGGGTGGGGGAAGAGGCGTCCAGAATGTAGCGGCTTGTTTTTTTGTCGCAACGCCCGGAGAGACGTCCGCCGTCTCTCACAGGGGCCGGTCGTCGAAATCCAGGGCCACCATATCGAGCCTCGGCCCGGGACCGGCAAACGTCCGGGCCTGGGCCAGGGTCTTTTGCACCAGCAGCCGGGGCAGTCCGGGAAAGGCCGGGTCGTCCCGGGTCAGCTCGAAGGCGTGGCGCACGGTGTTGGCCGCAGCCACGGCCGCGCAGGTCGTCCCGGCGATCCCGGCCTGGCGGCACCACCCGGCCAGGGCCGCAAAGTCCGTGTCCGTGAGATGGGCGTGGGTGTTGGCGAGCCCCATGGCCATCTTCACCAGCTTGCCGGGATAGGCGCACAGGGTGACCGCAGTAAAACTCCGTGCGGCCGCCGCCTCCAGGGAAAAACCAAAAAAATCCGCAATCTGCACGAAGGCCTGCTCCGGCAACCGGGGCAACGTCCGGCGCAGGGCCTTTTCGCTGCGCCTGCCCGTGGACAGGCCCACATGGACGACACCCATGGCCCGGGCCACGTCCAGGGCCTCGCGCACGGCCCCCATCCAGGCCTCGTGGCTAAAGGGCTTGACGATGCCCGACGTGCCCAGGATGGAGACGCCGCCCACGATCCCCAGGCGCGGATTCATGGTCCGCGCCGCCAGGGCCTCCCCGTCCTCCACGTCCACGACCGCCGCCAGCCCATGGGCGGGCGTTTGCCCGGCCATGTCCAGGGCCTCGGCCAGGGCGGCCCGGATCTGGGCCAGGGGGCCGGGATTGATGGCCGGTCGGCCCACGGCCACGGGCAGCCCCGGCAGGGTGACCACGCCCACCCCGGGGCCGCCTGTGATGCGGATGTCGCCCGGCGGCAGGGAGGCGTCGAACCCCACGGTGCAGCCGATGCGGGCCTGATGGGTGACGTCGGGATCGTCGCCGCCGTCTTTCACGGTCACGGCCCGGACCCGGCGTGCGGCGGCCGGGGGCGTCCCGGTCCCTGGGGCTGCAATTCTCGTCCCCGGCGCGTCTGGCGCGACCGTCGCGTTTGGCGCGTCTGGCATGTCTGGCATGTCTGGGATGTCCGCCACCTCGCCCACGGGCACGGTCAGGCGGGCGCCGTCCGGCAGGGGGATGTCCATGGGGCAGGGGCGCACGTCCGGCAAAAGGCCCAAAAGGGCCAGGGCGGCGGCCTTGGCCGAGGCCGAGGCCGCAGAACCGGTGGTGAAGCCGTTGCGCAGATTCGGTCGGTCAGGCATGGGCGGCGACCATGGCCGCTGTAAAGGCCGGGGCCAGATCCGGGTTGCTGCCGAAATGCAGATGCACGTAGCTGCCCAGGACATTGCCGACGGCATAGCCCTCGGGGGCGTCCAGGCGTCCCGAGCGGCCGGACAGGGCGTAGATGGTCCGAATGCCGGAATCCTCGCCAAGGGGGGCGACCAGCCGCGAATAGTGGAATTCATGCCCCCGGGCCTTGGCGCCCGCCGGCCCCAGAAGGCTTGCCGCCTGGGTGGTTATCTCCCGGTAGCCCAGGGCGGCGAAGCGCGGTCCCATGACGGCCGAAAAGGGGAAGACCCCGGCCATGGGAAAGGTGCGGCCTGCGGCGTCGGTCAGGGCCTCCATGAGGTACATGAACCCGCCGCATTCGGCGTAGACCGGCCGTCCCGAGGCGCAAAACTCCCGCACGGCCCGGCGCATGGCGGCGTTGTCGGAAAGCCTCGCGGCGAAAAGCTCGGGGTAGCCGCCGCCCAGGTACAGGCCGTCCAGGCCGGGCGGCAGGGCCGCGTCGCCAAAGGGCGAGAAGGGGACGATCCCGGCCCCGGCGTCGCGCAAAAGGCGCAGGTTTTCCTGGTAATAAAAGCTGAAGGCCGCGTCCCGGGCCACGCCCAGCCGGACCCGGGGCTCTCCCGGCGGCGCGGGGGCGGGCTCGGACACCTCGCACAGGGGCAGGCTGTCCAACAGCCGGGCCACGTCCAGGCGCAACTCCACGGCGTCGGCCAGGGCGGCGTACACGGCCGGATGATCGGCGTCCTCCAAGGGGTCGCACAGCCCCAGGTGCCGCGAGGGCAGGGCCAGGGCCGGATCGCGGGGCAGATAGCCAAGGACCGGCATGTCCGGGACGCTTCGCATGGCCTGGGCCAGGATCTCCCGGTGTCCCTCGCCGCCCACCTGGTTGAAGACCACCCCGAGAAATTCCAGGTCCGGGTCGAATTCCGCAAAGCCCTTGACCAGGGCGGCGGCCGAGCGGCCCATGGCCCGGGCGTCGACCGTCAAAAGGATGGGCAGCCCCAGGATCTTGGCCAGCCGGGCCGTGCTCCCGGCATCGCTTTGGCCGGAGAAGCCGTCGAAAAGGCCCATGACCCCCTCCACCACCACGGCGTCGGCCGTGGCCGCATACCGGGCGAAGACGGCCCGCACGGCCTCTTCGGACAGCATCCAGGAATCCAGGTTGTGGGAGGCGCGGCCCGTGGCCGCCTGATGGTGCCGGGGATCGAGGAAGTCGGGACCGGCCTTGAAGGCGGCCACCCGGAAGCCGCGCCGGGAAAGCGCGGTCATGAGCCCAACGGCCAGGGAGGTCTTGCCCCGGCCGCTGCCCGTGGCCGCCACGACCAGACCGGGCACGGCGGTCATCGGGCGGCGGCGACGACCTTGGCGGGCTGTCCGTGCTTCTCGGCCAGCTTGAAGCCCTCGTCGATGAGCCGGGCCGTCTGGGTCTCGCGCACCTTGGGGCTGCGCGCGCCCAGGACCACGGCCAGAAGCCGTGTGTCGCCACGCTTGGCCGTGACCACGATGTTGAATCCCGAGGCGTTGACGAAGCCGGTCTTCAGGCCGTCCACGCCGTCGTATTTGCCAAGCAGCGTGTTGGCGTTGCGGCGCATGATCTCGTTGTGGCTGAAATATTTCATGGAATGGATGGTCAGGGCCCCGGGGAAGCGCTCCAGGTAGGTCTTGGCCAGCCTGAGCATGTCCCGGGCCGTGGTCAACTGGCCCTCGGCGGGCATGCCGTTGGGATTTTTGAACGTGGTGGCGGACATGCCCAGGCTGGCGGCGGTCTGGTTCATGCGGAAAACGAAGTCGGGGATGGACGGCTCCAGGCGTTCGGCCACGGCCACGCAGGCGTCGTTGGCCGAGGCGATGGCGATTCCCTTGATGAGCTCCGTGAGCTTGACCTCCTCGCCGGGGTGCAGGGCCATGTTGGAGCCCCCGGCGGCCGGGGCGTGCTCGGTGACCGGGATCATGTCCCAGGGCCGCAGGTCGCCGCGCTGGATGGACTCGAACACGATGAAAAGGGTGAGGATCTTGGTCAGGGAGGCCGGGGCGATCTGGCGGTCGGCATCCTGTTCGTACAGGATTTCGCCGGTGCTTACGTCCATGAGCAGGGCGGATTTCACGTCCAGGCGGCCGTCCTCGGGCGGGGCCTCGGCCACGGGGGCGGCCTTGGCCTTGGGCTTTCGGGCGGCGGAACGCTTTTCGGCCTTGACCGGGGCCTTTTCGGCCTTGACCGGGGCCTTGGCCTGGCGGTTCTTCTCGGGACGTCCGGCGGCCGGTGCGGCCATGGCCGAGACGAACACCAGACAGACGGCGGTGAAGAGGGCCACAAGGGCTGGGCGGCAATTTTTTTTCATGGCGGTAAATCCCCATGCGCGTCGGTGAAGCGGCAGGTCCGGAGCTTGTAGCCCCGGCAGGTCTTCATGTCAAAATGCATCGGCCGTCACAGGATTCCGGGCGTCCCGGCGAGGTTCTGCAACGTTGACAGCGCGCTGTGCAAAACACGTCCGGGGACGAACGGGACGGCCAGAGCCAATGCAGTACGTGCATACGGTGAAAAGGAAACGGGATGCAATATCTTTTTTTCGGCATGGGCGCGAGGAGGCCTCTGCCGCATGGCGGATGTGGACGTCAGCGATGCGGGGCGAGAGGAAACGGTGCGTGTTTTCCGGGGCGCCGCCCGGCGAAGGGCTGGCGTGTGCTGGACGTGCCCCCCCGGTTTCCGGCGGATTGCCGGGCGATGCGTCTGATCTGACGGAATCGGAAGGGGGCGGACGTGACGCTGTGGCCATGCGGCATCGTCCCCGGGGCGTCGTGCCCCTTGACGCGGGTCACGATCAATAGGAAGGTGGCGCATGCGCCAGACGTCCCCCCGGGACGCGGATGCCGCCTGATGGACGCGGAGGTGGAACATGCGCCGCTTTGTCGCGCTGTGCATCATGATCATTGTGTCGGGTGCGGCTGCCGGATGCGCGGACAGGCAGACCTCCTTTCTCGAAGTCCGCATGACCGGCGATGCCCGGGTGTACGGACAGTATTTCAGCAACAGAAACTTCACCGGATGGAAATAGCCGGGCCTGCCCGGCGGGCGGATAATAACGGACTCCATGGCCAGCACGCACCTCGACATTTCCGATCTCCCGGCCAAACTCGCCGAACTGGAAATCTTCGCCCTGGAGCGCAACGACTATCGGGTCAAGCGTCTGGTGGGCGAACTCAAGCGGGCGGCCAAGATGCATGCCACCTCCCAGGCGCTTTTGCGGGAGGAGGGCATGGGGTTGCGCAAGGAGGTGGACCGGCTGAAAAAACAGGCCGTCACCCTGCAATCCCAGGTGGAGACGGCCTTTGAGAGCTACCATTCGAGCCTGATCACCTTCGAAAAGTTTCGTTCGGGCATCCGTATCGTGGAGCAGATGCGCACCCACGAGGATCTGCCCGGCATCGTGGAAGGCATCAAAAAGCTTTTCAATCTGCGCGCCGTGGGGCTTCTGCTGGACGAGGCGGAATACGCCCCGTTTCTGCCCGACACCATCCGTCGCGCCCCGCTTTCGACCATCCGCCGGGCCGTGGCCGCAGCCATCCCCGATCCCGTGCGCCGGGCCTCGTTCATGGGGCCGGTGACCGATGCGCCGGACCTGGAGTTTTTCTTCGGTCCCTCGATCCTTGGCGGCGGCGGCGCCCCGCGCCTGGGCTCCTGTTTCATCTATCCCCTGAAGGACAAGTTCGGGCCGCAGAATATGGTGGGGGTCATCGGCTTTTTCGACGGCAACCCCAAACGCTACGCCCGGGAGAAGCGGGCCGATTTCCTGGAGCATTTCTGCGACATCCTGGGCTATGCCGTGGTGGATGTCACGGATCGCAAAAAGGCCGACGCCCTGCGCGAAGACGTGGAGCGCATGACCCGGCATGACCTCAAATCCCCGCTGACGGCCATCCTGACCCTGCCCCAGTTGTTTCGGCGCGAGAGCAACCTCACCCCGCGCCAGACCGAGATGCTCAATCTGGTGCAAAGCGCCGGATACCGCATGCTGCACATGATCAACCAATCCCTGGATCTCTACCGCATGGAGCGCGGGGCCTACGAACTGACCCCCCAGCCCGTGGACATCCTGCCCATCCTGGACAACATCGCGGCGGAGTTGCGCGGGATGCTCGAATCCCGGGAACTGTCCATGGACATCACCGTGCGCGGCAGGCCCCGCCAGGAGGGCGACGCCTTCGTGGTCCAGGGCGAGGAGATGCTGTGCTACACCATGTTCTCCAACCTGGTGCGCAACGCCCTTGAGGCCTCGCCGCCCGGCGGACGCATCGCCGTGGCCCTGGCCGGGGACGGCCCTCTGGACGTGGCCGTGCACAACGCCGGGGCCGTACCCCAGGAGATCCGCTCCCGTTTCTTCCAGAAATACGTGACCGCCGGGAAAAAGGACGGCACGGGCCTTGGCACCTACGGGGCCCGGCTCATCGCCCAGACCCACGGCGGCCGCATCCACATGGATACCTCCGAATCCCACGGCACCACGGTCGTGGTCCAGTTTCCCAGATAGCCCCGAGAGAAGTTGCGCCGCGACCCGGCGGCATAGCGGGCGCGGCCCTGGTCGGCGGCCGTGCGCCGTCCTCGAGCCTCCTTCCCGCTATTGTCGGTTGCACGACAGGCCAGGGTGCAAAACGGCCGGAGGGCGGCTTGACATCCCCTGGTCGCATGTTACCTGTTTCGTCAGGAGGTGCGCCATGCAGACGCAGGGAACCAAGCAGTCGCGGTATCGTGAGCGGTTGCGGGCCAGAGGGCTGCGGCCGGTGCAGATATGGGTGCCGGACACCCGGCGGGACGGATTTGCCGAGGAGTGCCGCCGTCAGGCCTTGTCCGTTCGGGATGAGGCGCTTGAGCGCGAAACCCTGGACTGGCTGGCCGCCGTGGCGGATACCCGGGGGTGGACGGAGTGAGGCGCGGCGATCTGGTGACCGTGATCGTCCCGGGCGCATACGGAAAGCCGCGCCCCGCGTTGGTGGTGCAGTCGGATTTGTTTCAGGCCCTGCCCTCTGTGACGGTGGTTCCCATCACCAGTGAGCGGCGCAGCGCGCCGCTTTTTCGCATCGATCTTGAGCCTGATGCGCAAAACGGGCTCGCCAAACCGTCCCAGGCCATGGTGGACAAATTGCAGACCGTGCCGCGTGAAAAGGTCGGCGAGGTCTTCGGGCATGTGCATCAGGAAAAGATGCTCGAAATCGTCCGTTCCCTCTCCCTGTTTCTGGGCATCGTCTAACAGCCGCCGCAGCCTGTCTTAGACCCGCATGTCCAGGCTGGGGGAGGCGCTTTGCGTCTGCGCTCCGGTCTGCGACCCGGCGGCGTAGCGGGAGCGGCCCTGATCGGCGGTCGTGCGTTCCCGGTCGGCGTCTTGTCCGGTTGAGGCGCCCGAGTCCGCGCCGGGCACGGGTTCGGACCCAAGCGAGGCCAGGCCCGGGGACAGGACGATGGGGGAGAAGTTTTGCGAGGGGGAGGACTGGGCGGCGCGGGCCGGTTCCTGGGTGACGGCCGTTGCGCCCTGGGTGTCCGCCACGGCCCGGGCGGCGTCAGGGGAGACGGCCTGGGGCCAGGATGTGGCCATCAGGGACCGGGCCAGGGTTTGGGATGAGCTTTCGATCATGGCTACCGCCGAGGATACTGGTTGCCGTACTGAAATATCCTATCGGCAGGCGGTAGGGGAAACTTGAGGGTCGGGCGAAAAATATTTTTTTACGGAATGCCAGGCGGGAAAGGCCTCGGCCCAGGGGATGGCGCCGCCGCTATTCATCCTCCAGCGCCTCCCCGCCCTCGGTCTCCACCCCAAGCTCGGCGTCGCGCAGCGCCCGGCGCAAAATCTTGCCGCTTCGGGTGTGCGGCAGGGACTCGCGAATCTCGATGGCCTTAAAGGCCACAATCGGCCCAAGCTCGCGCCGCACATGCCGCGCGATATCCGCCCGCAGCCCGTCCTCGCCGTCGAACTGGGCCTCATAGCCCGGAACCGGGGCCACAAACGCCTTGGCCACCTGCCCCTTGATCCTGTCCGGCAACCCGATCACCGCCGCCTCAGCCACGGCCCGGTGCGACAAAAGCGCCGCCTCAAGCTCGGCCGTGCCCATGCGCCGCCCGGCGATGTTTAAGACGTCGTCGGCCCGGCCCTGAATGAAATAGTACCCGTCCTCATCCCGGTGGGCCATGTCCCCGGCGAAATACATCCCCGGGATGCGGTTCCAGTAATCCGCCAGACAGGCCCGGGCCCCGCCCATGTCCTCGGTCGGCTCCTTGAACATGCCCGGCCAGGGTTTTTTGATGACCAAAAACCCCCCCTTGCCCGGCGGCAGGGAGGCGCCCGCCGCATCCACCACGTCCGCCGCAATGCCCGGCAGCGGCTTGCCCACGGAACCGGGTTTGAGCGGCGAGATGGGCAGGGGGCTGATCATCATCATGCCCGTCTCCGTCTGCCACCAGGTATCCAGCACCGGGCAGCGCGAGCGGCCGATGTGCTTGTGCAGCCACAGCCAGGTCTCGGCCCCGATGGGCTCGCCCACGGACCCCAGGATGCGCAGGGTCGAAAGGTCGTGTTTTTTGGGATACTGCGGCCCGTAGCGCATGAGCAGGCGCAGAAGCGTGGGCGTGGTGTACAGCGCCGTCACCCCGTGCCGGGCCACCATGCTCCACAGCCGGTCGGCCTGGGGATAGAGGGGATGGCCCTCGTACATGATGGAGGTGGCCCCGGCCAGAAGCGGCCCGTAGATCCCGTAGGCATGGCCGGTGATCCAGCCCGGGTCGGCGGTGCAGAAATAGATGTCCGTGGGCTTTACGTCGAAGACCTCGCGGAAGGTGTGGTGCACGCCCACCATGAAGCCGCCGTGGGCATGGGCCACGGCCTTGGGGCGGCCGGTGGTTCCGGAGGTGAACAGCACAAACAGCTCGTCGTCCGATTCCATGGCCGCGCAGGCGGCCTCGGCGGATTCCCGGCGCACCACGTCCTGATAAAAAAGGTCGCGCGGCGCGGTCATCTCCACGTCGATGCCCACCCGGGGCACCACCACCACGGTCTCGGCGCAGCCGCCATGCACCCCGTGCAGGGCGTCGTCCACCACGGGTTTGAGCGGGATCACCCGGCCGCCACGATAGAAACCGTCGGCCGTGACCAGGATCTTGGAGCGGGCGTCGTTGATGCGCTGGCGCAAAAAGCGGGCCGAGAATCCGGCGAACACCAGGCTGTGCGACGCGCCCACCTTGGCTGCGGCCAGCATGGCGATCAGCGTCTCGGGCAGGGGCGGCATGTACAGCGTCACCCGGTCGCCCCGGACAAGCCCCAGGGACCGGAAGGCGTTGGCCAGGCGGTTCACCTCCCGGAAAAGCTCGTAATAGGTGAACTTGCGGCAATCCCCGGCCTCGCCCTCCCAGATCAGCGCCAGCCGGTTCTTGTTGCCCGAGCGGGTGTGCCGGTCCAGGGCGTTGTGGGCGATGTTCACGCGGCCGCCTGCGAACCAGCGGAAGCGGGGAGGGTCGTCGTCGTCGAGCACCCGCTCCCAGCGGCGGTGCCACTCCAGTTCCTCGGCGGCCCGTTCCCAATAGGCCAGGGGATCGGCGGCGGCCAGGGCCAGAGCGGATTCCAGGTCGCCGGGGGTGACGTTGGCCTCGATGACGGTCTGGGGATCGGGTCGAAACACCCGGTTCTCCACATGCAGGGCGTCGAGCGCGCCGGTTTTTGACTCGTCGTATCTTGTCGGCACGTCACAACTCCTAAAGCCCGAGCACCTGTTTGAGCTCACCGATGCGGCGGCGGCCGATGGGCAGTTCGATGCGGGTTTTGCCCGCCGTGCGCAGCATGAAGTTGCCGCCGGGCAGCGAGGCGATCTCCGTGACCAGATCCAGGTTCACCAGGTATTTGCGGTGTACCCGGAAGAACCGGTGGGGCTTTAAGCGGTCCTCCAGCAGTTTCAGGCGGTAGGAGGTGAGAAATTTCTGGGTGGCGGTGTGCACGAAGGAATAGTCCTCGTAGGCCTCCACGAAGATGATCTGGGTGTAGGGGATGAAAATGGTCCGTCCGTCCAGGGTGACCGGGAGCTTTTCGATGTCGCGCGGCCGTTTGAACTGGCTTAGGTCCCAGGCCTGCTTGAGGGCGGAGATGAAGCGGTCTTCCTCCTCTTCCTCCAGGGGCAGGCGCACGGTCTCCTCGTCGTCGCCGCCTTCGTCGCCCGGCGGCTCATCGGCCTTTTGCCAGGCCGAGGGGGCGGAAATTTCCTGGAAGGCGGGCTTGACGCGGCTTAAGCGTTCGATGGTGCGTTCAAAGCGTTCCGCCGTGGCGGGCCACAGGAGGTAGTCGGCGGCCCCGAGCTCGAAGGCGGCGAAGGCGTGGGATTCGTCGGCGGCCAGGAAGACCAGCCCGGGACGCTGCTTGCGTGCGGCCAGGGTCCGGGCCAGCTCCAGGCCGGAGATGCCGCCGGGCAGGTCCACGCCCAAAAAGACGATGCCGTAGGGGATGGCGCGCAACAGCTCCCCGGCCTCGAAGGCGCTGACCGCCTCGCCCACCACACGGATGAAATCCACGCCGCCCAGGTATTCCCGGAGGCTGGTCCGGGCCGTTGGGTCCGGGTGCACGAGCAGGGCGGCGATCTTTTCCATGGCTGTCCGGGTGTCGGTGTCGGGCAGAGGCCCCTGGCGCGGGACTCCGCAAAACGGAGATGGCGCTTTGGGTTGCTATCACGCCTGCGGCGGGCTTGCAAAGCCTGGAGGCATATCCTCTTTCGGATATCTGTGGGTGGGGGTGGGCTCGGGGTTTGTCGCGGCAGCCATGTTGAAGAACTTCATCCTTCCCGTCCGGGGATTCCAAAGGGGACGTGTCCCCTTTGGCCGCCGGAGGCATTTCCCCCTCCGACTGTGTGGGGTTGGGGTCGGGCTCGGGGTTTGCGGCGAATCGCTTCGGCAGCCTATGCGTCGCTGCGCTCGAGGCTGCCGGGCGCGGCTTCGCGCAAACCCGTCGCCCGGCTTGGGGATTTTGCCCGGATGCGTGAATCCGCAGAAAGGCAAAGAAACAGGATTCTTGATTGAAAAGACAAGGGGCTTTACAGGGGGGGCGTCACCGGTACACCGAAAAAGTCCCACCTCTTCCGTTCGGGGACTCCAAAGGGGACGCGTCCCCTTTGGCCGCCGGAGGCATTCCCCCCCTACCACCTTCCGCTCACCCCTTGGCATGCCGGGTCAGAAAGATATCAAGCTGGTTGGCGAAGGCCTCGCGGTCGCGGTTGGTAAGCGGCGGCGGCCCGCCGGTCGTCACTCCCGCGCCGCGCAGTTCGTAGAGCAGGTTGCGCATGGTCAGGCGGCCCTGGATGTTGTCCTTGGTATAGAGTTCCCCCCGGGGGTTCAGGGCATGGGCGTCCTTTTCGATGACCAGGGCGGCCAGGGGGATGTCCGCCGTGATGACCAGATCCCCAGGCGCCACGCGCTCCACGATGGCCGCATCCACCACGTCGAAGCCCTGGCCCACCCGGATGGCGTCTATGTACGGCGACGGCGGGGTGTACAGGGTCTTGTTGGCCACCAGGGTCAGGCCGATGCGCAGGCGCATGGCGGCGCGAAACAGGATTTCCTTGATGGCCGTGGGCAGGGCGTCGGCATCGGCATAGATGTGCATGGGGTTCCTTGGACGTTTTTTCGAAGCGGAAAAAGTGCCTGGCATGGCCCGTGAGAAACGGCGGCTCGGGGTTTAAGGGCGTATTCCCCGGGCGCGCGGCGACGGCGACGCGGCCAGACCCCGGCGGGAAGGCAGCGGAAAATCCGAAGCAAAGCGGCCTCAGCGACGGTCCAACTCCAGTTTGAGCGTGGCGTCGCCATCCTTTTTTCCGGCCGCGAGCCGCACGGCGTCGATGATCGTGACCGCCGTGGCCCGGTCGGCGGCGCTCAAGGACACCGTCTCCTCGCTGATGCGCCCGGCCAGGAGCAGCCGCCCCAGCGAACTGGCGAAACTCAGCATGCCGTGGGCCTTGCCCTGGGCCACGACCTCGGAAAACGTGGCCTCGTCGGTCTCGCCATGCACGATCATCTCCCTCACCCGCAGGGTGGGGGCCATGACCTCGAAGATCGCCGTGCGCGACCCGTCCAGGGTGGGAACCAGCCGCTGGGCCACGGCCAGGCGCAGGCAGCCCGCCAGGGCGGCCCGGGCCGAGCGTTCCTCCGACGGCTCGAACAGTCCGGCCAGCCGGGAGACCATGCCCCCGCAGTCCGTGGCGTGCACCGTGCAAAAGACCAGATGGCCGGTCTCGGCGGCCCGCAGCGCGGCCTCGGCCGTCTCCCGGTCGCGGATCTCGCCCACCAGGATCACCCGGGGGGCCTGGCGCATGGCCGCCCGCAGGCCGCTGGCGAAGTCCTGGAAATCCGGCCCGAGCTCGCGCTGGGAGACAAGGGCCCGCTTGGGCGGATGCAGGTATTCCACCGGGTCTTCCAGGGTGACCACATGCACCGCCCGGGTCTGGTTCACCACATCGATCAGCGCCGCCAGGGTGGTGGATTTCCCGGACCCCGTGGAGCCGACCACGGCCACCAGCCCGTCCCGGGCCGCAGCCGCCTCGGTCACAAGCGGCGGCAGCCCAAGCGCGGCGGCCGTGGGAATGGTGTCCGGGAGGCGGCGAAACACCATGGCCGTGGCCCCCAGGCGCAAAAACACGTTGGCCCGCAGGCGTGTTCCCGACGGCAGGGCCAGGGCCAGGTCGGCCGAGCCGGTGGCGGCGTGGTCGGCCTTGGCGTGGGGTTTTTGCTCCAGAAGCGCCCGGGCCATGGCCGCCGTGTCGGCCTCGGTCAGCATGGCCGGAAGGCCGCCAGCCACGGGGGTCAGCGCGCCCGCCACCGAGGCCATGACCGGGCTTCCCGGCGACAGCAAGAGGTCCGAGGCCCCCGGGGCCTGCGCAAGGGCCGCGTCCAGAAGGTTTTCCAGAAAATGCAGGTCCATCATGGTCTGCCTCGCGACGGGAGGTCGCCGCGCCATGTTCGGCGGGGCGCCGCGTCCCGGTGTCGTGTTCTCAAACTCCGCACGTCCGAAGGGGAATCCAACCATTTAGAACAAGGCGTAAAACCCGTCCCGGCGTTTTTTATGAGACGCGCCGCCGCTGGCGTCCTGACGGCCGGTCATTTCCCGGCCTCCGGGTCCGGCAGGGCGCCGGGCGGCAGAAACGGGCGCAGGCGCTCGGGGTTTAAGGCCTTGGCGGCCGCCTCGCGCGGATCGACCAGGCCGTTTTGCACCAGTTCGATGAGGGAGTCCTCCATGGTGCGCATCCCGAACTTCTTGCCCGTCTCCATGGTTCCGGGGATCTGGTGGATCTTGCTTTCCCGGATGAGGTTCCTGACCGCCGGGGTGGCGATGAGGAGCTCCAGGGCGGC
>Ga0209467_1002470_pt1 | contig 13187 bp, 11 predicted proteins | sample Higcelwee11metaG_FD_187175 | JGI IMG/M metagenome (GOLD analysis project Ga0209467, IMG submission 187175) | Freshwater pond sediment microbial communities from the University of Edinburgh, under environmental carbon perturbations - High... | ecosystem: Environmental > Aquatic > Freshwater >...
AAGCCTTCATTCAACCGCTGTGGTTTGCCACGCAGACAGGCCAGTTCCTCCCCCCTTGCGGGGGAGGCTAGGAGAGGGGTTCGGGACACAAAAACGAAAGCTTGTCGTGAGGAGAGAACCCCGCCCCCCGCCCCTCCCGCAAGGGGAGGGGAGCAGCGCGGCTCTGTTCAAAACCAGTCGTCTTTGTCACAAGAAAAAACCTTCATTTAACCGCTGTGAATTGCCACGCAGACAAACCTGTTCCTCCCCCCTTGCGGGGGAGGCTAGGTGAGGGGTTCGGGACACAAAAACAAAAGCTTGTCGTGAGGAGAGAACCCCGCCCCCAGCCCCTCCCGCAAGGGGAGGGGAGTGCGTGGCTCTGTTCAAAAAGCAGTCGCCTTTGTCACAAAGATAAGCCTTCATTCGAACGACTCGCTTGCGCCGTATGAGCCGTGGTTGTTCGGGGGTGACGCGTTATGTGTGTCTTCTCTGACCCCTGAATCCTTCTTCTTTTCTCTAGCCCCTTGCCTTTTTCAGCGTGGGCGTTTAGATCCTTTGCGACAAGGCGAACAGCGTGAGCGCTTCGACCTTGTCGTTGATTTAAGTGGAGAAAATACGGTGTCTCGGTCAGTTAAGCAAAAAATTCTTATGTGTCCGCCGACCTATTATGGCGTGGATTATGTCATCAATCCTTGGATGGAAGGCCAGCACGGCAAAACAGATATCGCCTTAGCGCAAAAGCAATGGGACGCTTTGCGCGAGAAACTTGCCGTGCATGCGCAAATTGAAATTGTGCCCGCCCAACCCGGCTTGCCCGACATGGTGTTTACTGCCAACGCTGGTTTGGTTTGGGATGGCGTTGTTGTCGTCAGCCGTTTCCGCAATAAAGAGCGGCAAGGCGAAGAGCCGTTTTTCTATGATTGGTTTGCTGCGAACGGCTTGCGTTGCGCCGAATGGCCGCAAACGGTTCCGTTTGAAGGCGCTGGTGATGCGCTGTGGGATCGCGCCTTGCCGCTTTTGTGGATCGGCTCGGGCTTCCGCTCGGATGTGAATGCGCCGCCGCGCTTGGAAAAAATATTTGGGCGTCGCGTCGTGCAAATGAAGCTTGTCGATCCGCGCTTTTATCATCTTGATACGTGCATGTGCCCGCTGGCTGGCGGCTATTTAATGTATTTCCCCGCTGCCTTCGCGCCGGAAAGTTTGGCGCTGATCGAAGAGCTTGTGCCGCAAGATAAGCGGATCGTTGTCGCCGAAGAAGATGCGGCGCAATTTGCGTGCAATACGGTTGAGCTTGGGGATCAGGTGTTTATGAACGGGGCCTCGGATGCGCTGCAAGCCAAGTTGCGCGCGGCGGGGTTCAATCCTAACCCCACACCGCTTTCCGAGTTTCTCAAAGCGGGCGGCACAGCAAAATGCTTGACGCTCAAACTTGTGGAGCCTCTCGTTTAAGCGCTTTGGCGCTGGGCGAGCGAAGCGATATTCATATCTTCCATCAGGGCCGTTAGTTTACGGTGCCGTCCACGGTGCGGAATAGCCGCCGCCTCTTGCGCGTCGCCGCAGCCCATCGCTGTTTTGAGCTCGCCAAGGCAACGCTGAAGTGTGACCACTTCGCGCAAATCCTCGCGATCATCAATTTGCAGCATGGTGAGTTTGTTTTCGACAAGATCGATTAAAATGGAAGCCGTTACCTTTGATAGGGACATGACATCCTCCGCTTGATAACCCTTAAAAAAACATCTCAACGCATGTCTCTATTATTTAGCAAAAAATCTAAGATAATATGAATCAAATGCAATATAATATAGTTAATTCAATTGGTTAGCTAAGGTCTTGGGAAGGGGGCGCGTTACGCAGAAGGGTTAACCGGCTTTCCGGTAGCCTTCCGTATATTCATCGAGAAAAAAATCGTCGTCCTCATAAGAGAGGGCTTCCAGTTCTTCCTCCGTCAGATTTGCGTAGTCGGGAATGATGTCTTCGATAGAGGAGGACAGGCGCGGTTTCATCCGGCCCCATTGGTCTTGAGCAAAGGCTTTAAGGTCGGCCAAACGCTCCAAAAGCGGCGCTTTAAAATCAATCTCGCGTGCGACCTGCACAAGTGGGTTGGGCTTGGCGCTTTCCACTTTCTTGGGGGCAACCATCGTGGCGCTGCCCTTGGCTTCTTGGGGTTTTTGCATCGGCAGTTCGACGCTTTTTTTATCGCTTGCTGCGCTTGAGGTGTGCCGCGCACCAGAACGCCTTCTGGACGAAGGGGTCGTGGGCGGCAGTGGCGGCTTGTTCGCGGAGGGTTTGGCTCCTTGGATAACAGGGGCCCCCTGTGCGACCGGGGCCCCCTGTGCGACAACAGGCGCGGGCTCAGCGGCTTCTTGTGCGACCGGTTCGGTTTGCGCGGGCGCGGCTTCTGTTTCGGGAAGCGTCTCCGCAACCGCAGCTTCCGTTACGCTTACGGGTTTTTCTTGCTCTGGGGTTTCCGTTGCTTGGACAGGGGCGGTGTTTTGTTCGACTTCGATCCTCTCTAGCACGTCTTCGCTGACAGGCTGCTGAGATTCCGGGGCGGGTAGTTTTCTATGCGCAAAAGACGGTGTTTTAAGCGCAAGTTTGGGCAGCGTTGGTGCCTTTAAAGAAAGCGGGCGAACAACACGACCTAAAAGTGACGCAAGAGCCTGCGTCTGGCGCAGCGCGTGTGGCTTGGCGCCCGTGCGTTCAATGGTGGTCAAGCGCGGCATGACATCTTCAATGTGCTGAACCAGCGTTTGCAACGACTGCTTCTTCGAAGCGACTTCCGGTTTGCCTTCAGCGCCGACATAATAGGAAGCGTAATCGCTGGATTGGCCATAAATTGAGGCAATTTGCCGCGCAAGATCAGCGCCCAGTTTGCCGATTTGTCCCACATAAGCTTGGAACACCAGCGAACGCAGGCGCGGCCAGCTTGTGGCACGCTCATCGGGATCGTGGGCCATTTTGGTCAACCGCGCCAAGCAAATGGCACGCACAGCCATCAGTTCACCGCGTAGCGCGGCGGCTACGGCGCGCAACTCTTCTTTGCGCTCTTGTTTGCGGTTGAATACATAAGCGCCACCGCATACAAGGCCCGTCGCCAACAATAAAAGGCCAGCGATCAACAGCTGATATCTTTCGATGATATTTGGTTCTGCATTGATCGACGAGGCATCAATCTCTGCGGAGGGATAGGCATCCAGCACGTCTTGCGTGACTTCTTTCGCTTTGAGATCATCCGGCAAAGCAGGCGGCGGCACGAGTTGTTCGTTCGGCTTGGCTTGCGGCGTCGGCGCTTGAAGCGCGGCTTGTGTGACGGGCACAACCGCTTCAGCAACAGGCGCAGGCGTTGCCGTTGGGGCGGGTGCGGCTTTGGCTTCAGCTGGCTTTTCGTCTTCCTTTTTCTCTTGTGCGGCTTTACGAATGCTATTGGTCGAAGCGGCATCCGGCGCATTAATTGACCATAAGCCGAGATGTTGGTTTTTGGCCGCGTCTTCGGCTGGGATATAGGTTGCTGCTAATTCTGTGCCATGCAAAGAGCCCCGCGCCGTGACGGCAAGGCCGCGCCGCAAAAGCTCCATGCCGAAATCAAGATTCTCACCATTATGGCAAGACGCCAAAAGACGGCCCTCACGATCACGATCGCGCACGCGGCACGTTACGGTGCCTTTGGCAAGCGCGTCTATGACGTTACGCGCTTGTGGGCCGAACGAGGCCGAAAGCAGCGGCGGCACAACGCCGAACAAACGCATTTCAATTTTATCAATCTTGACGCGCTCGGAATCCAAAACGGTTGCTGCGCCTTCGACAAGACGTGAGGTCGGCAAAGCAGGCGTGGGCGCAACAAGAAGCTGTTGATTCACCGGCGTGCGCGGCGACTTTCTGGGCGCAGGGGCCAATTGCGCTTGCGCCGCTCCGCAGGGCAGCAGCAAAGACAGGCACAGAAGACCGAAAAGATGAGTGTGACGACGCGGCATTGGTGTTTACAAACCCTTTGTTCGACAAGCCTACTCTTTTACCTCAGCTGGAGGTCGGCGGGAAGCTCGATTTTTAGGGTTTTGGTTTCAAAAAAAGGGCCGTTTCCGGCCCTGTTTTGATGCGCTGCGGCGGCAAGGCTCTTTTAGGCCAAGGTGTCGAGCAAACTTTCCTGCATATCCTTTTGCACACCGATGACTTTTGCGTTGGCTTCATAGTTCAGTTTGGCGGTGAGGATGGTCACCGCTTCTTGCGCAAGATCGACATTTGGCGCGGCGATGAGCCCATCGGCGTTGGCATTCGGTGAAGAGGGATCGTACGCCGTATAATAAGACGGATCGCGCGACACTGTTTTTGTCGTTACGCCAGATGTGCCGTTTGCTGAGCTTGTCGCGATCGCAATCACATCTTGCGGCGCATAAGACGTCGCTTTTTCGTTTTCTGCCGAAGGCAGTTGACCTGTTGATGAAACATTAACGATGTTTTTCGTCGCTGTGAGCAGCGTTTGCGTGGCCGCATTCATACCGGAAAGAGCTGTCTGAAAAACGCTGGACATGGCTGTGTTCCTTGTTTTTGCGTTTGAAGCTGTTGTCCAAAGACCGCTCATTATAGCACAAACACGGTTAATAGTTTCTCAACGAAACCTACGAATTCCCTAAGTTTTCCGCCAAAAAAAACGCATTTTTCTTCAAAAAATCGTCATCGCATTAACTCGGAATTTAGCAATCTTCGTGTAGGCTTGAATTATCGAGAAAGAGGGAAATGAAGAACGAAGCTTAGGACAGTCCCCTCTCAACGATAAAAGCCTGAAGGAAGGAAACTTCACCAAGGCTCACTCAAACCAAAGAGAAGTACCATGGCCCAGGAATTTGGATTTCAGTATCTTGCACCGTCAGCGGATGAGACTCTCGAACGACTCATTGCAATGACCAACCAGACCAATCTGGTTGCTTTGGACAAGACTCTGGCCGCCATCCGTCGCTCAACCGGCAGCTATGCCGCCGCCGCCGCCCGCGTGGGTAGCATTGGCGAACGCATCGTCCGCGCTGTGCACGAAGTTGGCATGACGCTCCCCGCGCATCAGCGCGCTGTTTAACACGGCCTCCTTCTCAGGTTAGTGCTGCAGGGATTTTTTGCAGCCACAATGAGGGCCCGCGAAAGCGGGCCCTCATCTTTTTGCCAAAAGTTACGAATTTCTTTGTTTACGGTTAAAAAGTCATTGGGATTAGCTTAGGATTTCCTTTATGCAGAAACAGGCCTTTATCTGCGCGTAAGGTTTGGGTCTTTTGCGGCCTTTTACAGTGAGCCAGCGCCCTATGACGAAGCTTCGTTTCTCTTTGCCCTTCACCGCCGTCGAGGCAATCACAAGTCTTTTCGCGTTGATCCTTGCTGCTGGGGCTGGGTTTTTGTATTTGGCGGTGCCGCTTTGCACCGGTCTTTTGCCTCATTGGGGCGGGGCGGTGGCCGATGCTTCGGTTTTACCTCTTTCCTTTGGCCTTGTGGCGGTGGGGGCGGCCTTGGCTTGGGGGCGGCGTGAGGCGCTGTTTTTCACGGCTGTTCTCGTTTTTTTGAATCTTCCGGCTGTTTTCTTCGTGGCGTTTGACCGCGATTATTTTATTTTTACGACGCTTTTCGCGCTTTTGGCTCTGGCGGCGATGAAAAAAAGCGGCTCGTCGCGCAAGCTTCAGTTTATGTGCGGCGGCCTTTTTGTTTTTTTGGCGAGCGCTTTTATCGGGTTGAACAGCTATGAGCTTGGCGTTTCGGGTGAAATCGGCCCGGCTCAGATCTTAGCCGTGTTTGAAACCAATCGCGCCGAAACGCTGGCTTATATGAAAATCTATCCGCTTTTGTGGTTGGCCATTCTGGCTTTGCCCCTAGCTGGGTTGGGTTGGGCGTGGGCCTGCCGCAAACAGGTGTTCCGTGCAGGCGGCGTTTCGCGGGACATGCTGACCTTGCTCATCACACTTTTACTTTTGGGCGCGATGTCCACGCCGACGGGCACGAAGGTTTATTACATCGGCATTGCGCTATTCAATTACGATCAAAAGGCCTTTGCCTATCGCAAGGCTTTGCCCGAGCGCTTGACGCATGTCGCGGCGCTTCAGGCGGTGCGTGAGAAAAACGCGCCGCAGGGCGCGACACTCATCGTGATCGGCGAATCGGCCAATCGCAATCATTGGCATCTTTATGGTTATAACCGTGCAACGACGCCGCAGATCGAAGCGCTCGATCCGCAAAGCTATGTTGCTTTTTCCGATGTGATTGCCAGTTATTGCGGCACGACCTATAGCTTGGCGGCCGCGTTGACGACGGCGTCGGTCGATAACGGTTTGTCTTATTACGATTCCGGCGTGGCTTCGCTGATGGAACTTCTGCGCGGGGCGGGCATAACCACCGTATGGCTGAGCAATCAGGCCGAGCATGGTTTGTGGAATCAATCCGTCACGGATTTAGCGCAAGGCGCGAACCGCGTTTGGTTTTCTGTGCGTGACGAGCGCGGCACAGGGGCCACGAGTTTGCTCGATACGTTTGCTTCGCTCAAACGGCCTTTTGACGATGTGCTGCTTAAGCAAATTGAAGAAACGCTTGCGACGAACGCCAAGCCGGTTGTGATTTTTGTTCATTTAATGGGATCGCACTCGGCTTATGAATCACGCTATCCGCCTTCGTTTGCCAAGATCAATGCGGCGCGGGACGGGCTTCCGCCACTCACTAACGGCATCACGTGGCCGTTTGTGGACAGCTACGATAATTCGATTCTCTATACCGACCAGTTTTTGGGACAGCTTGTCGCGCTGCTGGCGCAGAAAAAGGGCGAGAACAGCCTACTCTATTTTTCCGATCATGGGGAATCGCCGCTTTTGGGATTGCCGCATGATCCGGCGCGTTTTTCAAGTGGGAACGTCGATGTGCCGCTTGTGCTGTGGCTTTCCAAAGCGTTTCGCGCGAAACATCCACATGTGATGAGCCAAGCGCGGGCGCATCAAAAAGCGCCTTATATGCTCGATCATTTGGATCAGATGGTTTTAGATTTGGTGGGCGTGCGCGGGCCGTTTTATCGGCCAGAGCAAAGTTTGTTGAGCGCGGCCTTTAAGCCCATCACGCGGCGCACGCTTAACGGCGCCATCAATTATGAGACGATCGGCCAGCATTATTGCGACGAAGTCCTTGCGAAAACGGGCTACCGGCTTGGCGATTGCGCGAAGATGAAGTGAGCCGGTGGTTTAGCTCGCGTTACGTTCGGCCTTAAAGGGGCGGGCGAGCAAAGCGGCAACGGTATCTTCGACGCGTGCGCCTTTGTTCAAAATGGCATCGACTGCTTCGATGATCGGCATTTCCACGCCGAGCTTATGTGCCAGCGTTACCGCGGCGGCTGTGGTGGGGACGCCTTCGGCCACGCTGTTGCGCGAGGCTAAAATGTCTGCAAGGCTTTGCCCTTGGCCTAAGGCGACGCCGAGCGACATATTGCGCGACTGCATGCTCGCGCAGGTGAGCGTGAGATCGCCCAACCCGGACAAGCCCATCAAGGTTTCAGCTTTGGCCCCGAGCGCGACGCCAAGACGCATCATTTCCGCAAGGCCGCGCGTCATCAATGCGGCGCGGGCGTTTTCGCCCATCGCGCAGCCTGTGGCGATGCCGGTAGCCAACGCCAGAACGTTCTTAATTGCACCGCCGATTTGCGCGCCGAGCACATCGTCGCTGGCATAGGGGCGGAAGGTGCGTGAGCCGATGGCCTGCACAAGCGCTTGCGCCAGCGCGCTATCAGCGCAAGCGAGTGTGACGGCCGTGGGCTGACCCAGCGCCACTTCACGCGCAAAGCTTGGCCCCGAAAGCACGGCCAGCGGGTGCGCGGGCAGCGTTTCGGCCATAAGCGTTGAGGGCAATTTCAGCGTGCCCAGCTCAATGCCCTTGGAACACAAAATAAGGGGAATGCGCGGGCTTGCGGCCAGCGTAGCGAGCTGCGCGCACAGGGCGCGCGTGTGCTGAACCGGCGTGACTAAGAGCCAAGCTTCGCACGCGCTGAGATCGGCCAAAGAATTTGTCGCTTTTAGGCGCGGGTCAAGGACGACGCCGGGCAAGAAACTTTCGTTTTCATGCCGCGCATTGATTGCGGTGACCACTTCGCCTTCACGCGCCCAAAGCAACACATCGCGTCCGGCGCGGACAAGCGCGGCGGCCAAAGCCGTCCCCCACGCGCCGCCGCCGATAACGCCGAATTTTTGAAAGGAACTCATGCTTGTTCTCCTGTCTTGCGTAACTCTTCGAGGGGCCAACGCGGCCTTGCGCGCAGCGTGAGCGGATCGCTGAACCCCAAACGCAAGCGCTCAAGGCCCGCCCACGCTATCATGACGCCATTATCGGTGCAAAGCGCGATAGGCGGCGCGAAAAAGGGCACGCCCCTTTGTTCACACAGGGCCGTGAGCTTTTCGCGAATTGTTCTGTTGGCTGCCACGCCGCCGCCGACCACGAGCGCCGTGACGCCACGCCCTTCTTGATCCAAGAGGTCGAACGCATGCGTTGTGCGGTCAGCTAAAATCGTTGCAATCGTCGTTTGCAGTGACGCGGCCATATCCGCGATAAAAGGTTCGCGCAGAGGTTTTTCGGCCTCGGCTATGGCGATGCGTACGGCGGTTTTCAGACCGGAAAACGAAAAATCGCACCCCGCGCGATGAAGAAGCGGATGAGGCAGCGCAAACGCTTGCGCATTGCCTTGCCGCGCGGCTTGTTCGATCATCGGCCCGCCGGGATAGCCAAGGCCGAGCAGCTTGGCGCTTTTATCAAAACATTCGCCAACCGCATCATCCAGCGTCGTGCCCAGCCGTCTGTAAGTTGAGACGCCCTCGACCAAGACCAACTGGCTATGCCCGCCGGACAGAAGCAAAAGCAGATAAGGAAAAGCGACATCATGCGAAAGCCGCGCCGTGAGCGCATGGCCTTCCAAATGATTGACGCCGATAAAAGGTTTTTTTGTCACGGCGGCAAAGGCTTTGCCTGCCATTGCGCCGACCATTACGCCGCCGATCAGGCCGGGCCCGCACGTCGCGGCGATGCCGTCAAGGCGATCCAACGTTAGCCCGGCTTGCTTGAGCGCTTCGCGCACAAGGTCGTCCATTTTATCCAAATGCGCCCGCGCGGCAATTTCAGGCACAACGCCGCCATAAGGTTTATGGGCCTCCACTTGTGAGGCGGCGGCGCTGGCTTTGATTCGCGCCTCTGGCGCGGCGGCATCTTCAACAATGCCGACGGCGGTATCATCGCAACTGCTTTCAAGGCCCATAACAAGCATAAGCGTTCCTTTCCCGAAGGCGAGAGCTTAGCGCAAGCGGGATGGGAAAAGAAGGGGGGAGACAAAAGAGTAGGGGTCAGGGGTCAGGATTCAGGGGTCAGGAGTTAGGTAAGAAGTTTTCCCTATCCTTTCTGTCATCTCCGCGAAGGCGGAGATCCAGGGGCATAGGAACGGGCGCTTGTTCAACTGACCCTAGATTGCCGCGCGCCCAAGCGGTCGCTCACAATGACAGGGTTTTTAGGGGGAGTGGCTCTCTTTCCTTCAAAGCCTGAACAAGGCCCCAAGGCAACAAAAGAACCGTGTCATCTCCGCGAAGGCGGAGATCCAGGGGCATAGGAGCGGGCGCTTATTCAACTGACCCCAGAATTGCTACGCAATCGTTTTTAAAAGCCGTTGCCCTTCATGAAGTCATCGGTGGGGTGCGGGACATCCTCAAGCGTAAGGCGCGGGGTGTGGGCTTGAATCTTACCTTGAACTTTTGCCACAGCCCGAGGGGCTTGTTGCGGCGCGCGGGCGGTTCCCGTCGTTACCGAGGTTTTTTGCGTTTCCTCTTCCCCCGTTCGTTCGGCAAGCCACAGCTTAAGCTTGCCGAAGAAGTGCGTACGACGGTGAAATAATTGCCCTGACTTTTTCATGCCCACAGCTTACGCCACATTGGCTTGATCGCGACCTTAAACATTTTTGTTTCCGTCTGTGTTCGAGCGGCCCCCGCCCCCTCCTGGGGTTTTAGGTTGACCGTTTTCACCAAAGACGGTTCGTCCCCGATTGCCCAGCCCTGAGTTCGTTCCATCATCATAGGCCTTATGCATTTCCTCAGTTTTTGTTGAAGTCGTATTGCTCAACAACAAGTTCGTCTTCTCATCTTTGGTATAACCAGGTGTTTTTTCTTCTGGCTTAGTCAAATTAGCTTGCTGCCCGCCACCTGCCCCACTGCCACCACCGAGCCGTCCCATCATCTCGTCATGGCGTGTTGTGGCGAGTTCTGCCCCAGCCTCTTTCTCTTTTGTCGTGTCCGCAAGATTCTTTGCATCAACGCGTCTCTTCGCCGCACCGCTAATTGCATTTCCACCAGCTCCAGCCGCGCTTGAAAGCGGGCTGGCGAGGCCTTTTGCGACCATAGCGCTACCGACAGCCCCAATTGTCCCGGTATCGCCCATTCTCTCTTCATGGGCGTTCCCTCCGAGCCAAGTCAGGGCGTGTTGCGGGAACATGCCGATGGTTTGGAAACATTTATTGGCGCAAATGTAGGCGAGTGCGCAATAAATGACTGCATAAAGTACGCGGGCTAAGGCGGGTGTGCCGCCGGTTAGATTGCCTGTGCCAGCGGCGGCAATCGCAAAGACGGCATTAAGGAAGCTGATAGCAACAGCGAAGAGGATAAACCCAGCAACCAAACCAAAAATCATCAAGGTTGGGCGAAGCAGAATCTGCAGAAGCTGGAAATAACCTCTTTTAGCGGCCCCATTGCCCATAAGGCCGTTACCATGTGGCGTCAAATGCGCCAAGGCAAATAAAGGCATGGCGACGATGGCTTCGAACACAGCAACAATCCAGGTTAGTGAACCGAAAAAGAAGCGGAAGAAGGGAAAGAGAGGCAAAACAAAGCCCAAGGTGAAGCCGATTGTAAAAAACAAGACAGACAGGGAAATTAAAAGGCTGCCAATCATTTTAAGCCCTGATGAAAGGGCTCCCCCGCCGAGATCGGTCATACCAGCGGAGAAAAAGCTCGCGACCATGCCAGCGCCGCCGGATCTAACGGCTTCTACCGAAGCGCCAATGGTCGTTGCTAAGGCTCCCGTTGTCAGCATCCATGTGCCTGCCGTTATAAACCCTTGGCCAAAAGCCGCGAGTTCCTGTAGCGGATTTTGTGTTTTGTCGAACTTTAATGAAAGCGCACCAGTACTATCCCAGATTCCAGTTATGTACCCACCAAGTTCAATAAGGCTGAACAGAAAGTCTACAGGATTGACAAAGGCCAAGAATCTTTGCGTTAAACTTTTCTGATCAAAGCCAGAAGCAGCAACTTTGGTTGAGGAGGCTAATCCGTCTGTGCTAATTTTATAGCCCAACGCGTCAGAATATCTCTTCATTTGCTCAACTGTACGGGCTTTAACAGATTTAACGCCTTTCGTGTCATCTGCCCCATCGGCACCTAATTTTGGGGAAAGGGCTGTTGGAACGCCGTTGTGAATACTGGACGAACGATCAGAGGCAAGCCGCGCAATAGTGTTAAACCAGGCTCCGGCGGTTAACCACCCATTTTCTTTAAAAGAGCTATCATTTGTTGATGTTGTGGTTGACGTTGTGCCTGAGATAATTCTTGCCGTCTCTGAATCTCCTGTGGCGACACTGCTAGAGATCGCTGATTTTAAGGCATCTTCAAATCCTGCAATTAATGTTTCGGCCTTTGCCATAGCTTTCGACGCCCTATCTTGGTCAACGTCGGCATGGGCATAGTAGGAATAAGTATTTGCCGCGAATTCTTGGAATTTTGGAAGATAGGTGTTCACAACTTTTAGCTGGGCATAATAAACCCCTTTGTAAACGCCTTGTGGAACGGGAAGAACCTCGAGGCCGCCGCAATATTGAAGCTTGTTTTGAAAGAGAGCCCCAAAATTATAAGTCTCAACTTTCGTTGTATCACTAAAGTCGATAGAAGTTACCGTTGTTACAGGCGCTCCTGCGTTTTCTGTGATCGTGTCGATAACACTTTGGCTTCCATATACGTTGCCTAGGTTCGTGTTGTAGATCAGAGCGCAGGCATAATTATTGATCATTCTTGTGGCGAATTCGCGCGCGGCAGGCGGAGTCTTGACGCATGAGGGAGACCCATTGGTGCAGGTGCTTGATACTTCTGCATTTGTCAGGGCCGATAAAAAGATATTCCACGTTTGGCTTGCGAGGCCGGAACCCATTTCAGCGACCTTAATGACAATATATTGTGCCGTGTTATAGCCGCCAATATTGCAGCTTGATGAAGATCCAGAGCTTGTTGCAATTGGAACCAAAAGACCGATGGCAATGACGAGACGGATCGGAGCCCAAACCTGATTGGCCTCACCCATGAATTTGCCAGTACGCGCCGTGTCGATGATCATCGTTGTGAGATGGTAGAGCAGGATGATTCCCGCTAAAACAAGAATTGCGCTGCTGTAAAAGGAGAGCATCGCACCGATAGCGCTTTGCATTGAGCATCCGGAAACGGAAGCGTCAGCATGATTGGAAATTGAAATAGCTTCGCCATAAAAGATGTAACGAAGCCAAGCATTGCCCCAATCCGCCGTGGCGGGGCTTGTAAAGATGCTGCTAGTCTCTGCCGCGTGCGCTTGGGGCACGAGGATTGAGAAGAGTAGCGTGACGACAAACAAAAACGAGAAAATCAGGCAGCCGAAGACGGCGGCGAAAAGGACGATTTGCGGAATGCCGTCGCGGGTGAAAGACAAACGACTCCAAGACACGCGGATAACCTCGGCAAAGGAAAGCGGCGCTTTTTCGTCGAGTAAGCCCGGATGATTAGCTGGAAAGAGCCCACAGCCCGCAAGAACCATCGCGAGCAGGCGCACGAACATTTTTGTTTCATGGGCGAGCGGTTTGATATCGTCGCCAAGACGGGGATTGAAAAGCGTGCCTAAGAGCGAGCTTTTCGTTGCATCCTTTTTGTCGTTCTTTTGTGAAAACAGCATCAAAGACTCTCCCTTGTTTCGTCTTAATAGGCGGCGCACGTTATAATTCTGTCTATACTATCCTTTTACACCGCAGACAGTTAAGGAGCTTTTAATTATTTTCAAAGGCTTGGTTAATGAAAAATGAAAAAAGGGGTAAGAAAAAGGGAAACAACCGGGATGCCCGCGGGTCCGAGCACGCTGATTGTTTTTATGGCCACGAAGGCGTTCTAAAAACAGCCACCGGCGAAGGCTGAGGCGGGGAGGGTTGGGCTATAGCCCTTGCATGG
>Ga0209467_1002474_pt1 | contig 13168 bp, 11 predicted proteins | sample Higcelwee11metaG_FD_187175 | JGI IMG/M metagenome (GOLD analysis project Ga0209467, IMG submission 187175) | Freshwater pond sediment microbial communities from the University of Edinburgh, under environmental carbon perturbations - High... | ecosystem: Environmental > Aquatic > Freshwater >...
GGATGTGAGGGAGCTATTTTAAATTCTGACCTAAACTGGAGCATGCAGTTACTGTTTCCTTCTGCTGCAAAAAACATAATGGATATTGACTGAGTTGCAAGAGACGTGCATTCAGCACGTAGTTCGGCGTCAGGCATAGAGTTGGCAGGATCAATCAAACGACTCACCATTCAGCAAATATGACGCCATTAAATTTCATACTGATGGAAGCAACAAAGAGTGTAACTATTCTCTGAACAACGCCGAAATAATCGAAGGAACTTAATCACGTAACTCACCCCGAAAAGGAGAATAGTCAACATGCGTAACTATGTTTACTTATTAATTGTCGCTATCGCTCTTTGTCTGCCCAACTCTGCTTTAGCTGTCTCGCAATGTTCTTCAAAAGCAGTCGATCAAGCGAAAAAGCTATTAAGCTTCCACTCAAATGGAGATGATCGTATTGAAATAACGCCTGAGGTAAAAGAGTTACCATCCATTTCCAATCCTGCTCATAAAAAACAGAAGTTTCAGGTTCTGGAGGTTTGGGGCTACATTTACAAAGGCTCATACCGTATGCGCCTCATTTACTATCCCAATGGAAATGATTGTTTGCTTATGGGACAAGAAATATTGGAAATTGCGAAGATCTAGGGGAAAAGAGGGACGCTTCCCATATTTAGCCAGCTTATCGAAATCGAACTGGGAGCCACTAAAAGGCCAGCTCCCAGTTCGGGATATGCTTCGGGGATTGACCAACTTCCCTTGTGGGGGGATGACCGGTTCACGCGCACGCGCGTGAACCGGTGAATAACGAGTTAACCGATTGATATGAGGAATGAGAAAACTCATGAACACTGATGCCTTTCTAAGCCACTCACATGATGATGCCTTGTGGGTTGAAGCATTGGCTCGTCGACTTGAAGACGAGTTTTGCCATAAGGTATGGCTTGACAAATGGGTACTTGTCCCTGGGAAGAGTTGGCAGCAAGCAATGGCCAGAGGACTTGAGGAAGCTGCAAGTTGCGCTGTTTTTATTGGTGCCCAAACCCCTAAAGGCTGGTTTCAAGAAGAAATCGAGCGTGCTCTTGATCTACAAACCCGGAACTCTGATTTTAGAGTTATACCTGTTCTACTCCCTGATGCAGATACTGCTTCTGTACCAGGATTTCTGTCGCTACGAACATGGGCAGATTTCCGGAATGGACAGGATTTAGAATATGCTATGCACGTACTGAGACAAGGTATAAAAGGCGAATCCATTGGTCGCTGGCCAATTAATAATAGTGGGATCAGCGATGGCAAGCTCCGCCAGTATGAGCAAAAAATTATCGAGTTGACACGGTTTCGGTCTTTGGGAGTGCATGAGGAGGTTATTATTGAATTTGAACGTAAAATTCTGGACAAATGGTTAGATGCGGGAGGGACAGACTAATGACTCAGAAGCCTTCAATTTTCCTCAGTTATTCGTCGAAAGACAAGCCCGTTGCTCGTGAGTTATATCACTTAATTGCTGGTTCTGGTCTTGGTGTCTGGTTTGACGAAGCTGCAATAGTGCCAGGGACTAATTGGAATCAAGAGATCAAAATTGCAATAGCGAATTCTACTGTTGTATTGATGTTAGTTGGTACACGCCCAGCCGGAGAGTGGCAGACTTTTGAGTTAAAGTCTATGCTTGATCGAGCGACATCTGACCCTCAATTCCGAATCATCCCTGTCCTATTACCTGGAGCATCTGTCGACAACCTTCCGAACGAGTTACTTAACTATCAGTCAATAGATTTACGTGATGCACGTGATGAAAACTCAAAAATCATGAGAATTGCAGCTGCACTGACAGTAGATACTAAAACAGGTGAGTTAGCTGATTCTGAGGAAATTGGTGACCGGCTTTATGAATCGGGTGACTTAGTCGGCGCTATCTCTCCTTATCAAAAAGCGCTTGAAGTGGGGAGTTCTCAGCTAGGTGAAATATATCCTGATGTTGCAAGGATTCGACGAAAATTGGGGGCTACCTATTTAAGAGTTGGCAACTTTGAGCAAGCAGAGTACTGCTTTCGCAAGGCACTAGAAATAGACAAACAGTTGTATGGAGAGGAAGACGCTCGAATTTCTGCCGATTTGAGCAATCTTGCGACGTTATATGAGTATAAAGGTGATTTTGCATCAGCGAAGCAGTTGCAAACTCAGGCACTTGAAATGAGTTATCGCGTCTTGGGAGAGCAACATCCTGATACTCTGACAACAATGAATAATCTTGCTGGAACTCTTGGAAGCTTAGGTGATCTGGATGGGGCGCGTGCACTTGAGGAAAGGGTCTTAGAATTGCGAAGCCGTACCCTCGGCGCTAATCATCCAGACACAATAAATACACTAAGCAATTTGGCCGCAACTTTTGCTGATATGGGTGATTTCGATCATGCATTAAAGCTTCAAGAACAAGTTCTAAAGTCTCGTCGCGAGCTACTAGGTGACGATCATCCGAATACCCTGACATCTATGAATAATCTTGCAAGTACATTACACGCCGTGGGTGACCTTTGTTCTGCGCAAATGCTTCAGGAAGAAGTGTTGTCTATCAGCAAAAGATTATTCGGAGAGGAACACCCTAACACTCTCACTATTATGAATAATCTTTCAGGTACGCTTCGCTCTCAAGGAAACCTAAAATCAGCATGTGCGTTACTAGAACAAACTCTCGCAAGCTACCGTCATGTTTTAGGAAGTGATCATCCTAGCACTGCGGTTGTTATGGGTAATTTAGCTTCTACTCTTCAAGAAATGGGCAATTACCAGGATGCTTTAAAATTGCTGGAAGAGGCTTTTAAGATACTCGAGTATTCGCTTGGGGGCGAGCATCCATCTACAAAGAGCATTTACAGGAGCATTGTTGCACTAAAACACAGCAGAGCGCAGGAAACTACCGAGACGGCTAACTAGCGCCAGGACCGGCCCAATAAACCGGCCGGTCAGGCTTAAGGCGTTGCCGCTCAAGAACCGAAAACACGAATTAAAACCGAGAGGTCTGACTATGAAAATGCTCACTCTGCTGATTTTTGCACTATTTCTTTCGATTCCATGTGAGGCCAGAGCAGAGCAGCAACAGATCATTCCAGGTAAGTACGTTACAGAAGGAGGCTGGGGCAATTTATCCATTTTTAAAAACAATAACGGCGAATTGGCTTTCGAGATTAGCGCATTGGGAGCAAATGCACATATGTGTGAGCTGGGCGGCAAGATAAAGGGCGTTCAAGCGACACTGGACGGAATGGAAGGTTACGCCCCGTGCGTGATAAGCTTTACCCCCCAAAATCAACAGATTGAAGTGACTATCAAAGCGGGTGAATGCAGTATCTATTGTGGTGCTCGCGCCGGATTCACCGCTGTTTATTACAAACCTGGCAAAGATTGTACCCCAGCCAATGTCCTTAAAAGTCGCAACAGATTTAAAGCGCTTTATGATAAAAAGGCCTACCCTCAGGCTGCCTCTGCTCTGGAGCCGGTTCTTAAAAACTGTGAATTTTATCTGCCCTGGCCCGACAAATGGTGGATTCGGAACGATCTTGCCCTGACCAAACATAAACTTGGCCTCAACGCAGAATGCATTAAACTACTCCAGCCCGTATCAGACTGGGCCAAGGTGGTTACGCTTCCCCCTGTAGAGGAGGAGCTCTGGAAACCAATTCAAAAAGCAACGCAAACCAATATCGGGCTGTGTCAAAAGGGTTTATGACCCTCTTTTCATCGGGTGAACGCCAGAGATATCCGTACCGTTCTTTTGCTACGGCAATGAAAAATCAACGCGCCCCGCTTGCGTACCTGCCACAACCACGCTATCTTTAGTGGCGCTTCACCAATCAACAGACACGAACATTACACTTCCCACCAAGGAGAATCTGATGAGACGACTTGCCATTCTGACCAGCGGCGGCGACTGTTCCGGCATGAATGCCACCATCCGGGCGGCTGCCCGCACTGCTATTGCCAATGATGTTGAGATGATCGGCTACCGCAAAGGGTATGCCGGGCTGCTGAAGAACGATTATATCGTGCTTGATTCTCTGGCGGTGGCCGGTACCCTGCAACGGGGTGGCACCTTCCTGCAATCAGCGCGGTCACAGGAGTTTCGCACCGAAGAAGGCCGCAAGAAGGCATTGGATAACCTGCTGAAGGAGCAGGTTGAAGGGCTGATCGTGGTGGGGGGTGACGGTTCCCTGTCCGGCGCGCTGGCTCTGGATAGAATGGGCTTTCCGGTAATTGGCATCCCGGCCAGTATTGACAATGACATCGCCTATACCGACATGGCTCTGGGGGTTGATACCGCCCTGAATAACATTATTTATGCCGTTGACTGTATCAAGGATACCGCCTCATCCCATGACCGGGCCTTTATTGTTGAAGTTATGGGCCGCAACTCCGGCTATCTGGCCTCCACCACCGCCATTGCAACCGGGGCCGAATTTGCCATTGTACCGGAAGTGGAGCTTGACCTGACTGACATGTGCCACCAGTTGCGCCGCCGCTACGAAGAAGGACGCACCAATGCCCTGATCATCATGGCTGAGGGGGCCGGGCATGCCCAGTCAATTGCCGATGGCATCAAGGATGCGGTGGGGTTTGAAACCCGTGTGACCGTACTGGGTCACTACCAGCGAGGCGGTGCGCCATCAGTCTTTGACCGTCTGCTGGGTAGCCGTTTCGGCAGAAAGTCGGTTGATCTGCTGCTGTCCGGTACGAAAGGGGTGATGGTAGGTCTTTCTGCCAACGCCTTGACCACCACCCTGCTTGAAATGGTTGTAAAAGGTGGGCAGAAAAAGTTGAATGAAGATCTGCTGCGTATGGCTGATATTCTGGGAATTTAACCATGAGGCGTTCCAAAAAGCTGTTCAGAACACGTTCTGCCAAGGAAGGGCTGCCACCAGGCAGCCTTATCCATATTGGTGAAGCGCCTGCAGATGCCGTCAGCATCTCGGTCTTTGAATATAATGAACAGGGGTTGCAGGAGACCAGCTCTGAAATCCTCGATCTCGGCCTTGTCAGGCCCAAAACAGCAGGTGTGATCTGGGTTGATGTGGAAGGGGTACATCAGGTTGAAACAATCCGCAGCCTGGGTGAGGCCTACAACCTGCATCCCCTGGTGCTGGAGGATATTGTCAGCACGGTACAACGTCCAAAGATTGAAGATTATGACGACTATCTGTTTGTGGTGGTCAAGATGCTGCTGCCCCTGCCGGATGGCGACTTTGCAGCTGAACAGCTGAGCCTGATTCTGGGTAGGGGGTATGTACTGACGTTCCAGGAGGGAATCAGGGGTGATGTCTTTGGGCCGGTGCGGGAGCGGATCCGCTCTGTTAAGGGCAAGATCCGCACGCTGGGGGCCGACTACCTGCTCTACACCCTGCTTGATGCGGTGGTAGACCGTTATTTTACGGTGCTTGAAAACTTTGGGGAACGGTTGATCAGTATTGAAGAAGATATTGCACTGCACCCCCACCCACGAACCCTGGTACAGCTGAACGACCTCAGAAAAGAGGTGATCTACCTGCGCAAGTCGATCTGGCCGTTGCGGGAGGTCCTGTCTTCACTTGAGCGTGACGATACAGACCTGATCTGCGACGCAACCCGCCTGTTTCTGCGGGATGTCCATGATCATGCCGTACAGACTATTGATACGGTTGAGACCTTTCGTGATCTGCTCTCCGGCATGCTGGACCTGTATCTATCAAGCCTCAGTAACCGTACCAATGAGATCATGAAGTTTCTGACCCTCATCGGTACTATCTTTATTCCACTGACCTTTGTGGTTGGCCTCTACGGCATGAACTTCAAATATATGCCAGAGCTTGAATGGCACTATGGCTACTTTATTGTGCTGGGAATAATGGCCCTGATGACCATCGGTATGATCTTTTACTTCAAACACAGAAAATGGCTGTAGCCTGCCCGTGATAACCACTTCTATCCACCACAAGATACTGGATGCCATCCGGCAGTTCAATCTTTGCCAGCCTGCGGATCGCCTGATTGTCGGGGTGTCTGGTGGTGCCGATTCAGTAGCGCTGCTGGATCTGCTGGCCACCTTGCCTGACTTTCCGCTCACCCTGATCGTGGCCCACCTCAACCATTGCCTGAGGGGCAATGAAAGTGATGGCGATCAACGGTTTGTTCAGCAGTTGGCAGACAACTACCAGCTGTCCTGCGAACTGCGCCGCGTTGATGTCAAACAGCTTGCCGGGCAACAACGGCTCTCGCTGGAAGAGGCCGGACGCAAGGCGCGCTATGATTTTTTTAACGACCTGCGGAGTCAGTACGGCGCCAGTGCCATAGCGGTTGCCCACCATGCCGATGACCAGGCGGAAACCTTTCTGCTACGGCTGCTGCGGGGTGCCGGAACTGCCGGGCTGTCTGCCATGGCACCACTCAACCAGACCGGGATTATCCGGCCACTGCTTGCGATCAACCGACAGGAACTGCGGGCTCACCTGACCGCCCGCCAGCTGACCTTCCGGGAAGACAGCAGTAACGGTGATCAGACCTACCTGCGCAACCGGGTACGCCATGAACTGCTGCCTCTCCTGCAGGAGTACAACCCTGCCATCTCAAAACAACTGGCCACCACAGCCACTCTGCTGGGTGAAGATGAAACGCTTCTGGCCCATTGTACAGAAAGCGTCTTCAGCCAGATCAGCCGCTGCGGGACCGGTTGGGCGGCACTGGCCTTACATGATCTGAAACGGCAGCCGCGACCACTCCGGTTACGCCTGTATCGCCAGTCAATTATGACGGTCCTTGCCAATCTGCAACGCTTTGAGCTGCGTCATCATCAGCTGCTGGATAAACTGCTGCTGGAGGGGGTAACCGGCGCCAGACTTAACCTGCCCCAAAGTCTGGTTGCAACGTTAACTGCAGAGCACCTGCTGTTCGCACGAAAAGAACAGTTGCAGATTGCTGCCCCCTGTAAAGCGATTATTGATGCCCCCGGCATCTACGGGCTTGGCAACGGCCTGTCCCTTATTATTGAACGGGTATCTGCTCCTGAACAATGGAAGGATCTGCCCGGTACAACCACCTATGTTGACCCTGATCTGGCCCCCTTTCCCTGGCAGGTACGACCGGTTGAGCCTGGCGAACGGTTGGAACTGCTTGGCATGACCGGCAGCCGGTCGGTTCAGGACATCCTGACCGACCTGAAGTTTCCTCGCCATTTACGCCGATCACTGCCTTTAATCAGCTGTGGCGAAGCCCCGCTCTGGTTGGCAGGAATCCGGCGAAGCCGACATGCGTTAGTCCTGGCCGGTCAGAAACAGGCTTTCCGTATAATGCTTTCAGGCAAGGAGAAGTTGCCGCTTTTCCCTTGATCCATCGTGCATTTTCTTAAATTCCTTGTCGTACAAACATAAAGTATGCTAATTTTTTTAAATTTGAGTCTACCAACATTTCATGCAGTTCCAATTAGTGGAGGATTAACTCTTGAACCAGTTTTATAAGAATCTGGCCCTGTGGCTGGTTATCAGCCTGATGATGATCATGCTGTTCAACATGTTCCAAAAGCCCCGTGTGGCTGAAGATCGACTTGGCTTCAGCGAGTTTATGGCCCAGGTTGACGATAACAAGGTCAAATCAGTTATCCTGCAGGGCAATGATCTGACCGGTAAATACCTGGACAAGGATGGCAAGGAGAAGGCTTTCCGTAGTTACAAACCGACGTTCGATGCTGACCTGACGGAAAAGCTGTTGGAAAAGAAAATCACGATCCAGGCAAAACCGGAAGAAGAACGTTTTTCCTGGTTTTCAATCTTTATTTCCTGGTTCCCCCTGTTACTGCTGGTTGGCATCTGGATCTTCTTTATGCGCCAGATGCAGATGGGTGGCGGTAAGGCCATGTCATTTGGAAAAAGCCGCGCCAAGTTACTGACAGAAGCCCAGGGCAAGAAGACGTTTGAAGATGTGGCAGGTATTGAAGAAGCCAAGGAAGAGCTGGAAGAGATCATCGCCTTTCTGAAAGAGCCCAAGAAGTTCACTGCTCTGGGGGGGAAAATCCCTAAAGGGGTCCTGTTGGTTGGTCCTCCGGGAACCGGCAAAACACTGCTTGCCCGTGCAGTAGCCGGTGAGGCAGGCGTTCCGTTTTTTTCAATCTCAGGTTCTGATTTTGTTGAGATGTTTGTGGGTGTTGGAGCCAGTCGGGTCCGTGATCTGTTTTTGCAGGGCAAGAAAAGTGCCCCTTGCATTATCTTCATTGACGAGATAGATGCAGTCGGTCGCCACCGTGGTGCCGGTCTTGGGGGGGGGCACGACGAGCGTGAACAAACCCTGAACCAGTTACTGGTGGAGATGGACGGGTTTGAATCCAACGAAGGGGTGATCCTGATTGCCGCAACCAACCGCCCGGATGTTCTTGATCCAGCCCTGCTGCGTCCAGGCCGTTTTGACCGTCAAGTCGTGGTCCCCCGCCCGGATGTCAAGGGACGTGAGCAGATTCTGACGGTACATGCCAAACAGGTTCCCCTGACTCCAGAAGTTGATCTGGCAGTAATTGCCCGTGGCACACCCGGTTTCTCCGGTGCTGATCTGGCAAACCTGGTCAACGAAGCCGCCTTGCTGGCTGCCCGTCATGACAAGACATCAGTAGGGCCGCAGGACTTTGATGCAGCCAAGGACAAGGTTCTGATGGGAGCCGAGCGGCGCAGCATGGTTATCTCTGATGAAGAGAAAAAGAGTACCGCGTATCATGAAGCGGGCCATACCCTGGTGGCCAAAATGGTGCCGGGCAGTGATCCGGTCCACAAGGTATCGATCATCCCCCGTGGCCGCGCCCTTGGGGTTACCATGCAGTTACCGATTGAGGACAAACACAGCTATAACCGTGAATCACTGCTGGGCCGGATTGCCGTACTGATGGGGGGACGTGCTGCAGAAGAGCTGATCTTCAAGACCTTTACCACCGGAGCTGGTAATGACATAGAGCGGGCCACCGACATGGCGCGTAAAATGGTCTGTGAATGGGGCATGAGCGATCTGATGGGACCGGTATCACTCGGTAAAAAAGATGAGTCGATCTTCCTGGGCCGCGATATGGCTATGCACAAGAATTTTAGCGAAGAAACCGCCATCAAGATCGATGAAGAGATCAAGCGGATTGTTGACGAGAGCTATACCCGCGCCATTACAATCCTCAGAGAGAACGATCAGGCGCTGCATCAACTGTCCATGCATCTGATTGAAAAAGAGAATCTGACCGGTAGCGAAGTTGATGACATTATTAGCGGTAAAAGTCCGATCTCCAACGGCAAAAAGCCGGAACAGCCGAAAGAGATTGTTGAAAATGATGCAGAACAGCAAAAACCGGTGGATCTTCAGGCGTGATTGTTGAGCAGGGGAACGGGACAAGGGACAAAGGGCAGACATTCGCCTTGCGTCCCTTGTGCTTAAACAGACCTGCTGAAGCACGCAAGGAGCTGGAACGGATCGGGGTCGATCCGGTTGGTATCAGTCATTTATTACCCAAACTGGAGCACCATGCCATTTTGGTGCCCCGGATCAGGGCTGCCGCTGCCAATATCCTGAAACAGGAGATGCTCTCGCTGGGGGGAGACGCTGCAGTGGCCCGGGGTACGGTCGCCTGTTCAGTTGCAACAACGGATCTGTTGCTGATCGGTACCGGCAAACAGCTCACCAGCCTCTGTAACAAGCTAACAGGTCAGCCATTCGGTTTGCAGCAGCTGTCAACTGAACTGGCTGTTCTTTTAAAAACAATCAGAAAACCACCAGCCACAATCTGGCAGACATCCAGACGTCAGCTTCTGCTGGACCGTCCACTTATTATGGGCATCCTTAATATCACCCCTGATTCCTTTTCTGATGGCGGCTGCCATAACGATCTGCCCCGTGCCGTTGAACGGGCCTTGCAGATGGTTGAAGAAGGGGCCGACCTGCTTGATATCGGCGGTGAAAGCACCAGACCGGGAGCACCACCGGTATCGGCAGATGAAGAGCTAAGGCGGGTTCTTCCGGTACTTGAAGCGCTGTCTGATAAAATCTCAATCCCGATCTCGATTGATACCTGGAAAAGCTCTGTGGCCGATGCCGCTCTGCATGCTGGTGCAGAGATTATCAATGATATCAGCGGCCTTACCTTTGACGCAGAAATGGGGGCAACCGTTGCCAGACACAAGGCTGGACTGGTACTGATGCACACCAGGGGTAAACCGCAACAGATGCAGCACGATACTGCGTACCATGATCTGATGGGTGAGGTTTCCGCTGCACTGCAACAATCCCTTGAAAGCGCCCTGGAGACCGGTGTCACCCAGGAACAGATCGTCCTTGATCCCGGTGTCGGTTTTGCCAAGGACTGCTCAGGAAATCTTGAAATACTGCACCGGCTCTCCGAATTGAAAAGTCTTGGGTACCCCCTGTTGATCGGCACCTCCCGCAAGTCTTTTATCGGTAAAATCCTGAAGAAGGAAACACCCCAGGACCGTCTGTTTGGCACCGCAGCAACGGTAGCCCTTTCGGTTGCCGCTGGCGCACAGATACTGCGTGTCCATGATATCCGGGCCATGAAAGATGTAGCCCTGATGGCCCATGCCATTGTTCACCACCCATCCTGATACAGAGATCAATCATGAGCTGCCCCATCGACCTTTCAGGACTTAGCGACAGCATCATTCTGGCTGCACTGGTTTACCTCTTTTCCCTCAAAATCCGGCGTGACGTGGCGATCCGTCTGTTTGCAGTCATGGGAGTTCTGGTGCTTTTTTCACTGGTTGCCCGCTTGCTTGGTTTTGCTCCGCTTATCCGTGTTGTTGATACCATTACCCTTTCCATGCCGATTGTCCTTGCGGTCATCTTTCAGAATGATCTGCGGCGCGCCCTGCTTATGCTTGGCAAACCCCGGCAACAGCATGCTACCCCGGTTGACGACGGTACAGTTGTCGAAGTGCTGCGTGCCCTGGCCGACCTGGCCAGCCGTCAGATAGGAGCCCTGATTGTGGTGGTCCGGCATCAGCCGATAGAACACCTGATTCAGGTGGGTACTGATATTGATGCAATTGTAACCAGCGAATTGCTGAATTCAATCTTTCTCCCCTACTCTCCCATCCATGATGGCGCTGTTATCCTGCATAAAAACAAGATAACCAAAGCTGGTTGCCTGTTGCCACTGTCCCATAACCCGGATATCGCCAAAAGTTTCGGCACACGTCACCGGGCTGCCCTGGGGCTTTCAGAGCTTTCCGATGCCCTTGTTCTGGTGGTTTCAGAAGAAACCGGCAAGATCTCCGCTGTTCATGACAGCAAAATCACCTATGATATTGACACTGCAGATCTGAAGCGTCTCTTGAAAAAATCTCTGGAATAGCACTTTTACGCATTTGAAGGAGTAATATCACCCATGAAGAAACTGTTCGGCACTGATGGCGTTCGAGGCGTTGCCAATACCCATCCCATGACCACTGAAACCGCCATGCAACTGGGCCGTGCTGCTGCCTACATCTTTAAAAGCGCCAGCCGCAGACGCCATCGGATTGTCATCGGCAAAGACACCCGCCTTTCTGGTTACATGCTGGAAAGCGCACTGGTAGCCGGTATCTGCTCAATGGGGGTAGACGTCTTGCTGGTGGGGCCGCTCCCCACCCCCGGTATTGCCAATATCACTAAATCAATGCGTGCCGATGCAGGGGTGGTTATCTCCGCCTCACACAACCCGTTTCAGGACAACGGCATCAAGTTCTTTTCTGCTGATGGTTTCAAGCTGCCTGACGAAATTGAGTTGAAAATTGAAAAACTGCTGGACTCAAAAAAAATCGATGCCCTGCGCCCCACCGCCACTGAGGTGGGCAAGGCGTTCAGAATTGATGATGCTGCCGGACGCTATATTGTCTTTCTCAAAAACAGCTTCCCCCCTGATCTTGATCTGGCCGGTCTGAAGATCGTACTGGACTGTGGTAACGGCGCTGCCTACAAGGTTGCTCCAGCGGTATTTGAAGAACTGGGAGCCGAAGTAATCCCTCTGGGGGTCAAGCCCAATGGTACCAACATCAATGCCGGTTGCGGTTCCCTGCACCCGGAGGTGATCAGTGAAGCGGTCAAGAGCCATCGGGCTGATATCGGCATAGCCCTGGATGGCGATGCAGACCGGGTGATTGTATGTGACGAATTTGGCAACGAAGTCAACGGCGATCAGATCATGGCGATCTGCGCAACGGACATGATTGCCCGAAAACAGCTGAAGAAAAAGACCCTGGTTGCCACGGTGATGAGCAACATGGGACTGGACATAGCCCTGCGCAAGGTTGGTGGAAAAATAATCAAGACCGCTGTCGGCGACCGTTATGTAGTGGAGGAGATGCGCAAAGGGGGGTATAATCTTGGCGGCGAGCAATCCGGCCACCTGATCTTTCTGGACAACAACACCACCGGCGACGGGGTAATGGCTGCGCTGCAACTGCTGGCCGTCATGCGCCGCCGGGAAAAGCCGCTATCAGAGCTTGCAGAGGTGATGATCCCGCTACCACAGGTCCTGGTCAATGTACGGGTCAAACAGCGTCAGGACATCATGACCATCCCCTGTGTGGCCACCGCCATCAAAGGGGTTGAGGAGAAACTGGGCAACGAAGGGCGGGTACTGATCCGTTATTCAGGAACAGAACCGCTCTTGAGAATCATGCTGGAAGGACAGGACAAATACGAGATTACTGGCTGGGCCAACGAGATCGCCGATCTGGTCAGACAGCAGATAGGAGAAAAGTAAATGGCAAAGCTTGGTTTGAATGTTGATCATATCGCCACGGTACGGCAGGCACGAGGGGGTACGGAGCCTGATCCGGTCACCGCTGCAGCCATGGGAGAACTGGCCGGGGCAGAGGGGATCACGATCCACCTGCGGGAGGACCGCCGTCATATTCAGGATCGAGATCTTGAGATCCTGCGCAAAACCGTCCAAACCAAATTGAATCTGGAGATGGCCGCTACCGATGAGATGGTTGGCATCGCTTGCCGGATCAGGCCTGAACAATGCACTCTGGTACCGGAAAAGCGCCAGGAACTGACCACTGAAGGCGGCCTGGATGTACTAGGCAATCTGGCAGGTATCACCAAGGCTACCAGCAGCCTGCACGAGACCGGGATTTTGGTCAGCCTGTTTGTTGACCCGACACCTGAACAGATCAAGGCCTCAAAGGAAAGCGGC
>Ga0209467_1002477_pt1 | contig 13163 bp, 11 predicted proteins | sample Higcelwee11metaG_FD_187175 | JGI IMG/M metagenome (GOLD analysis project Ga0209467, IMG submission 187175) | Freshwater pond sediment microbial communities from the University of Edinburgh, under environmental carbon perturbations - High... | ecosystem: Environmental > Aquatic > Freshwater >...
ACTAAAACTAATATGCCTTATGACAAAGAACATGGGTAAAACCGACGTGATTGTCAGACTTGTTCTGGCAGCAATACTTGTAATCCTTTATTTCTTCGTTGGCAGAATTACAGGGCTGATCTTCATTATAATCGCGATCATCCTGGCGCTTACCTCCGTCTCACGGGTCTGCCCCCTCTATTACATCTTCAGGACAGACACCCTTGAAAAGAAGGAATAACTGAATACAGGCGGAGTCGTAGTATGATGTAACGACGCCCTCCCGGGCGTCGTTACATATTTTATAAAAGCCCATCCTTCTGTGCACATTTTTTGCTAATTTCGTTACAATCATATTAACAGGTTGTTGAAATGAAATATAAAAGAATACTCCTGAAACTCAGCGGTGAATCTGCCGGCGGCCCTGACGGCACAGGACTCGATGCCGGTGTGCTGACTGGTTATGCAGCCCAGATACAGAAAGTTGTCTCTTCGGGTTGCCAGGTGGCAGTTGTCATCGGAGGCGGCAACATCTTCCGCGGACTGGGCAGCAGCCAGGAGGGCTATGACAGGGTCAAGGGCGACCAGATGGGTATGCTTGCCACAGTCATAAACAGCCTGGCGCTGGAGAGCTTCCTGACAAGGGCGGGGTGCAGTGCTAAGGTATTCACCTCAATACGTATGGAACCAGTGGGTGAACTCTACGGCAGGGATAAAGTCTCCGCCGCGCTGGACTGCGGATGCGTCTGCATTCTCGCCGGCGGGACGGGTAATCCGTTCTTTACCACCGACACTGCGGCAGCACTGCGTGCCGTGGAGCTGAACTGCAACGTACTGCTGAAGGGCACCCGGGTAGACGGCGTTTATACGGCTGACCCTGAGAAAGACCCTGCCGCTGTCCGTTATGAAAAACTAACCTTCACCGAGGCAATTGAAAAACGGCTGAAAGTAATGGATCAGACGGCATTCTCAATGTGCAGCGAAAACAATATGCCTGTCATTGTCTTTGACATGAACAGGGAGGGGAACCTCGAAGCTGTAGTCTCAGGAGCCAACTGCGGCACACTTATTGTTTCCTGAAAAGAAATTTTTTTATTTTTGCCCCAATCAGAATAATAACAATCTTATGACTGACGAACTGGAACTCATTAAAGACGAAGCCGAAGAGAAGATGGAAAAAGCCATCAAACACCTCGAGTACGAGCTTTCTCATCTTCGTGCCGGCCGCGCCAATCCGCTGCTGCTTGACGGTATCCACATTGATTATTACGGCACCAGTACGCCTCTGGCCCAGGTCTCAAACATCAACACGCCTGATGCAAAAAGTATAGTAATCCAGCCCTGGGAGAAGAATCTTGTGGGCCTGATTGAGAAGGCAATACTCGCTGCAAATATCGGAATGACTCCTATAAACAACGGGGAGGTCATACGTATCAATGTGCCGCCCCTGACCGAGGAGCGGAGACACCAACTGGTAAAACAGGTGAAGCAGGAAGGCGAAACAGCCAAAATCAGCATCAGAACCAGTCGCAAGTGGTTTATGGATGAGCTGAAGACGTTGCTCAAGGAGGGACTGCCTGAGGATGAGGAAAAAACCGGTGAGAAGCTGATCCAGGATTTGACTGACAAGCACATTGCCCGTGTCGACAAAACCATGGAAACCAAGGAAAAGGAGATAATGACAGTTTAATATAATACCTTTTGCAGAGATGATATTTGCATCCTCTCTGCGCAAGGAAACAACGACGCCCCCGGCCGGGCGTCGTTGTTTTTGTCAGATGCCTGGCTTAAAAATCATTTCGTGCCTTTTCGCTGCCTCAACAGCCCCATCCGTGAAGGGATCACTGTAAAAGCCATTGTTGACGTATGTGTCAGTCTGCGAGAGATAGAACGGACTTCCGGGGATACCTGAGGTTCCAGTTGGTATTACCGTGAGCGACTGATCCCAGTCGGCCGTACTGAAGATATGCCTCTCGGAGGCTCCGTGATGAGCACGGAAAGTCTCCCTGTATGCATAAGGCTCAACTGTATGATAACTGCCCCCCACAGCGTATGTTTTCGAGTTCAGTCCCAGCAGCTTGTCGAGTATCTTCACGCTGCCCATTGGATGTTCAAGAGTGAAAGTGTGAATCTTACCCCACTGCCATCCGGTGCCAAACTCCCCGTACCTGGAGGTCAGGGTGTCAACGGCAGACCTGATGCTCATGGCTATGACTTCATCCATCGTCTCCTGCCCGGGTGTGTTGACATTATCTATCCATTCATCGGGGCCCTCATTGATCATGCGGTAAATATAAAAATCATGCTGTCTGCCGTGAGCTGAGCCGTAGAGCTCGGTAAGCTCATCGTACATTATATTCCTGGCCATCTCAATCCGGATGAATTCGAAAAGTGACGGTGCAATGAGCGAGGCATCCATGGAGTAATCCCAGCCCTTAAGCTCTTCCAGTGCAGCCTTCTCAGCCTCATCCGGGTCTGTGATGGCATCAGAGGCCTTAAGAATTACCGGTGTCAGCATGGCGGCATATGCAGAGTGGTTATCGGTGATCATCCTTTTGAAATCCTCGATGCCGAGAATCTCCTTTTCAGCTGCCATCTCCCTTATTCGCATAATACGGAATGGCATGGCAAACTCCCCGCTGATAAAGAATGGATAATCGCCCGCTACCGTCCGCTGATTGGCTGATGAAACAAACCCCTCCTCCGGGTTGAATGACGATGGCAGAAGCTCAAAAGGCACATAGCCTTTCCACTCATATTCATCGGTATCACCCTTGCGCGGCAGCAGTCCGGTACCCTTTCTCACCGGCACGCCTCCTCCTGTCTGCAAGCCTATGTTACCTTCCACATCAGCATATGCAAAGTTCTGGCTGATAGACCTGAAGTGATTCAGTGCAGTCCGGAACTCATCCCATGTCCCGGCCCTGTTGAGCTGGTAAACGGCCTTGATCTCGTCGCTGTGATGGTATCCTGACCAGCACATCGTAAGTACTGCATCATTTATACCCCTCATGCCTGAGATGACGGGACCGTGATGAGTATACCTTATCATCTTCGTTACTGACGAGTCCTCAGTTATCTTCAGCACCTCTTCCTCAACCCTGAAGGGGAGCCACTCACCGTTATACAGGTAGTTGTTCCCGGAGGAATCAACTGTTTCAACAAACAGATCTATGTCATCAACGCTCAGGTTGGTCATGCCCCAGGCAATCTTGTCATTATGGCCTGCTATTACGAAGGGCTCACCCGGGAAGAGTACCCCGGTCACATTAAGTTCACCGGGGATCACCTGGTGGATCTGCATCCAGAAGCCCGGCACATTGAAGCCGAGATGCATGTCGTTTGACAGTATCGGCTTCCCGGTCTCGCTCCTGCTGCCCGAGACTGCCCAGTTGTTGCTTCCCGACAGGGAGACAATGCCTAGCTCCTCAAGCTCCTTCATTGAACCGATAGCAGAAAGGGCCTCTTCCATCAGCTTTTCATCTATCTCAAAATCAGGGAAGACCACCTCATCCACCTGGTCCCAGTCGGCAATCAGGTCCGAAGCCTTCTCCGGTCCCAGCATCTTCACCATTTTAAACCGGTTCAGCTCATCCGACAGGTTTGATGAGGCGAGATCCCATCCTATGAATCCTACAATATTGGTTATATCTGTCATTGTCCACGGTTCCGGCTTATATCCGAGCACCCTGAATTCCGGCGGGAGTTTGCCTCCGCACTCGGTGATCCATGCATTGACCCCGTCGGCATAGGCCTGGAGTGTGGCCAGGATCGCCGGATCCTCCTTGTCAAGGAGCATCTTTGACTTCTCTGACATCCCGAGAGCCCTCAGAAAATGATCTGTCTCGGTCATGTCTTTTTTGAAAAGCTCGGAAAGTCTGCCCTGTGTAGCATGCCTGACCATATCCATCTGCCACAGTCTCTCCTGGGCGGTGACATAACCGGTGGCGAAATAAAGGTCATGGGCATTTGCAGCATAGATGTGAGGCACACCGCGCTGGTCACGGATAACTTTTACGTCAGCCGTAAGGCCATTGACAGCCTTCTCGCCGTCAAGCTCGGGCATACCCGATTTACGCAGCGAAGCTACAACGATGACACCTCCAACGAGTACAACCGCCAGAATGCCGGCAATCATCTTCAGGGAGATTTTAAGGGTCTTCATAGAGTTATAGTTTGGTTCGCTTAAAATTAATAAATGAAGTTCACCTGACAATAGCCAATTGATCAGGTATTGAAAAAATCTGCATCTCCTCCTGAGCCATATCCTTCAGCGTCTGCAAAATCCCGTCTGCCCTCCGGGAGTATGGCACTCAGTCCTTGAAAAAAATACGTCTGCCCTCCGGGCACTCTCGGCACATATCAATCGCCCTGCGGTTTTTCATTACAGCTTTCCTGAACATACAGTATCTTTCGCCCTGCCATATCTCCCTGAATGACTGACTGTTGATATTTCCCATGACATGCGTGGCATTTTTGTCAAAACAGCATGGCACCACATCCCCGTCAGTGGTGATTACCGCCGTGGTCCACATTCTCATGCATCCCCTTTCCGGGACTCCGGTTCTTTTCCATTCCCCTCCTGACAAGATATACCTTGACCTTTGCCTGTCGGAGGGCATCCACTCCCCTGCCCTCCGGCTCTCAAGCACCTGCATGCACTTAATCTTAAAACCTGCACCAATTGTTTCCGCAAATGCCTTCGCTTCCGAAGCCTCATGCTCATTGCCACGGTGCAACAGGAACTGGATTTCGATGGCGGGTGATGTGGCATGCTTCCTGACGGTTGCGGCCAGCCGCTTTATTCCCTCCGTAACTGCGGCATGATCACCACCCCGCCTGTAGATATTATATACAGTGGGTGTGACCCCGTCATATGATACAATAATTTTCTTCAGAGGAGATGCAGCCAGCCGGGCACATGATTCCGCATCGAGAAAATGACCGTTGGTTGAGATGACCGGGTTCATCCCCCTGAAGAGCTCCGCGATGTCGAAGAAGCGGGGATGCATAATTGGCTCGCCCTGGAAATAAAGCCATGCCGAAAGCGTATGATCACGCAGCTCAGTTGCGATCTTCCCGGCAAGGCTGTAGCTGATAAAGTCGTTCCCCCTATGCAGTAACCCGGCGCCGGTGACACACTCCGGGCAGGTCAGGTTGCACCTGCTGCTCAGCTCCACGCTTATCGCCGGCGGCATTGGCGGACTGACTGAAATGCCGCACAACCTCCTTACAGCATAAGAGAAAACAGAGTAACTTGCATTCAGATACGGTACACGCATGGCAGAGGCAAATGAACAATATTTTTTCCTCAATGTATAGGGTAGAGGGTACCATTCCGGTCATTACTATGAAACGATGATCCGGATAAAAACAATTAATAAAATAACGACCATGAAAACCAAAGTCTTTTTTACAGTAATAGCTACGGGACTCCTCCTTCTGATTTCAGCAGGAGACATGTCAGCAGCAGCCGCACCGGGCAAAACAAAGAGAGATCAGCAACAGATGACCGTCATACGCGGAAGGGTTGTTGATGCCGAGACGAACCTCCCGCTTGTCTTTGCAGGCATAGCAGTACAGGGCACCAATGTCTCGACAGTCACAAACCTTGACGGTGAGTTCACCCTCAAGGTGGCTGAAGGCGAGACAGGCAAACTGGAGTTCTCATATGTTGGTTATAAGAACAAGGAGATGTCACTCGATGAGATGAAAACCAACGGCCAGCGCAATGTGATTGAACTGGAGACGGCAATGATCCCTATCAAGGAGATCATCGTAAAGCCCCTGATACCTGAAGAGATCATGGAGCAGGTGATAAGCCGTTTCGATGATAATTATCCCGGCCTGCCGAACGATATGACCGGTTTCTACCGCGAGACAATCAGGAAAAACCGCAGTTACATCTCCATAGGCGAAGCCGTTGTTGAAGTATTCAAGGCTCCCTACCAGAATGATCTCAGGTTTGATGCCGTAAGGATTTACAAAGGCAGGAAGAGCAATGACGTTGAAAAGATGGACACTGTCCTCTTCAAGCTCCAGGGAGGCCCCACAACCACTCTTTACCTTGACGTTGTAAAGAACCCCGAAACGTTCCTTACAAGGGAAGCCCTCACCCAGTATGAGCTGGAGCTGTCAAGCATCGTTGTAATCGACGACAGGACCAACTACGTGATCAACTTCTACCAGAAGCCTTCAATAACCACACCCCTGTACCAGGGCCGCCTCTTCATCGATATTGAGACCTATGCAGTGGCACAGGCCGAGTTCTCATTCAATCTCGAGAACAAAGACCTGGCCGCATCGATGTTCATCAGGAAGAAACCCATGGGTATGCAGGTGCAGCCTGAGGTGACATCTTACCTTGTACGCTACCGCGAAGTGAACGGCAAATGGTACTTCACCCACTCAAGGGCGGAGGTCAAGTTCAAGGTCGACTGGAAAAAGAAACTCTTCAATACAAACTATACAACGATGTCAGAACTCGCCATCACTGACCGTACGGAACAGGATGTTATTAAGTTCGCATCGAAGGAGAGGATCAAACCGACTGACTTCTTCACAGAAGAGGTGGCAGCCTTCGCTGACCCCGACTTCTGGGGAGACTACAACGTCATCGAGCCAGACCAGAGCATCGAGGCAGCCATCAGGAAGCTGAGCAGGAAAGTCAAATTCAGCGACAGGACAGAATAGAGGTGCGCCACTGAGGCATGAGTATTGACAGTGATATAATAGGGAGGATCCGGCAGGGCGACAAACAGGAGTTTGAGAAGCTGTTCCGGTCCTCCTATGTTTCACTGGTTCGCTATGCGAAGACACTCCTCAGAGACCACGACGCGGCAGAAGAGATAGTACAGGAACTCTTCTTCAGGTTGTGGCAGGACAGGCAGAACCTCAGGGTTGAAAGCTCTTTGAACGGATACCTCTTTCGCTCAGTGCACAATAGGTCGCTGCACTATATTGAGCACCAGAAAGTTGTCAGTCGCCACGCCGGCGAGGTAGCCGCCGCGGCTGAGCTGACCTCCGAACCTGTGACAGAAGCAATCTACTACAGTGAGCTTCAGACCAGGGTGGCAAGGGTGCTCGACCGCCTGCCCGAGAGATGCAGGGTAATATTCAGGATGAGCCGGTTTGAGGGACTTAAATACAACGAAATAGCTGATAAACTTGCGGTATCACTCAAGACTGTAGAGGCAGATATGGGTAAGGCACTCAGGGAATTCAGGAAAGCACTTGCAGAGTAATGAAAAAGATTAAACATACAGAACAAATGAATGACCGGGAGTGGGCCGATGCTGCAGCATGGCTCTCTGGTGAAAAGAGCTCCGGTGACGAGGCTGCCAGACTCCTGATCAGTGAAGAAGGAGACATAATGAAAAAATGGAATGATCTGAAGTATACAGAAAACGATATTATTGATGTTGATAAAGCCTGGGAGAAACTCAACGGCAGAATAGAGGCTGAGAAGCCTGTCATACAGATGCCGCTTCAGAGTGAGCGCGCGCGCAGATCATTCTTTCAGACATTCGCCAGGATAGCTGCAATGGTGATCGTCGTTGCCGGGATGGGCTGGCTGGTCTTTGAGGTGGCAGCACCGGACAAGATGACGGTAGCGTCATCCGCTGATGAAAGAAACATCGAGGTTCTGCTGGCCGACGGCAGCAAGATCTACCTCAACCGTGACAGCAAGCTCACTTATCCCGAGGAGTTCGGTCGCAACAACCGGAAAGTCTCACTCGAGGGCGAGGCCTTCTTCGACATAGCCCCCGATGCATCAAAACCATTCATCATTGATGCCGGCAAAGCAACTGTCAGAGTGCTCGGCACATCATTCAACGTGATGACAGATAACGGGCACAACGAGGTTGAAGTGTTCGTAGCCTCCGGCAAGGTTTTGTTAACAAGCGCTGACGGGGAACAAAGCGTGACCCTTGACCCTGAATATGTGGGGAAGGTTTCCTCCGGAAGCTCATCACAGGCCCGCAATACAAATGTCAATTACCTCTCATGGCACACAGACATGCTCGTATATGACGGGGAACGACTTGAGGTTGTTTTTGAAGACCTCAGACGCACCTTTAACATTGATATCACGGCCGGAGATCCGGCAATAAACAATTACAGGCTTACCTCACCCTTCGAACGTCAGCCCCACGATACAATTATTAAACTGATTTGCACTACCTTTAACCTTCGTTCTGTAGGGGGAGAGGGGACTTACACGCTCTACCCCGGACAGGCTCAATAAGATCTGATGTGGCCGACAGGTTCAGAGGGAAAACGTGTGATCCTGGTTGCCGGCTTGCTTATGCTCCTCCTGCCATTAATTGCACAGGAGAGCGTCCTTGACAGGCGACTGAACCTGCCGGGTAACAGCATAAAGGCATCGAGGGCTCTTGGCGAGGTAAGCAGGCTTACCGGCTATCTCTTTACATATGACACCCGGATAATTAACGCTGAAAAGATTTTTACAGTCCCCGGGTATGAGATGCCGGTAAGGGAGATCCTCGATTCTGTTGCCGGCGACAACGCTGTCCGTTATTCAGTGATGGGGAGACACATCATCCTCTACCGTGAACCGGAGATTGTACCCGAAGCCGATACACTACCTGAGTCCGTGCCGGCAATATTCTTTATCAGTGGTAAGATTACAGATGCTGAGAGTGGTGATCCACTCCCCTATGCCACTATTGGTATCAGCCACCGGGGCCGGGGAACGGTGACAAACTTCAACGGCGACTTTATTCTCAGGATCAGCGGTGAGTGCCTTGAAGACACCCTCTCTGTCTCATATGTAGGTTATATAAACCGCCGGATGCCTGTCCGGAGCCTGCCGGGCAACCATATGATCATCAGCATGGACAGGGATTTCATACCTATACAGGAGATCATCATCAGGGCCCAGGATCCGCTGCTTATAATAAGAAAGACTGTCTCCTCGGTGGCATCCAATTACGGGACCACCCCTGCCCTGCTGACCGGCTTTTACCGCGAGGGTGTCTACCGGAGAAAAGAACCGCAGGTATACTCCGAAGCGGTGGTGCAGATCTATAAGAGTCCGTATGCCAGGTCATTGCAGAATGACCAGATAAAAGTGCTTCGCAGCAGGAAGATAGAGAACCTGGAGGTCAAAGACACCCTGGCTGTCAGGCTCAAGGCGGGCCTCAGCGCCACGCTGTCGCTCGACGGCATGAGACACCTGTTCGACTTCCTTGATCCGGAATCATTCAACTCCTATGAATACCACCTTACCGATATCGTCACAATTGACGGCCAGTCAGCCTTCGTGGTTTCGTTTAAACAGCGTGAGTGGGTAACAGAACCGCTTATGGAGGGCGATATATATATTAACGTTGATAATTACAGTGTCGTTCTTACAGAGTTTGAGGTTAACCCTCTCTATGTTGACCAGACGGGTGAGTCATTTATAAGCCGGCTCCCCCGCGAATATTCCATGAAACCCGAGTATGTGAGGTACAGGGCCCGGTACAGGAATATTGACGGGAGATATTACCTGGCACATGTGAGGGGCGATCTCGGTTTCACTGCCAGGGGAAAGAAGAGGGTCTTCAACAGCCGTTTCAACATCTTCTTCGAGCTGGCTGTGACTGATTACCGTACTGACAACGTGGTTAGGTTTGACCACGAGGAACTGGCTCCGGTCTACTCAATATTCTCCCTGACCATAGACGGCTATGACGAAGGATTCTGGAAAGATTTCGATTTCCTCAAGCCAGAGGAGGACCTTATTGAGGCCCTTGAAAGGCTGAACGTGAGGCTGGGTGAGTTCGGCAGGTGATCAGTGTGCGGGCTAGGTGCGCAATGTGCTGGCAGGTGCGAACCTCCGGTTGAGCGATTTTGCTTTGGCTGGTGAGAAGGAAGCCAAGGGTCTGCTAGTAGCTCTCCAGTATCTTATAGAGATCGGTAAGGTCAGGCGTGAGGATGATCTCTGTCCTCCTGTTCTTTTGCCTGGCGTCAGGCGTCTTCAGTGCATCCACAGGCATATACTCACTGCGGCCTGAAGCAACCAGTCGCTTCGGGTTGATGTGCGTATCCTGTGTCAGCACCCTGACAACCGTTGTTGCTCTCTTGACGCTCAGGTCCCAGTTGTCAAGTATCTGCTGGCCCGGGGCCGCCCTGTAGGGCACATCGTCAGTATGTCCCTCAATGGATATGGTGACATCAGTGTTTTTCTCGAGGAGCGCACCCAGCTTGCGCAGGGCAGCGCGGCCGTTGGCGTCAATCTCGTAGCTCCCTGTCTTGAAGAGCAGCTTGTCATCCATCGATACATAAACCTGCCCGTTCTTCATGGTTACAGTCAGTCCGTTGTTCTCAAACCCGAAGAGTGCTTCCGACACCTTATCCTTCAATGCCTTCACCGCCTTCTGCTGGGCATCAAGCATCTTCTCCAGCTCTGCCAGGCGGGTGTTGCGCCGTTCCAGTTCATATGTGAGCTCCTCAAGCGTCGCCTTCTTGGTGTCAAGGTTCATCTCAAGATCGCGCATAAGATCCTCTCTCTGCTTGAGGTCCGTCTGCGCCTGCCGTAGCTCGGCAAGCAGTCGCTGCGTCTCCTGTGCCTTGCCTGCTACAAGCTCCTGCTGAGACCTCTGGAGATCGTCATAGCGGGTTGAAAGCCTGCTGACCTCGTCCCTCGACTGTGTCAGTTCTGTCAGAGCCTTTTCATACTCTTCCGTAAGCCTCCCTGTCTCCTCGGTGAGTTGCATCGATTTGGTCGTCAGCTCTCTGTTCGACATAGACAGCCATATATTCTCCGCCTTGAGTGAATCACGCTCTGACAGCAGCATGAGATTCCTGTCACTGAGAGAATTGTATCTCTTTCCCGTGACACATGAGACTGCTGTAAGTGCTATCAGAACTACCGGTAAAATAATTTTCCGTGATATCATGACCTGACTATTTTGTGACTTTACCCTTGCTGCGAATTAAACAATAAATGGCTAACCACGTTGTTAATAGTTGAATGATTAATTAACAATAGAGAATATTTACCACCATCACCTGGCACAGTGAAATTTTAGGCTAAACTTAAAATATGAGTATCTTTGCCCGGTCACTTAGGACCCTTATTACATGTCAGCATCAGAAAGGCTGTTAGACAGGATAGACACCCCCGCAGACCTCAGGAAACTTGACAGGCTTGAGCTTGTCAGGCTCAGCGATGAGCTCAGAAAGCACATCATTGATGAGGTCAGCAGTAATCCCGGCCACTTCGGCGCAAGCCTCGGGGTGGTAGAGCTGACTGTTGCCCTCCATTATGTCTATAACACTCCTTACGACAAGATTGTATGGGATGTAGGGCACCAGGCCTACGGACACAAGATCCTCACAGGGAGGAAGAATCAATTTCATTCAAATCGTAAATACAAGGGCATCAGCGGATTTCCGCGCATGGCCGAGAGTGAATATGACGCTTTCGGGGTTGGGCACTCATCAACATCCATCTCGGCAGCGCTGGGAATGGCCGTTGCTGCACATGCCAAAGGCGAGAAACGCAAGGTGGTGGCAGTGATAGGCGACGGTGCCCTTCAGGCTGGCCTCGCCTTTGAAGGACTTAATAATGCCGGAAACGCGAAGGCTGACCTGCTGGTCATACTCAATGACAATAACATCTCGATAGATGCCAGCGTGGGAGCCATGAAGGAATACCTGCTTGATATTACCACCAGCAGGACATACAACAGGTTCAAGGATAAGGTATGGAGGTTCCTGGGACGATCAAAGAGGGTAGGCTCCAAAGCGCAGATAATAGCCTCACAGATCGAGAGCAGCATCAAGGGCACCGTGCTTGAGCGGAGCAATATGTTCGAGGCATTGAAGTTCAGATATTTCGGGCCTATTGACGGTCATGACGTCATGCATCTCACAAGGGTGCTCGAAGACCTCAAGACTATCCCGGGACCAAAGCTTCTTCACTGTATAACAGTAAAGGGCAAGGGATTCCCGAAGGCCGAGAAGGAACAGACAATCTTCCATGCCCCGGGCCGGTTCGATAAGTGTACGGGAGAGCTGATAAAGCCGTCGGAGTGCTCGAAGCACCCACTCTACCAGGAGGTTTTCGGTCATACGATCGTTGAGCTGGCACGGCAGAATGAAAAGATAGTGGGTATCACACCTGCTATGCCCACCGGCTGCTCGCTCAACATAATGATGAAGGAGATGCCCGGAAGGGCGTTTGATGTAGGCATCTGTGAGCAGCATGCTGTGACATTCTCGGCAGGACTGGCAGCCAATGGCCTGCTGCCATTCTGCAATATTTACTCATCGTTCATGCAGCGGGCCTATGACCAGGTGGTGCATGACGTGGCTATCCAGGGACTGAAGGTGATCTTCTGCCTCGACCGGGGCGGGCTGGTAGGCACTGACGGAGCTACACACCACGGCTTCTTCGACATTGCCTTTATGCGCAACATCCCCGGAATGATCACGGCTGCACCGATGGACGAGGTGGAACTGCGCAACATGATGTATACGGCCCAGCTTGACAGCGTGAAGGGACCCTTCAGCATACGCTATCCGCGCGGCACCGGTGTGATATGTGACTGGCAGCAGCCTTTTGCGGAGATACCCGTAGGCCGGGCGAGGCTGATCAGGGAGGGGAGTGATATTGCCGTACTGAGCATAGGCCATCCGGGTAACTTTGTTGTTGATGCCGCGGCCGGGTTGCGTTCTCAGGGAATTTCCGTCATGCATTACGACATGCGTTTTGCCAATCCTCTTGACGAGGAAGTTCTGCATGACGTGATGAAGAGTTTTAAGAAGATAATCACCGTTGAGGACGGTGTGATTAAGGGAGGGTTTGGGACTGCCGTGCTTGAGTTTGCTGCCGATCACGGGTATACGCCGGAGATAAGACGAATGGGCATCCCCGACTATTTTGTCGAGCACGGCACCCAGCAGGAGCTGTGGCGTGAGTGCGGCTATGATGCGGAGGGCATCCGCGGAGCCATTCTGGAGGCAGTAGGCCGAAGGCAGATATCAGAGGGGCTGAGGGTCTGAAGGTCTTGCGGTCTTGCGGTCTTGCAGTCTTGCAGTCTTGCGGTCTTGCGGTCTTGCAGTCCTGTAGTAGCATAGTGGAATGCATTTAATAATAAGAACATAAATCAATTTTTGAATCATGAAAAGCCTCCTGATAATTACAATTGTCACCCTGATGCTGGCATCAT
>Ga0209467_1002478_pt1 | contig 13159 bp, 9 predicted proteins | sample Higcelwee11metaG_FD_187175 | JGI IMG/M metagenome (GOLD analysis project Ga0209467, IMG submission 187175) | Freshwater pond sediment microbial communities from the University of Edinburgh, under environmental carbon perturbations - High... | ecosystem: Environmental > Aquatic > Freshwater > Pond...
TCAAGAGCCCGGACGAGGCTCCACCATGCAGGAAAGCCTGACCCGCGCCTGGAACATTCTGCCAGCGTCCGTGCAAGAGCGGCTGGCCCTGGCCTCCACCGGGTGGCGGCACCTGGCCCTGACCGGGGCCGAGGCCCTGCGCCTGGCGCGCAAGACGGAAAACGGCCCGGACAAGGCCCCCTTGCTGGCCCTTGCCGCGGACATCCTGCTCTGGGCCTTTGGCGAGAACCCCCTCTCCGGCCCCCTTGCGGCGGAAATCCTCTCGGCACCCGATCTGCCCCTGCCGGACGCTGCGCGGTCGGTCCTTTCCGCCGTGGCCGCCCACTGGCGCGCGCCGGGCGAGAAGGAGGGAGGCCAAGCCTATTTCGAGCGTCTCGCCGCGCGCCGCGACACCACGCGCCTGGCGGAATTTATGGCCGCGCAGGTGGCAAAGGACCCGGCCGGGCTCTACTGGCGCGACAAGGCCCTGGGGCTTGCGCTCTATTGCGGACAGGGAGAACTGGCCGAGGCGCTGGAATCCACGGCCCTGTCAGGGCTGCGGGATCTCCCCGGCCTGGAGCCGGCAGCGGGCGTCCTTGCCGCCCAAGCAGCCTTTCTGCGCGGCGACGCGGCCTGCTGCCTGGACGAGCTGGCGCGGCCCGGCATTTCGCCCGGCATTTCGCCCGGAATTTCCTCCGGCGCCGCTTTCGGCCCGGCATTCGCCCCGGCGCGGGCGGGGCTGGCCTTGCTCCGCGCAGGCGAAGACGCCAAGGCCCTGCTTCTGCTGCGCCAGGCTCTTGAGCTCGCCCCCTGGCAGGCCAGCCTGGCCCTTGCGGCGGCGGATGCCTTGAGCGGAGCGCGCCGCGCCCTGGCGCCGCCCCCAGGCCCCGCGCTCATCATGCTCTACACCTGGAACAAGGCGGCGGATTTGGACGCCACCCTCGCCAGCCTGTCCGCCTCCGATCTTTCCACCTTGGACGGAGGATGCGCGCGGATCATGGCGCTGAACAACGGCAGCACGGACGGGACCGCGCAGGTGCTTGCGGCCTGGCAAGGGCGGATGGGCGAAAAGCTGCTGCGCCTTAACCTGCCGGTGAACATCGGCGCGCCAGCGGCGCGGAACTGGCTGGCCGCCACGCCAGAGGCCCGGGCCGCGGAAACCCTGGTGTACCTGGACGACGACGTGGACCTGCCGCCCGATTGGCTGGGGCGTCTGGGCGCGGCTTTGCGCGCGCACCCGCAGGCCGGGGCCGTGGGCTGCAAGGTGGCGGATCACCAAGCCCCGCACCTGCTCCAGAATGTGGCCGGGCACCTCGTCTTTCCGCCGGATGCGCCAGATGACCGCCCGGAGCTGGATTTCCAAAGCCTGACGCCGAATCCCTTCCGCCTGCTCGATGCGCACCTGCAGGGCCCGGACTGGGGGCTCTTTGATTTCATCGGCCCCTGCGCCTCGGTGACGGGCTGCTGCCACATGTTCACACGCCAGGCCCTTGGCGCGTCCTTTGACCAGGGCGGCGGCTTTTCCCTGGCCCTGGGGCCCTCGCAGTACGATGATTTCGAGCGCGACCTGCGCATGCTCTCCGCCGGCCGCCACGCCATCTATCAAGGGCACCTGCGCGTGCGCCACCGCAAGCGCTCCGGCCTTGCGGCCCAAGGAGCGGAGGCGGCAAGCAACGCCAATGGCAACCGCTACAAGATGCAGACCATGCACCCCCGCACGGAAGTGGCGGGATTCACCTCGGCCCAGGCGCTGCTGCTTGGCGAGGCCGTGGTCCGGGCGCTTTGCGTCCTGGACCGCGACGGAGAAGAATGATGACCGGCCCGGACAAGGATTTAAGCCAAGAGTTTCTGGATCAGCACGAGGAATTGAAACAGGGCCAGGATTTCCGCTTTGCCTGCCACCCGGGCGTAAGCTGTTTCGGTGCCTGCTGCTCCGCCCTCGATCTCATGCTCACCCCCTACGACGCCATGCGCCTGCGCCGCAGCACGGGCCAGTCCTCCAAGGACTTCGTTCACGAGTACGCGGACATGAGCGCCATTCCCGGCGTTGGCCTGCCCATGCTCAACCTGCACATGCAGGACACGGAGGCCAAGCGCTGTCCCTTCTCGCACCACGGGGCCTGCACGGTGTATGAGAACCGGCCCTCGGCCTGCCGCACCTATCCTCTGGGCCGCGCCACCCGCCCTGGTCCCTGCGGCGTGGAGGAGCAGATCTTCGTGGTGCGCGAGGCCCATTGCAAAGGCTTCGCGGAAACGCCGCACTGGAGCCCGGCCACCTGGATGGCCGACCAGGGGCTGACGAGCTACAACACGTCCAACGACCGCTTCATGACCCTGGCCTCCGACCTGCGCCAGCACGGGCAAAAAACCGGCAAGCACCTGTCGAGCCAGCAGACGGGCATGAGCGGCCTGGCGCTCTATCAGCCCGATGACTTCCAGCACTTTCTCACAGGCTCGCACCTGATGGACCGCCTGGACATGACCGACGCCCAGCGCGAGGACGTGCTGCACGACGAGGAAGCCTGCCTCGACTTCGGCATCGACTGGCTGGAGCTGTCCCTCATGGGACACACCGAGCACCTCAAGCCCAAAGGACCCGCCGCATGACCGCAGCCCTCGCCCACCCCAAAATCCTCACCCTGCCGGAGTTCCTGGCCAAGAAAGCCGCGTTCCCGGCAGGCTTCCGGCTCGTGTTCACCAACGGCTGCTACGACATCCTGCATCCCGGCCACGTGGACCTGCTGGCCCGCGCCCGCGCCCTGGGCGACGGCCTCATCCTGGGCCTCAACGCCGACGCCTCGGTCCGGCGCATCAAGGGCGACCTGCCCGGCCCCAAACGCCCGGTGAACAGCCAGGCCGAACGCGCCTTTGTGCTGGCGGGGCTGGCCAGCGTGGATTTCGTGGTGCTCTTCGACGACGACACGCCCCTTGAGCTCATCCGCGCGGTCCGCCCCCAGGTGCTGGTCAAGGGCGGGGATTGGGACGTCTCCCGCATTGTGGGCCGCGAGGTGGTGGAGGCGGACGGCGGCCAGGTGGTGAGCCTGCCGCTTTTGCCCGGCTACTCCACCACCGGACTCATCGCCCGCCTGACGGGGGCCGGAAGCTGCGGCTGACAGTCGCGGGTGACAGCGGGGGCCCCGGCTGTGATCAGCGGGTGCTCGAAAACAGCGCCACCACTCCCCCGTCACCGGCGGCGGCCTCGACCTCCTGCCGCCCCGCGCCAAGCGGACAGCCGGGCAAAGCCGCCCGGCGCATCGGCCAAATGCTTGGCCTGGGCGGACCTTCCAGACAATAGAAAACCGTCAAAACGCTTGGTCAAGCAACGCAGCCGAACAAATCGGCAGGCCCCAAAGCGCGGCCATGCCGCCTCCGCCGGGAGCGCGACGCAAAAGCCGCACAGAGCACAACCGAACACTCGCACATTGCCGGACACCCACGCACAGGACGCGACGGCCGCGCAGCGCGCAGCCTTGACATCATCTTTACGGTGGGCTATGCAGTTCTGCTCGGACGGATTCGGGCCAATAGCTCAGTTGGTAGAGCCCCCGGCTCATAACCGGATGGTCCCAGGTTCGACCCCTGGTTGGCCCACCAGACGACACTGGCCGCCAGCCACCTGGCGAACCGGACATGGCGCCAGGCCCGAGCCTGAAGCCTGGAATAGTATTCGCCCGACACAGCAGTAGCCCGACACCAAGGACGCACATTGACCAGACGCGCCAAAGCGAAGGCCGCCAAACTCACCGCCCGGACTAGTGCAGGCGATTGCAGATGCTCCCTGGGGGAATCCCTACGGGAGCATCTGACGTTTTGGGGGGACGATGAACGCAAGTAACACCCTGTCCCGCATCCGCATTTTAGCTCCAGAGGCCTACGCGGCAGACTGGGACAACTCAAAAGTGCAGATCATGGGCGCGCGCGAGGAAATCAAAAAACTCGCCGTGGCCCTGGACCCCGTGCCGGAACGCATGGACGAATGCCTTGCCTGGGGCGCGGACCTTGTCCTCACCCACCACCCCTTGTATTTCAAACCGCAGGCCCCGACCGCGCCCGGCCTCTACACGGACGTGCTGCGGCGCTTCATCGCCGCCGGAGCCTGGCTTTACGCCGCACACACCAGTCTGGACTGCCGCCCCCAAGGCCCGGCCTTCTGGCTTGGCCGCGCCTTGGGCCTCAAGGACTGCACCAGCGTCGAAACCTGCCAGACCTTCCCGGTGCGCGAGGTGTTCTTCCAGGCGCCCTCCCGCTTCACCGAACGCGAAGCCCGGCCCCTGGCCGAGATGGAAGGCGTGCACGCCCTTTCGCAAAGCGCGGCGGGCGAAGTGCGCGTGGTGGCCGACGAGCATGCCCTGCCGGAAGTCTTTGAGCAGTTCCGCGCCGTGTTCGCGGCAAAGCCCCTGGAACAGTATGTGCGCCGCCTGGAGTCACCGGTGAACACGGTTGGCTTTGGTCAGGTGGGCGACTTGCCGAAGCCTCTGGCCTATGAGGACTTCGCGCAGCTTTTGGAGCACCTGCTCTTCCAAAACCAGACGCCCATGCCAGGCGCCGACGGCGCGCCCCAGCGCATCGCCTGGTCCGAGTGCGGGCCCAAGCCCAAGACCGTGCGCCGCGTGGCTTACTGCACCGGCTCTGGCGGTTCGCTTATCCCGGCGGCCTTTGCCACTGGCGCGGACGGCGCGCCCCAGCGCATCGCCTGGTCCGAGTGCGGGCCCAAGCCCAAGACCGTGCGCCGCGTGGCTTACTGCACCGGCTCTGGCGGTTCGCTTATCCCGGCGGCCTTTGCCGCCGGCGCGGACGTGTTCATCTGCGGCGACGTGAAACACCACGCGGCCATGGAAACCCCCGGCCTGGTGCTGGATGTCGGGCATTTCATCCTGGAGGAGGAGATGATGCGTCTCTTCTCCCAGGAGTTGCAGAAGGACCTCGGCAAAGAGGTTGAAGTGCGTTTTTTCCCGGGCAAAAGTCCCTTCCGTTTCCGGGTGCTGGCCTAAGCAGCCGGGGCGTTTCAGGGACGAAGCAATATGTTTCCGGTCCGGGCATGGTCCGGGCCCTAATAAAGCGAGGTGCCGATGTATCAGAAACAGATCGAGCAGTTGGTGGTCCTGCAGGCCGTTGATGATGAAATCATGATCCTTGAGACCGAGGTCCGCGAGGCTCCCCTGGAGCTTACCGGGCTTGAGGCCAAGGTGAGCCAGCTGCGCGAGCGCCAGGCCCAGGTTCAGGAACGCCTCGACATCTTGAAGGGCCAGCAGAAGCGGCTCGAAGGCGAGATCGAGGACGACGGGCATAAGATCAAGAAAAGCAAGAACAAGCTCATGGCCGTTGGCAACTCCAAGGAATATCACGCCATGATGCGCGAGATGGACTCCATGGAGAAGCTGAACCGCCTGCGCGAGGAAGAGCGCATTGCGGTGATGGAAGAGTTTGAACGCCAGAATGCCGCCATGCAGGAAGTCGTCACCGAGATTGAAGGCCTGATGGAAGGCTACGACGCCAAGAAAGCCACCCTCGACGAGCGCATCGGCAAGGCGCAGAGCCGCCTGGACGCCCTGGGCAAGCGCCGCGCCAAGGCGGGCAAGGTCGTGCCGCCTCCCATTCTGGGCCGCTACGAATTCATCCGTTCGCGCATCGACCACCCGGTCATCGTGTCCGTGTCTGACGGCATCTGCGGCGGCTGCCACATCAAAATTCCGCCCCAGGCCTACAACGAGCTGCAGAAGGGCAAGCAGATCCTGGGCTGCCCCAACTGCCAGCGCATCGTTTACTGGGTGGAGCACAGCCCTAAGATCGACGACGAGAAATAGCATTACGCCGGAGTTGGACGGACCGTCGCCGCGTTCCGCAAGGAACGGGGAGGAAAGTCCGGGCTCCAAAGGGCAGGACGCTGGGTAACTCCCAGGGGGAGCGATCCCCGGAAAGCGCAACAGAAAGCAGACCGCCAGAGCGGCTTTCGGGCCGCCCCGGTAAGGGTGAAACGGTGGGGCAAGAGCCCACCAGCGGCCGTGGCGACACGGTCGGCTAGGCATACCCCGTCTGGAGCAAGACCAAATAGGGAGGCAGGCTGGCCCAGCTATTGCCTCCGGGTAGGTTGCTTGAGGTGGTCGGTAACGGCCATCCTAGAGGAATGACGGTCGCCAGCCCCGCAAGGGACTGGAACAAAACCCGGCTTATAGTCCGACTCCGGCACTTGATACTGAACCGGGGGTGGTTTTCGCCTCCCCCGGTCTTTCCTCTCCAAGGGGCAACAGGCCTCCATCCAAAGGGCGCACCATATGACAGCCGCGCAAACGCACAACGCCACTGCCTGGGCAGTTATTCTCGCCGCAGGCAGCGGCACGCGCCTGGCGCAGGCCCTGGCCCAATCCGGCGGCCCGGCGCGCAAGCAATACCTTGAGCTCGACGGCGCGCCCCTCTTTTGGCGCAGCGCCCAGACCTTTGCGCGCATCCAGACCGTGCAGGGCCTGGTGTTCGTCTTCCCCCCCGAAGACCAGGAGCGCATGAGCGCCGTGGTGGAGGCCCTCAACGCCCGCGATCCCTTGAGCCTGCCCTGGCGCGTGTGCGCGGGCGGGACAAGGCGCCAGGACTCTGTGCGTCTGGGCCTGGCTCAAATCCTTGAAGCGCCACAGTTCGTTCTGGTGCACGACTCCGCCCGGCCGTTCGCCACGGCTGCGCTGGCCCGGCGCGTGCTGGCCGCCCTCGCCCAAGGGGCCCAGGCGGTCGTGCCCGGCCTGGCCGTCACGGACACCATCAAGCGCATCGACCACAACGAGGTTGTTGTGGAGACGCCGGACCGCGCAACCTTGCGCGCCGTGCAGACTCCCCAGGGCTTCGGCCTTGCGCCGCTTCTGGCCGCGCACGCCCGCGCCGAGGCAGAGGGCTGGGAAGTCACGGACGATGCGGGGCTCATGGAACGCGCAGGGCACCCGGTCGTCATGGTGCACGGCGAGGAGACCAACGTGAAGATCACCAATCCTTCGGATTTGCCGCTGCTCAAGCCCGCCACGTCCGCGGCGCCCCGCACCGGCTGGGGCTACGACGTGCACCGCTACCTGGGCGCGGAGGAAACCAACGCCAAGGCCCGGCCCATGGTTTTGGGCGGCGTGGTCATACCCGGCGCGCCCAAGGTCATCGCGCATTCGGACGGCGACGCGCTGCTGCACGCCCTTACGGATGCGCTTTTGGGCATTGCTTGCGCGGGCGACATCGGCCAGCTCTTCCCCGACACGGATGCAAGCTTTGAAAACATGCCGAGCGCCGTGTTCGTCACCGAAGCCCTGCGGCGCGTGCGCACAGCCGGATACCGGCCTGTGCACGCGGACCTTACCGTGGTGGCGCAAACACCCAAACTCGCCGCCCACAAGGTGCGCATCGCCGCACAAGTGGCGCAGTTGCTCGAGTTGCCCATCACCGCCGTGAACGTCAAGGCCACCACCGAGGAAGGCCTTGGCTTCACGGGAGAAAAGCGCGGCCTCAAGGCCATCGCCGTGGTCACCGCCGTGCAGGACTGACCTCCGCGCCAGCCCCCCGAATCATCCCACTTCTCCGCAATCCTCCAATGCCGCGCCGTGGTTACGACGCAGCGCTTTCACCGTCGCCCCCCTGTGATCCCGCTGTTTGACAAATACGTCATCGGCTTGCTCACTTTTTCCACTCTTGCCATATTTCACACACAAAAGCGTTCCTCAAATTAATCGTTAGGATAAATAATTCTAGCAAGATAGAGATAAAAAATTACACTTGGCCCACCTCTTGCTTCATTTGCGAGCATTGCAAACGAAAACGCATTATCACTAACAAATGTGTATTTTCGGCAGCAAGGTCATCCGAAAAGCTTTCCATAATCGCCTACTGGCGTTGCTTTTCAGGCTGGCTGGAATATGTGGCGTGTTTACGTTTATGCTCATCATTGCACAAAATCGTTAAGGCGTTGTTCGGTCCAGCGGTTCGGCTCGCAGGACGGTTCATGGCGAAACCACACGGGAGGTTCCCTCGATGAATGCGGCAGATACTGCATTTGTGCTCATTTGTTCGGCACTGGTCATGTTCATGACTCCAGGCCTTGGACTCTTTTACGGCGGCATGGTGCGCAGCAAAAACGTGCTGGCGACCATCATGCAGAGCTTCATCCTGGTCGGCCTGGTGTCCATCCTTTGGGCTCTGGGCGGCTACACGCTGGCCTTTGGCAAAGATATCAGCGGCATCATCGGCAATCTTGATTTTCTGTTCCTGAACGGCGTGGGCATGGACGCCACGGGCGGCCCCGTGGACAACATCCCCCATCTGGCGTTCATGATCTTTCAGTGCATGTTCGCGGTCATCACGCCCGCGCTCATCACCGGCGCCTTTGCCGAGCGCATGAAGTTCGGCGGTTTTCTGGTCTTCACCACTCTGTGGATCTTTCTGGTTTACGCGCCCATGGCCCACTGGGTTTGGGGCAAGGGCTGGATGGCCGAGATGGGAGCGCTGGACTTTGCGGGCGGCGCTGTCGTGCACATGAGCTCCGCCGCCGCGGCCCTGGCCGCCACCGTGGTGCTTGGCAAGCGCAAGGGCTACGGCACGCAGCCCTTCATGCCGCATAACCTGCCCATGACCGTGCTGGGCGCGGCGATCCTGTGGTTCGGCTGGTTCGGCTTCAACGCAGGCAGCGCGCTGGCCGCAGACGGCTTCGCCGCCAACGCCTTCGTCACCACGCATTTGGCCGCCGCAGCTGCGGCTCTGGCCTGGATCTTCATGGAATGGCGTCACTCCGGCAAGGCCACAACCCTTGGTGCGGCCTCCGGCGCTGTCGCGGGCCTTGTGGCCATCACCCCGGCGGCGGGCTTCGTTACGGCCATGCCCGCCATCATCATCGGCCTGGGCGGCGGCGTGTTCTGCTACCTCGGCATTTTGCTGAAGGGCAAGCTCGGCTACGACGATTCCCTCGACGTGGTGGGCGTGCACGGCGTGGGCGGCACCTGGGGCGCCATCGCCACCGGGCTTTTCGCCAGCATAAACAAGGCCACCGGGCTTTTCTATGGCAATCCGTCGCAGCTTTGGATACAGTTGGCATCAGTGGCCGCCACCTGGGCCTTCTGCTTCACCGCGAGCCTGATTCTCTTCAAGGTGGTGGACGCCACCATCGGCTTGCGCGCCACCGCGGACGAGGAAGATCGTGGCCTTGACCTGTCCCAGCACAACGAGACCGGGTACCAGGCGTAGCCCGGCCGCCAAGGAGAAACCCTCATGAAGAAAGTTGAAATCATCACCCGCACGTTCAAGCTCGACGACATCAAGGCCGGCCTGTCCGAGATCGGCATCAAGGGCATGACCGTGAGCGAGGTGAAGGGCTTCGGCCGCCAGGGCGGCCACAAGGAAGTTTACCGCGGCGCGGAATACCAGGTGGACTTCGTGGTCAAGGTGAAGATCGAGGTCGTGGTGGAGGATGCCCGCGTGGCCGATGTCATCGCCGCCGCCACCAAGGCCGCCCGCACCGGACAGGTGGGAGACGGCAAGATCTTCGTCGTGCCTGTTGAAGAAGTGGTGCGCATCCGCACCGGCGAAACCGGCGACGCCGCCGTTTAGTCCGCAAAGCGTCCTCCCCCGTGGACGAGACTCTGACGAACACCCCGGCCCTGCCGCCCGCTGCCCAGCGGTTGCGGCAGGGCCGTCTTGATCTTGCCGAGGCCGCGCAGACCGGCGCCCTCGACAAGTACCCGGAAGCCAGCTCCGAGCTCATGGACGCCTATTTCCGCGACCGGCTGGAAGAGCTTGGCGCCGAGTCCCCGCAGCTCTTCGCAACGCCTTTCGCCCTCATCGCCGTTGGCGGCTATGGCCGCAGCGAGCTTTGCCCGGCCTCGGACGTGGACGTGCTGGTGCTGTACGACGGCGCCATCCCGAAAGTGGCCGATGAACTTTCCCGCGGCATTTTTCACCCCCTTTGGGACCTGGGCCTGGACCTAGGGCACGGCGTGCGCGCCCTGGCCGACTGCCTGCGCCTCTCGCGAGAGGACACCCAGGTGCTCACCTCTCTTCTGGACATCCGCCGCATTGCGGGAGACGAAGCCCTTGTCGCCAAGCTCGTGCGCGAGTTCAACCAACAGGTGCTCAAAGGCTACGTGGGCGTGTTCGGCCAATGGGTGCTTGCCCACAATGCCGCGCGCCGCGTGGAATATGGCGACTCGAGCGGCCTGCTTGAGCCGGACTTGAAGAACGGCCTGGGCGGCCTGCGCGATGTGCACCAGATCCACTGGCTGCTGGGCGTGGACCCGGCCCTGCGCAACGGTCCGGCAGCGCCCTTCACCCCGCGGGATCTTGAGCTGCTCAAGGCGGACTACCGCTTTGTGCTCACCGCGCGCGTCGCCCTGCACTTGGCTGCGCGCCGCAAAACCGACCGCCTGAATTTCGATCTGCAGCCGCAAGTGGCTCGACACATGGGCTTCACCGGGGCCGACCCGGGAGAGGACGGCTCCGACATGGAGACGGCCATGAGCGTCGGCTTGGCTGTCGAGGCCTTCCTCTCGCGCCTGCACCAGTCCATGACGCGCATCCGGGCCATGCGCCAAGCCTGCTGGCTGGAAGCCTTTCCGCCCAGCTCCGAGGCCTGCCCTTTGGCGCCCGGCGGCACTTCCGACGCCATTTTCTGCGGTCCCACGGGCATGGCCCTGCGCGACCCGGAAACGGCGGAGCACGACCCCGCCCTTCTGCTGGAGCTGTATGTGGCCGCCGCCCGCCAGGCCCGGCCGGTATGCTGGCCCGCCCAGCGCGCAACGCGCGCGGCCCTGGCCGACCCGGAGCGCCGCAAGGCCTTTGCCGCCCTGCCCGGCATTTTGCCCGCGCTTTTGGAAATTTTCCGCGCTTCCGGCCAGCCGACAGAAAGTTCGCCGCCGCAGGCCACCCCGGCAAAGCCGAAGGCCAGGGGGCTGACCAAGGCCATCAAGCGCTTTTTCGCGCCCGTGCCCGTGCCCGGAGAAGAAGAACCTCAGCAGGAGACGGCCCCGGCCGTCGCCACCGCCCTGCAGTCCATGCTGGATACCGGGCTCATGAGCGCGCTGGTGCCGGAGTTCGGCCCGGTGGAGCATCTGGTGCAATTCGATGACTTCCACATCCACCCTGTGGGCAAGCATACCCTTGAGGTTGTGCGCACCCTGGCGACCCTGCTGCCGGAGGCCCAAGGCGGGGAGGACGGCGGGGACATTCTGGCGGAGCTTCGCGAACGCGCCGGGAATCTCCCGCATTTCGACCACCTGCTGCTGGCGGCCTTCTGCCACGACCTCGCCAAGCCGAACCGCGACCACTCCGCCGCGGGCGCGGATTTGGCCGTAGACATTCTGCGCCGCCTGGGCGCGGATGAGTCCACCCTTGACGATGTGGCCTTTCTTGTGCGCCAGCATTTGCTCATCCCGAAGATCGCCACCCGGCGCGACCTCTCCGACGAATCCGTGGCTGTGGGCGTGGCCGAGCTTTGCGGCACGGCCGAGCGCCTGGACATGCTGCACCTGCTGGCCGTGGCAGACAGCAAGTCCACCGGTCCGCGCGCCTGGAATCCCTGGACCGCCTCGCTTTTCGACGAACTGACGCGCAAGGCGCGCCGCCTGCTCACCGACGGCCCCTTGGCCGCGCCCCACGCGGTGGACAAGAGCAGACAGACGCGGGAGGCCGCGCTGGCTCTGGCCGCCCAGCCCTTCAACGGCGCAGAGGGACAAGAGCCGCCCCTTGAGCCGGCCTTCGCCGAAGCCTGCCTGGAACGCATGCCCGCGCGCGCCCTGCTGGTGCTCAACGCGGCCACCGTGTCCCGGCACATGCGCCTAGCGAAACGCTTTCAGCAAGCATTGGACGAGGACCTGGTGCGCAAGCCCGCCGGCAAGGCCGGAATCGGCGTGGTGGAGATCGACGCCGTCGCGGTGAAGGGCAAAGCGTTCCAGGTCAGCATGGCCGCGCTGGACCAGCCAGGGCTTTTTGCGGTCATGGCCGGCGTGCTGGCCCTGCACGACCTGAACATCCTCTCCTCCGAGGTGCTGACCTGGAAGGGCGGCACCGGCGCCATGGGCGGGAACCTGGCCGTGGACGTTTTTCTGGTCCAGGAGCCTGCGGAAGGCCTGTATCTGGAAGATCTCTGGCAGCGTATCCGCCGCGCGGTCTCTTACGCGCTGACGGGCAAGCTCTCCCTTGAGTATCGCCTGGAGCAGAAGCGCAGCTCGCCCATGAACATGCCTTCGCGCGCACCAAAAAGCCGCCGCATGGTGCGCCTTGATAACGAATTCAGCGACTTCTACACCCTGGTGGAGGTGGCCGCACCCGATCGTCTGGGCCTGCTGCACGATCTTGGCCTGTCCATTTGCGCGCACCACCTGCGCATCCACCTGGCGCGCATAGCCACCAGCGCGGGCAGGGTGCACGATGTGTTCTACGTCCGCACGGATGAAGGCCTCAAGCTCACCGATCCCACGCGCATGGATGAGCTCAAGAAGGCCCTGCTTGCGGCCGCGCGCTGAAGCGTTGCCTTGCCAAGCGCTTTCCGCTAGCGTTCCGGCCGTTGGCACCCCAAGAACCAGGAGGCCCCCATGCGCTATCCTCTCCCGAAAGCCGTCATTTTCGCCGCCCTTGCAACGGCCCTTTCGCTCCCGCTTCCCCATGCCCAAGCCATGAGCTTCGGCGGGTTGTTCGGCTCGCCCGTGGATGCGGAACTTGCCGCCCAGATTCCGTCGAACAAGCGCGATGCCATCAACAAGGCCGATTACGAGCTGGCCTGCGCCAATCAGGATGTGGAGCTGGCAAAACTTAAAGAGGAACTGGCAGACAAGCAGGACGATCTGGCCAGCCTGAACACCAAGCTCGCCAAGTCCCAGGCCCGCGCCGCTGAAATCGCCCTCGACATCAACAAGATGGAGGGCATCATCGCCAACAACCTTGGCAAGTCTGACGAGAACCGCAAGATTTTGACCGATCTGCAGACGGACCGCGCCAAAAACGAAACCGAGCGTTCCGAATACAAATCGAAGATCGCCCAATCCACTCTTTTTGTGCGCGACTGGACCCAGCGCGTGGCCGCGAAGGAGAAGTCCGTCGCCGAATTCAAGTCGCGCCGCAGCGGCGGCGCTACCCCAGTGGCAGGCGCGTCCACCGGCGGGTCAGGCCAGACCAGCGCGTCGGCAGCCGAGAAAGCGCCCGCATCCTCGGACGACGCCACCGTCATCATCCACAC
>Ga0209467_1002481_pt1 | contig 13155 bp, 11 predicted proteins | sample Higcelwee11metaG_FD_187175 | JGI IMG/M metagenome (GOLD analysis project Ga0209467, IMG submission 187175) | Freshwater pond sediment microbial communities from the University of Edinburgh, under environmental carbon perturbations - High... | ecosystem: Environmental > Aquatic > Freshwater >...
TATGAAGAAGAGGAAATACCCATAATTGAACCCGATCTTCTGGTCAAATTCGGCGATGGAACAACCTTTTTCGGTGGCGAAGGAAAAAAGGTGATTGATGATTCAGAAGGATCATCTGTGGGAAGAAAGGAAATGACCTTTAATTGGCAGGTAACCAGAAAGAAGAAACCATAAACTAATTATCAAAATCATGAAAAAACTAGTTGTTTTATTTGCCAGCCTCATTCTCTTCATGCCCAGGGCAGAGAGTCAGGAAGCAACCCTGAAACCCTACGGCAGCAAATCCGGAATTATCGAGTATATATACTCGGGCGACAAGACCGGCACAGGAACCCTCTATTTTGACGACTACGGGATGAAAAGCGCAATGTACATGAAAACCGTCTCCGACGGCAAGGAGAGTAAAAGCTGGGTGCTTACCTCCGGCAATTACCAGTATATGTGGGATCCCGATCAGCCTGAGGAAGGTATGAAAATGAAGAATCCGCTCATTTCATGGATTCAGGAGGCTTCAAATGGAGACATTGAGTCCTTCACAGAGCAAACCTATTTAAAGATGGGCATGGTAAAAAGCGGCACAGAACTCTGCCTGGGCAAAGAATGCAAAGTTATCAAAGGCAAACCGGGAAAAGTGCTGATCTGGAATGGAATAACGATGCTTTCAGATTTCAGAATGGGCACTTATGTCTCACACCAGGAGGCAACATCCGTGAAAACCAATGTTCCCGTCGATGCCAAATATTTCATTCTGCCAAAAAATATAGTATTCTCGGAAATGCCTGAATTTTAATATATACAGCCATGAAAACGGGTTTATCCATTTGCCTGATGATTTTTGCCTGTTGTAATTTGACAGGTCAGAATGCAGAGCTCCTGAAAGATATCAATCCAGGGACAGGAAGCAGCTTTGTAAGCTATATGACGCAACTGGGAGACAAAGTCATCTTTCAGGCTATAGTGCCCGGAGCCGACAGCGGGCCATGGGTTACCGACGGAACTGCCGAAGGTACCTTTCTGCTGAAAAAGATGATCGGCCAGAGCGGCAAGATGACCGTTTTCAAAAATCAGGTTTACTTCAGCGGTGACGACGGAGTGCATGGCCAGGAACTGTGGCAAACCGACGGCACCTCTGAGGGAACCGTAATGGTAAAAGATTTCTTTCCGGGCAACTATGGGAGCAAACCCACTGAGTTGACTGTCTTCAATGATGCTCTGTTCTTCAGTGGCAACCACCCTGATTACGGGGAAGAACTTTATGTTTTACATGTTACTGACAACCAAACCGTGATTGGTGTCTATGATATTACTGAAGGACCTGAATCCACAAAACCGGGGTGGTTGTATCCGGCATATGGAAAACTGTACTTTGTCGGTAAGGACGACCGCTATCTGTATTATCACGATCCCGCAACAAGTATAACCAGTCTATATAACGATGGTGTAAAACCAGGGCCAACTGGTAATCCATATTTTGCTGAATACAATTGTTCGGTATATTTCCCTGCAATCGAGACCGACATTTTTAAGGCTGAATTTGGAGTACAATTGTGGAAAGTGGTCCCGGGCGGTTTTGTCTTAAGACTCACTGAAATTTTCAGTAATAATGTTGACCTGAAGCCACGGCACCTGACCAGAGTGGGGGATAAATTATTCTTTTCCGGGAGTACTGCTTCTTTCGGCGATGAATTATGTGTTTACACAGGTGAAGTGTATGCACCCGGTATTACATATATGGTCAGGAATATCAATCCGTCGGGAGATGGAAATCTTGGCGGCTTTATCACCGCCTTCAAGGACAGACTCATTTTTTCTGCCGGAGATGCAACCACAGGAGTGGAACTATGGGTATCAGACGGCACTGAATCAGGAACAAAACTTATCAGGGATATTTACCCGGGACCAATTTCTTCCGGTATAGTAAGTCCCGTTATAATCGGAGATACCCTCTACTTTTCAGCAGATGACGGAACCGGAGGTGAACTGTGGAGACTGATCAATCCTGACGGTCAGCCTGAAAAATTTACAAACATACCTGATGGCGGGGCATGGGGGCCGGAACTGGTGAGAATTGGAAAAACCTTCATTTTCAGTGCCAGCAATAAGACAACAGGGACTGAACTCTGGAAAATGAGTGTTTCAGGAAGCACTGCAACGGAGAACATGATTTCCGAAACTGAGGGCATAATTATATATCCTAATCCTGTCACCGACCATATAACTATTCACTGCACTGAACAGTTTTCCAGTCAGGCGTCAATATCATTTTACAATATGGAGGGGGTAAAGATCATGACTAGACCAATCGCAAGTACGCAGACTCCTTTTTGTGTTCAAAATCTTAATTTGAGTCCGGGACTTTACTTCCTTAGAATAGAAGACGAATCAAAACAGTCAGCAAAAAAGTTCATTGTAACAGAGGTAGCCCGCTAGTCAATTCCCTTGAATGCATTTCGTGTCATTCTCATGATGAGTCCATATGGCAAAAATGACTCGATTGTATGCAGCATTTTATAAGATTTACCTGGAACGATCAGCCTTCTCCTTCGGAACATCTGGCTTATAATCTCCCTGGCGGCCTCGTCAGCTTCAAGAGATGAAATATCAGCCCACTTCCCGACTGCTGCAATTCTCTCACATACTATGCGATTTGTCTTCACCGGCCCGGGCATTGCAACACTCACACTTACCCCGGTGCCGTGAAGTTCCTCCCTCACTGAAAGACTGAAGTGATATATGTACGCCTTGGAGGCTGAATAAATACTCTTGTAAGGCATTGGTATAAACCCGCTGAAGCTCCCAATGTTCAAAATGTAAGAGGGCGTATGCGACCTGAGCTCAGATATGTAATAGTTTGTCAGGAGGGTGGCAGATCTTATATTTAAAAAGACTGTTTCTGTAATTGATGCCTCATTGTATTTCCCGATCTCACCACCATACCCGATACCGACATTATTGACCAGAATATCAATGCCGATCCCTTTCGATGAGGTGAATTCCCTTATCAACCCGGGAGTTTCAGTTTCACACATGTCAGCCTCAAAGCAATGGGCAGTAATAATATGTACTTTTTCAAGTTCTGAACAGACCCCTTTCAGCCCTGTCCCGGGCAAGTCAATCAATACAAGGTTATGGCCCCTGCCGGCAAGCTCGCCGGCTATCGCTTTCCCCAGACCGGAGGTGGCCCCGGTGACAATTGCATGGAGATCTCTGGCGCTGGTCATGCTATTTCTCCTGCCTTTTTCAGCCACTCCAGGGTGATCTTCACTCCTTCTCTGAAAGGAGTATAACTGTAGCCCAGCTCTCTCACTGCCTTATCACTGCTGAGGCTCCAGTGATTGAGATATTTCTTCACCCACGGTGCAGTGATAGGAGGCGCGATGCCAGTAAAACCTGCTTGCCACTCCATTATCCTTGCTGCCGTAATCATCAGCCAGACAGGCAGATGGATGAGCCACGGACGCTTTCCTGTAACCTCTGTCAGCGTCTCAAAGAACTGCTCAAAGGTCAGGTTCTCACCTCCCAGCGCATAACGCTGCCCCGGACGGCCCCTGAGTGCAGCCAGGATATGTCCGTTGACCACATCATCCACCAGCACGTAACTGCCGATGCAGGTCCCGTCTCCGGGCACTATATGCCATTTACCCAGGGCATACAGCTTTATCATCCGTGTCACGGCATTACTTTCGTTTATGACTCCCGGACCGTAAACACGCGGTGGATTGACTGTAACCGTCTCCATGCCGCCCCTGCAGTAACTCCTGACAAGTTCCTCAGCATCGGCTTTAGTCTGCTCATAATCATTAAAGTACGGCACTATCCTCGGGAATTGCTCATCAATCGGATCCACCCCTGGCGACGGACCAATCACCGCAGCCGAGGAGGTAAATACAAACCTCCTGACGCCTCCCTTTAATGAAGCGTTGAGAAGATTCTCCGTACCTTTTACATTGATAGTGTGGGGAAGGCTTTTATCCTTCGACCACGGTTTGGCGTAGGCAGCAAGATGAAACACCGCATCGCATCCCCTTACGCCTGCCTCTAGCGCTGCAATATTATCAAGGTCGCCCTCCACAGCGCTGAGGCCGGGAAGATGTGACAGCATACTGAATTTATCCGGTGAGCGGACAAGACATCTGACCAGATGGCCTTCGGCCGAAAGTCGCTCAGCGAGCCTCATCCCGATGAATCCGGTAGCACCTGTCAGAAAACAATTCATAAGGTATCAATTACCCTATAAATTTAAAGAAATTCAGATTGTCAGACCTGTTCCTGTGCTAATTATCGGCATAAAGCCCTTGGCGCGATAACAGGTGATCAAGATTGGCCAGACCGAATACTATCACCGCGGTCACAACCGAGGTATGCTCCTGGTATTCAGCGATGCTTTTATCATATGTATCACGCTCTGTATGCCATATCTCGCCGTAGTTGAAGTTGTAACCCCTGACATCGGGCTCATCAAACCTGAGAGTCGGTACCCCGTTGATGGCAAAATGTGCATGATCAGAGCCGCCGGCAGTGGCCGGACGGGGACGAGCCGGCTCCGTGCGCTTCTTCAGGGTGAAGGGGAGGTCGGGATTGATACTGCTGAGAGGCTTGCAGATCTTCTCGAAATCAGCATACATGGCCTCAGGAACGGTTATTCCCATTGTGGGCGTCGGGCCGCCGTCGCGATTGAAGTAGTTGGAAATATTCGGGAGCTTCTCCTTGTTGTTCTCGACCCAGTGCCTGGAGCCTACCAGCCCGAACTCCTCGGCGGCCCAGAGGCATGCCAGGATAGTGCGGTCAGGCTTGCCGCCTGACTCCATGATCAGACGGGCAGCCTCCATTGTAGGACTGAGGCCGGAGCCGTCATCAACACCCCCGGTTGCAACATCGAAGGCATCCAGATGTCCGCCCATCATCACATACTCATTCGGGTACTTCTTCCCTTTTATCACACCTATGACACTGTAATATTTTACCGGTCCGGGCTTGAAGTGGTTCCTTATATCGAACTCCAGAAGGAAATACTGCCTCTCCCTGGCCATCTCCGCTATTATTTCGTATTGGTCCTCATCGAGCTTTATGTCGCACACTGTCGGCAGGTTCTCGAAAGTCATCCTGTCCAGGTTCTTCCTGTCATACAGGGCTCTTATCGGAACCTCTGATGACTGTATCACCCCCAGGATGCCTGCCTCGCACATCTCGCGGTAGAAGAGTGCAGGTTCCTCCCTGAGCTTATGGAGCTCTTTAGGGGGATTGGCCCTGTTGGTCATGTTCTCACGCATGATCTCGCGGTTGATCTTTGCCACTGAATCATTGAAGGCAATTGTCGCAGCCCTGGCGCTGTCGGCTGCAGGCGACCAGTCGACCGGCCATCCGCTATTCGTTCCCCCGATGAGTACCCAGGCGCCCTTCAGGGCCCCCTTCATCCGGTCAAACTCATCCTTGCTCTTCGGCTCCAGCAGCACATGGCCGCGCTGAACGCCCTTGGTGCCGGATGTGTATGAGGGGGTGGCAAAATGAAGGATCATGCCGTTATCAGACAGCATCCTCCCGAACCATGGGCCGCGGTTGAATCCCACAGGCACAGTGCCGGCCTCATCAAGGATTACCTCCATGCCCCAGCTCCTGAACTGCGAAGCGCACCACTCCACTGCGTTCTCATAAGCATCGGAACCGACAAGCCTGCCACCTATGCGGTTGGATACAATATCGAGATGCTGCATCGTCCGGTTATCTTTCTGACCCAGCTCAATGATGCGGTCAACGACCTTGTTCTGCTGGGCCAGCAGGCCCGGGGCCAGCATAACCAGCAACAGCGGGAGGAACAATTTCTTCATGTAACAGTACTTAATTTTTTTGCAACTGCCAAGCTATGAATTAAGGCTAAGAAACAGAATAGGTGCAGAGTGTTATTCAGCTTGGGAATAGTTAAAAAAAGTTATGGCAGTTTCCGGGGTCGGGCTCAGATGAGATGTGCTTGCAGTTTTTCCGCCAGAATAACCACACCCTTCCCTGCCCCTTCGGCAATGTAATCAACCTTGTGGTTTGTATGTACTGTCACAGGCTTCGGGTCAATAAGAAAGACAGGGGTCTTCGCAAGCACATAATGTATCAGCCCTGCCGCCGGGTAGACATTTAGCGAGGTGCCTATCACGGCAAAGAGATCTGCCTTTGATGCTATGTCAGCCGCCCGCTCCATGGCAGGGACAGCCTCGCCGAACCAGACGATATTCGGCCTCAGGGGCGATCCGTCACGAGACTTCTCTCCCGGCAATATATCGCGGCAGCCGATCTCAATGATCTCGCCGGGATTCTTGCTGCTGCGGGCCTGGGTGAGCAGGCCGTGAAGATGCAATACATTCCTGCTGCCGGCCTTTTCGTGGAGATCATCCACATTCTGGGTAATGATGTGCACATCGAACAATTCTTCCAGTGCAACAAGACCTGTATGGCCAGAATTCGGAACAGCCCTCTCCAACTGCCGGCGACGCTCATTGTAGAACTTCTGCACAAGATCCGGGTTGCGGTGCCAGGCATCAATCGAGGCAACATCTTCAACGCGGTATTGCTCCCAGAGACCGCCGCTGTCGCGGAATGTTTTAATGCCGCTTTCGGCACTCATCCCCGCTCCCGTAAGAATGACAAGTTTTTTCATGATATGAATGTAGAAAAAAGTGAACAGATAAAACATGCCGGACAGCAGGGGAAAGAACCCACGACTGACCGACAGTCACTCTGCCAGTTTTTTTGTAACTTGTATCAGGAACTTAATATGAAGAGCCTGCTTTTCATACTGCTCATAATCTGCATCCTGGCTCAGGCCCGGCAGGATGACCGCTATACCACTGCGCGCAACAACATGGTCCAGAGCCAGATAGTCGCCAGAGGCATCAGTGACCCCGGGACCCTCAGGGCCATGCGACAGGTACCACGTCACCTCTTCGTACCGGCATCATATGTCTCCGAGGCTTACAGCGACAGGCCGCTGCCCATAGGTTACAACCAGACCATATCTCAACCCGTGATTGTGGCCCACATGACCGAGCTGGCCAGGCCGGCAAAGGGAAAGAAGGCACTGGAGATAGGCACGGGCTCAGGATATCAGGCAGCAGTTCTGGCCGAGATAGTCGATTCAGTCTATACAATAGAGATCGTTCCCGAACTGGCCAGGGAGTCTGAAGCACGACTCAGAATGCTCGGGTACCGGAACATCGTGGTCAGGTACGGCGACGGTTACAAGGGGTGGCCGGAGCATGCCCCTTTTGATATTATAGTGGTCACTGCTGCTGCAGACCACATTCCTGAACCGCTGAAAGAACAACTGGCGGAAGGTGGCCGACTCATTATGCCGGTTGGCAATCCTGCAACGGTCCAGCAACTCATCGTGCTGACCAAAAGGAAGGGGAAGATCACGGAACAGAGGCTTGAAACGGTACGTTTCGTGCCTCTGAAAAGATTAAAATAGTTATCGTTCAAGTAAATGTTGAACTGCGCCCCTTCAAACCTGCTGAAGACTATCCCTTCCTGGAGGAAAACCTGCGGTTCCTGATCCTGCTTACAGAAATTGTTGAGGACCTGAACCTCAACACCCGCATCTGGACAAAAGAATATTTTGTTTATATTATTCTCCATCTTCCTATACAATTAACATATTTTAACATTTAACTTGTATAGCACTGTTTTACTGTGCTTTATAATTTCATTTATCTTGCTAATTACACTGACATTGCGTATTTTTGTACATTTTTATAACCTCTTTTTTGAACATTATATTGATCCATGACGTTTTAACTTCAAAATTAATTAATCACTAATATTTGAACATCATGAAAAAGCAAACCCTTACTTTCGGACTGATCGCCCTCCTGGGGATCGTTACACTGACAGGTTGTGAAAAAGAAGAAGAAATGACGCCTGTTGCCGATATGACCATAGCAGAATATGCTCTCTCAGACAACAATTTTTCTATACTTGTACAGGCACTCACCAAAGCTGAACTGGTAGACGTACTTAACGGTACAGGTAACTTCACGGTATTTGCTCCCACAAACGCCGCCTTCACTGCTCTGTTTACAGAACTGGGTGTATCAGGTGTTGACGCACTTTCCAAAGAGGCTCTCACTCCTATCCTTCTTTACCACGTGCTGGGAACAGAAGCAAAATCATCAATGATCACCTCCGGTTACTATAAGACATTAAGTCCTTCACAGGGTTCATTCCTCAGTCTGAAGGTTGATGTGGCATCAGGTGTCAAGCTTAACAAAACCACCAACGTCACCGCAGCAGATGTGGATGTTAAGAACGGTGTGATACATGTCATCGATAAGGTTCTTCTTCCCCAGACAGTTGTGGATATTGCTCTGAACAATGACTCATTCAGCATCCTCGTACAGGCAGTTGTGAAAGCCGACCTTGTAAATGTTCTCAACGGAACCGGTCCCTTCACAATCTTCGCCCCGACAAACGCTGCTTTCGAGGCTCTCTTCGCAGCACTTGGCGTCTCAGGTATTGCTGATCTGACAGCTGCCCAGCTTGTTCCGATACTTACCTACCACGTGGTCAGCGGTAACGTCCTCTCCACTCAGCTTCAGGCAGGAGATGTCGAGACACTTAACGGTACAATCAGCGTAACACTCGGTGCAGCACCTGCAATCAACACCAATTCGAAGATAGTTGCTGTTGACGTACAGGGTTCAAACGGCGTGATCCACGTTATTGACCAGGTCCTTCTGCCGTAAGGCTTCAATATATGATCCGATTATTAAAAGCGACGCGCCGGGTGCGCGTCGCTTATTTTTTTGTTCAATAAGTAATCATCAAATCAATACAAAAGATTATTTTTAACCTCCGAACATTGCATACAATGGACCGCTACACTATAGCCGAACTTGAAAAGCTGACAGGCATCAAGACTGGTACAATCAGGATCTGGGAACGAAGATACCGCATCATCAAGCCGCACCGTACCGATACCAACCGGAGGTGGTATGATGATGACGATCTTATAAGGATAATTAATATCTCCATTCTATACCGTCACGGAGTAAAGATCTCAAAGATAGCTTCCATGTCAGGTGCCGAGATCAGCAGGGAGGTAGCCCTCCTGACAGTAGTGACAACTGATACTGATACCCAGCTCGATTCCCTTGTCGTAGCCATGACCGACTTCAATGAAAAGTCCATAAACGAGAACCTGATGCGGTCAATAATCAGCAGGGGATTTGAAGAAACTTTTGAAAAGATAGTCTTCCCGTTTATGAGACGGGTAGGGATCATGTGGCAGACCGGTACGGTTGACATCGGCGCCGAACATTTCATGACAAATATCTTCCGCAAGAGACTGATAGTGGCCACCGACTCACTTCCTGATGCTGACAGACCCGATAAAAAGAGAGTCCTTCTTTTCCTCCCGGAGAGTGAGTTGCATGAGATGGGACTCCTGTTCTTTGGATTCATAGTAAAAAAGGAAGGACATGATATGCTTTACCTCGGCCAGTCAACACCTTTCAATGCCATGGCCGATGTGGTCGCCCGATGGAATCCCGATATCATTATTACAGGGTCACTAACCGGGCTGCCGTACGAAAAGCCTGAAGATTACCTGAAGAGAATGAGCACTGTTTTCCGCGACAAAAAGATTCTTGTGTCCGGTGCAATGGCAATGGCGGTTATCGGTAAAACCTTAGCCAACGTGTTTGTCGTCACCTCCGGGACCGAGCTGAAAAAACACCTTTAAACCCTGTCCATGAAAGCAATTTTTACAATTATTCCTGCTGCATTTTTATTGACACTGTTGTCGGGATGTACGGCCTCTGATAACCATAGCCTCACTGAATGGCCCGAAGGCTCATCACCCACGGAGATCGGGCTGCGCCTCACTGAGCGATACCTTGCCACACCTCATACAATGTACGGCAACATCACCTCCACCGATCCGCCGACTCAGATTACCTACCCTGATGCCTGCACCTGGCTCGGGAGCCTCTGGTTTGCACAGGCGGCAGGCAACACCGACCTCACAGGCAGGCTTGAAGCTCGCTTTGCTCCCCTGTTTGAGGCGGAGAAACATCTCCTGCCCCTTCCAAACCACGTTGACAATAATGTATTCGGATCGGTGCCCCTCGAGTTTTACCTGATGACACTCAGGAAGGAATACCACGACCTGGGACTCTTCTATGCAGACACCCAGTGGACGCTTCCTGACAGTGCCAACGCTGAGCAGCAGGCCTACGCCGACAGGGGATTTACTTGGCAGACCCGAATATGGATTGACGATATGTTTATGATCACTGCTGTACAGGCACAGGCATTCCGTGCCACCGGTGATACGAAATACATTGACAGGGCTGCCCGCGAGATGGTTCTCTATCTCGACACAATCCAGCTTGACAACGGACTCTTCTACCACTCACCTGAGGCCCATTTCTCCTGGGGACGCGGTAACGGCTGGATGGCCGCCGGCATGGCAGAGATACTTCGCGCAATGCCCTCCGGTCACCCGCAGAGGCCCCGCATACTGGCAGGCTATGAGAAGATGATGTCCGCACTGCTTCAGCACCAGGCTGATGACGGCATGTGGCGGCAGGTGATTGATGACCCCGAATTCTGGAAGGAGACATCCTCAACCGCAATGTTCACCTACGCCATGATCACCGGCGTGAAGAACGGATGGCTCGATGAAAAAACTTACGGAGCCGCGGCCCGAAAAGCATGGCTCACCCTTGTGACCTATATCGATGACGATGGCAACCTCACGGAGGTGTGTGAGGGCACCGGGACAAGCAGCGACCGCAACCACTATGTCAACCGCCGCCGTATAACAGGCGATCTGCACGGGCAGGCACCGGTGCTCTGGTGCTCCGCGGCCCTGCTCAGGTAATTCTTTCAACATACCCCGTCGCCTTGACAGAATTGCTAACTTTGTCTTCATGGAAAAACTTAACCTGTTTTTTGCCCAGATAAAGGATATCAGCTTCTGGCAGAGGCTCTTCCACTGGAGGAAGATCAGAACCCTCAGCTTTGATGCCTATGAGGAGTACAGGTCTTTTGCCCGTGAACTGGAAACAGGCAGGGAGAGCATGGAAAAACTGAAAAACCGCTTTTCCGATATTTCCACACGTAACGAAAACCTCACTCAGAGGGTGAGAGACGTCGAGCTTCTTTCGGCCCGCAAGGACGCCAGCCTTGAGGAACTCAACGGCCGCATGCGGGAGCACTCAGGCACAATCAATGAACTTACAAGGAAAATAGCGGCATTCGAGGCTACAAAGGAAGATAATGTCAGAACCTACAGCGAAAATATCGCCCGCCTGAACCAGACCAAGGAGAGTTTCGAAGCAGAACGGAGGAAACTGAATGAAGACCGCGTCAGGGAGGCCGCTGACCGCTTCGAGGCGATGAAGAGACAGTGGGCCGAACATGAGGCCGACGTGAAGAATACAATCATCAGGATCTGCGACATCAACCACGTAACATACATCGACAAGGTACCCTTCAGGGGGAACCCCGATAACACAATAGAGATCAGCGGCGAATATATAATCTTCGATGCCAAGAGCCCGGCAAACGATGACCTCTCAAACTTCCCCGTATATATCAAGTCACAGGCAGAAAACCTGAAGAAATACGCCAGCCAGGATAACGTTAAGAAATCGGTGTTCCTCGTTGTTCCTACCAACACAATCGATAAACTGAAACAGCTTACCTACCGGCTGGGCGACTATGATGTCTTTGTGATAACCCGTGACTCGCTCGAGCCGGTCATCCTCTCACTGAAAAAAATCGAGGAATACGATCTCGCCGAGAAACTCAGCCCTGAGGACCGTGACAGCATCTGCCGCATAATCGGCAAGTTTGCCCATACCACCAAGAGGAGGATACAGGTAGACCAGTTCTTCCAGAAGGAGTTTATTGATCTCGTTCTGAAGAGCGAAAAAGATCTTCCCGAGGAGATACAGAAGCAGGTCATCGAATTCGAAAAGTCTGAGAAACTTAACCCTCCCACCGAGAAAAGGGCAAAGATCATATCAATAGACGACCTGCAGAAAAAGAGTGAGGAGATCGATGCCGAAGCACAGGCACGAAAACTGTCGCTGCCGGGTACAGGAGAAGAATAAACGTCTGCCGATGCGTACAGAGAAAGACTTTATAGGAGAAAAGGAGCTGGATGACAATGCTTTATACGGCATAAATTCGGTGAGAGCCAGTGAGAATTTCCCCGATAAAACCTCTTTTCATATCGAATGGTACAGGGCTATGGCTCTGACAAAGAGAGCCTGCTACCTTACCGCCGCCGGGTTCTTCGCCGAAGCAGCAAAACAGTACACCCCTGACAGGATGAAAATCAGGGTGGTAAGTGCTGAGAAGCTGGATGCTCTCGCCGCCGCTGCAGATGAATGTGCTGGAGGAAAACACTTCAGTGATTTCCTTGTGCCGGCCCTGTCCGGGGGAGCAGGCACCAGCATCAATATGAACATGAATGAGATCATGGCAAACCGTGCCCTGCAGATCATCGGCCGCAAGCCGGGCGACTATGAGATCATCGACCCCATTGAAGATGCCAATATCTTCCAGTCGACAAACGATGTTGTGCCCACTGCCCTCCGGGTGGCTGCAATGCAACTGCTACTTGAACTCGAGGATGGCATCAATGAGCTTCGCAAGGCGATGGAGGAACTTGAAAAGAGACACCGTAACACACTGCGTCTTGCTTATACCCAGATGCAGGAGGCCGTGCCCTCAACCTACGGTCGCCTCTTCAGCAGCTACAGCGATGCTCTGTCGCGCGACTGGTGGCGCGTCTCCAAGTGCCTCGAAAGGATCAAGGTGGTCAACCTGGGCGGTTCAGCCATTGGGACCTCTATTACGGTTCCCAGGTATTTCGTGGCAGAAGTTGTACCCTGCCTGCAGCAGCTGACCGGCATGCCTGTCACACGGGGAGAGAACCTCTCCGACGCCACTTCCAACCTTGACCCCTTCGTCGAGGTACATGGAATCATCAAGGCTCATGCCGTCAACATGGAAAAGATGGTTAGCGACCTTCGCCTGCTGGCCTCCGACATCCATGGCAACAGCGCGCTGACAATCCCGAAAAAACAGACAGGCAGCTCAATCATGCCAGGGAAGGTCAACCCGGTTATACCTGAATTTGTAATAAGCTGTTCCCAC
>Ga0209467_1002482_pt1 | contig 13153 bp, 10 predicted proteins | sample Higcelwee11metaG_FD_187175 | JGI IMG/M metagenome (GOLD analysis project Ga0209467, IMG submission 187175) | Freshwater pond sediment microbial communities from the University of Edinburgh, under environmental carbon perturbations - High... | ecosystem: Environmental > Aquatic > Freshwater >...
AGTTCGAAGGGGTGACCGCGGGGTATCGCGGACGCGTCGTGCTGCGCGAGGTGGACCTCCTTCTGCCGCGAGGCGGCATCCTGGGGCTGATCGGTCCCAACGGGGCGGGCAAGAGCACCGTCCTTCGGCTTCTCCTGGGCCTGATCTCGCCCGTCCAAGGGAAGGTGAGCGTTCTCGGGACCTCGCCGCGATTGGCGCGCCCTCGGATCGGATATGTTCCGCAGACCCTCTCGCTCGACCGCGACCTTCCGGGCACGCTGCTGGATCTCGTGCTTTCCGGCTTCCTGGGGTTGCAGCCGCCCGGAGGATCGCCCACTGTGGAAGAATTCGAGCGTTCCCGCAACTGGATGGATGTCCTGGGGATCGGGGATCTGGCATCCCGGAAATTGTCCGAACTGTCCGGAGGACAGCTCCAGCTGGGTCTGGTGGCCCGGGCGCTGGTGCGCGAACCCGATCTGCTACTTCTGGACGAGCCCACCGCCAATGCCGATGCGCGCGCCCAGGGCGCCGTGTTCGGGGTCCTGGAAAAATGTTGCCAGGACCGCACCGCCGTGGTGGTGAGCCACGACATCGGAGTGCTTTCCCGCAACGTCGGGTCCATCGCCTGCGTGGGGGCGGGGAAGATCGTGTACCACGGATCCGGCGACCTCCCCGAAGGCGCGCTGGAAGAAGCCTACGGCTGTCCCGTGGAGCTGATCGCCCACGGGCATCCGCACCGGGTTCTGCCGGCGCACGACGGAAATTGTTGCGGCCACGACCATGGGGCCACGACATGAGCCTCCTCGTGTTTCCCGTTCTGGCCATCCTGCTGGCCTCGATCACCGCCGGGATCGTGGGGGTGCTGGCCGTGTCGCACCGGATGGTGTCGCTGGGCGGAGGCCTTGCCCACTCGGCCTACGGCGGTGTGGGGCTGGCGTTCCTGCTGGGATGGGCTCCGCTTCCGGTGGCGGTGGTGTTCACGCTCCTGATCGCGCTTTTGATGGTGTTCCTGGTGGAACGAAGTCCCGAGCGTGCGGATACTCTCATCGGGGTGGTCTGGGCGATGGGCATGGCCTTCGGCGTCCTATGCATCGATCTCTCGCGAAACTACGCCGGCGATCTGATGTCGGTGCTGTTCGGAAGCCTGTTGGCCATTCCCCGACAGGATCTGATCGCGCTGGCGGTCCTGGACGGGTTCCTCGCGCTGGGGGTCTGGAGGTTCCGCAGGGAGCTTCTGGCGATGGCGGTCGATCCCGAATTCGCCGAAGTCGCCGGCTTCCCGGTACGCGCCTTCCGGATCGGTCTGCTTTCCGCGCTTTCGCTTTCCGTGGTGCTTTTGATGCGCGTCACAGGACTGGTGCTCCTGGTGGCGTTCCTTTCGATTCCGGGAGCCTTGGCCGTGAGGTGGTCCCGATCCATGGGGCGTGCGGTCCTGGTCGCGATCGCGCTTTCCCTGGTCTTTGGATTGGCGGGATTCGGATTGTCGTGGGCGTTCGACCTGTCCACCGGCGCCTGCATCATCGCTGTCGCGGGAACCGTCTACCTTGCGGCCACGCTCAAGGGAGCCAAGTGATCCCCTTCTTCGACCTGTCGCGCCAGCACGCCGCCATGGGCGAGGTGCTGACGGATCCTGTCGGAAAGGTGCTGCTTTCCGGTTGTTGCGTCCTGGGGCCCGAAGTCGAATCGCTGGAATCCGACATCGCGAAGGTGGCCGGAACCTCCTATGCCTTCGGCGTGTCCAACGGCACCGACGCGCTGGTCGTGGCCCTCACCGCCTGCGGAATCGGGGAGGGCGACGAAGTGGTGACCACGCCGTTCACGTTCCTGGCCACCGCCTCGGCGATTGCGCGGATCGGCGCGACCCCGGTGTTCGCCGACATCGATCCCGTCACGTTGAACATCGATCCCGCTTCGGCGGAGGCTGCCTGCACACGCCGCACCCGAGCTTTGCTTCCGGTGCATCTGTTCGGGTTGCCGTGCGATCTCGAATCGTTCGTCCGCATCGCGCGGTCCAAGGGAATCCGCCTGGTCGAAGACATGGCGCAGGCGTTCGGCGCGATCCGTTCGGGAAGGCCGGTGGGGTCCTGGGGCGACGCTGGTTGCATGTCGTTCTACCCCACCAAGGTGCTGGGAGCCGCCGGCGACGCCGGCGCGATCGCGACCAGCGACCTTGAAATCGGCTCCCACGTGCGACGCTTGAGGGTCCACGGAACCGGCGCCGACGGATTGCACCGCGATCTGGGCGGCAATTTCCGGATCGACGCGATCCAGGCCGCCGTCCTGCGCGCGAAGATGCCGTTGTTCCAGGGATGGCTCCAGGCGCGAGCGCGCCACGCCAAGGCCTACCAGGATGGCCTGGCCGGGACGGATTTCGTGCTTCCCGCCGATTCCCCCGGACGCGTGTGGAGCCAGTTCTGCATTCGCCATCCGCGTCGCGGCGATGCGCGACAATTTCTGCTGACCAGAGGGATCGCCACGGCCATCTACTATCCGGTGCCGCTGCACCTGCAGCCTTGCTTCGCCGATCTCGGGTATCGATCCGGCGATTTCCCGAACGCCGAACTGGCCAGCCGCGAGATCCTCGCCTTGCCGCTGTTCCCGGAGCTGCGCGACGACGAACGCGACGCGACCATCCAGGCCTTGCTGGAGTTCGACCGAGGTTCGCGGTGATCGTGGCCTTGCCCGAATCGTGCCGGGCGGCGGAGCGCCACGCCATGGACGCGCTGGGGCTGCCCGAAGAGGTCCTGATGGAACGGGCGTCGCTGGGTGCGTGGAATGTGTTCCGCGAAGTCTTTCCAGCCACGCGGGATTTCGCGGTGCTCTGCGGTCCCGGATCCAACGGAGGCGACGGATTGGCCCTGGCGCGCCACGCCTGGTGTGACGGATTCCGTCCCATCGTCGTCCTGGTGGGGGTGCCTCCCAAGGACGATTCGGCCGCGGGTCGCCAGCTGCGGCTCTTGCGGAATTTCGGGATTCCCGTGGAAGATTGGGGCGCGTTCGAGGATTCCCGGATGTTCCAGGCGAGACAGGAATTGGCGGGAGTCGACGCGCTGTTCGGGACCGGGCTCAAACGCCCATTGGACGGAGCCGCCCTGGAGGCCGCGCGCTGGCTTTCCAGCCGACCCACGCTTGCGCTGGACCTTCCATCGGGGCTGGACGGCGCGACGGGGCAACCATTGGGCGAATGCGTGAAGGCGGTGGCCACCGCGACGTTCGGCCGTTCCAAACCGGCCTTGCACCTGCATCCGGGTCGCGAGTTCGCGGGAGCGGTGCATGTGGTGGGGATTGGACTCCCGCAGGCGTCGTGGGACGTCGCTGGGGCGATGGTGGAACTGTTGGACGATTCGTGGGCCGAACATCGGTTGGCGCCGCGCTCCCGGGGCGCGCACAAAGGAGATGCGGGGCGGGTCTTCCTGCTGTGCGGGAGCGATGCCTACCTCGGGGCCGCGATCCTGTCGACGTCCGCGGCCTTGCGCTCCGGCGCGGGGCTGGTGCACGTGGGGTCCACCGAATCGGTCGCATCGCGCATCGCGTTGTCGGTGCCAGAAGCGATGGGATTCGTGGCCGTGGGCGATTCCACAGATCTCCAAGATTTGTCAAAACGGATCGAATCGGCGTGCGCCATGCTTGCGGGACCCGGACTCGGAAAATCGGCGCAATCGAAGGTGGCCTTGAAACGAATGCTGCAGCGGGCGGTGGCACCCACGGTTCTTGATGCCGATGCGCTGAACCTTTGCGCCGAACACGACGATCTGCGACAGGAATTGTTGCGCGTGGCGCAAGGCCCGGGTGCCGTGCTGACCCCGCATCCGGCGGAGGCCTCGCGGCTATTGGGTGAACGGGTGGAATCGCTCCTGGCCGACCCGATCGGCGCGGCCCGGAAATTGTCGGAACGGTTCCATGCGGTGGCGGTGTTCAAGACGGCCACCCCGGTGGTGGCCTCGCCCGACGGTCGTATCGCGATCGGAACCGCGGGCCATTCTGGAATGGCGGTCGGGGGATCGGGCGATGCGTTGGCCGGAGCGGTCGTGGCCCGGTTGGCCGAAGGAGTCGAGCCGTTCGAGGCGACATGCCAGGCGGTGCGCGCCCATGCGCGGGCGGGCGACATCGCGGGCGAGCGTGGGCGCAGGGGAATGTCGGTGACGGATCTGATCTCGGCGCTTCCGCAGGCGTGGGAAGAGATGGAAGCATCGGGGAGATAGGATTCGCTCCCGTAGCCCTCGCTTTCTATTTCCTCCTCCATGCCCCACTTCCAGACCTCCGACGGAATCCGCCTTGCCTTCAAGACAGAAGGCGACGGCGCACCCTTGCTTTTGCTCAATGGCATGTTCGGCGATCTCGCGTTCTGGGATCCGGTGGTGGAGCGCCTGCGCGGGCACCGCCGTTGCATTCTCCTGGATCATCGTGGCATCGGCGAATCGGAACGATGGGTGGGATCCTACAGCTTCGATCTCTGGGCGCGCGATGCGGTGGAACTGCTGGACCACCTGGGGATCGCGGTAGCGCCCGTGCTGGGCTTGTGCCACGGCGGCATGGTTGGAGCGGTCATGGCCAAAAACCACCCTGGACGGATTTCGGCCCTGGTGGCCCACGGCACCCGTCTGCTGGAAAGCCGCAAGACCAGGGTGTTTGACAGATTCCGACGGCAACTTCTCGACGTGGGCGGAGTGGGTCTGATGATGGGGACCCAGATGGGGCTGGTGTTCGGGGAATCGCTCCTGGCCGAGATCGAACCCCACCTGGGCAAGATGTCGGACAACGCCGTTGTCCGCGTGACCGCCGAGACCGCGGGCCCCATGCTCGACGCCTTGATCGGATTCGAGATGGATCCGTTGGATGTGGCTGGCATGGACGTTCCCGCCCTGTTCCTGGCGGGGGAGGAAGACCTCTACGTGCCTCCCTTCCTGTGCGAACGCACCGCGAATCTCTGGCCTGGCGCCGAGTTCCAGGTCATGAAAGGCGTGGGGCACATCGTCCCGCGCGAGGCCCCCGGCGATCTGGCGGCCCGGACGCTGGGGTTCTTGGAACGACGGGGGATCTGAGATCTGTTTCGTTGGAAGAACGATTATCGGAAATCAAAGCGGCTTGGAATGTTTGTCTTTTATAATGAAAATTACGGAATCCAAACAATTAGGGAGCTCCACCACGCCTCTTTATTGGAGCTCAAATCGATTTGCCGACTTGGTTGCGTTTTATCTATCGGCATAATGATGATTCCGTGATTTGTAGTGGTGTCCCTTGCCCATTTGTTAACGAGTGACGTGATGTCAAATTTCACATAATCGAATTCGCCTTGCATAGCATATCCGATGCTTTCCGGGGTGGACCTATAATCTAAACCTGCGACAGGTCGCTTCAGTGAATCGAGCTTGCTATTGAATGATGGATAGACCTCGAATACCGCGAAATCTGTAGGTGGTTTGGAGTCGGAAAATCTGATGTTTAGCTGTGCTAGAATTGGGTCGCGATCAAAAATATTGGTGTAATCGGTGAGTCGAAGAAAAAGGCTTTGAGATGATCCGATTGTTATTGTGTTGGAGCTGTCAATTGAAATGCTATTCAACGGCTTATTTTCGCTGATCCCTAAAGCGATCATTTCGCCGTTTTGAACATCTTTAAACACTCTCGATGTGGATTGAGTAGAGTAGTCTGAGCTGAATGGCTTATTGTCGGATACTTCAATCTCGTCCACGAAGATTTGACCGCCAGCCATGCTCCATCGATTGCTGCAAAGAGAAAATGTATCTAATGGAACTTGTTTGAAAAGAGTTCCAAATGGGCCGACATTAGCGTACACAGGGATTGGCTGATTGTTTTTCCAAGCCGAAAACGTTTGATTGAAATTGCTTCGTGTGATTGCGAAGTCAAACCATTTGCCTGTTTCGAGTGTGCCGACCGGCGTTGTGAACGTGTTCCAATCCCAGGCGCCAGGGTCAACTTGTATTCGCGCCAGAACTATAATTTGCAAGGCTTGGTTGATTCCGATTCGGAATCCGTTGTGAGTCCCAAATATCTGAGTTGTGCCAGTTGCAGGAGCGGCGTCGACCTTCATGCGGATTTTTACTGTTTGAAACTCGGATTCCCACCATCGCAGGGATTTTGGAATCGTGTCTTTTGCAATATATGAGAACGGCATTTTTGGTAGCTTATGAATCGCTAAGGCGTGATTATGAGGGGATGGTGTCAGATAGTCTCCTTGAGGCATTATAAAGTCATTGTGGAATGGACTCAAATCGCGGATGATGCCGTCAGGGCCGAGTGTATCGAAGGTCCAAAGTGCCATCGTGTGTATATTTGGGAAATAGAAGCTGGTGTCGATGGATGTGATTTGTGGAGTCGAGCTAGCGGAACCTTTAACTAAGCTAAGCCTATTTCTATTTTCAGATAGCTTCCAAGTTAGCCAAATTGGAGATCCAATTGCGTCTACAGTTCTTGTGTAAAGTAATCCTGAATCGCCAAAAGGGGCCGATATGGACCAGATTGAATCGATTTTTCGGGCTTGATTTTCAGGGTAGTCAAGATATACTGAATCGACCTCTCCAAGAGAGCGTAAGTCGATATTGACAACTGCTGGCTTTAGCAGAACAACGACGATTTCTTTGCTGGATCCAGCGATTTCAAATTCATCTGATTTTCCGCAAAGCTGTCCATTTTGCCAAGCTTCGATGTAATAAACTCCCGCAAATACGGAGTCGTAAAGGAATGCGCCGCTCGAATCGGTTGATTGAGATTTTACTAGAACATTTGCGCCATCGTTTCGTACTTGAAGCAGTCGAGTGGCAGCAAAGATGCCTTGTTCGCCAAGTTTCACGGTGCCCGCAACTCGGCCTGCATTTCCTGTGCCGATGACACCTACTTGAGGGGCATCATCACATCCAAGCAAGAGAAGCGTTGCTCCGACCCAGATTGCCCAGAGGAGGGGGGAGTGCAAACGGGTGTATGTGTATGACGACACGAAAGAATCTCCAACGCAATGATCTGGCCCGAACTTTGGCCAAAGAAACAAAAATTGACTGCAAGGAAGTCCGATGTCGTTCAAAATCCATGGCTGCTGGCCCACCTGTGCGCGGTCGGATCGAGTGTTCAACGGAGGTAAGTTTCAAGATGTGATATTCGAAACGCAGGAGATTTCTTCTGAAGGTGAAAACTGTTGCAGCAGAAAGCACCGTCTCGGTCTACGACTACGAGGACTACCACCAGTTCTTGAAAGACTGGTGCGAAGCTCGTCGTCGGCAGAGGTCAACCTTCAGCTTCCAGGAACTGGCCAACAGGGCTGGCTTCAAAGCGAGATCCTTTTTGCGACGGGTGACAATAGGCGAAACCGACCTGTTGCATGCCGCCGCCGTACGGTTGGCAGAGGCGATGGGGCTTAGCGAGGGCGAGGAGGGCTTCTTTCTCGCGCTCGTGGGCTACAACAACGCAACAGATCCTTGGGAACGAGATCTGTACCTAAAGAAAATGCGGAAGTTTCCGAGACATGCGCAGCGAAAGATCCTCTCGGCCCAGGAATTCGATCTCTTTGGGAAGTGGTATGTGGCTGCGATCTGGGAGATCGTGACCATCGTTCCGTTCGGCGACGACTTCAGAAAACTGGGAAGGACCTTGGTGCCTGCCATAACACAGGACGAGGCTCGTCATGCTCTCCGAGTCCTATTGGATTTGGGGCTTATCGAACCCTCCGGCGACAAATACACCCAGACACAGCGAGTGCTTCACACTAGAGATGAGCTTGTCTCTCAAGCCATCAAGGCATATCAGCGAGAGACCATGGAGCTTGCGAGCAAGGCATTGGATTCCATCCCGACGGATCTTAGGAAGATGAGTACCCTGACGATGGGCTTGGATGCGAGGCGATGGGAGACGGCTTGTCGGCTTACGCAGGAGTATCGACAGAAGCTGATCGATCTTGGTTCCGAAGTATCGCAAAGCGATCGCGTGGTTCAGTTCAATTTGCAAGCGTTTCCGATCAGCGCGTTCCTGCCATCCTCGGCTGATTCCAAGACGGATTGATCGTAGGGCACGGACATCGCAAGTGCTATCGGATCTGAAGTAGAGCCTCGATCTGACTATTGCTGCGCTGCGTTTGCAAGTGGCTGCAAGAACAGAACGGTTTCACGGCGTTTTGTCCGTTCAATGTGCTTGAGCGCGGTTATTGCAGATTCTGTCTTTGTCAAGGGTTTTTCGAGAGGCGTGTGAAAGTTCGCGAAGCATAACGGCCTCGTGAAGTTCTTTGAAATGTCTTCATACACGACAATTCCGAATCAAGCGCAATAACTTTTCACCTAGTTGATCGCTGTTCATGAGTCGGATCAAACAATTGATCTATGCAGATGAAAACGAGGAATGAAAATGATTCGGAAATCGTTCCAAATATTGCTGCCAATGATTCTTGGCATCAGTGCTTGCAAAGCAAACGCATCCGTGGATTTGATGTGGTCTCCACAAGGTGCAGGAGTACCAGTATATGGGTTGATGGATCCAAATTCTGATCCAAATACATTTATGGGCAGTGATGAGCTGATTCGTATTTCTGGAGCGCTCAAGTCATTTTCAAAAGATCATCCCATAAGAACTGCCGCGATGATCGGAGTTGCAAAGAGGGCCATTCAGGCAAGCTATGATCGGGGGATGCGAAGCATCGATTTGGATCCTAACATGGCATGGTTTACCCCATTCTGCGAAGCACTTAATCAAGTAAACAGCAGTTATGCTCCAGGTCAAAGAATCAAGGTGCGATTGAGCATAAATATACCAGGGTTTATGTTTGCAGCTAACGTGGAGGGCCTTATTAAGGGGGGTGCGACGGCCTACTCGGAATTGAAAGATCAAATCAGCTGGCTGGCAAATGATGTAAACTATGCTTCTGTCGTTGGTTCTCCGAGCCTAAATATGTCAGGTTTTACGGATGTACGGAAGGTGACGAACTATAGTGTATTCATCAACGCCACGACTGAGTATTTGGATGTCCTAGATTCGGCCAGAAGAAGTAAATTGCAGTACGATCCAGGCAGATCAAATTATGACCGCCAACAAATGAAGAAATTGTTTCCGGTAATATATCGGAATGGTGTGGATGCGATTGGTGAGCGCGTGTGCTACACTACAAATGCGATTCCAAATATTGCCGATGATGATGTGATGCTTCGTGTTGCTGCTTTGATTGGTAGATCCATGGATCGTGCAAGTACAATGCTTTCAGCTGGAGGAACCGTCATATCTTCGGTTGTCTTTCGGAACAATGAGGTGGCGGAATCCAATATTGGCGCAGGGAATGGTTGTGACTTAGATGGCACTGGGGGGCGTGATGTGAGAACAGAATTCACTGGTTCATACCTTGCGGCCAACCCGTTGGATCGGGCGAACAATGTGGATTACAGTCAATGGAAAAATTTTTATAGTGCACGCCAAGCGCAATACAAGCGATTTTTGCAATGGGCGGCACTGGTTGTTAAATCCAAAGCTATACGCTACCCTTCGCGATATGATACAAATATTAGGTTTGGGTTTTATTATCCGGCAGGCTTGAATGCTTGGCAGCTCGGGTTTTATGACTACTATAGTTTGATAAAGGGAAGTGGTTCGGATTTCCTGATTAATTCGTCGAGTACGGATCATATTGACATGCAAATCGCCGGCGAGCGAAGGATTGCATTAACATCTTCCGTGTCAAGCCAATTGAATATTCCATGGGAAAATGAATTCTCATGGCCGACAATTGAACTTGCGCTTTCTGGATGGCTGAGATTCGTCGAAGGCACAGGTGATGATGGAAAGTATTGGTACCCATCAATAAAACATACTGTTGTAAAAACCTGGAATGGCTCTCCGTTTTCCCTGAGTGGCGACAATATTTGGTACTCTGAATTTTTCAATTCACCAGCGGGTGTGCGGGCATCAGATGGTAATTGGGCTCAGATGAAGGCCGCAGCGGCCTATGGGGTCAGCGCTATAACTTATGCAAACTGGCCCGTGGACATCATGCTTTCGGGAACACCTAGCTCAAATTGGGAGAGGCTGATCGGTCCAGTTGCCCCCAATTCGACATTTAAGGCGAAAATTGATGTATTGCCAAAACGGCCCATTGGAAAAATTGCATTGTATCTGCCAGCCAAGGGCATGATCACGTGTGAAAATGCAGACCCACATCCTAGTCCCTATAGCCCAACGCAATTCACCTCTTTGCTTGGAGGGTGTAACTCCGAGCTGTATAACTTTTACTTGCATATGCGTCTCCAGGCAATGGCAGGGGCCGATAGCAGGATTGAAGTTTTCACTGATGGATCACTGAAAGACTTTTCTAGCAGGCTTGGCAATTTCACGAAAATTGTCGTTCCAATGGAAATGGCAGCACGATTCAGTGATTTGGATCAGGATATCCAGACTTCTTTGCAGAACGTCAAGGATCATTTGTTCTTCATGAAAGTTACCCCACCAACGCCAATCATGGCACACTAAAAGGAGAGAGTAATGTTTAAGAATATCATCACTATCGGGCTTGCTGTTGCAGGTCTTTCCGGAGCCGCCGACGTTTACACGGTATATAATGCATCTCCCAATTTCTCTGTGAGTGTAAATTCTGGAAGCAATACAGCCTATTTGACCTGGTCAAAAGGCTTGGGGGCAAATTCAATTATCTACAATTCGGCCACTAATCAATTCGCTTCGCCAGCCTCGACCTTTTGTAATGTAGAAGCAGCCGGGTTCGTGCTAAGTGCAACTGCTCCGGCCGCAAATACAAATCAGTTCTGCATCTACTTTCCGATCAATACGGATGCTGGAAAAGCGATGCTCTCGACGGCATTAACGGCAAAGGCAATGGGGTCCTATCTGAGCCTGAATTGGAATAAGGCTGCGTTTGCGGCGGGGCAAGGATATCCGATTTGGTTTTTGGCTGCGACTGGCGCAATCTAACAAAAGTAAGGGATAAGAAAAGGGGTGGCGGAAGTTGCCCCTTTTGTTCATTTGGGGGAATCATGAGAAAAATAATCGCCGTGATTGTGGCATTGGCTTGCTGTGTTAATGCAGATAAAGTGTTTTTGCTAAGTGGGCAGTCGAATATGGGGGGCGAGGGATATGCTCCTGATGTGCTAGCTAACTTCAAGGATATAGATAATGTCAAAATCTATTCAGCGAATTCTGGAGGCGCGGGATCTTGGTACTCCCCTCTAACGCTTGGCTGTTGCGGGAATATAGCGGGAAAGCAGTTTGGGCCAGAAATTGGAATGGCTAAGCATTTCAAAAAAAAATTTCCGGGAGAGCAGATATACTTCATAAAAGTAGCGTATTCGGCAACCTGCTTGAGCTGCCCGAAAAGTGCACAATATTTGCAAGGACCTTGGCTGGATGTAAGCTCTTTCACTTGGACGTGGTTTGTACAGCAGTACACCAACGCGATTAAAACTTCCCCAATCAAAATCTCGAAAATCGACGGGATTTTCTGGATGCAGGGAGAGGGCGATGGGGGTAGTTATCAAACAGCCATCAGCTATGCGAGTAATTTATCGCTGTTCGCGCAAAGAATGCGTCAACTGGTTGGGGATCAAAACACGCCGTTCATTTTTGGGCAGATTCAGAATTGGACCAAGCAGTGGCCGTATGGTGAGATCGTTCAGGCTCAGCAACTTCTGGCATCAAATCAGATCCCAAATTCCAAATTGGTGATGCGTTCATCTGATCTTCCGACGTGGGACATTGATCCGACTTCGGGGGGTCAAGATCCATTCCATTACAATACGGTGGGACAGCTCGAACTCGGACGAGTATTTGGAATCGCTGCGTCATCGGCATTGCCTGCTGAAATTGTTGCTTCAGTAGTGTCGTTTCCTCGCTAACTCTTCAAGGCACTCTGAATGCCTCGTCCCGCGCGAGGCCCCAGGCGATCTTGTGGCCCGGACGCTGGAGTTCTTGGAACGACGGGGAATCTGAGGGACTTCCCGCGTCGAGAGAAGAGGGAAGTCAGCTACGATCGAGATGGATCGATCAGGAATCGTCGCGCTGGGATTTGCGGAACTTTCGGAACACCACGATTCCTCCGACCAACAGCAGGATGACCACCCAGTGGGAAAGCAGCCAAAGCGCGAAATCGAGAAACCCCATCCAGCCGTCGGTGAACGCGCGTGCGGTGTGTTTCCAGAACGGTTCGCGCCATGTTTCTTCCAGCGAACGCTGGAGGGTGTCGGTGCGAGGTTCCGGATTCTGGTACAATGCCACTTGCACCGAGCTTAGTTCGACTTGCTCGCGCAGCCCTTCGGTACGGTCCAGCGCCGCGTCGGCGCGAGTCTGGCGATCCAAGGCCAGATCGTCGACCTGGGCGAGGTCCTTGACCTTTCCTGGATTCTGGACCAGGTTCTGCATCCGCTCGCTGGCGCGTTCCATCCTGCGCTTGTCTCGTTCGGCGCGACGCAGTTCCTGTGTGACGTTTTGCGCTCTGATGGTGCGATGGTCCAGGAACGCCACCAGCGGGGCGATCTCCGCCAAAACCGTGTCGAGACGATCGTTCGGAACGCGCAATTGCATGGTGTTCCACACGTCCACGCGGCGGAGCGCCAAAACCGAATCGCCGCCAAAAGGACGAATTCTGGACTCTTGGATCTGGCAGCGAAGATCGTTCAGCTCCACGAACCCGCCATTGCTCGCCACGATCCGTTCGATGGTCGCCGTTGCTTGGGAAACCGACCTGCAGCGAAACCGAAGATCGGCGCTCCGAACGAATTGATGGACAGGGGGTGGAGTTCGCTGCGCATCGGCGATGGCGTTGCCGACGGATTTCGACGAGGGGATTTCAGATTCCATCGGGGCCGACGGCGCAGCGAGCACGGAAGATTCGTCGATCGAAGGAGGCGCCTCTTCCTTTTTCTGGCAACCGAAGATCGCCAAGCCGATGCAAGCGACAACAAGCGACGAGCGGGTTTTCATGGGGGACTCCGTTTTGGACGGTGGACGGCAGAAAGGACGATGATCCCGCTAGAAGCTAGATCATCCCTTCAAGGATGCCTGAATGCGATTCCTGCGAGACATATTGCGCGCAGCTGGAATCCAGGTCCGCGATCAGCCAACAACAGAATAGAAGGCAAGTGCCCCTCTTCGGAATCCGTCAGTTCAGCGAGAGATGCGCCTTCAGGAACTTCTGGAGATCGCCGGAGATCGCCGCGCTTTGGGTGTACAGCGTGGGGAA
>Ga0209467_1002488_pt1 | contig 13128 bp, 8 predicted proteins | sample Higcelwee11metaG_FD_187175 | JGI IMG/M metagenome (GOLD analysis project Ga0209467, IMG submission 187175) | Freshwater pond sediment microbial communities from the University of Edinburgh, under environmental carbon perturbations - High... | ecosystem: Environmental > Aquatic > Freshwater > Pond...
TAATGTGGAATAACTATCAGAATATTCATATCTTTATTGAATGGCTACGGACATCGGAAACCAGCTTCCTGCCCGTTTATTATTTCAAGTCTGCGTCTGACATGAAGTTGCAGCAATGCCCTGCGCATTATCTTCTCTTTATGGAAGTCGAATACAGGTATCGACTCAGCATTAATCAAATGAACCAGTTGTGGCAGAGAAACTGATGTTGCCTGATATCCGCGCAGAAGGATACAATTCATGGTACAGCAGTTATCAAAAGCCCACGCATCGTGCCAGGAAAAGTCTTGCTCACTCCAGACCGATATATGCGCTTCAGAGGCCTTATCCTCAACCATTCCCTGGCAAATATATTCCGGGGCAAGAACAATAATATACTTGGTCCGATAAACCAGAAAATTGAGTAAATCAAGCCCGGTTGACTTCGGCAGATGTTCAATACAATCACCGATTATCGCAACGTCAAACAACTCATTACGCGCATCTGTAATCAGGTCTGCCGCACTCATCAACCTGATATCATCATAGAGTTTCTGCAACTCAAAGTCGCGGATATAGGACTCTTCGATCTCAACAGCAATCCTCCTGCAGGAGGGCAGCAGATCGCGTACCATAACTCCGTATTTACCCGCACCAGCGCCAATATCAAGGATACTTTCAGGCCGAATCTTTGCTAAAACCGATTTTACCACATCATCAAAAACACCAAACGATACCGGCATACCCCACTCCTCGTTAAGAATCAGTCTGCTTGAGACGTTTTCCTCTGACAACCCCGCGACAATGCGAGACATGCTGCGGCTGTACTACTTTGTTGACCTCTATATCAGTAAATCCGGCAGACCGAACCATACCGGCCAGACAGCCAAGCGTTGGAGTCCACCAGTTCGTCGGATTATCGGCATACTGTGCATCAGGATAAAATTCCATCACCATCTTTCCGCTAAGACCACAACCTTGCGCTGGCTTAGTTGCCTGATAGGGACTAAAATCATCACAAATGGCTGATTCAACAAACAGCTCTCCTGTACAGACAGTGGCAAGCTGATCAAGGGCCAGCAAGGGATGCCGCAAATGGTATAAGGTGCCAAAGAAGAATACGACATCAAACATCCCAAGCCGTTTGGGTGAAACATCGTAAACTGACATTTCAAACCGCTTACAGCAGGTATCAGGCCACCCTAACGCCTCCCGACACAGATCAAAGGTTTCCCACTTGGGCCGCCGGTCAGCTATAATACCCCCACCGATTGAATCGGAAAAATCATCAATGGCAACAACCTCGCAAGCGCCTCTACGCAAAGCTTCAAAACTCCAGTACCCGTCCCACGCGCCTACATCCAGCACCCGTTTGCCTTGCAAGTCTGACGGAATTCCGTACAACTCCTGGGAAATCGGCGCACATCCGGGCGTCACAATCCCGCCCGGTAATGCTATCCGATGATACCAGAACGGTATGGCGTGGATACGCGTTTCCAGTTGGCTGTTCATGATTGGATCCCCTCCCTTTGCTGCCGACACCATACTGCCCAAACCTGCTGATAGACAGCTTCTAACCCTTCGGTAAAAGCCAGGTTATCACACAGTGGCGAATGTTGTACCATCCAGCGCAGGTTTTTACGTAACTGCAGCAGGCGAGGCAGATCGCCTGCCAACCTTACTGCCATCTGAAGATATGCTTCTTCAGAATCAACTGCCAATTCCGGCAATCCAACCGTCTCCAGCAGACTTGCCCCAACCCGCGAAACATGGGCGCGCCCGGCAAGGGAGATGACAGGCACCCCCATCAGTAACGATTCACAGGTGGTGGTGGTCCCCCCATAGGGAAAAGTATCCAGAGCTATATCCAGTCGGTAGTACTCCTCAAGGTGGTTCACCACAGAATCGCTGTAGCCCAGTACGGTGATTCGCTCCGGCCCGATTCCCTGCTTTCTGAATAGCGCTAATATCTGCTGTTCTATCATGGCATCGGAAAGCCCCCTGACCTTGGTGACAAAGCGGGAGCCGGGAACTACTGTCAGAATACGCGCCCAAAGGGAAATGGTTTCTGGCGTTACCTTGGTATAATTGCTGAACGAGCCAAAGGTCACAAAGCCGTTGATAAGCCTCGGCAACGGGCTTTCAGGTGGGAAATCACCGCCGGGCCGGTAACAGAGAAAACAGCGGGGCAGACGAATCAGTTTTTCCGTATGCAGATGCTCGGTCATTCCTGGTGGATCAGCCTTAGCATCGGTAATCCGGTAGTCTATGGCCGGTACGCCCGTGGTATCAGGATAGCCGATCCAGGTCATCTGTATCGGCGCCGGTTTTCGGGCAAAAAGAGGCAGCCGGTTACCCACGCTATGACCTGCCAGATCAACCAGAATATCTATCTGATCTGACTGAATCTGATGGAACGCCTCGTCATCGGAGAGATGCGCGATATCCCGCCACTGGACCGGATGGCTGTCACGCAGTTGCCGGGTAATATGGTCAGGCTTCTCAACATTTGAATAACAGAACACCTCAAAGCGGCTCGTATCATGGGCTGCCAGCACCGGTTGCACAAAAAACACAACAGCATGATTACGAAAATCAGGAGATACATAGCCAATCCGCAAACGACGGTCAGGAAACGGTTTATTTTGAAAACTGATCCCAACCGGCATGGGACAGTATCGCTCTCCCCAGGCACGGTGAGCAGCTGCAATGGATTCAGGGGAGAATTGCGGCAGATAGTGCTGCATGAACATGCTGCACCCGGAAAAATTACGCCGATCTTCTTCAGTTTCAGCCAACCTGAACGCCTGTGCAAAGGCTGCAACCCCTTCAGCAACCCTGCCTACAAAAGCAGCTATAGTACCGAAACGGGACCAGAAATCAGGATATGCATCCTCGCCGAGGACGCGCAATTGATCCAGAATCTCCAGGGCAGGGCCGTATTCAAGCAATGAAACATGACAGGTGGCACTATTTCGCAAAAGTGCCTGACGGTCATCAGCCCCGCAGGCAAGGGCCTGCTGGTAGGCTTCAAGGGCCTCACGCCAGTTGTGCAGTTCGGCGCAGGAGTCTCCCAGATTGCGATAGACTGTAGCAGAGACAGTAGCTCCATCAGCAATTATCTGGCGGTATAATGCAATAGCCTTGCCTAGCGCCAGGGCGGACTGTTCCTGATCCCGCCCTTTATACACCTTGAAACCGAGGTTAAACCATGCCGTTACATACTCTGGATCAAGGGCTATGGCATGCCTGAACGCTGTTTCTGCAGCAACATACTCATGCGCTTGCGCGAGAGCCAAGCCACAGTTGTTATATAAAAAGGGATTGTCCTGAATCACCTCTGTTGCCAAATGAAAATAGTGCGCAGCAAACGCCCATTCTTCCTGCCTGAAATACAGATTTCCCAGTAGCACATGAACATCAGCGCAGTCAGGCTCCTTCTGCAGCAAATGTTTACACAGTTCTGCTGCAGCTGTATAATCCTGGCTGTCGATCAAACGCGCCGCCCGTTCCAGCTCAGCTTCCGTAACCGCCATCGCCACTTCTCCTTCGAAATCCAGTCGTTGCTGGAGCAGTTCTTGAAATAACTGCTCCAGCTGGTCAACAGACCGTTCAACATCATACAACTCAACAGCACGCTGCTGCCCGGCCGCAGCCAACTGCCTGCGCCATTCCGGGCAGAGGGCCAGCTTTTGAAGATTTACTGCCAGCGCTGAAGTGTCACCCGGTGCAGAAACAAGCCCGCTGACGCCATCCTCAATCACCTCTGCCGCCCCACCAACACCACTGGTAATCACAACCGCGCCAGCTGCCATGGCTTCAACCTGACTGATTCCAAACGCCTCTGTTTCAAGTGAAGGAAAGACCAGCACATGTTGTTCTCTATGAAACCGGATTAATGTCTCACGGTCAAGTAAACCACAAAAATGAACCTGCTCCGCTAACCCCTGCTGTTGCAAGTACTGCTGCATGGAACGGACGTACTCCTGATGGTATGGTGCCCCGGCAAGAGTACAGGTAAAGGGGATGCCCCACTGTCGCAGTTGTACCAGAGCCTCCAGCAAGATATGGATTCCTTTGGACGGCGTCAACAGGCTGGCAGTAGCTATTCGTAATGGCTCATCCCGAAGAGTTGGGCCGCGATAAAGAAACTGCCTCACACAAGCTCCTGGATAGATAGTCCTACTGCCTTCGACAGGAAAACCGTAGCTCAACAGACTATCCCGTACATAGTCACTTGCAACTGCCAAATGATAATATTTGCTACGTGGAAACTCGGCTACCTGAAACAACGGACCGGTTACCCCGTAATGATGGACAATCGGAATCTGCCGGTCCAGCAACGGCTGCAGTAGCGTCATACCCAGAAAAGCTATGTTACCAACCAGACAGACATCCGGCAGTTCCTGGGCAAGCAGGGATTCAAGCAACTTGAGATTGTGCTGAATAATGACCGGAATACGGCCCGGTTCACTCAAGGCGGTAGCACCGTTTTCGTAACTTCCCCACAGCAATAAACGCCTGTCAATTGACGGCTCTTCTGCGTCAATAACCCCCAGATAATCCGCCCGCGAAGTTAGCAGCTTGATGAGATGTCCCCGATATTGAAGTAACTGGGCAAAATCTGCGATTGAGCGGCCATAGCCACCCAGCTCCTGAGGTGGATACAGATTACTGAGTACCAGTATTTTTAATCGCTTTAATAACCCCATCCCGCCTCCTGCTTTATGCTCTTTACAACATGTTGCTAAAAATTGACAGAGATCCGCGATCAACGATATTTTTTTCTTCAGGTCTATGTTATCCGAACCGATAAGAAAAGCAGAAGACTACGGCAAGAATGCTGTAGCACATCCAAGAAAGGAGAATCATCATGGCAATCAGCGACATCTCATTAACCGCAGGTATGCGGCAGAACCTGCTCTCCCTGCAAGACACCAACAAGGCGATGAGTGCGGTACAGAACAAGTTAGCAACCGGCAAGAAGGTTAACACTCCGTTGGACAACCCGACCAACTACTTTGCAGCACAAGGTCACCTCCAACGGGCATCAGACCTGAACGTCCGTAAAGACGGCATGGCAGAAGGTGTACAGATGCTGAAGGCAGCAGACGCTGGCATCAAAGGCATCTCAACTCTGATTGAGTCTGCAAAGGGTGTTGCTCAGTCAGCACTGGCAACCAGTGATGGTGTTGAACGCTCCAACTATCAGGTAACTTTTACCACCCTGATGTCACAAATCTCACAGCTGGCCAGTGACTCCGGCTACAAAGGTACCAACTTCCTGACCGCCGGCTCACAGACTGTTGAATTCGGCCAACGCACCAACGCTGCCACCCTGCAGATCAGCGGCTTCAACGCCACCTCTTCAGGTCTGACCATTGGTTCAACCACTGCAACACTCTGGTCTGGCACAAACGGCACCATTGCTATCACCTCTGCTGCTGGTGAGCTTGAGTCTGCACTCAGCACCCTGCGTAGCAAGTCTTCCGGTCTGTCTGCAAGTTTGAGCGTTGTTACCACCCGTCAGGACTTCACTGACACACTGATCAGCACATTGCAGGTTGGTGCCGATAACCTGACTCTGGCTGACACTAACGAAGAAGGTGCAAACATGTTGATGCTGCAGACCCGTCAGAACCTGGGTATCTCCTCCTTGAGCATGGCTTCCCAGTCAGCTCAGGCAGTTCTGAGACTGTTCTAGTACAGGGCATAATTTCAGAAATGGGTAATGGAGTAGCGAGGGGGAGACACAGAAGGTCTCCCCCTTTTCTGTCTATAGCCCATAAAAAGGAGAGCTCCCGTGGAAATTAATCAAATTAGCAGTCAGGCAGCCAGTAGTTATTACGCAGCTCAACAGCAACAGCAACAGCAGCAGACGCAGCAAACACAAGAAGCAAAAACTGCTAACGAGACATCAACACCTGTTGAATCTGCGACCAGCGCGCCTCCAACAGTAACAGCCAAGGACAATGTTCAGATAACTTCATCTGTCACGCTTAAAAACCTTGATACGGTGCGTGGTATTGAGCTGGTACACGCTCGTATGAACCAACAGATTAAAAGTGTCCGCGAGACGAATGAGGCGTTAAACAAGGAAGCTACCCAGGTGGAGCAGATGAGCACTAACCTGAATAGCATCATGAAAAACTTTCCCCCCTTTCCTGTCAGCAGCAAGGAGCGTCAGGAAATACTGATGAGCTACACCTCGCTTCGTCAGGAAATCCTCAAGATGATGGTTCCGCCACCACCACAACAGATTTATGACCAGGTAAAAGACACGTGGAAGTCACTGTTCGCCGATAATGGTCAGCTTCTACCGAGTGCGGTACCACCTCTTCAACCAGACAGTTCAGATGCCTCGGTAAAAGATGCTGCGAAAGGTCTGGATACAACCGGTCAAAAACTGGCAGGTCTTAGCTCCTCAATAACCCAAGCTTTATTTCAGGGATAGCCATGTCACTCAAGATCAGACTAAAGCCTCATGAAAAGATGTTACTTGGTCACGCTGTTATTAAAAATGGTGACAAGGCTACAGAGTTTTTTGTCGAAAACACTGCTGCTATCCTGCGAGAAAAAGACATCATGAAGGAAGACGCCGCAACCTCACCGGCGCGGCGTCTCTATTTTCTGATACAGTTGATGTATGTTGATGGCGAGAATCTGGTAACCTATCATCATGCCTACTGGGATCTCGTGAAACAGCTGCTTGAGGCGGCCCCAAGCACTGCAAAACTTATTGAAGAAATCGGTACGCTTGTCGTAAACCATGATTACTATCACGCCCTGAAGACAAGCAAGAAGTTAATAGAATACGAACAGCAACTCCTCTCAAACCTGATGCAGGCCGCTGTTAATCACAGTTGACAGAGCTGTCAGTACTGCCGCTGTCTCTGTTTTACCGTGCTTATCAAACAGCCTGGAAAGCTCTTGGATAAAGACTATCGGATTCGTTCCCGTGTCATACAGCTGTCTTAAATCGGTTATACCTTTCTCCAATTGTCCGTTCAGGCAGTATGCCAATGCCACCAGAATTCGTAACGTCGGTTCAGTTGGCATCTTACTCTGTTCACGTAGTAACTCCGCCATCTGTCCCTGCATCGGATAGAGTACAAAATGGCAAATTGACTGATTAATTCTGGCAGCCAGATACTCTTCTTTAAGCTGCAATGCTCGCTCAGTGGCGGCCAAAGCCTCCTCTATTTTGCCGTCTCTGAGTAAAACATAACCAAGATTGAACCAGCCGGGCGCAAAAACAGGTTCCTGCTGCAAAAACTCTAACCAGAGCATCTGTGCCTGCTCGTACTGTTCCAGTTCGCCAGCCTGCACTGCCAACTCATAGAGCGCTTTTGCAGTACGATCCTGTTCATTCCTCAGTTTTTGTTCCCCCAATTGGTAGTACATTCGTCGTTTACGCTCAAGCCGCTCTTTTTCCAGACCACCATAATGATGGATCGGCACCGGATGCTTCCGCACATCAAGTCCAACCCGTGCAACTGCCCCTTCGACCAGTTCATGGACCAGCCCTTCAAACCGAATCTCGGGATAATTAGGAAACAGTCGAATCTTGTCACTGGAAGTCCAGCCAATTCCGGCCTCTTCTTCCGGGTAGTCCCCATCCAAAGGAGTGAATGCATCCCGCCCTTGTGTGCTACAGTAGTTACGGGTCGATATACTAAATGCACAGACAGTTGCCTGCTCAAGGGTCTGGCAAAACAGCTGATAATCACGGGGCGACAACCGTTCATCAGCATCCATGACCAAAATCCATCTGCCGGTTGCCAACTCAAGCCCGCGATTTCTTGCAGATGAAAAGTCATTTTGCCAGGGATATCTGACAACCTGCGCTCCAAATAACTCGGCTATATAAGGCGTCCGGTCATTCGATCCTGTATCTACCACCAGCATCTGGCTGACCAGCGGTCTGCAGGAAGCAAGACAGTGGGCCAGATAGCGTTCTTCGTCCCGTACGATCATGCAAAGTGAAACAGTCGGGATCTCATAGTGGGCTCTTCTGTGGTACCCGATCTGTTTCCGGGCTTCCAAACCTTTTATAACCAGCTCATGCTCAACACCAAAACGCAGCAGGTACGTCTCGGCGGCTTCTGCCACCTGTTCTGCAGTATCAGCTGTCAACACAAGCAGTTTGCCAAGGGCCTTGCTATCAGGATTAAGCTGAGACGCCTCGCAGACCAGCTGTTTCAGGCCTGACATAGTGTACAAGCCTTCTGCCTTAAGCAGAAATTCTGAAACAATAACCGGACTCAGCATAAAACTTCGTAACAATAACGCATCGGCATATTCATACTCGCCACAACGACGCATCAGGTGTGATAGTACCAGTAAAGACTCTCCACACCCTGGCTCTTCCGCCATAACCAAGCGGAGTAGCTGCTCCGCTTGACCAATCTGGCCATTGTCAAGCAGGCAATAAGCTTCAGCCACCCGATATCCCAAGCGGGCTGATGCTTCATACTGCCCCGTAACGCATAATAGCTGCCTGTGGAGTTCCTGAAGCAGTCTTTCTTCTGGAAAGCTCGTGCTTGCCTGATGAAGCAGTTGGACCGTTTCATCAGGACGCTGTTGCAACATCAGTGTCTCTGCTTCCTCCCGTAGACGGCAGATTGAAATCAGTTGAGCATACTGCGGATTATGTACCGGCTCCGACCATTTCTTACGAAACAACGCCCAGTTGCCGGTCAGGGCTGTGCGATAGTCAACCCCGCCGCCCTGAAAAGAAACACTGCCGTGGTGATGAATGTAGGTATCAGCTGCCACTATGTTGCGATATCCGGCAATGGCTGCCCTCAGACAGATATCGTCATCCTCATAGTTTCCCGTGCCAAATCGTTCGTCAAGTCCGCCAATCTGCTGATGCAACTGCCGCGAAAACAACATACAGAAGCCCACCAGGCGCCGCGAAAAAACACGACGATGCCGATGTTCAACCCTGAACTTCTGTGCAAACAACTCTAATCCGGCGTTGTCACAGTACGGTGCCGGGCCGATTCCTTGAATGCCACTGGCATTATTAGTCAAAGGCCCAACAATACCGGCATTTGAAGTAGCACGATGACAATCAAACAAACCTCCAAGCCAGCCAGGCGTCACCACAACATCGTTGTTAAGGAGTAGCAGCCAATCACCTTTGGCCAATTCCAGTCCTTGATTACAACCGGCTGCAAATCCTCGGTTATCTGCATTTAAAATCAAGCGATAACGCGGATCGTCGGCTGCACATGCTTGCAACCAAGCCACCGTGCCATCGCTGGAGCCGTTATCAACAATAATGATTTCATGATGCTCAGGAGTATGCCTACGCAGGGCCTCCAGACACTCCTTGGTATATTCAAGCTGATTCCAGGTCAGGATAATTATCGAAAAAAGTGGAGCAGAAAGAGAGCTTCCCTTTGGCAGGCTCAACAGCTGATGAAGGTTTACCGCTGGATTAAAACAGGCGTTATCTGGCGTAAACCAATCAATGCCCCAAAGTTCCTGCGGCGTTGGAACCCGGCCTTGACCATAACATTCCTTAAGTCGTGCATAGAGTTCATTTGAGCTTTCCTGCACCAATCTTCCGGTTGTACTTGACGATTCTGTTTTAAAACTATGCTGTCCCTCGTGGTAGACAAAACAGTCCGTAGCAATCAGCAGGCGATAGCCGTGTACCCGTAACCGCCATGAAAGCTCCAGGTCATCAGCTCCCAAAAACAGCCGTCCATCCAACCCGCCAAGCTGTTCCAGCAACACTCGACGCACCATCAGACAAAATCCGATCAACAGCTTTGTTTCTTCCGCCTTCCCCTGATTAGTTGCGTAAAGATATTCGGCTGCCTGAACCGGTGAAACTCCTTGAGGTAAAGGGCCGTGCCAGTGCCAAACAACCGACTGCCGTTGTGCAGCAAAATTGGAAACCGGCCCAACCGCTGCAACCAACGGATCAGCAAGATGTTGCTGCAGGTTAATAAGCCAGAAAGGAGTCACTACCGTATCAGGATTAAGCAAGACCAGATATGGGGCAGAAGTTGCGCTTATCCCCTGATTCGAAGCCACGCTGAAGCCGTTGTTGGTGTTGTTTGTTATCAGTTGGAGGGAACAGTTAGAGAAACTGGACTGCAGCTGCCTGACCAATGCAACCGTATTATCACGAGAAGCATTATCGACAACCACTATCTCGACTCCCGCCTCTGCCGTGGCAAAGACCGAAGTCAGGCATGGCACAATAGTAGCTGCAGAGTTGTAGGTAACCACAACAATTGAAAACAAAACAGGGGCAAAAGCCCCTGTTTTCTGTTCATTAATAGCCATAGACATCTTTTTTCAAAGATTAGCCAGAAAGTCTCTGGCGTCAGCATTCCACGGTTCAAGCTCAATCACCTTATTGATAAAGCTTTTTGTCTGCTCTGTCAGACTGTTGGCGCGACAAATGATTGCCAATGCCACCAACACCTCGGTATCTCTGGGAAATTCACGTTGCAATGCAGAATAAAGTTCAATCGCCTCATCGGTTTTGCCAAGTTCAGTATAATACAAATCAGCAAGATTTTTACGATATACCCCATTAGCCGGGTCACACTCGCTCGCTTTTTTGTAGCTGGCCGCAGCATCTTCCATGCGTCCTTGTCTGAATCTGAGCAGCCCCAAATTGTTATGGGCCACAGCATTTCGGGGATTTTGCACCAACAGGGCTAATAGCGGAGCAGCCTCATCGGCAAGAACAGGTGCTGCAACAGGTGATGGAGTAGGTGGAGGCAGTGTCGGCATAACCGGCTGTCGTGGTACAGTAGCTGCTTCCGAACGATATTCGGCAGCAGACACAGGCCCTTCAAGTTTTGCCAGCAGCTCTCGCAAATCCTGATGCTCGGGATTAAGCTGCAATGCCTTACGATAAAACGTCCTTGCTTCATCTGGTTGCCCTACCTGGGCACTTATATTGCCCAAGGCCGTCAACACCTCAAAATCATCAGGAAACTCTTTCAACAAATCGGTAAGCATCTCAATGGCGTCATCAGCCCAGCCCAGAACAACAAAATAAAATTCAGCCAGATTCTTAATGACAGTCGGGCTATTCGGCTGTAAACGATTCGCTTTCTCATAGTGTGCCAAAGCCAGCAACTTGTCGCCAGCCTGAAAATATAATGCCCCCAAGTCGTTATAAGCCACTGCATTTTCAGGAAACATCTTCAGGAAAGTTCGTATCTCCTTAATCGCCTCTTCAGGAACCTCGGTTGCAAGTGAGACACGCAGACGCTGATATGCATTCAGTGCTTCATACTGGTTATAGGGTACAAGGGAGGCGGTCATGATATAAACTCCTTATCTTAGTATTCACAGGGGCGATTCTAGTTATCTCTGACAAATATGCAACTACTATTTCAGCAGGATTCAGGTAAACTCTCTGCATCATCCAAACGTTTTTATTGCATCAATCCGATGCATCCGATCCATCCGTTGTTTGTGACGTTTTTGATACGTTGCAAAGATCGCTGCTATTTCAGGATCTGCAATGTGACGCTTGTTTGAAATACCTTCCGGTGTATACCAATAAAGTCCCGTTATCAAAGGGATATGCATCAATGGGAAGCGCTCTCCAATCCGCAACCACATTTCCTGGTCACCAATAGCAATATACCGTTCATCAAAATAACCGACATACTCATGTACGTTGCGCCTCCACATCGGGTGAGGCCCCACACAGCAATTTTCAATATGATGTTCAAAAGAATAGGTTGGCCAGGCAAACTGTCCACAACAATCATGCTTTTCAAAGGTTTGGTGCGGATGCAAGGTTAACCGGGTATCACCATAGACCAGCATCACGTCAGGATGCTGGTCCAACGCTTTCTTCAGTACCTCACAGGCATTGGGTGCCAGACGGTCATTGGTGCTGAAGGAAAGCAGGTAATCGCCAGTAGCTTCTTTGATTGCAAGATTCCAGGCAGCATAAATACCTATTCGTTCAGACGTCCTAATATACTTGATATTCCTGTAGAACTTTTGAAAGCCTTCAATAATATGCTTCTCATTTTCAGGAGATGCAGCATCAATAATCACAACCTCTATCTGATCAAAAATTGTCTGGCGAACCAGATCTTGAAGGCATTCATGCATAAAGGCTTCAGAAGCATAGGTTGTAACAATTACAGACACAGCATACTTTTGTGGCAACATGGTATACATGGCCTCTGCAGCACTAACCATTTGGCTCGAATAAAAGCAGAGCCATTCCTCGTCAAGTCGATAGACAGGATGTGTGACTCCGTTGGAGCGCAGTTCAGGTTCTATTTCAGACTGGGCGATAAACGTCAATTCCCGGCTAAAATCAGTAATATTCACCATTCCCAATCGGTTTGGTTCATACTTCTTCAGCAGAACCACTCCCCAACTATGTATAGCCTTGCAATAAGACAGTACACATAGCTCGACAATGTCAGAGGTAAGCTGATACAAAGCATGCTTTACTGGCAGCATACACCCTGGAAAGACAATAGAAAAAGCATGGAAGTGATAAAAAATCAGCGGCAGCCCACTAATCTGAATCTCACCATTATCGGTACGCGTTATGTAATACTGTCCATGATTCCAGGGAGCAACTCCGGCTCCGTGGTGCTGCAGTACATGGACTCCTGCAAAACGTTCTGGCCAGTCATTTAAATAGAGCTGGTCGCCAAACCGGCCATCTTCAATCCGGTCATAGCACCATTCGTTGCAACGTGCCCGCCACCAATCCAATACCCTGAATGCCCTTTTATCTCGCCTGAAACAAAGCAAGCCAACATTATAGATGCCATGCTCATCAAGATACTGCAGTTCAGGTGAAAAACGATGGGGATGAATAAGCACCGAGGCATCAGCAAATTCTGTAAAGATGGGGGTAGGTGAAGAATAAAAGAAGAGATCAGCGTCTACATAGGTTAGTACCTGAACTGTCGGATACCAGGAAAAAACTTTTAACAGCACACTTGGGGTCAGGGTCCAGTAATACTCCTTTTGCGTCCGGTTTCCCTTTGCCTGAGCCAGGCCAGCATCACCATATTCAAGTGCGGCTAACGGAACAGGTGTCAGGCAAGCCAGCCCAAGTTCGTTCAAGATGCGGTAACTTAACTCATCAAGGCAGACAACATAGATATGAAAACCCAGTTCATCATG
>Ga0209467_1002490_pt1 | contig 13125 bp, 10 predicted proteins | sample Higcelwee11metaG_FD_187175 | JGI IMG/M metagenome (GOLD analysis project Ga0209467, IMG submission 187175) | Freshwater pond sediment microbial communities from the University of Edinburgh, under environmental carbon perturbations - High... | ecosystem: Environmental > Aquatic > Freshwater >...
TTCATGTGTATATAAATAAAGAATATAATAAAATATTTAGCTATTTAAAGAAGTTAAAAGTATTTTGCATTAAAAGTTATGTAAAAAAGGTAAAATTATTAAGTGGTTTTTTGCTCTCGAAAAAGAAACATAACACATTTCATCTAAGAGTTCTTGGTCACTTAAACTTTGTTCATCATCCATTTCAGTCACAATAACAACCTTAGATTCCATACCTTTGAATCGTCTAACTGTATCGATTCTTATTGAATTGTTCGATTCTATATCCTCAAAGATACTTAAATCAGCTTTGTCGTATTTAAAATCGATTAAAGCTGATTTTGTTTTAGCTTTAAACGTTAGAATAACGATATCATTAGGTTTTAATTGTTCATTAATAATTAGTTGATTTAAGCAGTTTCTAAGCTTTATAGTAAGCTCTTGTGAGTTTTTTCTATTGTAAGGTTCTAGGATTTGAATACTTCTGCCTTGTGGGCCTTTATGTCTTAAAGTTAGATCTTGTTTATAATGTTCTTTAACTTTATTAAAGATGTGCTCAGTATTTCTTAAGTTCACTTCCAAAACGAATTTAGGAATGTCTTTTGGAATATATTCATCTTTACGAATTACTTTTTGATTAGAATCCCAAAAATAGTAAATTATGCCATTGTCTTTTAATAGGTAAGTTAATATATCAAGTTGTTCCTGTGAAAAGTCTTGAGCTTCGTCAATTAGAATACTATCAAATTTCGGAATTTCGTAACTTAATATAAGTTCAAGTAATTCTTGAACATTGTATAAATTAAATGGTTTAGAATGATATTTCAAAAGTATATTCTCAATTATTTTATGAAAGTTTCCAGCAACTAAATTTTCGCTATTTATAGACTTAGATAGATGATATCCTAGAATATTATTAAAGCATACTAGTAAAGTTCTATATCCTTGATTAGATGTCATTTCAGCTTTCTTAATAGCTAATAATGTCTTTCCGCTACCTGCGCAACCATATATGCTCGCTTTTTTTACTAATTGAAGAATGTTTAATAAATTATATTGGTCTTCAGTTAAAGTTAGCATTTGATGTTCTTCGTCATCTATCCAATATTTTAGAGAGCGATCAAGTGTAAAGTTTGGTGCTAGATAGTTTTTAAGTTCTATGTTGGTTGATTCAATTAATGACTTTGAGCTTTCTTTTGAAGCAAGATTAGATTTCAATATGTTAGTAATTCTTTTTACTAAGTTTTGACTAACATCATGTTCAAAAAGAGTGATATCAAGTGAAGCATAGCTCGGTAAGTTACCTGCACTTATTCGAGTAACATCAGGGAATATTACTGCATATCTAATATTAAGTAAATTATTAAGTTCATAAGAATTGTATTTAGAGTATGAACCTAAAGTTCTTATATTATCAATCAATGAGTATTTATTCTTTCTCACTTGTTCGTATGGATTCTTTATAGAATAACTCGACATATTATTATCTATACTATTCCAAGTATCTGATTCTGGATGATATACAATTTGCATACCACCCTTGACTTCAATCACAAGAATACCAAGTTCTGGATGCGAAATAATGAAGTCAGTTTCGCCTTCTCTGAAATTTGTGTTTTTTTCACTTGTATTCCAAATTACATTAGAATATACAGTCCAATTATTATCAAGGTGTAATCTTAATGCTTCAAATACTTTTGCCTCACCCCTCAAATATTCGTGTAAGGGTTGAGGTAGATTTTGAGGATACATTATTGCCATAATTAAATATCTACACTAATCTTTACTAGTTTATTTAGCATTGTATTCATAATTTTCCCACCTTTGATATGCAAATATTATACATTTAAAGTATGTATAGTTATATATTTTAATAATTAAAAATAGCATATTAATTAAATTAAAGAACGTAAGAAAAGGACGAAATCTCAACATTCTCGCTCCTTTAGTTGTAATGCTTAAAAGATTAAATTAAGGTAGATTCCATTCTACGGATTTAATTACATCTTAAAAATTAGTGTGTGTTTTAAGATATTTAAATTGGTTAGAATTCATAACAAGGAATCAATAAAAGTGGACATTTTATTATAATCCCTATTTTTTAGTTATTTTTCGAAAAATGTGCAGAAAAATAGATTTATATGTGTATTTTTATGGACTATTGTTAGACATATTATTTCATTCAGTTATAATTAATTTATGAAGGTTTATAACAAACTGATAAGAGATCGTATTCCTGAAATTATCAAAAAAGATGGGAATACAGCAGACATTATAATTCTGTCGGAAGAATCATTTAATCAAGCAATTAAACAGAAACTCATAGAAGAAGCAACAGAAGTAGCGAATGCAGAAACCAGAGATGATATCTTAGGTGAACTAGCAGATTTACAGGAAGTTATGGATACCATAAAACAGATGTATAACATTAACACATTAGAGGTTAATACCATACAAGCAGTAAAAGCATTACAAAGGGGAAAGTTTGAGAAGAAGTTGTATCTAAAGTCAGTGGAAGAAAAATAATTAATTAAAGGGGTATTGGGTGGACGATTACTTTAAAGATTGGTTAACCGTTATTGACGGTATGAACAATGAGAATACCTATAAGTTGGCATGGGGAAGAGCTATTATAGAACTATGTCATACTTTTGATGTCAAAGAGGATAATACAGTTTTTACATTTGAACAAATAGGAGAATACGTCTTGAAGTACTTTTGGAACCAGACGTATTTTTTTAAGCTTTATCAAGGTCCTGCTAAATCTAAACCTAGAGTTCAGCAGATAACTGAAGAGGTTATTGTTTATTATCAAACACAAACAAATACTAAGATTCCTGTTTGGTTTGATATAGCGAAACAAGTATTAACTAAAGATAAAATGAAGTATTTTCGATTCCTTAGAGATATTAGTACAGCCGTAAAACAAGATGTATGTTGGCGGTTTACTAAAGTTAGGGATATAAACATTGACTTATATGTTTTGAATAAAGAGAGAAGATTTATCGAACTCACAAGACATCAACATTCAGTATTAAAAGATCATGCGTTTGTATTATCACAATTACTTAATTATAGATGGGCACAACTGTTAGAGAAGTTTAATCAAAGCCCAAGAATAGCTTTAAAAGTAAAAGGTTCTACAGACGAAAAGATTAGAAGAAATAATCTTACCAAATTCAAACATGCATTACTAAAAGAATTCCCTGATGGAGTTATAAGAGATTTCTATACAGGTGAAATACTAGATCCTAAAGACATTAGTATTGATCATGTTATCCCTTGGTCATTTATGTACAGCGATGATATTTGGAATTTAGTTATTACATCAAAAGCGAATAATTCGAGTAAAAGTAATAGAGCTATAAGTGAAGAGTATATAAAGAAGTTAAAAGATAGGAATTCTGAGTTAATTAAGTATACTGATGAACATTATAAATTAGAGTTATTAGAAGCAAATGAAAGTAAGTTTATTGATAAGTTTTATTATCAATTTAGATTGTAAATTATATATGGAGGGAAATATGAAATTTACAGAAAAAAATAGTTTAAATGTAGAATCGCACTCGCAGATAGATTTTATAAATATTAGGTTAGATAAAGACATTAAGCTTTTTATAGATCCATATTTAATAGAGACAACAGAATCAAAATTTTGCATTGATTCACAAATATTAATAAGAGATTTTTTTATAAAACTATACAAACTTTATGAAATGAACGCAAATGATGAGACAAAGATTAAATTTTTAAATCATGCTCATGAAATTAATGCTACAAAGTTAGGTTATGGTAATGGAGATAATGGGCGAGGTAGTGAAGCTAATGAATTACTTCGAATTTTTAATCAATTTAAAGACTTCTTTGAAGATAATGTAGAATTTTCTAAAATAAACTATTTGCCAATTTTCTTGAGAGGATTTGCTGAAGACCACTTATCTGATATGCTTACAAATATTCTATTTTTTAAGTTAAATGAGTTTACTATACTTCAATGTAAAAAATTAAAAATAGAATTATCAGATAAAACTGACAAAGATTACTATTTTTGGAGTACAGAGTATGGTTGGACAAAATACAATGGTAAATGTTTATTGATGGATAATAAGCTGATTCTGCTTGTGCCCAAAAATATAATAGTTAATAAATATCCATTTTCAGCAAGAGACTTCTTTACTAAAGTAATTAGCAATACAATTCAAGAAGAAAGAATAAAAATCATTAATGGGAAGAGTTCTAAACCAACAAAGAAAAGAATAAAAAAAGAAATGAAAGAAGAGAATATAAGTGAATTAGATAAGGATATAGAATATTACAAAAAAGATCCGACAATTCTTGAAGATTATAATCAAAAACTTCTTGATTTGTATAGATTAGGAAAATTTAATTTAAGTGATACTTTTTTAGATAATTTTGTTGATATGTAATTAATGCATTAGTAATTTAAATAAGGAAAAGGAGAAAATTATATGAGTAATTATATTCTATGTGGTTCAAATTCTGAAATTGAAAATATTGCAGAAGATTTAAATAGTCAAGAAAAGCACAAGTTCTCAAAAAAACCAAGCCATGAAGTAATTAAATTGCTTTTTGAAAGTCAATACTTGTTTTTCCACTGTTATTATAAGAATAACCAAGCTTATGAGTACATTTCTACATTTGGTCCGTTATTAAAACAGTAATAATTATTTAAATATTCATGGTTTTTATTCAAACAAGTTAAATACTTTTTATCTCTATTATTTAAACTCATGTTATTCTATCGACATTAAATCATTAGCGTCGGACTTGCACTCAACTAGTAATTGTAAATCAATAGCAGATTTTATCATATCATTATATTCACGTCCTACATTTTTCTTGACCCATTTCTTATAATAGAGCTTTAATATTAACGTATATTCTTTCATTATATTGTCTACCTTCACTTTTGAATCCAATAGTGTAGATATTTTTGATGCATCATCGTTACACTCAAAGTGTGAGAAGCAGTATATCAAGTATAATGGGTTAGGTATTTTACCTTCTAGACTATTTGTTTTTTCTTGCTCAGCGCGAACAAATAATAAGAATAGATTAAATAAATCCTTTGAAGTTGATTCAGTGTTTTTTATGAAGTTAATTACTCGTTGATTTTGTTGACTTTGATCTATTAAAAGTTTTGCTTTATTTTGGATTGCATCTTGTGGTGTACTTACAAAAGCAAGAATTACTTGTAATAATTTCTCAAGCTCAATAAAGAAATTCTTTGTTTTACTATATCCAATCAATCCAAATCTCTTAATATCATCTGAGTTTTTATCTAATAATACTGTTGCTGTTTTGTATTTTATGGAAAAACTATTTTTATCGCTTTGTTTTATACAGACTAAAAATCCTCTCCATTCAAACTCAGATTGAACATGTCTAAATACATCTTGAACAGCAGTAAAAGTCTTTTCGTTAATTGAGTTCTGAGAGTTATTAAATGTAACTATATTTTTATACAAAATCTTTAAACTATCATTGTTAGCGGGGATTTTGAGAATTTTAATCATAACATATGTGTTTGTAAATTCTCTCTCTAATGTTGCTTCAGGTAAACTTGATAATGTTTCATAAATTGTACTAACTGTTTGACATCCATTTACTATTTGAGGATCAAATACATCAAATATTCTCATAGTACCATTCATTGTTTCAGAAGACATATCTCTAACTATCATTGTAATTCCGTTGTTATAAAAGAAGAAATTTTTTCTGTCATTGGGATCTTTTAATGTAGCGACTATTTTTTTATTTATATTGCCATTTGAACCTAAGTATTCTCTTATGTTTTCATCAAATAACGGATAATTTTGGTGTTCTGCATTTTTACACATTTTATGGATTACTGTAACTGGTGTTAATACATATTTTGCATCAAGTGCTAATGTCAATTTATATGCTTCATTATCAACATTTAGAATCGTTCCTTTGTTTATTGTTTGAATAGTATGTTTAAAAGATTTTTTATCTGTGAACGGCTCTTTATAATAGAGATCATGTATTTCGTTTAAAGAATATATTTTTGCATCATATCTCTTTGAAGCGTATTTCTCATTAAAGGAAGCAATACCGTCAACAATAGATTGGCTTTTAGATGTATTATTGGTGACGTATAACTGAAAGTGTATACTAAAATCTTCTTCTGCAGAATACTTGGTAAAAATATCTTGTAGAGCCTTGCTTCGATTATATGTCCCCTTTTCAAGTGCGCCAACAGCTCGAGTTAGAAAGTCATTTTGAATATAACTATTAGTTAAGTTACTACTATCTGAGAAGAATTTATTTTGAATTAAGTATAAATCATGTAAATCTTCATGCCAAACATAGCAATCAATTCCTTTATCATCATAATCAACGATATATTCCTCAATAATATCCTCGTCAACAGAGAAAAGATTATCAAGTACCCAAAAGTTAAATGCCCATTCATCTTTGATTATATGTCGAACATTTGGATACTTCTCTTTGTAATCATCTAAATCTTCTTGTATTTGCTTTCTAAAATCAGTCATTTTTTCCTCCTGGTAATAACACTTCCGATTATCTTCTTTTTTCTAAGTAACTTTAAGTATATTCAATCATTTTTCATTATACTAAAGTTTTTACTGAAAATGAAACTTCAATATTCTGATTAGTCTATATACTTTTTAAAGGTATAACCAATACTTCTAATTATCGGAACAACTAATGCGTTCCCCATACAGAAATATCTGAATTTATTAGGCATGCCGGTATTTGTCCAATCATCAGGGAAGCCATTTAATCTTTCACATTCAATTTCAGTTAGAAATCTATATTTATTTGTTAGTGGGTCTTCAACGACATGTGTTGATCTATTTACACTTGATTCACTCGTTAACATTGTTCTTGCAGGTAAATCAAGATTCTCAGGGAATGCTATTGGACCTTCTGAGTAATTATAGAGATCTCCATTTGGTTTTATTCTAGGAATCTTTTTTGAACCTTTAAGGTATTCCCATTTTTCAAGTGAACTATTTAAGAAATACTTTTGATTCAATTGTTCATTCTGAAGTATAGCTTTTAAAGAAATAAATTGAATTTTTTTTGGTTCAACCTCAATTGTATGAATGAATCCATTCCGACATATTCCTGAATTTTTAAACTTAAAAGAAAACTTGTTAGTCATTTCTACTAAGTCAGTATAATCAACTAAATTTATAGACATATCTTTGATTTTATCTGATTTAAAACAAGAAAATGTCTCAGCAAACAATCCATCGTGTAAGATTACTTCTTGTAGCTTTTTATTACTTATCTTACTTGCGTATTGAGTATCACTTCTATATGCGAATATAAAAACTCTTCTTCTTCGTTGTGCATTACCATAATCAGCTGCATTTATAACTCGCCACTCAGTTATATAACCTAATTGATCTAATGATTTTAACATTATTCCAAAATCACGACCTTTTTGCGAAGATGGAGATTTTATTAATCTATCAACATTCTCAAGTAGAATATATTTAGGTCTCTTTGATTCGATGATGTCTCTAATTTCCCACCACAAAACACCTTTTTTCCCTTCAATACCTTTTGCTCCAGTTGCAGCAACAGAATAATCTTGGCAAGGGAATCCTCCTACCAGCAAATCATGGTCAGGTATCAAGTGTTTTACTTTTGCAATATCTTCATTAACATGATTTTCTGATTCTCCAAAATGAGAAACATAGCAATTGAAAGCATGTTGAACTTTTTTTCCAGGTTCCCATTGATTAGCCCACACGAATTTAAAAGCATCTGATGCTCTTGTTAATCCAACTCTAAAACCACCAACACCTGCGAATAGCTCAACAACTCTTATTGTCATATTAAAACCATGCTTTCTCTATATTGCGTATTATACTATAATTTAAGAAATTGATCAACGGGGAAGTTTATGAAACAATACTATTCTGAATTAGAAGCGTATGAAGAAATGACTAAATATGAGAACAGAACTCTTGGAGAAATAGATTTATTCTCTAGTGAAAATAGTAAGAAAGCATATGTAGGCTATCTTATTGAAAAAAGTATTTTCGGATACGAGCCTAATTCTAAATCTGCTCCTGATTTAGAAGATTTAGAGCTAGAAATTAAGTCGACTCCAGTAAAAAAAGTAAAAGACCGATATGTATCAAAAGAAAGACTTGTTCTAAATATCATAAACTATTGTTCTGAGAGTTGGGATGTATTTGATAAATCGAGTTTCTGGAAAAAGAATAAAAATCTTTTAATTGTATTTTATGAGTATTTTCAGAATAGACCTAAAATAGATTATAAAATATTGAAATCATTAATATACAAATATCCTGAGGATGATTTATTAATTATAAGAAGTGATTGGGAGATTATCTCGAATAAAGTTCGAAATGGGAAAGCTCACGAGATTAGCGAAAGAGATACGGTATATTTAGCAGCATGTACTAAAGGAGCCAATAGCTTTAGTGTACAGAAACAACCATTTTCACCATTAGTAGCTAAACAAAGAGCATATAGTTTGAAGTCTTCTTATATGACAACTGTCTTTAATGATTACGTTATTTGTAATAAAAAGAACGAGAAAATTATTAATAATCTAGACTACAACAAGAGAACGTTTAATTTATACAACTATGTTAACAATTTATTTAAACCATATATTGGCAAAACAACATCAGAATTAGTTAATGCTTTTGATTTAAGTTCTATGATTTCATCAAAATCACTCTACTCGTTAATAATAAAAAGAATTATGAGAATTAATGGCAACATAGAAGAATTAGATGAATTTAAAAAAGCGGGTATTATTCCAAAAACTATAAGATTAGAAAGTAATGGAAGTATAAAAGAGAGTATGTCATTTCCTGCTTTTAAATTTAAAGATATAGTAGAAGAAGTTTGGGAGGAGTCGGAAATCTTCAATATAATGAGTAACAAACAGTTCCTATTTATTATCTTTCAAAGGATAAGTGAAATTGGTGAATATAGGCTAAATGAAATAAAATTTTGGTCAATGCCTGACGAAGATATTGAAGAGTGCAGATTGGTCTGGGAAAAAACAAAACGAATAATTTTAGATGAAGTAAGTATTAGTAATATAAACAATATCTATTCAAATAATTTCCCAAAACAAAAAGACAATCGGATAATGCATGTTAGACCACATGCGAGAAATAGAGAAGATACTGATGAATTGCCAGATGGTCGTAAATTAACCAAACAATGTTTTTGGTTGAATAGAAAGTATGTTAAAGAAGTAATAACATAAACGTTAAAGAATAGATTTTTAACACTAATAAGGATATATCAGACTAAACACTAACTCTCCTGTCACATGATTACTACTCCATTGCTTTAACCAAGAGTATACAAGAGAGGAGTGTATTCTAGAAGTGATTTGAGGGATTCCATCTCATCCGGATAATCCGTTAATAATGATCGATTATTGTGATATGTAATACTAGACTCACTAAAATGAAAGGCAACAGGGTCAAAACCCTCTTTATGAGGTTCTTTTTCTTTACCATTCGCATCCTTTATTACTACTCTTTGTCTATGACCTTTTTAAGAGGTGCATATTAAGATTATTATTAAAAATAAATTATTTAATATTATAATGATGGTAAACTTAATTATGAAGTTTAGACTTGCATTAAATCAAAGTGGAGGATATTTGTGTTAAAAGTTGCTACAGTTTTTAGTGGTATTGGAGCCATTGAGCATGCGTTGAAAAGAATGAATATAGATCACAAAATTATATTTGCTTGTGATAATGGAGATGTTGATATTTTATCAAAGAAAATAAACAATTCGATGTTTGATTTTCAAAGTGAATATGATTTTCTTGAAATTACTATCGCAGGGTATGAACCTGAAAATGAATATGATTCAGAGTATAAAGATTATCTTTACACACAATTAAATAATGTTAAAACTGATTTAGATGAGCTATCCAAATTTTTAACTAATATTGATTTCAATAATGTTAATAAATCGTTTTTTCAGCTTGAAAGCTCTATTCTCGAAGATTTAATTGGGAAGGACAAATTTAATAAAATCGAATTTGAAGAATTTAAATTCAAACACTTATATAGGGGTAGAACAGATATTAATTTCTATATTTTATGGAATATATTACTTTTAAAAAAGAGAGATCTAAATGAGTTAAAAACAATTTTTTTAGATAACATTGAGGCTATTTTATCTGTTTTAAATGAAGAACAAGAGAAGTTTTTTGCAAATATCTTAATAGATATTAAAGATAAACTTTCAATGTTACACGAAAGAATTAGCACTCAAAATATTTTGTCTAAATTGGAGAAAATGACTAATTATGAGGAAAAGAAACATTTTATTGATAGTTTATATAAAAAGTATGAAGGTAAAAACACCGTTAGGAAAAGTTATCTTTCTAACTATAATTTAGATATTGAAGATTTCCATTGGAATGTTTCCTTTTTAGATGGTAAGCAATATGCAAATAAAGTTGATCTACTTGTTGGCGGAAGTCCTTGTCAATCTTTTAGCTTAGTAGGCAAACAAAGAGGATTGGATGATACTAGAGGTACATTATTCTACGAGTTTGCTAGATTGGTAAGTGAAATCAAACCCAAAGTTTTTATATACGAAAATGTAAAAGCTGTTTTAAGTAATAATAATGGTAAAACATGGAAAACAATGCAAAGAGTTTTTAATGAGCTTGACTATGACTTTTCATTTAAAGTATTGAACGCAAAGGATTACGGAATACCACAAAATAGAGAGAGATTATTTGTTGTCGGTTTTAGAAAAGATATTTCTAATAACTTTAATTTTGAGTTTCCAAAACCGATGACACTTGAAACGAAAATGAAAGACTATCTTCAAGATAATGTCTCATCAATTTACTACTTAAATAAAAAAGGTGTAGAATTTGTTACCTCTGATAAAAATATTCAAAAAAGATATACACAAATTGATGGTGATATACAACTTTGTCAAAAAAAGAATCAGCAATTCAATTGGCATGGAGATTTTATCTTTGTTAAAGATGAGTTAGATAGAGATATTGCAATTCAAGAGTTAAAAAAATACTATTTATCTGAAAAAGTTGAGAAATATGTAATGTCAACAGGTACTAAGTCATATTATATAAAACCAAAGATTGACTTAGATGTAGCAAGACCACTATTAACAACTATGCATAAAATGCATAGAGCCGGTGTAGATAATTATGTAACAACTGATGGTAGAATAAGAAAATTGACACCAAGAGAATGTTTAAGATTAATGGGGTTTTGCGATTCATTTAAGATTGTTGTTTCAGACACATCTATGTATCAACAAGCTGGGAACTCAATTGTAGTAGATGTTCTTATGAGTATTCTAAATACATTTGTCTATGATCTAGTAAATCAAGGGGAGTAGTATGGAAAAATTCGGGGTAGATTATGAGGTTGTTGATGTAAAAGAGTATATAACTCTAGCAGATTCTTTTGTAAAAAATAAAACAGGAAGTGGACATGGAGAAGCAAAACTATATGTAGGAAATGAAAGTGAAGAACTAAATACCTTTTTTCAAGATTTTTCATTTGAATGTTTTGTATATAAAAGTGATTTACTAAAATATCTTAATGATGCAAAAGATGAGTTCATAAATCCTCAACAAAATTATGTTGATAAAATCGGGATATTTAATAGGTATCTTGAAAACAAGAAAACTATAGAGGAATATAAGCAAAATTATTATAAGTTAAATTTAAGAAGAATAGATGTTAATCCACCAAGAGTGTATATTAAATCTGATGATTTAATATTCGATATTATCAGAAATATTGGTTTACCCAATATTTCATATTTATCATTTATTAAACTTAAGAGAAAGATTGATGGTCAAATCTCGTTATATTTAAGAATTTTCATAGATTATGGCTTAGAAGATAATAGTTTTGCTGATAAGAATGAGAGCACTTCGATTGAAGAGAATTCATCCTTGTCTGAAAATGAGAAGAAAACTTTAATAAAAGCAAGAATTGGTCAAGGCCAATTTAGAGAAAAGTTATTAAGTGAATGTCCTTATTGTCCTATAACTATGTTAAACGATGAACGTATACTTATTGCTTCACATATAAAACCGTGGGTTGTGTCCAATGACAAAGAAAAAATAGATCCAAAAAATGGGCTAATGTTAAGCCCAACATATGATAGATTATTTGATCGAGGTTTTATTTCATTCAATGATGACAAAACAATGCTAGTTTCTCCTTGGCTTTCACCAATGAATCAGAAGCGTCTACAAATTTATAATGGGAAAATTATTAAAGATGTTAATCTAGATAATCAAAGAAAAATTTATATGAAGTATCATAGAGAAAATATTTTTAATAAATAAAAGTCACAAGTTTATTTGCATATAAAGATTATGCAGTATTATAAATAATATTATACTTCGATTCTTCATTCTTAAAGTTACTTCACCCTATGGTTTAGTTAAGTTTTTCTTTAGGTATTTAGGATTCAATAAACCGGTTTTATTCTATCAATACGGATATACCGGTGTAAATACTAACTCCCCTGTCTCTTGATCTCTACTCCATTGTTTTAACCAAGCATAGACAAGAGAGGCGTGTATACCAGAAGTGATATGAGGGATTCCATCTCCTACTATGAATTGAATAACAGGTCTATATTGATTGTCATAGAACTCCCCAAAGAACCAATCACGTTCTTCTAGTTGTTCAGTCCAAGTATGTGTGAAATCAAGTCCTACTGCTTTCTTCGTGCTATCTTCTGTAGTGTTTATTAATTCTCTAGATGCTTCGAAAGATATAGCTTGATAATTCTGTACACGAGCTATTTCTTTTGCCCATATATTAAAGTTCTCATAACACTCTTTATCAGGGAATGGATAGGGATCTCCAAAGTCCATTGTGCCACCAACACATAAGAGAGGGACTTGAACATTTAAACACTTCTCATAAGCTTCTGGTGTTACTCTACATAAACTGTTATACATCGCATTACTACCAGGACATGGGGCAGCTGCCGCTATTAACTCTGGCCATAATGTTGCTATCGATTCTGTCGCATCAGATCCAGAAGAATAACCTGACACATAAACTCTACTCCAATCAATGGGGTAGTTTTTCTTTTTAAGTTCAT
>Ga0209467_1002492_pt1 | contig 13124 bp, 14 predicted proteins | sample Higcelwee11metaG_FD_187175 | JGI IMG/M metagenome (GOLD analysis project Ga0209467, IMG submission 187175) | Freshwater pond sediment microbial communities from the University of Edinburgh, under environmental carbon perturbations - High... | ecosystem: Environmental > Aquatic > Freshwater >...
TAGATTCTGGATATCCCTTATTAATAAGAATATCTTTTGCTAATGCACATCTTTCATCCGCTGCACTATGAATGATATAAATGCGACAACTGACATTCTTAAATGCTTCATCCAATGTATCAATCGCATGTTCAAGTGCTTTACGTTCAGTTCTTACTTTACTTAATACATCTATTTTACCTTCACAGCTTTTATTAAGCTGAAGAACTGGTCTAATCTTAAACATACTTGCAAGAGATGCCGCAAGTGGAGTAAGTCGACCACCTTGTTTTAAGTACTCTAAATCATTAGGTAAAATGATTGTGTTTGATTTTGAAATAACTCTATTTAATTCATCCAGTATTCGATTAAGATCAAGATCATCATTCACAAGTTTTTGAGCTAATTTAGCCAAGTGATTTTGAATCATACATGTACTATAAATCTCAACTAAATGTAAATTAATATTCACTTCTTGACTGGCAATGGATATCGATTGATAAGTACTTGATAAACCTGAAGTTAATGGAATCGCAATTACATCGGTATAGCCTAAATTTTTTATTTTTATAAACATGTTCTCAATACTTTGATATAAAGGGGTTGATGTCTTAGGATGTTTCTTTTCACCAAGCATTTTGTAGAGTTCATCCAATTGTATTTCAACTCCATCTTCGTATGTTTTACTTTCAACCATGACGAGTAAAGGCAAAACAAATAGACCCAGTTTAGTCGCTTCAATTTGGTTTATACCACTCCCTGAATCAGTTAATACCGCAATTTTTTTCATCTTAAACTCCTTATTCACTAAGCGTTATTATACACTAGTAGACTTTGATAAAAAAAGATTATTGTGATTTTAGTTGATTATATAGTTCTTTAGCTTTATCTAAATCTTCATAATGAACATGACATGAATCGATTAAATGATAATAAGTTCCCTGTGTACAATTAACTCTATCTGATAAATATGTATGAAAACTCGCAAATTCAAAAAGATTCATTAGTAACTTTTTATAGGCATCAGATGAATGAGCATGGGTATGGAATTCTAATGTTCCATGTTTTTTACGTGCCCATAATACCAAAGTACAAGGTGAATAAAAGAAGTCTTGATCTTTTGTTTTATCCCAAAGTGAAATCTGTGAATCTCCCATAGGTTCATCATAATTAAGAACTTTTACCATATATTCAACTTGTGAATTTGGTTCATCAAACATTCTATGATAATAAATTTTTGTTGTTTCATGAACAACCTTTTCTTCATTTTCTCCTGTACGCATAAAATGATTAATAATTGATAAATCTTCTTCAGTCATTGGAAACATTGGATCAGGTTTAACTTCTCGAGCATCACTAATCTCAAAAGCGATAAATTCATCTCGATAGTACTTGTTATTATCCGTTTCTTGTCCATTTTCCATGAGTTCAATAAATGCTTTACGCCATGCATCATTCAAATTATTCGTTTTAATGGTTATCATTCTTTAATTATGGTTAACAATCAAAAAAAAGTCTAGTGAAATCACTAGACTAAATATTAAACTCTTTTTTATTCTTCTTATCGATATACATTCTTTTATCCGCTACTTCTAATAACTCGTTTAATGTACTTCCATCCTTTGGATAAGTCGCAATCCCAAAACTGAAATGGAAATAGATTAATTTATCACCATTCTGCATAGGATTAAGATTGATTGCTTGTTCAATCTCAAGAATTTTCTTCTTCAACGTTTTAAAGCTTGTGCCTAAGAATAATCCTAAAAATTCATCTCCACCATAACGCGCAATTATATCGCTCTGACGAGTTCTTTCTTGGATTTCAGTCGCTATATACTTTATTACTTTATCTCCCATAGTATGACCATATAAATCATTAATAACCTTTAAATCATCCACATCAAATATTACTAGATGAAATTTCTCTTCATAACGAGCTGCACGTCTTTTATATACAATGAATTGTTCTTCAAAGTAATGACGATTATAAAGCTTTGTAAGAGGATCAAACATTGCTAAACGTGATTTCTCTAAATAAGATATTTGATTAGAAATCGCAATCTGGACGTTTGTACTAATGAATTCCATAGATGCATAATCACTTTCATTAAATGCATTCTCTTCCAAAGAATCGATATTTATCATTCCATATAATTCACCATTGATATAAATTGGTGCACTTATTTCAGACTTCAAATATACATCATCCCCTGCATAGGTTTTAACAGGATAAAATTGATCATCTATTTGTATTTTGGGAATATTTGCGATGCGATCCATCAATCCATCTGTATTACGATATAGGAATGAATCCACTACTGGCAATTTAAACTCTTCGATACTTTTATCAAAGCCGATATATGAAACAATTTCAAACACATCTTTATTTTTGATGAAAATTGAACCTAATGATGCATTATCCAATGCTTTTAGCGCATTAACTAATATTAAATAAAACGTTCTTTTTAAATCGCTTACATTAACAATCGATTGATTGATTTCTAACATGTATTGTCTTAGTTTAGATAGTTTAAGAATTTCACCATCATTCTGCTTTTTATCACTTTTTTCTATGATATAAATCATAATCGCTACCGCATTCTTATATTCGACTATCTCTCCAACAGTACTTAACCATATCTTTTCTAATTTAGGATTCAGTAGAATCAAGTCTCTTTTTATAGGAGCTTTTGCGTCTTTAAAACTATGAAATAAATCAATATATGAAACATCATAATTTTGATCACAAAGTAATTCTTTAGCCTTATCATCATAAAATAAGGGACCATCTTGATTAAAGATTACAATAGGAAAAGGAATAGTTTGAGTTAATGTTTGAAGTGTTTGATCATCAATGCACTTAAAGTTAACATTCATATTTGGCTTCTCCACTTTATTATTTCTTGTAAATACTAGCAATTATGATTTTACGCCAATTCAATGATTAATTCAATTGTAATTTTGACAACATTTAGTAAATATAATTTTATTCAATTATTAAAAAAATAACTCAATTGAGTTATTTAGAATTATTGTTGGTTATAGACTAAACCTATTTTTTCTATCTTAGGTTTAACAAATCTTATGAGTCTATCTAGCAATGGACCAAATAGTATTGTGCCAATTATTGTGCCTTCCCTTACAGTTATCGTATCATTAAATATTAATGCGACGGATAAAGCAATAATGACAGATAGAATATCAGCACCTTGTCTTACATGACCAAATTTTAATTTAAATCGATCTGCAATAACAATACAGGCACCTTCAAGTGGAAAGCTTATAAAATTCATTGCCATAATATTCGCAACACCAAATACGATTATAAATATTGAAAGTATAAACAAGATTAAATTTATCCAGTAAATATCAATCGTGATATTCGCATAAATTGTATAGTACATGAAATTAACAACATAGCCTAATAAGATTGCGACAAATACTTGCAAGAAATAGATTGGTTTGAAGCGTCTACCTAACATTACTAATTGTAAAACAACACAACTAATATTTAACAACATTGAGAATGTACCAATTTTCATTCCTATTACAGTAGATACGCTTTGTGCTAAAGCATCCCACGCTCCAACACCGACTGCAGCTTTTATGCCAAGACTCGCACCAATTCCTGTAATTACTATATTAAGTGAGATAAATAAAATTGATAAGACTGTTTTCTTCATAGATACTCCTTATAACCTTTCCTACTATACCATTCAATTATCGATATTGAATAGATATACGACTAAACTTCAAGTAAACTCTCAGTCGCAATCTCATTCTCTTTATGTGTAACGCTTAAATGTGTTAAATCCTTTAATATATTAATAAAGAAATAAGCAGTTAAAATGGCTGCTAATAAATCCGCAAAAGGAGCTGCATAAAGTAGTCCTTGAACACCCCAAAGTTCTGGAAAGAATATAACAGCTGGAATTAGAAATATTATTTGACGTGTTAGAGTAAGAAACATAGCAGACTTAGAACGACCGATTGCTTGAAAGAAATTAGCCGCAATAATTTGAAATCCTACGACTGGCATCATTAAGAACCATGATCCAATAGCCATCGTGCCAAAGACCAATAAATCTTTATCGCGATTAAACATAGACACCAGTAACTCAGGGAAAAGTCTAGTCGCCATAAACCCTACTAAACAAATCGCTGTAGCCGCAATAATAGCTAACTTTACTGCTTGTTTGACACGGTCAAATTTCTTTGCGCCAAAATTAAAACTAATTATGGGTTGAACACCTTGGTTTAGTCCAATAATTGGCATTAACATTAATGTTTGTATACTATTTATAATACCCATTCCAGAAACCGCAATATCACCACCATAGATAAATAGATTACGATTTAAAAGAGAATTAAGAATTGAACTAGCTAATTGTAATAAGAAGCCAGGCATTCCCAAAGATACAATTTTCTTAACAATCTTAGAATCAAGTATAAAGTTCTTTACTAAAAGTTTTGCCTTACTGTGTTTACCGAAGAAATGTAAGATTACCCATGTCGCAGAAACTCCTTGCGCAATGATAGTGGCCAGTGCTGCACCTGCCATTCCCATATTGAATCCAAAAATAAATATTGGATCTAAAACTACATTGATTCCTGCACCAATAAACATCGTCATCATCGCAATCTTTGGACTACCATCTGCACGAATAAAATGATTCAAGCCCATACTAAGAACTTGAAATGTTGCCCCAAAGAAAATAACACGCATATATTCAAGAGAATATGGTAATACAATTTCACTTGCCCCAAACAATCTTAAAAGAGGCACTAGAAATATTTGTCCTACTACTGTATAGATTATTCCAGCAACAATCAGTAATACAAAAGAGTTCCCTAAAACTCTTTCTGCTTCTTGTTCTCGTTTTTGACCCAAACGAATTGAAAAGAGTGTTGCGCCACCTATTCCAAATAATACCCCAATCGCAAGTGTCACAAGCATTAATGGAAAGCCTATTGTAATACCAGCTAATCCATTCTTACCTAGATCGACCGCATTACCAATATAAATACGATCGACAATATTATATAAGGCACTAACTAACATTCCAACAATTGCAGGTATTGAAAATTTAATTAAGAGCTTACCAATCTTTTCCTCACCTAGAGGATTCTTATATACCATATTACTTAAATTCTCCATTTTTATTTCTCTCCACTTTATCAACCATTTTAACTAAAACTTTTATTAATAAATCGACTTCATTCTCTTCTAAATCATCTTTTAAATAGGCACTCCAACGATCAACTCGATTTCTTAACTCAGGCATTATAAGTTTAGCTTTTGGGGTTAAGTAAATATAATTACATCGCATATCATCTGTATTCTTAGCTCGATACACTAATTCTTTATCTTCTAGAGATTGAATAGATCGTGCTACAGCCCCTTTATCCATTCCATAAAATTGTACGAGTGTTTCTTGTGTTACACCATCTGAACAGTTTAAATACATCAGAAATGGAAATTCGCTTGAACTAATATTCAGTTCTTTGAGTTGTTGGTTATGAAAAATCTGAGCTTGTCGATGCAAGATAGATATTAATCTTCCTATGTTGGATTGAATTGGTTTAACCTGTTTTACCATGAGAAATATTATAAGGATAATTAGTTGACAAGTCAATTAATTATCCTTTAATTAAAACTGTCTTATTAGACAGTTTGTATATTACAACTCTTCACCATTAGATGAAATAACATTCTTATACCAATAAAATGATTTCTTCTTAGAACGTTTGAGAGAACCATTTCCAGCATCATCTCGATCTACATAAATGAAACCATAACGTTTACTCATTTCACCCGTTCCAGCAGAGACTAGATCGATACAACCCCATGGCGTGTAACCCCATAGTTCTATACCATCAAGTTCTACCGCATCCATGAATGATTTAATATGGGCTTTTAAATAATCAATACGATAATCATCAATTACTTCACCATTTTCAGTCTTTATATCTTTTGCGCCTAAACCATTTTCTACAATAAATAATGGCTTTTGGTAACGATCATACAACATATTCATGGTAATACGTAATCCAAGTGGGTCAATTTGCCAACCCCATTCACTTGCCTTGAGATAAGGATTCTTTATACTCGCAAAGATATTTCCAGCAGTTGTTTTATTAATTTCAGGATCCGCACTTGCCGTACGACTTGAATAATAACTAAATGAAATGAAATCAACTGTGTTCTCTTTTAAAACTTTAATATCTTCAGCACTCATTCCTACATCAATCTTTTCACGTTCTAATTGTTTAAGTGCATATTTTGGATATTCTCCACGGGATTGAACATCGATAAAGAAATAGTTTTCACGATCTAGATTCATCGCTTTAAATACATCTTCAGGATTACAGGTATATGGATAATAATTACCAGCCGCTAACATACAACCTACTTTATTCTCAGGATCTATCTCGTGCGCAATACGAGTCGCATAAGCACTTGCGACTAATTGATTATGGGCTGCAGTAAACTTAATCTGTGGTTCATTATCACCTTCATCAAACACAATACCACCACCAATAAATGGCGCATGTAGAATCATGTTTATTTCATTAAAGGTTAACCAGTATTTTACTAAACCTTTGTATCGAGTAAATAACACAGTTACTAAACGTTTATAGAATTCAATTAGTTTACGACTTCTCCAACCACCGTACTCTTTAATTAAATGAATAGGGCAATCAAAATGAGTAATCGTTACTAAGGGTTCTATTCCATTTTTATGACATTCTTTAAATAACTCTTCATAGAATTTTAAACCTTCTTCATTCGGTTCTAATTCATCCCCATTCGGAAATATACGTGTCCAACCAATGGATAAACGATAGGTCTTAAATCCCATTTCTCCGAATAGTTTTATATCTTCTCTAAAATAATGAAACATATCAATAGATTTTAGAGCTGGATAATAATGATTATCATCCAACGCTAACATTTTTAACTTACCAGCTAAAACTGGATAGCGATCTTTACCATGTGGAGTTACATCTACATTAGCTAAACCCCTACCACCTTCATTATAACCACCTTCACATTGGTTTGCGGCTGTAGCCCCACCCCATAGAAAATTCTTATCGAGCATAATTCCTCCTTGTCGGTTCTTTGTTTTAGTATATCACTACCTTAATAAAGCGTTTAATCATAATTAAAACAAAATCATGAAACAATGTTTCATGATATCTCGTAAATATCTAGTTTTGCGCCTTCTATATAATCTTCTTTTAATGCCTGAAGTTCTAAGAAATGAGGCATTTTTTTATGATTCTCAAATCCTTCTTTTGTTTTCCAAACTTCTACCAAGAATATTTGATTCTTTGTATCATAAGGTATGAAATAATCATATCGACAATTATCTTCTTCAGCTCTTGATTTCTGTGGAATCTCTAATCGATTAATCAATTCATAAAACGCATCTCGTTTATTCTCTTTTGTCGTATACATTACATGTAATAAGAGTGGCATACATATTTCCTTTCTATTTTTTATCCGCTAAATCATGAAAACGTAGGAAAGCCATTACATTATTATTAACTAATTTCTTTGTGAATAATTCTTTAAACTCTACCGTTTTATCTTTTCCTTCATTTCTTAAAACTTCTAATTGAGATGATATTTCTAACTGAGCATTTGTGATCTCATCATAAAATGATTCAAACTTCGCAAGTCGATCAATTGCGTCTCCATAAGCATAATCATTCTCAATGGTTAGTTCTTTAAGATGGATTGCATTCTTACCTTCAAGTTTTTGCGTATATCGTTTCATTACTCTCCTTTTTGATTGATTAAATCAAGAATCAAACCTGACATTGCTTGACTCATAATTGGACTCTCACTTAACCCTTCTTCAATGCATTTCGAGAAATGTTCTATTTCAAAGGTAAATTCACTGTTAAACTCAAACTTTACTGTTTCTTCATCCTGTCCATATTTTTCAATAAAGTAATACGGATTCTTAGAAAATCTAGGACAACGTATCTTACCTTCAGATCCATAGATTGTGAAGTGATTATCGGTTTCAAGTCCAATTCCACCCTTTACACTTACCATCTTTTGATCGTTATATTTAATTAACATATTCGTTATATCGTCAGAACCCTTTGAATTTATAAGTGACATTTTAGTCATCTTCTTAACATCTAGTCCAAATAGATAGAGTGAAACTGTTAATGGGTAAACTCCAACATCAAACATTCCTCCACCCATTCGCTTCGCATCAAATACCCAATGATCATCGATTGGAAAACGGTAGGTATATGAACCTTCCGCATACATAACATCACCGATCGCATGTTCATCAAGTTTACGTTTAATGTCCACCCAAGTTGGTGTGAATACAGTTTTATTCGCTTCCATTAAAAGAAGTCCTTTTGATTTTGCGATTTTGAATAATTCATCCGATATTTGTCGATTAGGGACAAATGGTTTTTCTGAGATCACATGCTTATTATGATCTAAACATAATCTGATTTGTTCCTCATGCATAAAAGGTGGTGTTGCAATATAGATCGCTTGTACATCTGGATTTTTAACCAAATCCTCATAATTATCATAAACATTTTCAATTGAATATAGACTCGCAAATGTTTGTGCTCGATCAAGCTCACGAGCAGCACACGCTATTACAACTGAATTACTTGTCTCTTGTGCACCTTTTACGAATCGATGGGCTATTTTACCACATCCAAGTATCCCTAATTTGATCATATTGTTACCTCAAGTAAATTTTAACACTAAAACAGATGAACTTTTATACTAGAATTTTCAAAGATTATATTCGTTAAGCATAATTTTTGATATAATAGTTGCGGACGCAACGATTGGAGAATTATGATCCCTATCAATAAATCAATTAGTATCATTGAACGCTCAAATATTCTATATAGAAATGAAGTATTTAAAGATTATGGATTAAAAGGCTATCAAGCTAGTTATTTACTTGAAATAAACAAACATCCTGGTATTTCACAGGAACAATTAACAAAAGATATGCATATAGATAAGAGTAATGTTGCTCGTGGATTAATTAGCCTGAGTGAAAGTGGTTATATAACTCGAGTTCAAGATACAAGTGATATGCGTTGTATTTTGCTTTATCCTACCGATGAAGGTATACAACTAGCCCAAAAAGTTTCAATAATCCTAAAGAAACAAAGAACTTATCTTTTACAAGATTTCGAAGAAGATGATCTTATTAAATTATTAGAATACTTAGAGAAACTAAAGCATAGAGCTTCTGAATTGTTAGAAATAGAGAAGAAAATATGAATAAAATTTTAAAGTACTTGAAACCTTATACGAAAAAAATAGTATTCGGATTAACCGTAAAAAGTATCGCAACCATCATGGAACTCTTTCTACCTTGGTTACTTGCTTATGTGATTGATTCAATCATCCCAACTAAGCAAATATCACTTGTTTTTTTATATGGTTTATATATGCTTATAAGTTCGATATTAGCACTATATGGTAATATCACAGCTAATCGACTAGCCGCAAAAATATCATCTGATGCGATAGAAAATTTAAGAAATGATTCCTATGAAAAGATTATGAGCTTTTCCAATCGTAGTGCTGATAAATTTACTATCCCATCCCTTATATCACGAATGACGAGTGATACTTATCATATCTATCGAATGTTTAATGTAATACAGAGAATTGGCATACGTGCTCCAATATTACTTATGGGAAGCATTGTGATGATGTTATTTATTGATACATTCTTAGCATTTGTGTTAATCGCACTTCTTCCAGTTATCTTATTTGTGGTGATATTGATTTCAAAAGTAAGTATACCGTTTTATGATCGTCTTCAAAATTCACTCGATCAATTAATACGAGTTGTACGTGAAAATATTACTGGTATAAGAATAATTAAAGCACTCGCAAAAGAAGACTTTGAAAAAGACAAATTTAATCAAGTCAATCAAGATGTTTCTAAACGCGAAAAAACAGCTGGTTACATTATTGCCCTACTAAATCCATTAATGAATTTGATTCTCAATATGGGCTTAGTTGTAATTGTTTATATAGGTGCATACAGAGTAATTGAAGGCTTAAGTAAAAGTGGATCAATTATTGCCTTTCTGTCCTACTTTGGTTTAATTCTAAATTCATTTCTAGCGATTAATCGTATCTTCTTACTATTCTCTCGTGCTAATGCAAGTGCGAATCGTATTAATGAAATTCTAGAACAAGATGATACATTAGTCCTTTATGAAAAGACAATAAATAAAATAGAAGACCATATCCAGTTTAACCAAGTCAATTTCTCATACAATCAGACAAAGAATGACATCGATAATATCAGCTTTAAAATCAAACGACATAGTACTTTTGGCATAATTGGAAGTACTGGGTCTGGCAAGTCAACCATTGCACAACTCTTATTACGTTTCTATGAAATTGATAGTGGTGAAATTTTAATCGATGGACAAGATATTCGTAGTTTTGACGTGAATGAATTGCGACGCAAATTCGGTGTTGTTTTTCAACAAGATGTCTTATTTTCACTCAGTGTAAAAGAAAATATTCAATTTGGTCGAAACATGGATTTTGATGATGTGATTGACGCGGTAGACTTAGCTCAGGCAAAGAATTTTATCGAACAACTCAGCGATAAATATGATGAGAAAGTATTACGTCAAGGTGCAAACTTCTCTGGTGGTCAGAAACAAAGAATGCTTATTGCGCGAGCACTTGCGAATAATCCAGATATTATTATCCTCGATGATGCGTCTAGTGCACTCGATTATAAAACAGATGCAGATTTACGTTCTGCGATTAAAAATCATACAAATGCGACAACTATTTTAATTGCACAAAGAATAAGTACCGTAATTAATGCGGATTGTATATTAGTAATCGAAGATGGAAAAATGGTTGGACTTGGAACACACAATGAATTAGCACAAACATGCGATTTATATAAAGAATTAATTCAATTACAGTTAGGAGAACAATAAAATGTCACGAAGATCCGCAAGCCCTTCTGTAATCGAAAAACCACAGGACACAAAGAATACATTGAGCAGATTGTTTACGTATGTTAAAGAAGTTAAGTGGTTATTTGTTTTAGCCATTCTCTTAACCCTTTTAGCTAATGGACTTCAATTGCTTGGACCTTTCCTTACAGGAAATGTAATTGATTTAATATCAGATACATTTAGTACTAATGTCTGGGATAGAGTTGTCCAAATGGTATTATTGATGGTAATGATTTACGTTGTTTCATCACTAATAATGTATGCATTATCGAGTTTAATGATTTATATAAGTCAGAGAATTGTTGTAACAATGCGTCAAGATTTATTTAATAAATTCTTAGATTTACCTGTAAGTTATTTTGATCAACATCAAGTTGGTGATATGTTAAGTCGCATTTCATATGATATTGATACAATCAATACATCATTATCCTCTGATTTAGTACAGCTATTTGGTTCATTTGTGGTTGTAATCGGGGCATTTGTGATGATGTTGTGGATTTCTTTACCTCTATTAAGTGTTTTCTTTATTACAATTCCTTTATCGATTCTTACGACACGTTTCCTAAGTAAAAGAACACGTCCTCTTTTTCGTGATCGTTCACGTAAATTAGGCGACATGAATGGATATGTTGAAGAGACCATCTCAGGGCTTAAGACTATTAAAGCTTATTCTCAGCAGAATACAATGTATGACACATTTCAAGAAAAGAATAAGTCCGCATCAGATGCTTATTATAAAGCTGACTACTATGGCAGTATAGTTGGTCCTACAGTTGGCTTTATTAATAATATATCTTTAACCTTAATCTCTGTATTTGGATCAATATTATTTATATTAAATATGATTACGATTGGTAATATTTCATCTTTCCTACTCTATTCTAGAAAATTCTCTGGTCCAATTAGCGAATCCGCAAATATGGTTGCGGAACTACAATCAACACTTGCTGCTGCAGAGCGTGTGTTTAGAGTTCTTGAGGAACCAATTGAAAGAGTTGTAGAAAACCCTGTAATTCTCCCAAAACCTATTCAAGGAGATATTCAGTTCAATGATGTTTCATTTGGTTATATAAAAGATAAACTTGTTTTGAAAGATGTAAATATAGATATTAAGGCTGGAAGTTTAGTTGCGATTGTTGGTCCTACAGGAGCTGGTAAGACAACCTTAATCAATCTATTAATGCGCTTCTATGCACCAGATAAAGGTAATATACTCATTGATGGTATCGATATTTCAAAATTATCACAATTCGATTTACGTTCAAGTTTTTCAATGGTACTACAAGATTCATGGTTATTCCATGGTTCTATCTATGATAATCTTATCTATGGTAATGAGCATGCTTCTAAAGAAGATGTCATTCGTATCGCAAAAGAAGTTCATATTCATAACTTTATTGAAAGAACTAAACTCGGTTACGATAGTCTGATCAGCGATGATGGCGTTAATTTATCAAAAGGTCAAAGACAACTCATCACAATTGCACGTGCTTTGTTAGCGGATAAACCCATGATCATACTTGATGAAGCAACATCAAATGTAGATACATTAACTGAAAAACGTATTCAATCCGCTATGAAGAAGTTAATGCACAACAAAACATGCTTTGTGATAGCACATAGATTAAGTACCATTATAAATGCAGATACAATATTGGTTGTACATGATGGAAATGTCGTAGAACAAGGAAAACATGATGAACTCATGTTAAAAAAAGGTCACTATTATCATCTCTATATGGCACAATTCGCATAAAAAAACTACTTTTTAAAGTAGTTTAAATACCTATTTGCCTAGAACAATCATAGCCCCAGATGCAATAGCCAATATCGATAATATTACATCAATTGATGGAATTGGTAATTCCACTACTTGAAGTAAACCTGTAATAATTAACCAAATTCCTAATAATAGGAACCCTACATTTTTTGTAATTTTCATATTTCTCTTTTCTAAATTCTTTTAAAGAATTCGTTTACCTTGAATTAATCTCAACAATGCTACTATTACTGCTATAACTAATAGAATGTGGATAAATCCACCAATAGTTGTTGAGGTGACAATTCCTAACAACCATAAAACAATAAGGATAAGTGCAACTGTATATAACATTTAAATTTTCTCTTTCTCATCA
>Ga0209467_1002493_pt1 | contig 13123 bp, 10 predicted proteins | sample Higcelwee11metaG_FD_187175 | JGI IMG/M metagenome (GOLD analysis project Ga0209467, IMG submission 187175) | Freshwater pond sediment microbial communities from the University of Edinburgh, under environmental carbon perturbations - High... | ecosystem: Environmental > Aquatic > Freshwater >...
AAAAATGGTGAATGCTTACAATGGAATTTTACTTGTGCAGTTGGGGGCTCCTGAAGCCGCTACACCAGACGCTGTAAAAGAATATCTCTTGTCGTTTTTAGGAGATTCACATACATTGGGGAACCCTCCCTTTTTTTGGCAGCCTCTGTTACGTCATGTCATTGCACCCCTGCGTTGCCATGCAAGTGCCGTGAAGTATCAAGAAATGCTTACGCAATGCCGCGTTGAAGAAATGCCATTATTGACGCATACCCGCGCTTTTGCAGAGGGCGTTGCTGAGCATCTCAAAAACCAGTTCCCTGTGGCCTATGCTTTTCAACATGGGTGTAAACCTTCGATTGCGGAAGCTTTGAATACGCTGGCATCACAAGGGGCAAGACACATCCGTGTGATTCCCCTGTATCCGCAGCGTTCTGATGTGACTACCGGTGCCGTGCGGGATCAGGTTCAGACTATTGTGGGGGCGAGCGCTCAATTCCATGTCGAATATTTAGAGGGCTTTTGGGATCGTCCGGCTTGGGTACAAAGCGTTGTGCGTTCGATTCAGAAATGCTGGGATAATCACACCCACCTGCTCCTTTCTTGGCATGGAATACAAGAAAAGAGAATACTTGCCGGGGATTCCTATCAAAAGGATTGCGAAATGAGTTCTGATAGGATTGGAAAGGCTCTTGGCATTTCTCCCATTGTCACTTACCAGAGCAAATTTGGTTTTGCAAAATGGTTAGGGCCTTCAACATTTGAGGTGCTAAAGAATTTGGGAAAAAAACAAGCGCGCGTGTTAGTCGCTTGTCCGGCGTTTACTGTCGATAATTTGGAAACGTTGTATGAGATCGACGTGGAAGCTAAATCGATTTTTTTAAAAGCGGGTGGAGTTCGGTTTGATCGTGTCCCCTGCCTCAATGGAGATCCTGATTGGGTGCGTGATTTTGCGTCAACCATTGCCGTTGAGGATTTGAATGCCATTTCATAATTTCTGGTTTGTTCTTTTATTACTTTCTTTAGAAACCTATGCAGACGTGTTGGATTCCGCCAAAAAAAAATCTGATTTTCAGCGTTTTGCAGCGCTTCCGATAGTGGCCTATTCGGAAGAAACCAAATGGCAATATGGTGCCATGATTCTTTTGTTTACACGTCCGGATTCTCTTCAAACAGAAAGTTCCGCTCTAGATTTTGCAGCCTATGGCACACAAAATAATCAGTTCCAAATGCAGATTTCTCCAGATCTTTATTTGTTCCAGAACCGGATTCATATGGACATGGATTTTGTATACTGGAATTGGGTGGCGCACTTTTATGGAATTGGAAATTCTCCTGATCGAAATCGTTACACCACCTATGACATGACCCGCTATAGCATTCAGGTTCCTATTGAGACGAACTGGGGACTTCCTCCTCTTTTATCTTTTCTCCGTTATGGCTTGTGGGCTCATTGGGAAAGAAATAGGGTGACTTTTCGCGAAGGCGATATAAATCCCCCGGAGTTACAAGGAAAAGATCGTTTCGGATTGGGCTACCGACTTTCGTTGGATACGCGTAATCACCCAAATTGGCCGATGCATGGTTTCTATTTGCTTTGGAAGCAGATGTTTTACAATGATGTTATAGGGGACTATGATTTTCTTTCTCAGACACTGGATTGTAGAGCTTACACCTACTTATTCTGGAGAACCTCCATCGCTTTGGGAGCTCTATGGGATATGCGTCAAGGGGACGTTCCTTTCGACGCACTGGCAACCTTGGATGGAGTTAAAAGATTTCGTGGGGTAGAACGGGGGCTGTTTTATGATAAGCAAATGTTCTCTTTACAGACGGAACTTCGCCGCCCTCTGTTTTGGCGCTTCGGGGGTACGATCTTTTACGAAGCAGGAAAAGTAGGTCCTTACTTTGGCAAATTAATGCGTAATGAATGGCACCATGCAGTGGGTTTTGGAGGACGTTTGGCATTGAATCGCAGCGAAACACTCAATGCGCGGGGCGACCTTTCCCTCATTGATGGACAATATATCGGTATGACCATTTACATCCGGGAAGCGTTCTAGAAAAAAATAAAACCCCACCGTTAGGCGGGGGTAAATTTTTAAGTCGTGGAGAAATATTAATCCTTGAGAGAGCTCCAATCGAGAACGCCCTTGTGGTAGAGGTACAAATACCCCGATTCTAAAATGGCCAAAAAGCCAAGAAGAACGATCAGGAGATCCCAGCCGCCTTTGAGGAATTGAATCGTCCAAGGATAAAGAAAAGCCACTTCAAGGTCAAAAACCAAGAAAAGCATGGCGACCATATAGTACTTTACTGGGTAACGTTCGTTCGCTGTACCCGAGGTGTGAGCAAGTCCACATTCGTATGCAGTACCCTTAATCGCAGTCCTTTTGATTTTTCCAGGGTGTAAGACCCAGTTAGCAAAAAGAAGGGCCAGAGGAACCACAGCGGCTATAATAACCAACACCGTTACGGCAAACGTAGTATCGAATATTTCAATGTTACTCATGTAAACAAAAGTAGCAAAATTTTAACCTTGGGTCCGGAATCTTAGAGTGTATATTAAGGATTATGAAAACGAGATTTAACTTTTTAACCATTTTGGCGGCCGCCGTTTTCCTCGTGGGGTGTATTGATGACGGGGAATCTCAGGATACAGTAGATCCAGAGTCATCGGCTTCGTCTTCTTCTAGTTTGATTGTTTTGGAATCATCATCTTCTTCCACAAAAATTCTCTCAAGTAGTTCCAAAAATCCTGAATCCAGTGCCTCCAGTAAATCCAGTTCTTCCGAGGTCGTGGAAAGTTCTTCCTCTGCTTATGAAGATCCTTACTTTAGTAGCGGTATTTTTTGCTGGACTGAGGAATGCGATGCCGAATCGTCTTCCTCTTCTGGAACTTCGGTGAAAGTTTCCTCCTCTTCTATCGCATCTTCTTCTTCGATTCCTACCTCTTCTGCAACGGTTTCCTCTAGTTCTACAGGGACAGGGACTATTGTGACGGGGACAAAGTTGGTGGATCTGCGCAACAATGAAGAATACGCCCTTGTTACTACAGGCGGACATTTATGGATGGCTGAAAACCTGCGTTACTCTCCAGCAGGAGCGACTGGAATTTATGCTTATGCTAATGATATCAGCTATGTCAGCACCTATGGCTATTTGTACACTTATACCGCGGCTCAAACCGCTTGCCCTGTTGGTTGGCATTTGCCCACACGAGAAGAAGTGACAAGTGGTATTGCAGATGCCGTAACATTTCCTCTTCTTTATGCGGGTCGCATGAGTGGTTCTGATTTTAGCTATATCGATGATATGGGCTTTATGTGGTCGAGTGCTACTTTTGAATCAACAGATAAGGATAATTGTAGCGTTGCCAATTGTGGCATGATGGTGGTTCAAAAAAATCCGAACTATGATCCAGAAGCGGATCCGCTCCAGTTTTTCCAAAGGGATGAGCAAGCTAAAGGCTTTAGTGTTCGCTGCGTACAAGATTAAATACAGCTGAATATTTTCGAAAAAGAGGTGATTGAGTCGCCTCTTTTTTTGTTCTTGAGACGAGGAATCTGCGATATCAAGGTTTCACAAACCACCCTGCTATGCACATCACTTGAAGCGGAATGATCGGGAAGCCAATGAGCAAAAGGCTTATTTCTATCCAAAAAATACGACCCCTATAGAATCCTAGAATGTGAACAACCTGTAAAGAATAAGATTATAATCACACGTTAATAAATACGAGATTCGTTAGTTTCGAGCCTCAGCGGAATACGAAATAAACAGCCCCCACAAGGCACAAAGCCGCCCAGAGGTAATCTAGTTTTAGCGGCTGATTCATAAAGAACAAAGCAAAAGGGGCAAATACCGAGAGCGTTACTACTTCTTGAATGACTTTTAATTGCATCACATTGAGCTGGGTATAACCAATTCTATTCGCTGGCACTTGAATAAGATATTCAAAAAAGGCGATTCCCCAACTCACAAGTACCGCCACAATCCATGGTTTACTACCTAACATTTTCAAATGCCCATACCAGGCAAATGTCATAAACAAGTTTGAGCAAATAAGCATTCCAGCGGTAATCAGTGATATTTTAAACATCCGTCAAATCCTTATAAATCTTTTGCAAGTGTATTCGCTTTATTCTTTTGAGCAAAAAGAACGGCAAGAATGACATACGACATTCCTAAACACGCCGAATGCACCACCACAAAAAGCATTCCGAATGCTCGTAGCAAGTGCATCCCAAAAAGAGAAACCTCTTCCATATCCGCACGAGTTTCATCATCCATCATTTCATATTCAATAGAAGAAACACCCCAGATTGCATTAGAAATATCTACGCTATTAAAAGCGTCTTCGCCTGTGGGAAGTACATGCAACAAGACAGTTTCAAAAGTCCGAAATCCACTATAGTCAAAAAATTGAGCACAAAGGAAAATCAATCCAAAAACAAAAATCCATTTATTATTGATTGCCTTAGAAATCCGAATATAAATGATTGCAAGGCAAATACCGGAGAGTAAAGTAATGCTAAAGAAAATGGACCACAGTAAACACAAGAGAATATTTTCTGGGAAAAGAGAATACAAAACGGTAGCAGGTACAAGGGCAAGTGATACCACAGTAAAAAGCCGGAGGAAAATAAGTAATGCAGGAGCATTTTTTGCATCCCCATTTTTTACATATCGACGAAGCGACCAAAGTAAAAAAAGAGTTCCCAACGTAAAGCACAAAAAAAGACCCGCTTGCACTAAATCTAAAACCGTTCGTACTGGATCAAAAATTTTCAACCAACCCGAGAAGTCCATGGCAATCAAACCAGCATAAAGCACCGAAAGCAGCGGAGCCACAAACACGGAGAGAATCGCCAATACGACTGGAAATTTTACCGGGTATTTCACAAGCCTAGCTCCGTTAAATCATCCCTAAAGACCAAAAGAACCGAATTCTGATTCACTACTTCAAATCGTTCGCCATTCACTTCCAATTCATACGCATTCGCATGTAAGTACAATGCCTGATCCCCTTCTTTAACTTGTAACGGGACATAATTGACCGTATCGGCATTTTCTTTCAAGAAGGAATCCGCATCCTCTCTGGGGATAGGATAACCCGGTCCTACTTTCACCACCAATCCAGTATGAACCGCATCTCTTTCTTTCACACTCGAAGGAAGGTACAAACCACTCCCCGTTTTACTGGAAGACGCAATAGGCTTAATTAATACTCTATCCCCAATAACCACTAGATTTTTAACATTTTCTGTCATGTCATAAAAGATAGAAATAGGGCAACTCAAAAATATCAAACGATGTTACAAAAGAGAATAGGTATATTGGTAAAGCACGATGAGAGAAATAGAAATCATAATTATGGCAACTATCATTGCCATGCTAACGATACTGATTGTGTCCACGAGAGGCCGATCCCTTTTGCGCGTTTTCTTTTTGCACTTTTCTCTTTCGCAAAAACGCCGAATTCTTATTGTCATAATGGTTATTTCAGTCCTTGCCATTGTACTTCAAATCTCATGGAAAAATTCAACCCCTCGCGAAAAACTTGTTTCTTCCATGCATCTCGTATCCAACGACTCGTTACTCCAATCTCTGGGAGCAACTCAAATACAGGCATTAAAAAATATTGACGTTCTCCGCATAGATACAAGTATATCATTCAAAAAGATTCGTCCTGAAATCGCCTATGTCATCCCCTCCGTTATCAAATCATTTCAAGTGATCGCAAAAAAATATTTTATACCAGAAATTGCAAGCATTCCTCAGAATAACTCAATCGTATTTCATACAACACAAACAAATATTTCTACATCGCAAGGACTCCGACTCAAACACCTTCTTCAAAAAAAACTGGGAACGGACTATGCAATTTCTCTCCGCAAAGACAAAAAAAATTTTCAATTTTTGAAAATCGAATATAGGGGGCAACCGTGGAATAATGAAAAGCTTCTTTCTGTTCCTGTTCTTGAAGCTGCCGTAGCGGAAAAAGTAGAGCCGGCCCTACTGATGGCCTGGGTCCAAGCGACATCGCATTTCAACATAGGTTATAAAGATGACAATGGAAATCAAGGTTTGTTGGCCCTGGACTCCGGTTCGGGGTTTGAACAACTACGTGTAGGCGCTCATCTTCTTCATCAACGTCTCGAAAAGCATATTAACGTCCAAGATGCACTCGCGTCCATTTACCTAGGTGAAGAAAGTTTACGGCGCAAGGAATGGTGGAAAGACCCTTTAGCAAAGGCTTGGGTAGAGCAAATTCTCGTAAATGCTCAAGATTACCGTCAAAGAGGACTCTTTTTAACTCATTGAAATGCAACGGGTTAACGATTCGCTTGTTTTCTTTACTTTAATATGCTATTATATATAGTGTCCTGATAAGACAAAAAATCGCTGGGAAGAAAACCCTAGCAAGGAGATAAAATGAATAATCAAAACATCTGGGCGAGCTATAGGCTCGAAGAACCAGAAAGCACTTGGGAGAGGGATTTTTCTTTCACCACTAACCACGAATCCGACGAAAATGGAGAGCCGTGGTGGTACGATGAAAAATAACTCTAACACTTAAGCATAAACATGACCCCGGCACTCACGCTGGGGTTTTGATTTTTAAACGCTTCAAAACTATATTTGCGCCGTGATTCAGGTACAAAACATTTGCAAAGATTTTGGTTCCCAAACGCTTTTCAAGGATGCGAGTTTTCTCGTTTCTCCAGGCGAACGCGTTGGGTTAGTCGGTCGTAATGGTTGTGGAAAATCCACACTTTTCAAAATCATTCTCAAAGAAGATGATCTAGATGGTGGGGTTATTAATATCCCGAAAAATTATACATTCGGGCATCTCAGCCAGCACCTTCATTTTACTCATCCTACTGTTGAAGAAGAAGCTTGCTCCGTTCTGAAAGTCAACGAAGATGGCTGGTTGGAGACACACAAAGTCGAAGCGATCCTTTTTGGTTTAGGATTTGATGAAAAGTGGATGGACAAAAGTCCCAGCTTACTTTCTGGTGGATTCCAAATTCGACTCAACTTAGCGAAAGTTCTCGCTTCTGAACCCAATATGCTTTTGCTAGATGAACCGACGAACTATTTGGACATCGTCTCCACTCGTTGGCTTGCAAAATTTCTTCGCAGTTGGAAAGGCGAATTATTGTTGATCACCCATGATCGAAAATTCATGGACAGCGTTTGTACGCATACGGTGGGTATTCACCGAAAAAAAATGCGTAAAGTTCAAGGTTCTGTTGCCAAGCTAAAAGAAACGATCGCCACCGAAGAAGATGTCACACTACGCACTCAAGAAAACGATGCCAAAAAACGAGAACAACTAGAAAAATTCATTACCCGTTTTAGAGCCCAGGCTTCAAAGGCTTCCGCAGTTCAATCCAAAGTAAAAGCCGTTGAGAAATTGTCTACCGTAGAAAGATTCGAACACGAACGAAGTTTAGACTTTATGTTTAATGAAGCTCCGTTCCCAGGCAAGCGTATGATGCAACTCAAAAACTTGTCCTTCTGTTTTCCTGATGGCCCCATTTTAATCAACGATTTAACAGCTGAAATTTTTAAGGGCGATCGCATCGGTATTATCGGGCCGAATGGTCGTGGCAAGACGACCCTTTTGAATTTAATTGCGAATGAATTAAAACCCATTGAAGGTTCTATTGAACTCAACCCAAATGTGGTTTTAAATTATTTCGGACAAACTAATATTAATCGTCTCAACCTTGACAACAATGTTGAAGAAGAAATTCAAGCAGCGGTCAAAGATAACGCACGAGGCAAAGCCCGTAGTCTCGCTGGCCTGATGATGTTTTCTGGTGATGCAGCCCTTAAGAAAATCAAAGTGCTTTCTGGTGGGGAGCGAAGCCGTGTTTTATTAGGAAAAATTCTAGCAACCGCCTGTAACTTACTTCTCTTAGATGAGCCCACAAACCACTTGGACATGGAAAGCATCGAAAGTTTAATTGATGCTCTCGAAGATTACCAGGGGACGGCAATTGTGGTCACTCATGACGAAGAATTATTACATGCATTCGCTACCCGATTGATTGTATTTGACGGTGGTGAATGTTTTATGTTTGATGGAACCTACCAAGACTTTCTGGATCGTGTCGGGTGGGTGGATGAAAAGAGTGATTCTGTTTCTAAGCTCCCTCCGCAAAGCAAATCCGAACCCACAACAATTATCCCCGCTGCGGGAAAAGATAAAGACAGTCGAAAAGCTCGTGCAGATTATATTGCAGAACGATCGAAAGTCATTAAGCCCCTAGAAAAAAAGTTGTCATCCCTTGAAGAAGAAATCAAGCGCTATGAAGCACAAACAGGGCCTTTGGAAGAAGACTTGGTAAAAGCTTCAGAACAAGGCAACGGTGTACTTATCGCCAAAGTGGCAAAAGACCTTGATGATATTAAAATCAAAATCGACGGATGCTATGCTAGTTGGGATAAAACGAATGCCGAACTTGAGATTGCGAAAAACCAATATCCTTTAGAATAATGGTTCTTCGCCTTTCTATTTCTTACTTACTTATCCGCTGAATTCCCCAGACCGCACTTTCACTCTTTTTTGCAACTTGCGTTTTTGCCACTTTAATTTTGAAATCAAACTTGGCAATATAGGCACCTGTACCAGCAAGTCGGCCGTTTTCGCTACGTGTATTCCATGCAAAATACAGATTTCCTGGATGCTTCGTACAATCTCCATTAAAGATGGAGTCTGCGCAAGAAACACTCCCCTTTGCCGAATTAACATAGCCACCCAGGTTCGTGAAGTAATATGATTCATACACAATTTGAATATCTTTTAATGCAACATTCTGGGTAGCATCTACAGTCAAAAGCAATTCGCTCATATCATAACGAACTAGGAACCCTGGGAGCCCAACAGTGTCTTCGGCCTCTGCGAATGTGTATTCCAAAGGAATTGAGGACACAATGGTCCCTGCCGTATTTTCTGGAGGAGCCAATTCAGGTTCAACATTAATCAAGGTAGAAGAAGTCACCTTGACAAACTGTTCTCCAACAATGCGCACCCATGGATTATTAATATGAGGAACATTTCCACTTAAATCACGACCCACTCCTGGTGCAAAGCGAACACTGTCACCTACAGAGGGAAGAGCTCCATTCTTATCATAGAAGTAAACATCATAACGATAATTTCCTGGCTGTCTTGATCCAGAATTCACGTACAAGTCTCCTGCACGTTGAACCCCTTCTCGCCAAATTTTGAATTCAAAAAGGCTATCGAATGGAATTTGGTTTTCTTCCAACGACTCACTAAATACCAAGGTCAAGATACTTAGGTTTTCACCTTTGGTAGTCACTACAGCACTGTTCAGTACAGGACCGATCTTATCTGCAATCAAACCTGTAATTTCAAATGGCATTACATGTCCCGAATCCGTTCCTTCTTTAGGAACATAGGTAAACCAAGTTTTTGCACTCCCAGAATAGGTAGAACCCTGAAGTCCTGTAAAGCGAGCAGATAACAGAGAATCCGAAGTTATAATGATACTAGAATCTGCCCCAATATATTTGTCAACCAAGGTTGAATCTAAGAAATGCCAAGTAGAATCAGCAAATAACCAAGCTAAAGAATCAGGCACATCCTCTCCTTCCAAAGCACTACTATATTTCAGAATCAAGCTATCGGCCACACCATCTCCATTGCGGTCATGCATTTCCGCATAATCAAGATAAGGCACAGGAGGTTCTGCAAAATTAATGTGCTCCCATGTCAGCTCATTTGCCACAGTCGCACCAGACACAGTGAATGAGCCATTCACAATAGTGGTAGTTCCCATAACAAAGAAGGTGGCATAGCCTCCACTCAAAGTGATGGATGAAATTTTATTCCCAGAAGAGTCCAAAAAGACCAACGAATCGTTTGTCGTTAAAGAAAGTATTTCATCACAACCTGAATTACATAAAGACCCGCTATAATAAATCATCACACGAACTTCATATGGTACAAAAGCCCATTCGCCGAGAGTTACCGAATCGGCATCTATTTCATTACCCAAAGAATCAGCAAAAGCGATATTGGGTAGCGGATATGCTGGCACAGTAAAAGAGATTTCAGAAGAAAGCGATGGATCGGAGGCCAGATAAAAAGAGAGATAATAAGTGCCAGGAGCAAGCGAACGGTGTGCAACAATTGCATTCGTATCAATAACAAAACTCGCCATATTCTCAGAAATAGTAATCCCTCCATAATTCAAGCCACTGTTTAGAATCACGCCATTAACACCCAAAGATCCTCCCAACAACGTAAAGACCGATGCCGCTAAAGTCGTATCGACTTTCCCCGTACTGGAAAGATCACAGCTCAGAGATTTGTCCTTGAGAATCTGCCAGATTTCATATTGAATGGTGCCGTCAGTGGTGGAAATATTCACTGGATAATAAGATTTCTCTGTCTCCAGATTAATGGAAGTGCGCATTTTGAAGTTAGAACCTGTCGCATTGCGTTCGGAGAAGAAAATACGGAATGGATAGGTTTCGCCCTCCGTCAGACCAAGCGTATCAAGAGCCACAGCCCCTTTCTCAGGATTATGCACACCACCAAGATCCACAACAAGTCGATCATTAATGAACACCCAGACATCATCATCTCCACGGAATTCAAAAAATTGTCCCTTGACATACTGGAACTGCGCTTGGATTTTCATGGAAAAACTGTAATTATGATATAATGTTCCATGATAATTATCGGCACCCTGCAAGGTCGAATCGTACTTGGGATTCAGAACCGTGTTTGCCGAGTCCAAGTAGCGGAAATTATCCAACGGGAAGAAGCCTCCCTCTGCGTTACTTCCAGAAATATCCGCAAGCCAAAAGCCATCATCATCCAAAGAAAGATCAATGTCATGACAAGTGGCATTTGTATAAGAGTTCCCGTTCTTCTCTGCGACCACCACAGGAATGAACCATTTGTCAAGCTCACGTCCGGCAGAACACTTGTCCCAAGGGAAGGAAAGAGAATCAACACGCAACGGAACCTGCTCAGCACCCAAAGTATCTTGCACCATTCCGGTAACCAAACCGCCGCACGTCTTGTAAACTGTGCCATTAAAGGTTACCTCCGTATAGGCATTCCCGTTGTATACACCCCCAAAGTCAATATCCACACTGTCGGGACGCGCTTCCCCTGCCCAATCCAACATCATCGCTGAAATAGTAAGCGTTGGACAAACACCAAGACGCCCCGGATATTTTGAATAAAAACGTGGGGCACTCGTCGTGTTAGGATAAGGCATCACCCATACCGTGTCACCCAAAGCCAGTATTGAATCCAAGGCAATGAGACCTCCACTGGTTAAACCATCAGCCGAATAAATCGCTGAACCCAAACTTTGCTTAAACAACACACCCCAAGAAGAAGGTGTTTTATAATAAACGCCTTCGTACCAACCACAGGTGTCCTTTGAAAAAGAACGCATTTTTACAGTATCATTATCCACCAACATAGAGGGAGTCATGTTTTCCCAAGGGTTCAAAAAACGAACCACTTTTTCTTGTAGGGGGGAATAATAAAATTGAAAAGATCCGTCAGAGGCGGGGAACAACCAAACCTCATAAATTCCAGCAGGAAAAACATTCATGATAGAAGGCTTGAGGCTGTCCACAGAAGGGTAAGTCTCCCCATTGTTACTCGTAGAATAAAACGTTAATTTAGCATAGGAGTTCGACCACTCCGCAGAATTTGCCATTGCCGGACTAAAATCGTAACGGAACCAATAACGATATTCCCCTGTGGAATCCATCGCTGTGGGTTGGTTCAAAATGTTATTGGAAACACTGAGATAAACAAGACTGTCCTTGTAAGTGGCATCGGAACGCCAGGGATGAAAAATATGCAAAGTTCTTGAAGAATCAAAGCAAGTTCCAGTCGACAACCTAGCAATATCAAAGTCCAAAGTCGCAGAAGTTCCATCCACCCATACGGAATCCGCAGTATCAAAACCAACCTGCAAATCAATCATCCCCTTGGCCGGAAGTGTTTCATTCAAATAGGCTCTTTGAAAATAAACGTCAGAAGACGCCGCTACCTCTCCTTTAGTGAGAGCCGCATAGAACCAACCACAATGATCTGTATCATTCGGAACAAATCGCATCCGAATAGTATCTAAACCATGAATCATATTCGGCAAAGCTTTATTTCCCCAGGGGCTCTTAAACCAAACCACTTTCGCATGGGGAGGAAGAACACTCACCGTATATGAGGAATCTGTTGTAGACGTATAAATCCACACCTCGGTTTCATCCCCTAAAATATCAACAACTTTAGGTGTTGGCCCCCAAGTATGGGTCCCATCCGTCAAAGTCATTGTCCACCAATCAGTCAAAGCCCCGTCAACAGTAATTGTGAAGGAATGCCAACTTTCCCCTTCTGAAGTCATCAGCGTATTAGCATTTGCTCCCCAATCTGAAAATCCACCCGTCAAGTAATGAGCACTATCAGAAGCCCATGGGGATTGTATATGAATCGTATATGACTTTGCAAAGCAAGCTGTCGCTGCAAACAAAAAAAACAGATACAAGCAAACAACGCCTGACTTCATGGGAAAGACTCCTTTAAACATCCAAACACCTGTTTGCAAAATAAATTCTAGAGTAATATTTCGTTATAAGAATATTTCAAATAAAGCTAATAATGTTGTTACAAACAAAACAACGTGAGGGGAATCGCGTCTTTTGCAGGGGCCAAAACAAGACAAATAATTAAAATTATTTCGATATAAAAAAAGCTCTAAAAAAAGAACTATTTTCTAGGAAGCTACGGGGAATGCAATCCAAAGAAAAAACACAATTCGGCAATATTTTGCCGGACAGACCAGATGATAGATCAGCACCGAGAGATTGTGATACTTATGGATAATTCACTCATCCTGTTATACATTAGCAACAACGCCTTGCAAGTACAGAGGATGCTTGATTTGCCGGCAACATTTGTATAGTGCAGCGTTTTAAACAAAAGAGAGCCCCCATTCGTGTTAGCGAATGGGGGCTCAAGAATCCGGCGGCAACCTACTCTTCCGGGCCTGAGAGACCAGGTACCATCAGCGACATATGGCTTAACTTCCGTGTTCGGAATGGGAACGGGTGTGACCCACTGTCTATAACC
>Ga0209467_1002495_pt1 | contig 13121 bp, 10 predicted proteins | sample Higcelwee11metaG_FD_187175 | JGI IMG/M metagenome (GOLD analysis project Ga0209467, IMG submission 187175) | Freshwater pond sediment microbial communities from the University of Edinburgh, under environmental carbon perturbations - High... | ecosystem: Environmental > Aquatic > Freshwater >...
CCAGCTCGCCGAGCTGCTCGTGGGCGCTGAAGAGCTCGCCCGGGAGCTCAGCCGCCGCGCCCGGTCTCTGCGCCACGACCCGGCCCGGCTTGAGGAGATCGAGGGCCGCCTCGCCGAGCTAGAGCGCCTCAGCCGCAAACACCGCTGCGACACCGACGGCCTCGTGGCCCTGCACAACCGGCTGATGGGGGAGCTGGCGGACTTGGAGCACGCCGATGAGCGCCGAGAGGAGCTCGCCCAGCAGGTGAACGTCGCCGAGGCCGAGGCTCTGGAGCTCGCGCGGCTTGTGCGCCGGGAGCGTATCCGCGCCAGCTCCGCCTTGGAGGAGGCCGTGGGCGCCCAGCTCCGCGGCCTGGCCATGCCCCACGCCTGTTTCCGGGTGGTGCTCTTGCCCAACGCTGAAGGTGAGCCCACCTCCGGCGGCCTGCTCAACGAGCGGGGCCTGGATCGGGTCGAGCTTCACCTCAGCGCCAACCCCGGCGAGGAGCCCCGCTGTCTGGCCCGGGTGGCCTCGGGCGGCGAGCTGAGCCGGGTGCTGCTCGCCCTTCGGGTGGCGCTGCAGGCCGCCCAGCCCGCCCAGACGTTCATCTTTGACGAGGTAGACGCGGGCCTCGGCGGGGCGGCGGCGGAGGTCGTCGGCGCCCGGCTGCGGGAGCTCGCCGACCGCGCCCAGGTCTTGTGCATCACCCACCTGCCCCAGATCGCCTCCTTGGCCGATCAGCATGTGCTCGTTGAGAAGCGGGTGGTTGGCGGGCGCACCTGCTCGGCGGCTCTGGCCTTGGGGCACGAGGGCCGGGTGAAGGAGCTCGCACGGATGGTCGGCGGCGGCTCACTCACCGAGGCCTCCGAGGGCTGGGCGCGGGCCTTGTTGGCGGGGCAGGCGCGGCCGAGACGCTCAGAACGTGCCGCGTAGGCCCAACATCCCAGGGCCCACAAAGAGCTGGGCCTTGGGCAAGGGCCCACCCTGGGGCAGGGGCTCACCCGCGGGGGCGCCTTGGGCGGGCGCGGCGTCGGGATCCTCAGGCTTAAACGTGCCTGGGTCTACGGCGTCGGGGTCCAGCGTCGCGGGGGCGCGGGGCGGCGCGCCGGGGACCTCGTCTTCAGCCGGGGCCCAACCTTCAGCGGCGTCCCCCTCGAGCAGCTCATAGCGGAGGTTGAGCTTGTAGCGCAGGGCCTCGTTGTACGTCTCGACGCGGCGCTCGACGTCTTCGCGGCTCCAGGTCTGGGAGGGCGCGCTCTCACGCTGCATGATGTAGTCGTAGCGGAACGGCGCCATGGCGGCGATCATCACGCCGGAGATGCCGAAGAAGGACGCCTTCCAGCGGCGCTCCTCGTTGCGGCCCGTGCCCGTGCTCGTGGCGAGCAGCGCGAGCTGGTAGCGGGTGTCGGCGTCTTCTTGGGCGATCTGGTAGCTGCGGTCGTCGGGGAAGTCGCTCGGCGAGAGCTCGTAGTCGCCCTCGTCGGGCACGGGCACGTCCTCGATGGCCAGGAGCGGCAGAAACGACGAGGCGGCGACGACGAGGCCCCCGGCGGTCATGCCGTAGAGCCAGTACTTCGCCTCGTTGGACCGGGCGGTGAGATCGGCCTCGGCCGCCGTGTCTTGGGTGAGGCGGGCCAGGGTCCAGGCGTCTAAGGCGTTGCCGAGGCCGTCCTCCACACGCCAAACGCGGGTCTTGCTGTTCACGACGACCCGCAGGCGCAGGCGCTCGTAGCGGGCGAGGTCGGCGGGGGCGCCCACCAAGGTCGGGGTGGGGGAGGCGATCACCACCTTGGTCGGCGGGGCGAAGTCGATGGCCGCCGGGTCGGTGGGGGCGTCCGATGGGGTGACGGCGGGCGCAGGTTCGGCCTCAGGGACGTCGCCGACGCCCTCCTGAGCCCAGGAGGGCGCCACAGCGAGCAGAAGCCAGAGCGTCAGAGAGGAGGACATGCTCTCTCTTTTAGCGCGGACGAGCCGGGGATCGCGCCGAGACCTACTTGTGGCGGAAGACGATCCGGCCCTTTGTGAGATCGTAAGGGGAGACGGCCACGGTCACGCGGTCGCCGAGCACGACGCGGATACGGAAGCGCCGGAGCTTCCCGGCCAGGTGCGCTTGCACCTCGGTTCCGGCGTCGGTCTTCACGAGGAAGCTCCCGCCAGGGTAAACATCGACGATAGAGCCCTCGATGTCGATCAGATCATCACTCGCCAAGCACACCTCCACGCGCGCCGTTGATTCCAGGCAGGCTAACCTGTAGGTCGCTGCGGCGCACAGCGCGAGGCGGTAAGGAGCAGGATCTTTGTGAACTCACCCCTCCCGATGGCCCTCGTGCTCCTCGCCTTGAGCGCCTGCGCCGGGGAGGACGACCCCACGCCCGGCGTGAGCTGGCCCGCGGACGCCTTCGCCGTCACGGGGATCACCCTCGTCACCCCCGACGGCGCGCGGCCGAACGTGAGCTTGGTGCTCTCTGAAGGGCGGGTGTTTGACGTGGTGGGGCCCGAGGACGCGCCTTTGCCCGCCTGGATGCCCCGAGAGGACCGCGCTGGCCGCTTCGTGATCCCTGGGCTCATCGACCGCCACGTTCACCTCAGCCACAGCGGCGCGACGGTGTGGGTAGGCGACACCTTGGAGGCGAACCTGCGGGCGACGCTCTCGTGGGGGGTCGTCGGCGTGGCGGATCTGGGCGGGCCGCTGTGGCTCACGAAGGTGCGCGACGCCCTCGACGCCGGGGCGCTCTTGGGCCCTCGCCTCGCGGTGAGCGGGCCGATGCTCACCGCCGAGGGCTCCCACCCCTGCGAGACGGTCTACGATCGTGAGCTGTGTGTGTTTGTGAACGGCGACGGCGCCGCCCAGGCCGAGGCCCTGCTCGACGCTGGGGTGAACCAGCTCAAGGTCGCCGTTCAAGACGCGGAGTTCTCCCCTTGGCCGACGCCCCGCATCGACCTCGCCGACCTCGCGGCGATCTGCGCGGCGGGGCCCGCAGCGGTGCACGTCGGCGACGGGGATGACGCGGCGGACGCCTTGGCGGCGGGCTGCGACACCTTGGCCCACACCCCCTTCGGCGGTCCGCTGAGCGCCGAGCAGGCGGCTTTGCCCTTTGGTGAGGTTCACAGCACGGTCTCGGCCCTCGCCGGGGTGCCCCGCATCGTGCTCGACAAGGACGACCTCGGCGGCCCTCGCTACGCCGCCGTGCCCGAGGCCGTGCTGAACAACTGGGCGGCCCTTCAGGCGAGGCCGGAGCTTTTGCTCGACGGCTTTGCGGAGGCGAGCGCGGTCTGGGCGGCCCAGGCCCAGGCGAACCTCGGGGTGCTCGTCATGGCTCAGGCTCCGCTGCTCGCGGGCTCTGACGCGGGCTACTACGGCGTGCCCCACGGCGCGGCGCTCCACGATGAGCTTGTGGCCTTGGTCAACGCCGGGATGAGCCCCCAGGAGGCGCTCAACGCCGCCACCGTCGAGGCCGCCTTGGCCTTGGGCTGGACGGACCTCGGCGTGCTCGCGCCGGGCGCGCGGGCGGACTTCTTGACCTTGGGGTGTGACCCTCTGGCCGACATCCGCTGCGCCCAAGACATCGAGGAGGTCTGGCTTCACGGCGTGGCCTGGACCCCAGAGACGCTGCGGTCGGCGCCTTTGGTTCAAGAGGTGAGCGGCTTGGGGGCGCTGTGCCTGACCACGGTGGACTGCGGCGAGGGCATGGCCTGCGATCGGGTTCACCACGCCTGCGTCGCCGCCTGCGACACCCCCTACGACGACCCCACGGCCTGCGACGCGCAGAGCTTCTGCGCCCCGTCCGACGGCCTCGGAGACACCGTCGAGGGCGCCTGTTTACCCGCGGACGCCTGCGACTGGCGCGCCCAGGACTGCGGCCCCACGACCTACCCCCAGACCTGCCTGCCCATGGACCTCGACACCAACACCTGCTGGCCCGCCGGTCCCCGCGCACAAGGCGAGACCTGCTCCACGGTGGACCCGACGCTGCGCTGTGAGGAGGATCACTACTGCTCGCCGGTCTCGGGCGTCTGCCTCAAGCTCTGTGATCCTGAGGAGGGCGGCGACCCCTGCGAGGTCGGGCGCTGCCGACAGGTCTACGCCTCCAACGGATCGTCTTGGTTTGGGCTGTGTTGGTGAACGCCCACGGCGGTCCAGGCCTGGTCCAAGCGGGCGGCGCGGGCGCGGTTGGCGACGCTGAGCAGGGGGCGGTCGCGGTCAAACCGCTCGGCGGCCTCGGGGTCGCGGGCGGCGCGGGTGAGGTTCGCTTGTTCGGCGGCGTCCTCGACGGCGGAGAACAGACCCCCCAAGGTGACGTGTACGGCAGGATCAGAAGGGTTGGCCGAGCAGAGGTCGCGGGTGGCGACGGCGAGGATGAGGAGCTGCTGCAGGCGCCCGCTCTGCGCGCTCAGCCGGGCCTCTCGGATCAAGAAGCCCAAGGTGGCGGCCAAGACGTGCAGGTCCTCGATGGTGCGGAACGGCCGCACGAGGCCCTCATAGGCGTCGCCGGGGAGCAGCTCGTCGGGGAAGACCTCGACGTTGTCTAAGGTGAGCGCGCCGTGGGGCAGCTCCGGGGCGAAGGGCAGCGGGGCGCCCTCGCTGACGCTGACGCCGGGGCGATCCGTCGGGATCACCGCCGCGCGTAAGGCGGGGCGGCCGTTGGGCTGATCTCCCTCCCGCAAGACGACGACGACGTGCCGGGCGAGGGGGCCCAGGGTGACGGTGGTTTTTTGGCCCGAGGCGAGCAGGCGGCCGTCTTCTGCGCGGCGTAAGCTGGCCTCGATGGCCCGGGGGTGTCCGCCGCGGGCCTCGGTGACACACAAGGCCGCGGGCTCGTCGGCGGGCAGGCGGGGCACGGCGGCGCGTAAGGCGGCCTGGTAGCCCGAGGCGAAGGCCCAGGCGAGGCGCTCGGACTTGAGGCCGCCGACCAAGGCGAGATCCGCCGGGCGGCGCAGGTCCGCGGCCAAGGCGGCGTGGGCGGCCCACCAGGTGTGTACGGACTCGCCGAAGCCGTCGCCTAAGGTGCGTAAGAGGAGATTGGCGGGCATCGTCAGGACTCGTCGTCAGGGGACTCAACCCAGCGGATGTCCATGATCAGCCAGCCGCCCTTTCGTTCACGTTTGGACCGGGCCAGGGTCACCTCACACTGGCGTGGGATGGACTCTGGGGGCTGAGTGGAGTTGCTCACGAAGAAGGCCTGCACGGTCAGGGCGAGGCGCAGATCTACGAAGATGTGGCCCGCGTCTTCAGAGAGCGCGAGCACGGTCTCGACCTTGGGCTCGCCGAGCACGAGGCGGCGATCGGCGCGGCGGCGCTGGGTGAGCAGGCGCTCGTAGCGTAAGCGGCGGCCCATGGGGCCCTCAAGCTCGGCGGGGTCGTTGGTCAAGACGCTGATGACCTCCTCGGTGACAAAGCTATAGAGCGCGTCCCAAGAGAAGTTTCGGAAGCGTTTTTCGAAGGCCTCCATCTGGTCTTTGAGGTTCGGGGCCAAGGGGCGCGGGTGGCCTGTGGGCGAGAGCGGCAAGGCGTGAACCCGGGGCGCCTGGGGGTTTCTCTCAGACGCGATCCCGGCGATCTCCCAGGCCACGTCTGGGCCGCTGCGCACCTTGCCGCACTCGGTGCAGAGCTGGTTGGGGCCGATGATCGCCGTCGAGCCGCAGTGGGGGCAGCCCAAGGAGACGAGGCGCTCGGGATCCGAGGAGCGCACCTCCGCGCGGCGGCGAAACCGCCAGCTCTCGGTGCGGAACACCTCCAGGGTGGTCTCGCCGAGCTGCTCGGTCTGCACACCCCGAAGCTCTAGCTCCACGCTCGCCCAGCGCTCATCGGCGTACACCGAGAGCGTGCGCACCTGACCCACCCGCACGTCACTGACGGACTTGAGCTCGGCGCTGCCGGCCATGAAGGTCTCTAAGGCCGCGGCGGAGAAGAAGGTCGAGAGCGCGTGGCGGTCGTGGCGGCCCCGGGCCTCGTGCGCCCACTGGTAGAGCGCGACGGCGAACTCTAAGAACGCCAGCTCCGAGAAGTCCTCGTCGGTCTTACACAAGGCGCCGAGACGCGGGGAGCGCGACATGCCCTCGGTGGCCGAGAGCGTGCCCCCGACCGGCGGCAAGGTGACCAGGGAGAGCGAGGCGCTCATGCTCTGACGGCTGAGGCTCTTGTCGGGGTTGACGTACTTGGGCGCCACACGCTCGGTGAGGGCCCTCACGTCGGCGTCGCGGCGCTTGTCGGCGAACAGCGCGCGCAGGATCAGCACCCCCACGACGGAGACGAAGATCAGCATCAAGAAGACGGCTTGAATGGACATCGGGGCTTGGGCCTAGGCAGGGTGCGCCAAGGCTACACCAGCGCGGCGCGGATGATCCAATCCCCGCGCTGAGGCCTCTGTCCTGTACGCTCACAGCGCGCCCAAACCGGCGGATGAGCAGGAGAGACGACATGGCGCCGAGCGCGCAGGAAGAGGTTGGCGGCGCGTCGGGCGCCCTCGTCGTGGGGCTCTGCGCCCTGGTGTGTCTGGCGGCGGTCGTGGTGACGGCGTGGCTCTCGGACGACGCCTTCATCTCGTTTCGTTGTGCGATCAACCTCGTCGAGGGCCGGGGGTTCACGTTTAACCCCGGCGTGCGTGCGCAGGCGTTCACCAACCCGCTGTGGACGCTCTTGTTCGCCGGGGCCTACGCCTTCACCGGGGAGGTGTACTACACGGCGATCGGCCTGTCGCTGATCACCGTGGCCGCCGCGCTGTTTGGCCTGAGCCGCGGCGCGTCGAGCTGGCAAGGCGCCGCCTTGGCCCTCACGCTCCTCACCCTGTCCCGGGCCTTCGTTGAGCACTCCACCTCGGGCTTAGAGACGGGCATGAGCTGCGCCTTGTTGGCGCTCTGGGCCTCCCGCCGCGAGGCCGACGGCCCGACGCCTTGGCTCGCCGTGTCGTTGTTGTTGCTCAACCGAATGGACCTCGCGCTGATCGTCGCCCCGAGCATGGCGATGTGGCTGTGGACCCGCCGCCACACCCCCCGCGCCGCCGCGGCCGCCGTGGGGCTGGGCCTCGCGCCCTTCGCGCTGTGGGAGCTGTTCGCCGTCGTGTACTACGGCTTCCCGTTCCCGAACACGGCCTACGCCAAGCTCGGCGGCGGGGTCGAGGCCACGCAGCTCTGGGCGAGCGGGCTGTTTTACCTGTTGAACACCCTGCGCCTCGACCCCGTGACCGGCGTGGGTCTGCTCTTTGGGCCCATCGCCGCGCTCACCGTGGGCGCGCGCCGGGACCGTTGGCTCGCCGTCGGCGCGCTCCTGTACGTCGTCTATGTGCTGCGGGTCGGCGGCGACTTTATGAGCGGGCGACTGTTTGTGCCGCCCTTGTTTGTGGCCGCGACGCTCCTAAGCCGCCTGCCCCAGCCCACCCTCGCCACCCAGAGCCTCATAAGCGTCGTCGTGCTCGGCGCCTTGGCCCCGTGGCGGCCCTTCGTGGAGTCGGGCATCCGACCGGGAGAGGCGCTCAAGAAGGAGTCGGATCGGGCGATCTTCTTAGACGCCAACCAGATCACCGATGAGCGCGGCTATTACTTCCAGTCCACGGCGCTCATCACGGCCACCCGGGGCGAGCCGATGCCGCGCCGGGCGCTGGTGGCCAAAGGAGAGGCCCTGCGGCGCCAGGTCGAGCGCGGCGGCGGCGGGCGGCACGTCGCTGTGCGCAACGCTTTGGGCCTGCAAGGCTGGGCGGCGGGCCCGTCTGTGCATCTTGTCGACACCTTCGGCCTCGCCGATCCGCTCCTGGCGCGGCTGCCCGCGGCGAGGTTCTGGCGGGTGGGCCACGTCGAGCGGGTGGTCCCCGAGGGCTACATCGAGACGCTGCGCACGGGCAAAAATCGCCTCACCGACAAAGACCTCGCCGAGTATTACGATCGCCTCAGCCTCGTCGTGAGCGGCCCCCTCTGGAGCGGCGCCCGGCTCAAAGAGATCCTGCGGTTTAACGTCGGCGGCAACGACGCCCTGATCAACGCCGAGGTGTACAAGCGCCCGCCCACCCAAACCTTGGCCCTCTCCGCGCTCAGCGAGCCCTTGGCCTTGACCTCTGGCGGCGTCGCGTTGAGCCTCGACGCCCCGAGCCACGCCGCGGCCATCGTGGTCGAGATGTCCTGTGAGTGGACCACCCAGAGCGGCCAGCTCTTGCTGCAGCTCGGCGACAAGGTCGTGGGTCGGCTGAAGCTGGAGAGCGACGACTGCGAGGGCGCGCCCCAGCGGCTCACCGTGCCCGCCGAGGCGAGCGACCGGGGCTTTGACCAGCTCATCCTGCGCCCCACAGCGATCTCCGGCCTGAGCCTCGTGCGTCTGGAGCTGATTGACGTCGCGGGCCCCTGAGCCCCTTCGCCGGATGGCGGTGTATGCTCGCCGAATGGAGATCCTGAGGAGCCCCTGGATCCTTCCCTTGGGCCCGCTGCTCTTGGGCTTGGTCCTGCCGAGGATGGCGCTGGACGCGCCGCCTCGACGTGGGCTCGACCTCTGCCTGGGCCTCCTCTGCGCCGTCCTGCTGCCGGGCTTGGGCGGCGCCTGGCTCGCCCGGTTCATGATGCGCGACCGCTTCATGGGCTCGGATCTCGGCGAGTACTGCGGCATCGTCGCCAACTTCGGCCAGCCGCCGCCTGAGGGCGCCCAGCGCTCGGAGCTCGCCGCCGCCGTGCCCGGCCTGCTCGCCCAGCACGTCGGGGTGATCGACGGCTTGGCCTGGGGCGCCTTGTTGAGCGCGGGCGCGGCGGGCCTGGGCCTGTACCTCTGGGGTCGCGCCGTGGCGGGCCCCGTCGCCGGGGTGCTCAGCGTGCTCTTCGCCCTGAGCTGGGAGCCCACCATCGCCATGACCCGCACGCTGAGCCTCTACCCTGAGCTCGCCGGGGGCTTCACCTTGGCCGGGGGCCTCGTGGCGACCGCCCTGCGCGACCGGGGCGCGCTCCCTTCAGCCCTCGCCGGGGCTGGCGCCGCCTTGTGTTTTGTCGTGGACCTGCGCGGCCTGATGTGGGGCCTGCCGCTTCTGGGCCTCGCCCTGCTCATCGCCGCCTTCGCCCCGGCGGGCCCGTGGCGCCTCGCCCGAATTGCCGCCCGCCTCGCCGTCGTGCTCGCCTTGATGTGGGGCTCGTACCGCCTGGGCGAGCTGGTCTACGCCGAGAAGAGCGTCTCCTTGGAGCGCCTCACCCTGCACCACGGGCGGCTCTCGGAGATGCACATCGACGCCGACCAGCTCATCACCAGCCGCTATGTCTGGGGGCACACCGACGTGCGGGAGATCCCCGAGACGCTCTCGGTGCTCGCCCGGGGCACGCCGTTCATGCGCCGGGCCGTGGGCGGCAAGAACCACGAGGCTCTGTCGATTGAGCAGCGCGCCCTGTGGGTGACGCCGTGGCTGCCGCTGTGGGCTGGGGCCGCCTTGATGAGCTTGGCCGGGCTCACGCTCGGCGCCGATCGCCGCTGGCGCGCCTTGGCCTTGCTCGGCGTGGGCCTGCCCTTCGCCTTGGCCCTTGAGGGCGCGGTGACGATTCAGTTCAGCTTCGCCCGGCAGCTCGCCTTGGGTTTTGCCCTGCCCGCCTTGTGCCTGGGCGTGGGCTTCGTGAGCCTGCAGGCCCTCGTCGGCCGCCTGCCGATCCCCCGTCTGCCCATTCCAGCGCGTATTGCCCCGGTCTTGCCCGGCCTTGGCGCCGTGCTCGTCGCCGTGGGGCTGGTGCTGGGCGGCCTGCCGAGCTGGCTTGGCCCGAACGCCCCGTGGCGCTCGCCGATGGGGGGCTCGGACGCCCGAGTGGACGAGCTGGTCACCGCCACCCATGACGCCGCCGCCGGTCGCACGCCGACGATGTGGCTCGATGAGCGCGGCTGGGCGTGCGTCAACGCTCTGGTGATCGAGGAGCGCGCCGGGGGAGACGTGGGCGGGCGGCTCTGGCGCTGAGCCCTCAGCCCCCGCGGAGCAGCCGGGTCAACAAGGCGTCGAGCTTGTTGGCGAAGTTCTGCCGGTCGGCGAGGCCCAAGGCCGGGGGCCCGCCGGTCTCGACACCGCTGGCGCGCAGGCCCTCCATAAAGTCCCGCACGCTCAAGCGGTCGCGGATGTTGTCCGGCGTGAACAGCTCGCCGCGGGGGCTGAGCGCGTGCCCGCCCTTCTCGATGACCTCCGCCGCCAGGGGGATGTCTTGGGTGATCACCACGTCACCCGGGGAGAGCCGCCGCACGATCTCGTTGTCGGCCACGTCCATGCCCGCGCCCACCTGCACCATCGACACCAGCTTCGAGCGTGGGATGTGGATGGGCCGGTTGGCGACGAGCACCAGGGGGAGCTGCGTGCGCTCCGAGGCCCGAAAGAGGATCTCTTTGATCACGACGGGGCAGGCGTCGGCGTCAACCCAGAGGGTCATGGGGCCTCGGTGGCGGGCGGGGGGTGGGAGGGTAGCATAGGCGAGGGCTTGGGGCTCGGAGCGCCTCTCCCAGGATCGCGCGCCCCTGGTCGTCAATGTTGGGGGTGTCCCCGGGCTCTCGGTGGGGTCGCGGGGCGTTGAGCGTCGTGGCGACAATGGACGCGCCGGAGTCGGCTCCTGATCGTGTGGGCCTCGGATCGCCTCTCCCGGGACCGCTCGCCCCGGTCCGTCCGGGACCGGGGGTCGCTGCGCTTACGGGGGTCTCCGGCCATCCTGGCCTCCCGACCCCCTCCAGAGCTCCCGGGAGAGACGACCGCTCCCCCCACACGCGGAGCCGACCCCAACGCTGGTTGTGGGGATTCGGGCTCGGGGGGCGGCGGCGGGAGGGTGACGGTGAGGTGAGGCGTGGTGGCGCTTGGGATTTGGGCTCCCGGTGAGGGAGCGGGCGTCTCGCCTAGCTACACGTGACGCCCAGCGGCGAGGCGAGGCGTGGTGACGATTGGGATTTGAGCTCCCGGTGGGGCGGCGGGGGTCTCGGCATGGCGCGGGTCTCGCCCAGCGCCACCCTGGGCAATCGCGGCGCAAAGAATGGGGCTCCCGGTGGGGTGTTGGTCGTGACGCCTTGGGGCGCAACACGCCCAGAACTGCCGTCGCAGACAAAGAGAGTTGACCCTGTCACCATTTCCGAATCGATCAACGGCTACCCCCTCTTATCAGCCTCAAGTGTTCTCTATGACCGAGAACCTCCTGCGCAACTGGGGCAGGGGCCGACTCTGTCGGTATGGACGGCGTTACCAGAGGAGCAGAGAGGTCCAAGGGCAGCACGGCTTCCACCTCAGCCCAGGGAAGATGTAGCTCGTCGGCAATGTCTCGGAACGTCTTGCCACGCCGGGTCAAGAGGGCCTGGATTTTCGCATAGGCCTGCGAGTATTCGTGGGGAAGCGGGTTCGGCTCCTTGGTCCGCCATCCACGTCGTGAAATCTCGATCCATGCTTGGCGGGCCTGCCATTCTGAGAAGATGCCCATGTCCTGGCCACGCTTGACCATCGCAGCAACGGACACCTTCCACCCAGGCTTGAGTCCCAGAAGGTAGTCCAACACTGGTGCCGTGGGGCAGGACTTTCTGAAGGACTCCTTCGGCAAGAGAAAGGCCGCAGCAAACCTGTTGGCTTCCTCCTCTGCGTCGCGACCACAAACATCGCGATGGCGGTGCATGACCAAGTGCCCTAGCTCGTGAGCGGCATCGAAGCGACTGCGCTCGCCGCTCTTGGTTGTGTTGAGGATTACGTAGGGCGTGTTGCTGCGCCAGAAGGCGAATGCATCGACCTCCTTCAGCTCCTCCACCAGCCGGAACACTCTTACGCCCTTGGCTTCCAAGAGGTGAACCATGTTGTTGATCGGCCCAGCGCCGAGGCCCCAGAGGCTCCTGACTGCCTCTGCGACAGTCTCGGGCTTCAGGCTTAGGTTTTGATCCAGGTCGAACTCAGGGATCGCCGGGGGAGGCATCGTAAATCGCTGGTTGATCTGCTCAGCGAACATGACAGCGATGAGTCCGGCCGCTAGAACCCGCTCTCGGTCCCTGCTCGGAATCCGATAGTGCGATCGAAAACTTGCCGGCGATGCAGTGTAGGGGTCTTCGCCACGGCGCGGGCTTGGGAAGAGCGGAACTGCTTCTTCTGAGAGAAAGAAGCTGGCGGGGAAGCCGAGCGCAAACGAAAGCCGCTCGACGTTCTCGGCCGTCGGCGAACCGCGTCCGGCCTCGTACTCACTCAAGCTACGGGTGGAGAGGCCAGAGCGCTCAAAGAGCTCCACCATGGTCCAACCCCGACGCTGGCGGGCCAGCGTGAGGCGGGAAGGGCTGAAGGAGGGCATCGGCGAATCCCTGTCCTGGTCGGGCATCCAGGCTGACTGAGTGATCGCTGTTCACGCCGAAGCGGGTCAGCGCTCGTCGATGGGGAAGTCGGGAGCGGGGGCGGAAGGTGGCGGAGAAGCGATCCCGTTGTCGGAGTCGGGCCCGGGGAAAGCCTCGTCCATCAGCAAGTACTGAGCGCCGAGTATGAGCTCACTGCGGTGGCCTTCCGTGATGTCGCTGATGGGGATCGTCAGCTTCGCGCGAAGTCGGCCGTTGTCCAACGACACCAGCATTACGATCGTCGTGACTAAGTCATCCTCATCCTTGACCGAGTGAGTCTCAAATGAGAGGTGGGTTTGTCTGCTGAATTTCTCACCGTTATCCTTGATGACTTGTTGCCCAGCAGAGCCGCGTCGGTGAACTGTCGCGGACTCCTCTCGCGTTGAAGCGTCCTCAGACTTGTCGATCCATGTAATGAGGCGGAACCGCCCGTCAATACTCTTCACACCCTCCAAGCCTTTGTAGGAGTCTTTGACCCAGCTAGGTCCGATCAGCTCTTGCCGGATATACCGGACCCTGTAGCGATAAAAGTCCTGGCCCTTGGCATTGGCTGGATCGAAGTCGGGATCGAAGGAGTTCTTCGCATCCATGGCCGCCCTTCGCACTGTTCCACACAGCGCGTCAAGAGAAACCCGGCCAACGAAGGTGCCAAGGTCATCTTGCTCTAGCGGTAGGAATTGCATCAGTGCCTCGATGAGTACGACGCGAGGAGGATAACGTCCCTCAAGTTTTTATGCAAGACCGGAAGCTCGATGGGTGTGCCGCATCCTCAAGCCATCCCCGTCGGTCGTGCTGCGGGTCGTTTGCTGACGACACTGACGCTGAATACATGGTCGGCAGTCGCGCCGCGATGGGGGCGGGCACGTC
>Ga0209467_1002498_pt1 | contig 13112 bp, 9 predicted proteins | sample Higcelwee11metaG_FD_187175 | JGI IMG/M metagenome (GOLD analysis project Ga0209467, IMG submission 187175) | Freshwater pond sediment microbial communities from the University of Edinburgh, under environmental carbon perturbations - High... | ecosystem: Environmental > Aquatic > Freshwater > Pond...
CACCATCTGGCTGGGCCGGGGCATCGCCGGGGACGACACCCACGGCCATGTGGACGACTTTTGCCGCTTCGTGGGGCCGGAGACGGTTGTGCTCTGCCGCGAGGACGATCCCTTTGACGTCAACCACCGCGTCCTGGCCGAGAATCGGGAGCGGCTTTCCGGGGTGCGGCTGGCGTCCGGGGGGCGCCTGACGGTCATCGACCTGCCCATGCCCGCCCCCCTGGCCTACAAGGGGGTGCGGCTCCCGGCAAGCTACGCCAATTTCTACATCGGCAACCATGTGGTGCTGGTCCCCACCTTTAACGATCCGAACGACCGCAAGGCCCTGTCGATTGTGGCCGACTGCTTTCCGGGCCGCGCCGTACACGGCGTCCACGCCGTGGAGCTGGCCTGGGGGTTCGGCGCGGTGCACTGCCTGACCCACGAGGAGCCGACGGGGGAGGGCTGAGCGGGGGCTGGGGAACGTGTGCGGTGGAAAAGTCCGACTGCGTCGACCTCGATTCTGGCGGCAGGAAAGGCTATGCCCCGCCGTCGAAAGACGAGGGCTTGTATCCGCAGGAGGCGGGGCTTAGGGCGACGGTTTTTTCACGACAGGCGCGGCGTCGAAGGCCTCGTCCATGGCCTCGCGCAGGGCCGCGCCGGTGTACAGGTCGCGCAGCACAAGCGGGGCCGAGGCCCCCGGCCCGGCCGGGAAAAGCGCGGTCAGGGGGATGGAGCGGCTGCCCAGGGCGGCCAGCAGGGCCATGGCCTCGGGGGACTGGCTGGTCAGGTCGGCCTTCATGAGCGTCAGGCCGTATTTTTCCACCAGCGGCCCCAGGGTGTCCGGAACCAGCACCGTGCGCTCTAAAAGCTTGCAGGTGGGGCACCAGTCGGCGGTGAAGGTCACCAGCATATTCTCCCGGCCGTGCCGGGCCGCGAATTCGGCCGGTGTCCAGGCCACCCAGTCCAGACGCGGCGGTTCCCGGTCGGCGGCGGCGAAGGCCGTGGCCGCGACCACCAGGAGCACCGCCGCCCCGCGCACCACGAACCGGTGCAGCCCGGATTGGGACAGGTTGGTGAACCGCCCCCAGACCCAGGCGGCCAGGGCCGTGGCCCACAGGGCCAAAAGCGCGGGCACCAGCTTGTCGGCGGGCAGGATGGTCAGGAAGTAGATGCAGGAACCGGCCAGCAAGAATCCCATCCCCTGTTCCAGCGACACCATCCAATTCCCGGGCCGGGGCATGAACCGGGCCAGTTGCGGCCAGATGGCGAAAAGGATGTAGGGCAGGGCCATGCCCAGCCCCAGGCAGGTGAACACGGCCATGACCGTGGCCAGGGGTTGCAGCAGCGTCCAGGCCAAAACGCCGCCCAAAAACGGGCCGCTGCACGGCGTGGCCAGAAGCGTGGCCAGCACGCCGGTCAGGAACGCGCCGGTACGGGAGTCGCCCGTGGCCTTGCCCGGCATCTTCAGGTCGATCATCGGCAGATGGAACACCCCGAAAAGGCTCATGGTCAGGGCGAAAAGGACCACGGTCAGGCTCAGGGTCAGGGTGGTGGACTGAAAGATCTGCCCCCAGGCCATCCCGGCCAGCCACAGAAACAGGCTCAGGGCCAGAAAGTAGACCATGATCCCCAGGGCGAAAAAGAGGTTGTGTTCGCGCAGGATGCGGCGCCGGGCGGCGGCGTTTTCATGGCCGCACACGGCCAGAAGGCTGCTCAATTTCAGGCTGACCACGGGCAGCACGCAGGGCATGAAGTTGAGGATGAACCCGGCCAGAAAGGCCAGAAGGGCCGCCTTCAAAAGCCCGGCCACCTCCAGGGACGGGGTGTGGGAGCGCGGGGTCAGGGCCGGGGCGGCGGCGGAGCTTTCGGCTGCATCCGTCGTCGCCGCCGGGATCGCCGCCGGGTCGTCCGCAGCCGCCTCCGGGGAGGCCTGGGCCATGGCCGCGACCTTGGCCGTGGCGGCCTTGGCGGCGCTAAATTCCGGCCACCAGGGCTGGGTTTCAGCCGGAGGCGGGGCCATCGCCGCGTCCAGGGGCATATCCACGGGCAGGGCGGCGGGCCAGCAGCTCGTGGCGGAACATAAAAACAGGTTCAGGGTTCCGGCCAGGCGCGAGCCCTTTGCGGCGTCCGGCGGCAGGGGCACGAAGACCCGGGTGGGGGTGTCGTGGATGTTGGCGGTTTTTTCCGGCTCGAAGAGGTCGGGCTTTTGGCGCCCTTCGGGAAAATAGACCGGCAGCGGGTCGCCTGCGGGCAGAAGGCGCAGGGAGGCCGAGGCGGGCTGGCCGGTGTCGCCGGGCATGTGGCCGTAGGCGTGCCAGCCCGGGGCCGGGGTGAACAGCAAAACGGCCAGCCGCCCTCCGTCCGGGCCGGGCGGCAGGGCGAAAAGGGCGGTTTCCAGCACCACGGGGACGGCCTTTTGCGCGGCGCTTTGTCCCGGCGGCAGGAGCGAGGACGCCGCCGGGTCGGCCGGGGCGGTCTGGGCCATGGCCCCTGCGCCAAGCATCGCCAGGATGCAGGGAATCAGCAGGCAGGAGAGGAGGCGGAGCGGGTGTCGTGTCACGGTGCGGTCGGCCTTCACGAAGCGCGAAAATCGCAGCCCGGCGGCCGCAGGTTGGGTCATGCGCCCGGGGCGGGTGCGCTTCGCGGCGAGATGTCGGCCCCCGGGGCTATTCGAAGCAGAATTCCAGCGTGAAGTCCCCGAATTCCGTGGAAAAGGGGATGGCGATGACCGGGCCGCTGGAGACATGGCTGATGGTGTGTTTGTCGCCGAAGATCACCGTGGGGGTGGAGGCTTGCAGGTTCAGGCCGAGTTGGCTTAATCCCGCCCGGGCCTGCCCGGAGATCATGTTGGTCACCTCGCCCACCGCATCCTTGGCGTCCTGGATGATGTCCACGATGTCGTCGCCGAGCATGTTCTTGACGATGGCGATGGCGCACTTCTTGGAAAAGCTTAAGGAGATGCTGCCATGTTTGTCGCCGGTCACGCCGACCACGGCCGAGACGTCCCCGGTGGCGGAACTGCCCTTTTTGACATAGGGCTTGCCTGCGGCGGGGTCGATCTGGGCCATCATGGACAGAACGTGCTTGGTGGCATCGACAAAAGGTTTGGCGACTTCGGCGTCGGTGGGCTTCATGGATGGTCCTTTCGGTGGTGGCTTTTGTCGCGAATTCTCGGATGCAGACGGCGCCGAAGGGGCGACGTCCATGCTCTTACACCAAAACGGAACCGCCTGTCATCTCCCTGAAGCCACGGAGAGAGGCGTGCGGCCCCTGGGCCATGGGCCGGGGCCGCTTGCCATTTCGTTGCGAATTGGGTAATGGCCGTAGAAACCTGGATCGATCAAACGAAATGAAACAGCACTTCCGCGCACGGCCGACGCTCCCGGGACAGACCCGTCTCAGGGGGCGTTTTTCTTTGTCGCCCGGCGGTTCCGGCCAGACCTGCGGGTCGGGGAACTGACCGCAGTGTCCATGCACTCCTCCCAGGCCAGGGCCGATTCCGGCCGCCCCCGGGGAGGCCCCGCCTCGTCCACCGACTGGGTGGCCCTGGAACAGCAGTTATGCCATACCAAGACCATTTTGCAGGAGATCCTGGATCACCTGCAAGGGGTGTTGCGAAATCTTCGCGCCGCCCGGGCTGGATATAAAAACTTTTCCCGCAGCGGGGTGCGGCCGGAGAAACCCGGTCCCAAAAGCGGTTTTCGATCCACACGGACCACCACGGCCGGGTTCGGGGCGCGCCCCCAGGATTCCAAAACCGCGCGGCCCCGGCCGGGGCACACCCGTTTCGAGCGGGCCGCCCCTGGACAGGAGGCTGCGGCGGGAGACGCCACAGGGCAACGTACCGGACGTCCACAGGATTTCACGCGCGAGCATGGCCCCTCTGCGCCAGGCGCAGCCTCCGGGGCCTTTGGCCAATCCCGAGCCGGGGCTCCCTTTGGCGGCGCCCAGGCCGGGGACGCCGGACGCAAAGGCTCGCCCTATCGGACGTTCACCGGCGGCCGGGCGCCCGGGGCCACGGTTGGAGCCACGGCTGGCGCCACGCCCGGGGCCGGACCCGACCCTGCCGGAAGCAGCGGGACAGCCGGTCGCTCCCAGCCCGGAGGCCCGCGTTTCGGATTCGCCGGGAAGACGAATACGGCCGGAAATTTCAGCGCTACGGGACAGGCTGGCCAGTCCGCCCGAACCGGGCCGTCCGCAGCCTCAGGCCCGGCCGGGGCCTCGGGCCAGACCGGCCAGGCAGGCGCCTCCGGCCCCTACGGCCGGACAGCCGCCGGACAGTCGCGACAGCGCGAGGCCTTCGGCCAGACCTCGCGGCCCGGCCAATCCCGCACTTCCCACAGTTCCAACGCCTACGACACCCGTCGCGAAAACGTGCGTCCCGACAGCGCCTCCCGTCATCGCTATAACGATGAGCGCCAGGAACGCGGCCGCCAGGCCGCGCGCAACTCGGGCATGAATCTCAAGTGCGCCTACGACATCCTGTGCCTGGACTATCCCTGCACCCCCGTGGAGATCAAAAACGCCTACCGGGGCATGGCCCGCATGTTCCATCCCGACCTGGGCGGCGACGAGGAGGTCATGAAGGACGTCAATCTGGCCTACGAGCTGGCTATGCGATTCTGCGCCGGTCCCCGCCGCAGCGGCGCGTCCTGGTCCGCCTGACGCGGACTCCCTGACAAGGCGTTCCCCCGCTCTTCTTCTGTCCTTTTCTGCATAACGACGGGCTTGACTCACGACGGCAACAATGGTTGCCTACACCGTCTGGAATGTCTCCCGGATCGCGTCTTGTCCTTCGGGAGGCGTCCAGGCGGACCACCGTGCCGGGCGGCTTGGCGGACGGTCGCGTCGTGAACGTCAAATCCTGGCGAACACAACCACGCAAGCAATGCATACCGGCCCACGGGCCGGATGGGGAGCTCATGAGCAAAGACTACATCGACGAACTCGTGGCCCGGGTCCGTGCGGCCCAGCACCTTTTTGCCGAATTCGACCAAACCCGGGTGGACGCCGTGTTCCACGCCGCTGCGGCGGCGGCCGCCGCCAACCGCATCCCGCTGTCCAAGCTGGCGGTCACGGAGACGGGCATGGGCATTTTCGAGGACAAGGTGATAAAAAACCACTTTGCCTCGGAATACATCTACAACAAGTACAAAGACGTCAAAACCTGCGGCGTCATCGAGGAAGACCCGGCCTACGGCTACCGCGAGGTGGCCGCGCCCATCGGCATCATCGCCGGGATCATCCCCACCACCAACCCCACCTCCACGGCCATCTTCAAGTCGCTGCTCTCCCTCAAGACCCGCAACGCCATCATCTTTTCGCCCCATCCCCGGGCCTGGCGCTCCACCAACGAGGCCGCCCGGATCATCCACGACGCGGCCGTGGCCGCCGGAGCGCCGGAACACATCATCGGCTGGATCGACGAACCCACGGCCGAATTGAGCCGCCTGCTCATGCAGCACCCGGGCGTCAGCCTGATCCTGGCCACGGGCGGCCCGGGCATGGTCCATGCCGCCTACAGCTCGGGCAAACCGGCCATCGGCGTGGGCGCGGGCAACACCCCGGTGGTCATCGACGCCACGGCCAACATCAAGATGTCGGTCAGTTCGGTGATCATGAGCAAGACCTTCGACAACGGCATGATCTGCGCCTCGGAACAGTCGGTGATCGTGGAGGAGGGCGTGGCCGAGGCGGTCAAGGCCGAGTTCGTCCTGCGCGGCTGCCTGTTCGTAAGCGAAGAGCAGCGCGCCGCCCTGGCCGCGACCATTTTCGTGGACGGCCATCTCAATGCGGCCATCGTGGGCCAGTCGGCGGCCAAGATCGCGGAGATGGCCGGATTTGCCGTGGACCCGGCGGTGAAGATCCTCATCGCCGAGCGCGAGGCCATCGACCCTGCCGACCCCTTCGCCCATGAAAAGCTCTCCCCTGTTCTGGGCTTCTACCGGGCGGGAAGCTTCGAGCAGGCCGTGGACATGGCCCAGGAGCTGATCGTCCTAGGCGGGGCCGGGCACACCTCGGTGCTCTACACCAACGAGACCAATGCGGATCGCATCCGGCTCTTCCAGCGGGTTTTGACCACGGGCCGCACGCTGATCAACATGCCCTCGTCCCAGGGGGCCATCGGCGACGTCTACAACTTCCGGCTGGCCCCCTCCCTGACCCTTGGCTGCGGCTCCTGGGGCGGCAATTCCGTGAGCGAAAACATCGGGGTGAAGCATCTGATGAACGTCAAAACCGTGGCCGAGAGGCGGGAAAACATGCTGTGGTTCAAGGCGCCCCCCAAAATCTACTTCAAGAGGGGAGCCGTGCGCCTTGGGCTGGAGGAAATCAAAACCAGGAAGCGGGCCTTTGTCGTCACGGACAAGACCATGGAGGCCATGGGGCATGTGACCACGGTGACCGCCATCCTGGAGAAGCTCGGCATCCAGCACCGCGTCTTCAGCGAGGTCAAGCCCGATCCGGACCTCTCGGGCACCTATGCGGCCCTGGACTCCATCCGGTCCTTCCAGCCCGACGTGTTCATCTCCCTGGGCGGCGGCTCCCCCATGGACGCGGCCAAGATCATGTGGCTCATGTACGAACATCCCGACCTCAGGTTCGAGGAGATCGCCATGCGCTTCATGGACATCCGCAAGCGGATTTGCGCCTTCCCGGACATGGGGAAAAAGGCGATCATGGTGGCCATCCCCACCACCTCGGGCACGGGCTCCGAGGTCACGCCGTTTACGGTCATCACCGACGATAAAACGGGCATGAAATATCCCATTGCGGACTACGTTCTGACCCCGGACATGGCCATCGTGGACCCGGAGTTCGTCATGGACATGCCCAAGGGGTTGACCGCCTATTCGGGGCTGGACGTCCTGACCCACGGCATCGAGGCCTTCACCTCGGTGTTCGCCACCAACTTCAGCGACGGCCATGCCCTGGAGGCCGTCCGGCTGGTCTTCAAATATCTGCGGGCCTCCTACCATGAAGGCCGGAAAAACGTCATGGCCCGGGAGAAAATGCACTACAGCGCCACCATTGCGGGCCTGGCCTTCGCCAACGCCTTCCTCGGCGTGTGCCACTCCATGGCCCACAAGCTGGGGGCCATGTTCCATGTGCCCCACGGCCTGGCCAACGCCCTGCTTCTGTCCTACGTCATCGAATACAACGCCACGGACAATCCCACCAAGCAGGGCCTTATGCCCCAGTACCGCTATCCCTTCGTCAAGGGGCGCTACGCGCGCATGGCGGAGTCGTTGGGGCTGACGCAAGGGTGCGGCGACGACCGGGACCGCAAGGTGGCCCGGCTGGTTGCGGCCGTGGAGGCCCTCAAGGCCGACCTGAACATCCCCAAGTCCCTGCGCGAGGCCGGGATTGTCGAGGACGAGTTCCTGGAGCGGCTGGACGAGATGTCGGAGCTGGCCTTTGACGACCAATGCACGGGCGGCAACCCGCGCTATCCGCTGGTCGCCGAGATTCGGGAGTTGTACCGCAAGGCCTACTACGGCGAGCCCCTGGCCTCGTTGTCCATGGAATAGGGGGAATAGGGGGAATAGGGCGTCGGTCCCGGGCAGGGGATTTTTGTCCGGAGGTCTGGTCGCGGAAAAGAGGTGCTTTTGATGGGCGCGCCCCGGCAGGCCGGGGCGCAGGAAAGAAACGAAACGATGCGCCGGGGGCCGTTATTCGGCTTCCGGCGCGTCTTTTTGTGCGGGGAGTTCCGGTTCGGGGGACGTGGAGCCGGAGATCCGTTCCCAGGCCGCCTGCCACCAGTCGCGGAAGCTTTCGCCCTGGGGCAGGGACGGCCCGAAGACCACGTCGGGGTCGTAGGTCCACAGGGTGACCGCCTCACCGCCGTCCAGGGCGGCCAGGCGCGAGGCCAGGCGAATGGCGGTCACGGGCGGGCAGACCACCCGGGGGCACTTGAGGCGCGTGGCGTCGGAGAGCACCTGGCGCAATTCCTGGACCGTGAAGCGGTGGCCGTCGGGAAAGATGACCGACAGGCGCGGGGCGGGCAAAAGGGCGGACAGGGCCTCGGGCGTGGTGCGGCGCTCGGATTCGGTGGTCACCAGCAGATACGGCTCTCCGGCGAAATCCTGGGCCGTCTGGCGGCCAGCGACCTGTCGCAGCCGCCAGGCCCGGGGACTGACGCTGGCCACGGGTTTGCCGTAGCGGGACAGGCGTTTTTCGATGAGCCCGGACTGCTCGGCGAAGCGCCTAGGCGGCATGTAGACCACGAACATGTCCGCCCGGCGCAGGGCCGAGGCGTCCTCGCGCCACCGTCCGGCCGGAATGGGTCGGCCAAATCCCGTGGTCAGGTCGTCCTGGCCAAGGACCACGATCTGGAGGTTCCTGGCCGGGGAGGGCCGGGACAGGCCGTCGTGGGCGATCAGCAGATCCGGACGGAAGGCCCCGACGGCCGATTCCACGGCGCGTCTGGGGTCCGGGTCGCAGAGCACGGCGGCCCGGGGGGCGTACATGGACAGGGCGATGGCCTGGGCGTCGATCATCCCGGGGTCGGCCCCGGGGGTGGCCCGCAAGGTCTGGGGGTCGCGTCCGGCCCGTAAGGGGGGGGTGACCACGGCCGTGCGCAGGCCATGGTGCTCCGCCCAGCCCAGAAGCCAGGAGGTGACCAGCACCGTCCCGGGCAGGCCGGGCTGCATGCCGCCCACGCCCACGCAGGGAAGGCCCGGGGGGAAGGGGGTGGCGAGGCGTCTGGCCAGCCGCATGCCGAGCCCATAGAGGAGGGCGGGCGGCACGAGCAGGGTGGAGAGCAGGCTTTTTATGCGATCCGGGACGGGCATGGTGGGCGAAAAAGCCGGGGGAACCTTGGGCAAGGCCCCCCCGGCGGATGGTCCTGGGTGTTCCGGCTAGTCACGGCTGGAGCCGAAAAGCCGCAGCATCATGAGGAAGAGGTTGATGAAATCCAGGTAGAGCGTCAGCGCCCCGAGGATGGTTCCCCGCCGCACGGCCGTGGCGTCGTCCGCCGGGGCGGTCTCGCCCATGACCCGCAGCTTCTGGGTGTCGTAGGCGGTCAGCCCCAGGAAGACCAGCACGCCCACGCAGGAGATGACGAAGTCCATGGCCGCGCTCTTGGTGAAGATATTGACCACCGAGGCGATGATGATGCCGATAAGTCCCATGAACAGGAAGCTGCCCCAGGAGGTCAGATCCTTCTTGGTGACCAGGCCGTAGACGCTCATGGCCCCGAACATGCCCGCGCTGACCACGAAGGCGTTGAAGATGGCCGTCTGGCTGTAGGCCAGGAAGATGGCCGAAAGGGTCAGGCCGTTCAGGGCGCTGTAGAGCAAAAACATCCCGCTGGCCGCGCCGCTGGAAAGCCGGTTTATGGCGGCGCTTAGGCCCACCACCAGGCCCAGTTCGGCGATGATCAGCCCGAAGAACACGATCTGGTTGCCGAGCACCACCTGGGCGATGGCCGGGGTGCTTATGGTGAAAAGCGCGGCCACGGCGGTGACGCCAAGCCCCATGCACATCCAGGCGTAGACGCCGCGCATGAAGGCATTGACGACCTCGGCCCTGGCGCGGGTCGATTCCATGGTGCGATACGGTTGGTTCATGTCAAAGACTCCTGTTTCGCATCGAGGTTGCACACTTCTGGGTTGCTGTATTTACCCCCTATAACGTCGAAAACACGCAGAGGCAAGGGGAATCGGGCGGACTTTCGGCGTCTTGCCTCGGCGGCGGCCCCCTGGTAGCCTCGGCCCATGCCCGCCTCCTCCCCCGCCGCCATCGCCCTGTTGTGGGACCATTCCCACCTGTGGGGGCTTTTATTGCACCGCGCCCTGTCCTCTTATGGGCTTCCCTTCGTCCTGGTGCGCGGCCGGGATGCGCCGCAGCTTCTTTGCGGCGAGGCGCCACCCCGGCTTCTGGTCGTTCCCGGCGGTTTCGCCAAAAAAAAGCTGGAGGCCCTGGGGGCGGAGGGCGTTGACGCCGTGCGCCGTTTTGTGGCCGCAGGCGGCGCGTACCTGGGCATCTGCGGCGGCGCGGGACTGGCCCTGTCCGACCCCGACGGCCTGTCCCTGTGTCCCTGGCGTCGGGCCGGATTCACGAACCGGCTCAAGCATTTCATAAGCGGCCATGTGGGGGTGGTTCCGGATCGGGACTCTCCCCTGGTTCCGGATTGGCTGCCCGATCGCCCCCTGGTCCCGGTATGGTGGCCGGCCCGGTTCGCGCCGCCCCTGGGGGAGGCCGCGGATGGCGGAATCCTGGCGGCCTACGACGGACCGGGACCGGATTTCATGCTGGCCGATCTGGCCGTGGCCGGGCTTCCCCAGGCGACCCTGGAGTCCTGGCGGGAGCGGTTCGGGCTGGGGTTCGGGCCGGAATTTCTGGGGGCCGGGCCCTGCATCCTGGCCGGGCGCTTCGGCCGGGGCCGGGTCGTCTTGTCCCACGCCCACCTGGAGACCCCGGATTCGCCCCAGGCCAACGCCTGGCTTATGCACATCCTGGCCGTTCTGACCGGCGTGCGCCCTCCGGCCGCGCCGCCTTTTGCCGTGCCCGCCTGGGTTCCGGATGCCGAGCCGCGTCGGTTCGGGGAAAAGGGGCTTGATCGGGCCGTGCGTCTACTCGACGCGGTCATCGACCTGGGCATCGACCACCGTCTGCTTTTTCGCCGCAATCCGTGGCTTCTGGGTTGGCGGCCGGGAACCCCGGGGTTTGCCGTGAGCAACCTGCGGGCCATGGCCCATCAGGCCGCCTCGGGCCTGCCCACGCCCCGGGCCGAGGCCTTCTGGCGGGAGCACGGGGGACGGTTTGCGGCGGGCATGGGCCGGTTCCACGACGGGGTCACGGACTATTTTCTCTCTGAGCGGCTGGCCGCCACCCTGTCCCGCTTCGACCGCGAGGCCGTGCCCGAGGCGGCCCTGGCCAAGGAGCGCCATGGGCTGTTCGGGCCGCCGCCGGGGGTGGGCGGTGCCTGCGGCCATCTGGTGGCCATCCTGGACGAACTGGTCCGGTTGCAGCTTACGCCGTGATCCCCGGGGCGGATACGCCTACGCCGCCAGCCGGTGGCTCCCCTGGCCCTGCATCTCCCGAATAAGCTCCCGGATGTCCCTGGCCCGTTCGGCCAACTCCCGCACGGCGCATTCCGAGCGGCCCATGGCCTGGGCGATGTCCTTGGCGATGTGGTCCAGGTCGGCCACGGCCCGTCCGATCTCGTCGCTTGAGGCCGACTGCTCTTCGGCCGCCGTGGCGATGGAGGTCACCTGGCGGGAGGTGTCGTCGGCCAGGGTCACGATCTGGCGCATGGCCTCCCCGGACTCCTGGGCCATGCTCGTGGCCGTGTCGATGGCCTTGGCCGCGTCGTCCACGCTGGCGACGCTCTGCCTCGCCCCCTGCTGGATGCCGGTGATGGCCCGGCCTACCTCGGCCGTGGCGGTCATGGTCTTTTCGGCGAGTTTGCGGACCTCGTCGGCCACGACGGCGAATCCGCGCCCGGCCTCGCCCGCCCGGGCGGCCTCGATGGCGGCGTTTAAGGCCAAAAGGTTGGTCTGGTCGGCGATGTCCCCGATGACGCCCATGATCTGGCCGATGTCCTCGGCCTGCCGCCCCAGGGCGGCCATGTTTTCGGTCAGGGCCCGGGTGCGCTGCTGGATGTCCAGGATGGCGGCCGCCACGTCCTCCACCGCCTTGGAGCCGCCCATGGCCGTATGCCGGGTCGCGTCCGACATGCGGGCCGCCTCCGAGGCGTTTTTGGCCACCTCGTTCACCGTGGCGGTCATCTGTTCCATGGATGTGGCCGTCTCGCCGGTGCGCTCGGTCTGCCTGGACGCGCCCCGGGTGGTGTGGTCGATGGTCCCGGCCAGTTCCTCCGAGGACGCGGCCAGAAGATCCACCACCTGCCCCAGGCGTCCAGCCACATCCAGGGTGGCGGCCCGGGCGGCCTCGGCCCGGCGGCCCTCCTCCTCGGCCCGGTCCACGGCCTCCCGGGCCAGCCGGGCGTGTTCCCCGGCCTGGCGGCTTGTTTCCTCGGCCTCGGCGATCTTGTCCCGCAAAAGCGCGATCATCCGGATCAGACCCCCGGCCAGGACGCCGATTTCGTCTTTTTGGGCGATAGCCAGGCTGGCGTCGAAATTTCCTTTTTCCACTTCTCCCATGAAGGCCACTGTGGCGGCCACCGGCCGGGTCACGCCGCGCACGATGACCACGGCCACCAGGATCCCGAGCACCAAGACCCCGATCCCGGCCAAGGCCGTGACCATGTCCGTGGTCCGGCCCAGGGCGTCGGCCTGGGTCCGGCGGGATTCGAGCAGGGCCGCCTGTTCCTCGGCCATCCGCCCCAGGATGCCGCGCATGCCGTCCATGATCTCCTTGCCTCCGGACAGGGCCATGATCTGCATCACGGCGCTTAAATCCCCACTCGACCCCGAGGCCTTGCGCTCCTTGACCAGGGGATCGGCCTCCTCCTTGATCCAGGCGGCGCATTGTCCGGCCAGTTGTTTCAGAAGCCCCTTTTTGGACTCGTCCCCGGCGGTCTCGCCCTCAAGCAGGGCCAGGCTTTCCGCGAAGCGTTTTTTGCCCTCGGTGTAGGGGATCAGGAAATCATCCAGCCCGGTCAGGGCGAAACCCCGCACCCCGCTTTCCATGTCCAAGAGTCCCCCGGCCAGGGCGTTTTGCACCTCGATGGTCCGATAGACCCGCACGGCGGCCGCCGTGGCCTCGGCCATCCTGTGGGAAATGGAGGTGACCACGGCCAGGGAGGCCAGGGACAGGACGAGCACAATGCCGAATCCAAAGCCCAGTTTTTTCGAAAAGCCCATGTTTTTCAAGGACACGTTGAGACTCCTTGTGTCGGTTTGCGGCCCGGGCAGGGGGGAGGGCCGCGTGGCGCGGGAACGCCGCCGCGATGTGGAGCATGCGGTGGAGAGTGCTGCGGGCAGGCCGGGGCCCGTCAGTCCACCTCGATACAGTCATGGGGGCAATAGGCCTGGGCCCGCAGGGCGTCTTCCTCGGGGCAGTCGTCGCAGATGACCACGGGTTTTTCGGTCTGGGGGTCCATCCGGAAGATTTCCGGGGCCATCTCGGCGCACGCGCCGCAGCCGTTGCAACACACCGGGTTGACCGAAACGCTTCGCATGGGGCAGGTCGTGGCCATGGCTCTCCTCGTTGGGCTTTTTTTT
>Ga0209467_1002499_pt1 | contig 13106 bp, 7 predicted proteins | sample Higcelwee11metaG_FD_187175 | JGI IMG/M metagenome (GOLD analysis project Ga0209467, IMG submission 187175) | Freshwater pond sediment microbial communities from the University of Edinburgh, under environmental carbon perturbations - High... | ecosystem: Environmental > Aquatic > Freshwater > Pond...
CCTCGTTCAGGCCCGCTTTCTCCTGGTTCAGCGCCTCTATCTGCCTTTGATTTTCCGCTTTCGCCGCCCCAAGCTCGGATATCAACCTCTCTTTTTCCGATAGCAGGCGAGCCGCTTCCGCTAATTCACCCCGAATCCTCCCATTCTCCTTATCAAAAAAAACGTTTAGCTCCTCAGCTTTCACCTTTAATTGATGTTCTTTTGACAATGATTCCTGAAGCTGGACTTTCTCTTGACTCAGCGCTTCTATCTGCTTTTGTCTTTCCGCTTTCGCCGCTCCAAGTTCTGATATCACCCTTTCTTTTTCCGATAACGCAACCTTTGATCCGGCCAGGTATTCTTGTTCTTTTATCATTAAGGAGTAATTATTTAAAATTTCACCGCTGCTCCTTGAAAGAACAATATGAGGCAATGCCTCAGACTGAACGCCATTTTCTATAATCTTTAGCAAATATAGTTGGTTATTATTCAAATAACTGGAAAACAAATCAGAACCGTCAGCGTGATGAAAAAGTTCGGGGCTGATAAATGAGGTGATTTCCTTTTTGCTCGGCATCCTCAGGCCTGCAACACCTGCTTCTTCCAAACCCTTATAAATGCGCCCTGTCTCTTTGACAGGGTCGCTCATTATATCTTCGTAACGGATAAAAAATAGATCGCCACCCCTTGCAGCATTTAAAGCGGACACCGTATAGTATTCCCATAACGCAATCCCAACGAATAAAGGGATGTCGTTTCGCTTTGCAAGGGATTGGGCTATCTGAACGGGATTTCTATAAACAAACAAAAATATTGGGATTTCGAGGGAAGGCCGCCATAATGGCAAGGTGAGGCACATTCTGGGATCTTTCAGGCTCCATGGCCGGTGCGCATCCATACCCAGAACAATTGCATTGATGCGCTGGATAAAAACTTCCCTGTCCTGGGCGCTGATACTGTTTAGATCCAGATTATTTACCTGATTCCATGATCCGCCGGCAGCATTCAAAATCGCGTCATTTAACTGCATGACGTCCGTTCTTTCCCAAAAACCTTTCGGGTTATCCGGCTGGGAAACCATTTCCTTGCCTTCAGGGGCGAAATACGCGCCCATCATATTGACTAACCTTGACACCGTTGATGTGCCGGATCGATGCATTCCGAGAATAATAATCTGCATTGCGATTAGTTACCTGCTTGTTTTATCGGGTGATAAGATGCCGGTTTCCGCAGGCGGCGGAAAGATGCAAGGAGGATAAACTATTTGAATAAACTGGAAATAAAATATACCATAGCGCCCCGCATCGATGATGCAGGGCGCTATGGTATCAAAGTCAATTAATCGTTTTTACGCTTACACTTTTCACAAGAAGCCCCTTGCCGCTTCCTTTTGTATCAGCCCAAACACCGATGAAATCTTGATTACATTTTTTACACTTAGGAACCTCATATTTAAACATATATGAAGTAAAATTTTCAGTGGGTGTAAATTTCTTCCAACCACTGTTGCCCACCTCTGCTGTAGAAAAAGCAACCGCAAATTCGGAGGTGCCGTTCTCTTTCGGTTTGGCGGCCTCGATGGTCACCAATACAGTTTTTCCGCTTTGTTCCATGACTTGGGGTTTTGGAATCACTACGTAAGCACCTTGGGTAGTCATATTGGCTTTAGGTGCATTCAAGGCAGACGTCAGCAGCACAATGTCTTCCTTTTCTGCCTTAACGGTATTCCCCTCAACAACTTTCCATGCCTTGATATTTTGCACCACAAACGGTTTTACATTTTTTTTGGCAGGCAAAGCCTTATTGGCCTTCATAGCCGGGGCTTCCGTGGCTTTTTTGGGCTCCGCCTGTTGTGGCGCTTCCTCCGAACATCCGATAAGCGTAAAAACAAACAATAGAGAAACAAATAGTTGAAGCATTCTAGACATAATAAACTCCTTTTTAAATTTTAAAGTTACGGTCAAAATATGCAAACTTATTTCATAAGGGAGCGTTCATTGTCAAGAAGGTTAACTTGGGATTCTTTCCTAACCGGACACCATTCCCGCCATCCTTTAATTAAAGGGAAATAAAGTCCCAGCCGGACTTCCCGGTTTTCCCTTGCGCGCATGAGTGTAGCATAGGTTTCCAGTTGCCACCGGTAACGTTCCTGTTCCCGGTCCAGGAATGCGTCCATTGACCCGCCCTGATGGGTGCCGGTTTTATAATCAATAATCCACCGCACGCCGGTTTCATCCACAAATGTCCGGTCCATGGCAACGCTTACGATGCCCGCATCCGTCATGCCGGTGAGGGCGTATTCGCAACAACCCTCCGGATGACGGGACAATATCCACTTGCCGCGCTCGTCGGATACGGCGTTAATCAATGCTTCCTGGATCTGGACGGCGGCATCTTGCAAAAATTCCCCGGAAGCCCCCGAGCAAATCAGATCTGTTTTAAACATCTGGCCCATGTCTTGAATCCTTGCTGCGGTCCAATTTCCCAGCCCCTGATTGCAGATGACCTTCAGCCAGCCATGAACCACGTTCCCCACATGACGGGCGGTCTCGCCGGCCCATTCAAATTCCGGCACACCGGCCTTGAGCATCGGTTCGCCCATTGTAGTAGGGGAGGGCTTTACGCCCTCCCACGCCGGGCGGGGATAAACCCCGCACCCTACGGACGCATTGGCCGAAACGGGGATCATAGTCGAAGTACCGGAAATACTCTCCAGCGCCATCTGTTTTCCGGCTTGCGGCTGCCACATCATATCCGGGGGCGGGGCCGGAAGCTTCCAGCCTGCGGACAACCGCCGGATAAAGGGCGCGATGATTGGGGCTGACTGTTCATCGTCTTCACCATTCGGCTTATCATCAAGGGTCAATTCCTGGGTATTCGGACCCGTTACAGGTTTCGCCGTTTCGTAAAACGCCTCGCTCACCGCCGGCCAAAGGGTGTTGAGCAAGGTTTTTACCGCGGGTTTTTTGATCTCTCCGGTTTCCGGCGTGCGTCCCGCGCTGCCCAGAAGATGCAGCCTTTTTTTGGCACGGGTGGCCGCCACGTAAAGCAGCCGGGAATCTTCACATTCGCGTTTTGCATCCTGAATTTTCTGAATATAATTATAAATGGGGTCTGTTTCCGCGCCGGTTTCCGCAATGGGGGCCAGAAGCAAATCGCGCCTGCCGTCCACTGTGCGCTCCAGCCAGCGCAGAAGCTGAGCCGGGTCCGGAGGCGGCTTTTTTTCAAGGGCAGGCAGGATTACCGTATCAAACTCCAGGCCTTTGGCCTTGTGGATGGTCATGATCTGAAGCCGGGCATCCCCAAAACTGCCCGGCCGGGCATACAGGGATGACGCTGCATCTTCCAGTTCCGCTGCATCTATCTCTTTCCCCCCCGCCCCCTGCCGGTCGATCAAGTCCAGAAACACATCCACATCTTCCAGTTCCGACGGGTCAAACACGCAGGCCGGGCCGCCGAGGGCCAGCCATACCCCTTCCACGGTGCGGCGCAGGGTTTTGCGCTGCCGGTTCAGCACCGCAGGCATCAGAATTCCGCGCACATGGGCCAGCCTGGCCTGTCCGTCCGGACTCAACCTCGCCACCCTTGCCGGATCGCTCATCAAATCCAGAATCGTATGACTACCCGGCGAGTCTCCGGCAAGGGCATGCAAATCATGGAGGGTAAGCCCGCACATTGGCGCGCGAAGCACGGCCAGCCAGGCAATGCGGTCCGCCGGATGCAAGAGCGCGCGGGTGAGGGATATGAGATCGGTAATCACCGGCCGGCTTTCCAGAGAATCGATTTCCACCGCCTGAAACGGGATTGCCGCCTGTTTCAAGACCGGTATAATGGCCGCAAGATGGGCCCGGCCCCTCACCAGAATGGCGATGGTCCCGTCCGGGTCCTGCTGCCGGGCATTTTTCACGCAATCCGCCACGGCAGCCGCTTCCACGTCCTTGTCCGTAGGCACAAAGGGATGCACGGTCACGGCAGAACCCGGCAATGCGGGGTGAAAGGCGTCCGATGGCGTATAAGGCACACGTCCGATGGTGATGTCCGGAAAGGGCGGCATGATTTTGGGAAAACTCTCATTCACCCATTCAATGACGCCTTTTTGTGATCTGAAATTCACGGAAAGCCTCAAGGGCGTTAAATCCACGGTTCCCAGCCCGTTTCCCCAGGCATTTAAAAACAGGCCCACCTCCGCTTCCCGGAACCCGTAAATGGATTGCATGGGGTCTCCCACCGCAAACATTGTTCGGCCGTCCCCCGGCGTCCAGCCGCTGGTGAGGCGCTCCAGCAAATAAAACTGGGAAGCGCTGGTGTCCTGAAATTCGTCCATGAGAATATGGGAGATCCGGTAATCCAGGGCAAGGGCCAGATCCGTGGGGGCTTCGGGTTCGCCCAATGCTTGTGCGGCCCGCTGGCTGATTTCCGCAAAATCCACGGCCCCCGAAGCCTGAAATACCAGCTCCAGATGGCCTGCCGCCACTTTCAGGATTTCAAACAAGGCCTGAAGGATGCCCCACTGGCTGTCATTATAGGCCGGGGCCGGCAACAGGCGCACACCCGCCAGGGCCGACGAAAGCGCATTTTCACCCTCAAGGCCTTTCAGATAATCACTGAACGCATCCTTGCGCTCCTGGTATATTTTTTTTAATGCCACATCTTTCGCGCTGCCGGGGGCCGGAAATCCGATATTTTTATTAATGCCTTTCCGCCAGCCACCGTCATTTATGAGCAGAAGCGCGGCCAGCCCCATCCATTCATCCAGGGCGGATGCATGGGCCTCCGGCAGGTCCGCTATCCCGGCAAGATTGCAGATGAGCGACCCGGACCCGTCTTTTTTCAAATTTTCCGCCGCAAACCAGGCGCATTCAAGCAAGCTATCCAAGCCGGACCGGGGAAATCTTTTCCGAAGGGACGCCAGGGCCTCACTAACAAGACCGGCCAGGGCGTCCTCCAGAAATCCACGCAGACGCGGCCCATCTGCCGCCGAAATCCCCGGCCCCGGACTGACCGCCATCACATGACGCAACCACTGGTCACGCCTTGCCAGCATTCCGGCAACCAGGTCTTCGATTTTTGAAAGATGGTTGTCCAGATGCCGGGCCAGGGCTTCCATGGACGGACTCCAGGCAGTGCCGGATTCCATATCCGCAATGGTATTCCGGGCCGCCTGCCGGTAAAGGGTTTCGGGCCGTTCGGCAATCTGCGGCTGGACCCCGAACCGCGACAGGCAGGGCATTTGCCGGGTAAGTCCCGCGCACAGGGAGTCAATGGTCTGGATTTTCAACCGGGAAGGGTTTTCGGAAATCCCCCAGCCGCGCCGGTCATTCTGGGAAAGCACCGCCCGGGCCAAGGTCCAGGTTTTAAGTGCGTGGGGTTCTTCGGGCGGGTCCGGGTTTTTTCCCCGAACCAGGGCGGAGAGTATCCGCCGCCGCATTTCAGCCGCTGCCTTGCGGGTAAACGTAATGCTGATGATTTCCTCGGGTTCGGAAACCCTCGCCAGAAGCGCAAGATACCGCTGGATCAGGAGTTCCGTCTTGCCGGACCCGGCCGGGGCCTGAACAATAAACGATAATCCTGGGTCAAGGGCCTGTTCCCGCTCTCGGGCGTCTGATATGGTCATGACTTCCCTTCCGCCTCTATATGTTCCAGAAATTCGGCCTCCCTGATCCGGCACAAGGGTTTGATGCCGCAATACCGGCAAGTGGCGGGGCCTGAAACCGGCGCGACTGTGGCGACTCCCTGGCGCACTTCGCCCGATAGGATATCAATTTTTTGTTTCCAGAAGGCGATCACCGCATTCATGTCGGCAAACGGGCCAATGTCCCGGCCCAAGGCCACGGGTGCGGAAACACCGGGACTCACCGCGCCCTCCTCGGCCACGCCCAGGTATTTCACCTTGCCCTTTTTAATCTGCCCGAACACCACCCCTGCAACCGGTTCATTCACCACAAAGCTGTAAAGCGGAAGCTGGGGTTCGGCGATCCGTTCCGAAAACCAGTCCTGAACTTTCGGCTCGCCGGTTTTATAGTCCACAATCACAAGACGCCCGTCATCCAGGCGGTCAATGCGGTCAGCCACTGTTTTGAGGGCCACGCCGTTCACGGTGCAGGCCAGCCTTTTTTCCCGGTGTGTCACGGTAAAGGGGAAGCGCTCCCGGTCCAGAACCAGCCATTCTAAAATCAGGGCATTCAGGCGCTGGGTCTCAAGCCGGGTAAATATCCGGGTGAAAATGCGGGGATGGTCTTTCGCCATTTGGGAAATTGCCTGATCCACCGCCTGACGCACCCCATCCGCCAGCGCCTCCGGGGACAAATCCACCAGCGCGGCATGGCTTTTAATGCGTTCCCAGAAAAATTCCAGGGATGTGTGAACCAGGGTGCCCCGTTCCCGTGCGTTTAGCCCAGGCTCCGGCGTTTCCAGAGGCCTTGCCCCCAGCCGGAAGGTGGCAAAAGCGCTGAAAGGACATGCTGCCTGGTATTTTAACAGGCCGGTGCCCCCGCTGATATGGGTATCGCTGCTCACTGCCGGTCCGTTTTGGTCAATGACCGGCTCCATGTCCCGGTTTTGATAGATCCGCATCCGAAAGCTCGGGGCCGAATCAGTAGGGGAGGGTTTTACGCCCTCCCTTTCCGGGCGGGGATAAACCCCGCACCCTACAGACGCATTGGCCGAAACGGGGAGCGTGGCCATAGCTTTAAATCCTTCAAACCCTTCAATTAAGGGGCTGGGGGCCAGTTCCGCGTCTCCGTCCTTGAGGGGATAGCTGACCACCACTTCACCGGCTGAACCCAACAGACGGTCCGTGATCCGGCGGGCAAATTCCAACTCTCGCTCCGGAGACCCATGGGGGACATTGTACCGCCGCTGGACCCCCACCGGCAGAAACGGATTGGGCCGGGCCGAGTTTGGCCAGGTTTCCGCATCCAGCCCCATGACCCAGAGATGGGAAAACCGCTCTCCGGCCGATTCGAGCAGGCCCAGCACCTGAATGGGCGCATCCCCGGTTTCCGGCTGAAAGGTGGTGTCCGCAAGCATCCGGTTAAATTCGTCAATGGCCGATGCCATATCCATCGGTCCCGCCACCAGATCAAAGGCCGCAAATTGCGACAGGGCTTCTTTAAAAGCCTCCACCGTCTGGTATTCGGCGGACGTCAATGTCCGCTCTCCCGGCCAGCCCATGGCTTTGGCGGCATTCTGAAAACATTTCGCCCACCCTGACGGCGGCTGACGTTCCGGCAGGGACTGGACCAGTTGATACACTGCCTGGAGCCGGGCATATAATACCGGGCACCCGCTTCCTTTCCGGCGGCCATCATGGCCTGCGGCATACGCCATCAGAACAGGTAACGGCAGCTCGGTTTCTCCGGCTTCCCGGATACGGGCATCCAGCAAGGCCCGAAGGGAAATTTCCGATTCCGCGCCGGCCAGAAACGGAGACCGCAAAAACGCGCTGTATTGGGGGGCATCCAGAGGGCGGCATAAAAAATTCAGAATTTGAATAACAGCCCCCGCCACCGGATATTCCGGCAGCGGACAGCCCAGGGAAATATTATAAGCCCGGGGAGCAGAATCATCCATTAATAAAACCCGGGCAGGATGAAGCGCATCATCCAGATGACGGATGAGAGCCGTGCGGCGGGCTAAAAGATCAGGCACGACAATACCGATGCGGGCATCCGGTTTCTCCTCAAGGCAGGTTCTTGCCCAATGCGCGGCGGCGGCCATTTCCGATTCCGCATCCCTTGCGGCGAACCGCCGGACCGCCTGGATTTCAAAAGGGCCTGAAAGCATGGCCACCCTGCCGCCGGATTGCGCCATCATATCCATCAAAGACTTTTGGCGGGAAGACAATTCATCAAATCCTGCCAGAATGATATGCTTTGGGATTTTGATATGACCGGACGCCATTAGCACCATCACCGCATCCCCAAGCCCGGCCCGGTCCTGCCAAGCTTTTTCCCGGCAAATATGGTTGAAATCTTCCACCCATAAAAGAAAGGCCATGGTGTCATCCGCCGGGGCCTGCCCCAGTTCATGCAGGGGAATTCGCCACTCCCGGCATAATTCCCATGCTTCCATGGCGGGCAATGCTGTTTCCGGGACTTGAAGCAGGCGGCGGCCCTGATTCTGATCCCATTTCCGGATGACCTGCTCCCATGCCCGCCGCTCCTGGGCCTTTGACAGCAATAGTTTAAACCCGGCACGGCCGGACGCTGACCAGGAGACCGCTGCCTCATGGTATAATTGTTCCAGCCATGCGTCATAGGGCAAAATTGGCGGGGTTTCCCAGACCCGGCTGCCGGAATGGATCTTTCGATCATTATACTTATTTTTCAGATACCGGGCCAGCCGCCGGTTGACGGTGACCAGCATTGCCGACTGGTTTTCCACCATTTCCCAGACGTCATTGATTGAAATCGCTTCGGGCAGGGTCATTTTATAATGGCTTCCATCAACTGGGTCATGAATTTGTGGTTGGATTTGGGAAACGGATAATGATGCAGCGCATCCGGCCTCACCCATCGGTGATCGATGGGGCCACTTAACCGGACCCGGCTTGATTCCCAGTCGCAGATAAACACATCGGCGGTTATTTTAAAGTGGGTATAGGCATGGCGAATACGGGTCAAGTGGGAGCGGACGGAAACCGTAACGCCGGCAGTTTCTTTTAAAATCCGGATACATGCGATCTCCATCGCTTCATCAGGATCGATCCGGCCTCCCGGAAATTCCCACAACCCGCCCAGAAGTCCGTTTTCAGGGCGTTTCACAATCAGCAATGCGCCGTTTTTAACCACCGCGCCCACCGCCAGATGGTGATGCGGGACCGCTGGTTTTTTGATTTTCACGGGAAAATCACGCACCCGGTCACCAGCCAACGCCAGACACCAGGGGCTGACGGGGCAACCAGAACACAGCGGGTTCGCGGGCTTGCAAATCAAGGCCCCGAGTTCCATGACCGCCTGATTGTAAGTTCCCGGATCTTCCCGGTCCAGAAGATCGCCAGCGATTATTTTAAAAATTTTATGGGCGGAAGACCCGTTGACCGGCGCGGGGTTTTCAAAAATCCGAGCCAGCACCCGCTTGACATTGCCGTCCACCACTGCCAGGGGCTTGCCAAAAGCGATGCTTTGCACCGCGGAGGCAATATAATCTCCCACACCGGGCAGGGCCAGAAAAGACTCCCAATCATCCGGCACGAGGCCGCCATGACGATCCACGACGATTTTTGCGGCCTTGTGAAAATTCCGGGCCCGAGAATAATAGCCCAGACCCTCCCAGAGTTTCAATACATCCTGAAGATCGGCGGACGCAAGGGTGCGTATGTCCGGAAACGCCTGGATAAACCGCTCATAATAGGCGATAACTGTATTGACCTGGGTCTGCTGAAGCATGATTTCCGAAACCCAGATAAGATAAGGGTCGCGGGTTTCCCGCCAGGGAAGGACGCGGCGGCTGGCCGCATACCAGTCCATCAAGGCCCGGCGGAAAGGCGAAATTAACGAAGCGTGGAATGAATTCTGAACGTCAGTCACATGGCCCGAAAAATTGCACAATCAGCTCAACGCCTTCATTTTTTTGATATTTTCCGTCTTTCCCAGCATGATCAGGATGTCGCTGTCCTTGACCACAAATGTGGGCGGCGGCACCAGAATAAAATTTTCCGGCACCAGTTCCTTGATGGCGATGATATGCACGTTGTATTTGGCGCGCAGGTTCAGGTCTTTAATGGATTTTCCGATAAATTCCCTGGGCGGCCCCACCTGCACCAGGTCAAACTCATCGGCCAGGGGGATATAATCCAGAATATTGGGGGTTGACAGGCTCCGCGCCACCCGTTTGGCCATGTCCCGCTCCGGATGAATAATTTCCGTGGCCCCCACCTTTCTTAAAATTTTGGCGTGATCGTCGTCCAGGGCCTTGGCCAGAATTTTGGGTACTTTCATTTCCTGAAGATACAGACAGATCAGGATGCTGGTGCTGATCTTGGTGCCGGTGGACACGATCACCGCATCCATGGTTTCAAGCCCCAGCGCTTTCAGCGCATCCTTGTCCGTGGAGTCCATCACAATGGCTTCCGTGGAAAATTCATCAATGGCCTGGACCCGGCTTTTGTCCGTATCAATGGCAATTACTTCGTTGCCGTCCTCATATAAGGCTCTGGCCACATGAAACCCGAAATTGCCCAGACCGATGACCGCAAATTTTTTCAAGATATGTCTCCTAACCGATCATGATATTTTCTTCAGAATACTCGATGCCTTCGGATACCCCGCCGCCTGCGACGATATATGAAAAAGTCAATATGCCAACACGCCCCACCAGCATGAGCAATATAATCCAGATTTTTCCCCATGCGGACAAATTGGGCGTCAGTCCCATGCTGAGTCCTACCGTGCCGAAGGCTGATACGGATTCAAATAAATACGCAAGAAAACGGCTTTCCACATGACCTGCATAATCGCTCTGCACGGCGTTTCCGGCCAGAATCACAAATAAAACCACCCCGATAAAGGCCCCGCAGACCAGAATCAGGGAAAGACTTCGGCTCACCGTTTCAGTGGGAATGCTTTTTTTAAACAGGTTCACACGCTTTTTTTGCCGCATCCGGGAAATGGTGAACGACAAAATAAGCGCCAGGGTTGTTGTCTTGACCCCGCCGCCGCAGGAACCGGGGGATGCGCCGATAAACATCAAAAGAATCATCAGAATCAGGGTGGCATCATGGAGACTGCCGATATCAATGGTATTATACCCTGCGGTGCGGCAGGTCACGGATTGAAAAACCGATATCAATATGGATTCGGAAAGGGGGCGGCCGGCCATGGCGTGGCCGGTTTCCAGCAACCAGAAAAAAACCGCGCCGGCAACAATCAAAGCGGCTGTGGTCACGAGAACGGTTTTTGTCTGAATCGTCAGTTTCGACCGTTTGAGACGCCGCGTTTTGAGGCGGTAATAGATGTCATGAACCACCGGAAAACCGATGCCGCCCAGAACAATGAGCAGGCACACGGAGATATTCACCGTCCAGCCGGAGCTCTCGCGCATGAGGTTGTCGGAAAAAAGGGAAAATCCCGCGTTGCAGAACGCTGATATGGAATGAAAAACCGCCTGATACATGGCCTGGCCGACAGGCATGACCTGCTGCCAGCGGGCAAACAAGACCAGCGCGCCAATGGTTTCCACGGCAGCGGTGAAAACAAAAATGGTTCTCATTATCTGAAAAATATCTTCCCGGGGCGTATGGGCGAATACATCCTGAATGGCCATGCGCTGCCGGAAACTGATATTTTTGCCAATGAGCTTAAACAGCATTACCGAAACCGTCATCACGCCCAGGCCGCCGATTTGAATCAGAAAAAGGATGATGAACTGCCCGAAAACCGTAAAATAACCACCGGTGTCCAAAACCGTGAGCCCGGTAACGCACACGGCGGAGGCTGCGGTAAACAGCGCGTCAATAGGAGGGATATGGCCGGACTGGGTGGCTGCGGGAAGCATCAAGAGGCCTGCGCCTGCCAGAATAACGGCCACAAATCCAAAAATAATCATGGCGGCCGGATGCATATTCAGGAACCAGGAGAACGGCCATTTTTTTAAAAACGAACGCATGGATTGATATCGTTTTCCCTGTAAATTTTATCAGAAGCCGCGCTATCTTCGGGCAGGCTTCGAATCAATGGGGCGCAAACTGAATGGGATATATCATAATGCGCTTTTTTTACAACCTGTCTTTACGCGCCGGATGCGATACGTTTAGCATCGATAATCGCTACTTTATTATAGATGTATTGAAAATGAAGCCAAAAGGATTATATTCCGCTCCAACAGTAAGTGACCGCGTTATTACCGTTTTGACAACACCTTGTATATATAAAAGGAGAAGGCATGAGTCAGGAATCAGCCGCCGTTGTTTTTCCCGGTCAGGGAACCCAGCGGCACGGAATGGGAAAAGATTTTTTTGAGGCGGTGGACGTCAGCCGCCGGACATTTGAGGAAGCTTCGGACGCGCTGGGTTGGGATGTGGCGGACCTTTGCTTTGGCAATGATGAAAAAATTAATCTCACCGAATTTGCCCAGCCGTGCATTCTGGCAACCGAGATCGCCATGTTCCGGGGAATTCAATCCTTGTATGGATTTGCGCCCCGGTATTTCGGCGGGCACAGCCTGGGAGAATACACGGCCCTGGTGGCGGCAAACGCCATGCTCTTTAGCGACGCCTTAAAAACGGTCCACGCTCGGGGCCAGCTCATGCAGCAGGCCAACCCGCCCGGCGCGGGCGCAATGGCTGCGGTGATCAGCCAGAATCTGGACGAGGACTTGATCAAGAACAGCATCCAGGATCTGCCCATAGACGTGGCCAATATCAATTCCGCGGAACAGGTGGTGATCAGCGGACAAGCCGATGCCATGGAGACGGTGGAAAAGCGCCTCCAGGCAGCCACCGGGAACGACGCCTCGCTCCGTTTTGTTCCCTTAAATGTCAGCGCGCCATTTCACAGCCGGTTTATGACCGGGATTAAAGACACGTTCCGGGAAGTGCTGCAGAAGATGGCGGACCGGCTGAACCCGGAAAAAGCCAGCATGGTAACCTCCAATTTTACCGGAGGGTTTCATGGGGCAAGCCGATTCAAAATCATTGAAGGACTTGTGGCGCAGATCAGCAATTCCGTGCGTTGGCGGGAGAATATGCAGGTTTTGGCGGATAAGGCGGCCATTATTTATGAGATCGGCCCGAACCGGCCTTTGCGGAATTTCTTCACAAGCATGGGTGTCACCTGTCAGTCCGTCACCAGTCTATCCGCCGCCGGGCGGGTATTTGCAAAAGGATAAACCCATAGCCGTCAGGCTAATCCATGATCTCAGCGATGACTGACCTTTTACGGGAAAATCATCACCACGAAACTCACGAAGAGCACGAAGAAAAAAATCAAGAAATGTCCCGCTCCCATCTTCGTGAACTTCGTATTCTTCGTGGTTTTAACCCACAGTGGATAGATAGATTAATAATGCCAATAAAGGGTTAAAAATTTGATTTTATATATACAATCATATTGACAATATCATTTTATTCATTATTTTGGCAGGTTACGAAATATTTTCTAACCAGTTAAAATATAAGGTTAAAATGG
>Ga0209467_1002500_pt1 | contig 13106 bp, 13 predicted proteins | sample Higcelwee11metaG_FD_187175 | JGI IMG/M metagenome (GOLD analysis project Ga0209467, IMG submission 187175) | Freshwater pond sediment microbial communities from the University of Edinburgh, under environmental carbon perturbations - High... | ecosystem: Environmental > Aquatic > Freshwater >...
GAGATGCTCTGCTGGGAGGCCATGTTGCGCTTGGTCATGACCTCAAGCTCGCGGTGCTTGGCCGTCAGCTTGTCCAGATCCACGTCGACCTGGGCCGAGCGGTATTCGAGCTCCTTGATGGTCGTGGTGCTGAGCTTGTTTTTTTCATCCATGTAGACTTCCTGGCGCAGTTCGTAACGGGCCAGCTCCTGGTCTTTTTTGACCTGTTGGCCGATCTGGACGCCGATCTGCTGGATGAAGGCTGGAAAGGGCAGGGGGACGTTGAACTTGATAGGGGTGTACAGCTTGCCCGTGAACTGGACTTCCGCCGGGCGCAGCACGCCGGTGGGTGGGGCCTCCTTGGCCGGGGGCTGGCCGGGTGTGGACCAGGACGTCGCGGCGGCCCCGAGAAGAATGGCGGACAGGGCGAAGGCAAGTGCGACGATGCGCATTTACATGTTCTCCTGTACGGAGGTGTTGATGTACGCCTTCTGGAGGTGGCCGGACAAGAAGCGCAGATCCAGCAGGGCCTGGCTCTTGGAGAGTTCCTTGATCAGCACCTCCTGCTTGGCGCCGAGGTATTCGTCCATAGCCGCGACGATGGAGTCGAATTCGGTCTGGCCGGTTTCGAAACGGAACTGGGTCTGTTGCAGCTTGAGCTGGGCCAGGTCGCGGCGGGCCACGGCGTAGCGCACGTCGGCGTCGGCGGTGGCCAGGCTGGCCATGGTCCGCTGGAACTCGCTGACCAGCTTGAATTCCTTGGCCCGGGCCTCGGATTCGATCTGCCCCAGCTTTTTGTATTGGCGGTTGACATCGCGGCTTTTGGTCCACCAATCCAAGGGCAGGGAGGCGGTCACATAGGGATACAGGGGCAGCCCGGTCTGGCTGGCGGTGTCGCTTAGGGCGTCCACGGACTGGAAGCCGAAATTGAACGTGGGGATGAACTTGATATAGGCGACGGTGATGTTTTTGCGTTGCAGGGCCTTGTTGTATTCCTGGATCTTGAGCTCGTAGGCGTTCTCCCGCAGCACCTCGCCGGTCACCGAATAGGGGTCGAAACCGGCCACCACCTGTGACCTGGCGCTTCCCAGGTCGAGATCGACTTTTTGGATAAACGGCACGCCCAGGATGAACTTCAGGTCGTCCATGAGCATGAGTTTGGTGTTGCGCAGCTTGTCCGCCTCGGCCTTGACCAGGGTGATTTTGGATTCGGCGATTCGCACGTCGAGATCGGTGCCCTGGCCCAGGGAGGAGCGGGTCTGGGCGTATTCCAGGAGTTGGGCGGCCATGTCCGCTTTTTCTTTGGCGATGGCCGTCTGCTCGTCCATCATACCCAATTGGAGAAAATTATATCCGACGCGTTTGATCCCCTCGGAGATGATTTGCAGATGGCTCAACACCGCAATGTTGATCATGTCCTTGCGGGCCTGAACCTCGAAGATGGTCATGATCGGGTTCCAGATGCCCGTGGAGAAGCTCAAGGTATAGGGCTCTTTGCGTCCGGAGGAGGCGGGGCGGTTGAGGTAATAGGTGGTGTTGATGCTGAGCGTGGGGATGTAATTCGAATAGGCGTCGCCCAGGTCGAGCCGCTTGGTCTCGATGTCGATGGAGCTTTTCACCAGAAGCGGGGACTGGGCCAGGGCCACCCGGACGCACTCGTCGAAATTGGCTGGCGAGCGCAGAGGGGTTGCCGCCTCGGTGACGTTGGTCTTCCGGGCTGCTTCGTCCGAGCCGGTTTTGGCTGCGGCCGCAGGCGGGGCCGAGGTGGCCGGTTTGGTTTTGTCCTTGGTGTAGCGTCCGGCCGGGTCGGCTGCCAGGGCTGAAAACGGCTGAAAGGCCACCAGGGTGGACACAAGCGCAAAAAACAAACAGACCGCGCCCAAACGAAAAACGCCTTTTCGACGTAAGCGTGCACACGCTTGACCGAAACGGCGGGCAGGCCTGCCGGTCAGCGCGCTGTCCGGGCAAAACAAAATATCAAAGCCTCCCATCCCCATCCCCCCTGGAGTTAACCGTTCAGAACACCGTCCGTCAGCACACAGGTTCTGTTGCAATGCGCGGCGGTGGTGGTGTCGTGCGTGACCACAACCATGGCCATGTTCGAGCCTGCCGTGATCTTATTAAAGTAATCCAATACACGCAGGCTGTTTTCGCGGTCAAGCTGGCCGGTGGGCTCATCGGCCAGGATGAATTCGGGCTCGTTGACCAGGGCCCGGGCAATGGACACGCGTTGCCGTTCGCCGCCAGACAGCCGGTTGGAGGGCTGGTGGAGACGATGTTCGAGGTTGACCCTGGAAAGGGCGTCGCGGATCCGGTCTGGGCGCTCCCTGCGCTTCACCCCGGCATAGACCAACGGCAGTTCCAGGTTTTCATACACCGTCGAATTTTCCAGCAAGTCGCAGCTTTGAAAGACAAAGCCCATCATCTCGCGGCGAAAAATGGCCTGTTCGTCCCGGGTCAGGGACAGAACGTCCCGGCCCGAAACCAGATAGCCGCCAGTCGAGGGCGGCAAAAACAGCCCCAAAACAAACAGCAACGTGGACTTCCCCGAACCCGAGGGGCCCATGACCGCCACCATCTCGCCGCGCCGCACATGCAGATTGACGCTTTTCAAGACCCGGATCGTCTCGTCGCCGTTTTTATAATCTTTGGTGAGATCCGAAATTTCAATGACCAGGTCGCCCTGGCTCCCGTTTTTGGTGGCGCTATTCATACCGCATGGCTTCCACGACCTGCATCCGGCTGGCCCGGATGGAGGGATACATCCCCGCGCCCACGCCGATGACCAGGGCGAAGGTCAGCCCGGCCAGCAGGCAGACCATGAACAGGCCTTCCGGGGGACGCGACCCGAGCATGTGGCTCATGTATTCCACACCCACCCGTCCCAGGCCGATTCCCACAAGGGACGCCGTCATGGTAACGCAAAGGGATTCGAAAAGGAACTGGAAAAAAATGTCGTTATCCAAGGCGCCCATGGCCTTTTTCAGCCCGATCTCCCTGGTCCGGCTGACCACGGCGGCCATCATGATGTTCCAGATGCCGAGGCCCCCAAGAATCAGCGTGGCCACGATGGACGAGTAAATAAAAAGCGAAACCCACCAAAAGATGCGCTGCACCTGTTTGAGCGGCTCCCAGGCCACGTTGACCCGCAGTCCTTTGGCCGTCTGGTTGGCCTCCACCACGCTTTTCACGGCGGCGGCCACCGGGGCCACATCGTCCCATGTGGCGCATCGCATGTACACGCTGTAGGGTTGGGAGATGTCCACCACCCGGGCCCGGGCGGTGGTGATGGGCAGGAAGATGAACTGCCCCCGGTCTCCGGCCCGCACGCCGCCAAGCACGCCCACCACCTGGTACAGATTGTCGTCGATGGCCAGGATCTGCCCCAGGGCCTCCTGGTCGCCGCCGAAGATGGTTCTGGCCAGAAGCGTCCCCACCACGCACACCCGGGCGCCCTCGACCACGTCGGTGGCGTCGAAAAGACGCCCGGCGGCGGCGTTGAAGGAGAACACCCGCCAGTAGGAGGCGTCCACTCCCACCAGGTTGAACCCGAAGATGCGATCCTGGAAGGTGGTGAGCGCCCGGGGTTTGGTCAGGACGCTGGTGACGTCCATCACCCCGGGGATTTTAGCCAGGGAGGCCAGGGTGCGGTCGCGGAACCATTCCAGGCGTTCCACGCCGTCCTGCTCGAAGTAGGGGTTGATGATGGTGGCCCCGCCGAGCATGTCCAGGTCGTTGTTGAAATTGGTTTTGAGGTCGCGGCCCATGGTCACGATGGTGATGAATCCCGCCGTGCCCAGGGCGATGGCCGCAATGACCCCGATATAGCGGCGCCGTTTGCGCAACACCTCGCGGATACTGACCCGCATGATGTCGCGCATACGCAGCCACGTCGTCCCTCGCCGGGAACGGTGGGCCAGATAAGCGGCCAGACGAGAATTTTTTTTCGCCATGGACTGCTCAGAAGGCTGCTGCGGCGCCGGTGAGCGTCGTGCCCGCCGTGTCCTGGGCCGCCATCACAGGTATGAGAGCTTGGCCCGACCGGCGCCGTCGGCCGTGGCGTCGGGCGTCATGTTGGGTTGGGCTGCGCGTATCTCGTCCTCCTCCACGTCCTGGGCCCGGATGCGGAACTGTCTGGCCAGGCGGTCGAGCACTTCAAGCACGAAATCCAACTGCCGGTCCTCGTGGGTGCTCATGTAGGCCGTGCGGATCAGCGCCTGTCCCCGGGGAACCGCAGGATAGATGGCCGGGAGGGCGAAAACGCCGTTTTCGAACAGGGCCTGGGAGAACTGGAAGGCCTTTTCGTCGGAGCCGATGATGATGGGGATGATCGGCGAGGCCGACTGCCCGGTGCGCAGTCCGATGGCCTGATAGCCCTCGCGCATGCGGTTCGTGACCTGATGCAGGCGGGTCACCCGTTCGGGTTCTTTCTCCAAAATGTCCAGGCAGGTCAGCACCGCCGTGGTGTTGGCCGCCGGCAGGGCCGCCGAAAAGATCTGGGTGCGCGACTGGTAGCGCAGATAGCGCAACACGCCCTCGTCGTCTGCGGCGATGAACCCGCCGATGGAGGCCATGGCCTTGCTGAAGGTGCCCATGATGAAATCCGTGCGCGCGGCCACATCGAAATGAAGCGCCGTGCCCCGGCCGCCGGGACCGAGGACGCCCAGGCCGTGGGCGTCGTCGAGGTAGATGATGATGTCCGGGAATTCATCCTTGAGCGCGGCCAGTTCGCCAAAGGCGGCCACGTCGCCGGACATGCTGAACACGCCCTCGGTGATCAGGAAGACGTCCCCGTCCGGGCGGGCGCGCTTGGCCTCGGCGATCTTTTTGGCCGCATTTTGCACGTCGTTGTGGGCGAATGTGGATATCCTGGCCCGAGTGGACTTTATGCCCTCGAAGATGCTGGCGTGGCCTTCCCGGTCGCACAAAACCGTGTCCGCCGGGGTGATGAGGCAGCCAAGCGCCCCCAGGTTGGTGCTAAAGCCGGTCACATGCACCACCGCGCCCTTTTTGCCCACGAAGGCGGCCAGACGCTCTTCCAAAAGCTGGTGCAGAACCATGTTGCCGCTTAAAAAACGGGAGCCGCCGGGGCCGGTGCCCCAGGCGTAGACGGCCTTGGCCGAGGCGTCCATGACCCGTGGGTCGTGGCTTAAGCCCAAGTAATCATTGGAACCGATCATCACCAGACGCTTCCCGGCCACCTCCACCTCAGACCCCCAGGTCTTGGCGGTGGGGCGGAAATAGGGGTTGATGCCCTGGCTGGCGATCTCGGCATGCAGCGCGTTAAAATGCTCGCAACGTTTGCTTAGTCTCATGGCGTTCCGGTATACCCCGGCGAGATGGTTTTGGATGATCCGCCGTGTCCGTCCGGGCTTTCGCGGGGAGGGACGGATCTCCGCGCCTGGGGCGGGTATCTGTGCAAAGGCGTATCGCGCCTCCGAACACCGCGCGATCATGATGAAGGACGCTTCCTTACGTCAAACGACGCGTCAAGGCAAGCCCGGCGGGCCACACAGCCGAACCGGCGCTATCCGGAGAAAGGATGGAGCACCTCGCGGACATTGCGCTCAAGCTGGTGCAAAAGCCGGTCGATGGCCATCCTGGCCCGTCCCCACTGGGAGGGATGGGTGCGGGTGTAAAAATATTCGTCGTCCGCCGTGGCCAACACTAGGGAATAATTGCGTAACCACTGTCCCCGCTTGGTGCTCCATTCCAGATAGATCCAGGCGAATTCCGTGCCGCCGTCGGCGGCCCGGCACCGGGCCGAACCCCAGACGTAGGCCTCGCCGCCGCGCTGCACCTGGCGGTATTTGAGGAAATCGAAGTCCTCAAAAACCAGTCCCTCGGCATGGGCCAGACCCCGGGCCGCGAAGACGGCCGCCTCGCGGTACTGGTCCTTGGAAAAGCCTTCAAGCTTCCAGGCCGGGAAATACCAGGCCCCGAACCAGATCAGAAGCCCGGCCACGAGCGCCGCCAGGCAGGCCAGCCCGGCCGCCGACAGGCCGATGCCCCGGCGCAGGCTCATGGCGCGACTCCCGTGGTCAGGGCGCCTTCGGCGGGCGGGGGCACGGTCGCCCCGAGCGGCATGCGCCAGCCCTGGCGCTCAAGGGCCCGCATCCGGTCCAGGCGCTCCCTGGCCATGACCACGTAGTCGGCGTCCCGCTCCCGAACGGCCAGCCGTCGGTTCACGGCCCGGCGCAGGGACTCCTCGTTGATCATGGCCGGGTCCGGGGTGCGACCCATACTTGTGAGTTCCTCCAGGCGGACCCGCACGGCCTTGGCCGAGGCGTCGTTGAAATCCAGGTGGCGTTCCTTCATGATCAGGGAATTTTCCGCGTCGTTGACCAGGCCGGTGAAGAAACGCTGGGGCGTGATGTGGCTGGCGAATTCCGGTGTGCGCGCCAGACCCTTCCACATGGTCAGGACCAGGGCCGCAAAGACCAGTACTTTCAGGGCGCGTTCAAAGGTGAAACCGGTCATGGCGGTCACCCCCCGGCCTTTTTGCGGTAGATGGTCAGGGGAAGCTGGGGCGGCTCCACGGGGATGAAGGCGTGGTAATAGGGATCGGCCCGGTTGCCGAAGTCCTCGTCGGGCCAGGGCAGTTCCAGGCGTTCGTAGTCGCGCTCAAGGTCCAGGGTATGCACGAAGGCCCGGGCCGGGAAGAGCAGACGGTCCCGGTTGACCCGCACGGAGCGGCGGATAAGCACCCATTCTGGCTTCTCCTCAGGCGCCGGCGGCCCCTGAAGCCCTCCCAGCACCCGCAGTCCGGTGTAGAATTGCAGGGGCAGGTCGCTGTATTCGGCCAGGATGGTGTCGCCTGGCCGGGCGTGCTCCTTGAAAAAGGCGATGATGTTGGCGTTGACGTCAGGGTAGCCGGAAAAAAGCTCGGTGAGGTAGAGCTTGAGCGGAAAATTGGGAGACGTCAGCATCCGGAAATCGTTTTGCCAGGGACGGTTGATGAGCTTGGTGCGCTCCAGGGGATACAGATGCAGCCAGTTGGTCAGGGCGATCAACAGCACAAACGCCAGCCCCGAGGGCCTGGACCAGCGCCACAGCCGCATCCCCGCCCAGGCCAGAAGGATGGCGCACAGGGGGTAGAGATGCACGATGTAGCGGTGGAAGCGCTGGGGGACCAGGGCCAGAAGCAAAAGGCTCATGACCGTCAGCAGGGCGCAAAAAAGGACGAAGCGTTCGGCCGGGTCCGTGGGGCGTTCAAGGAAGACGAAAAACCTCCGCCACCTCCAGGCCAGAACCGCCAGCACCGGCAAGGGGATCATGAACATGATCAGGTCGGCGAAATAGATCATGAGGTTTTCGGGCACGAGGATGATGTCGAACATGCCGCTTTGCGACCCCAGGCGGTACATGAAAAGCCCGGGGATCACCAAGGCCATGGTCGCGACCATGAGCAGGATCAGCCGTTTGATGTCCAGGCGCTCATGATACAAAAGGATGGCGCAGGCCAGGGCGCTCGGGACGAAGCTTAAAAAAAGCAGATAGTTGGCATGAAAGAGGAGCCCCATGGACAGCGCCATGCCCACAAGCGGGCCGTTTTTATGCCGCCAGTCGCTGAAAAAGGCGTAGATGGCCGCCAGGGTCAAAAGCGTGCCCATGCTGTAGTAGCGGCCCTGGCGGCAAAACAGGAGAAACGGCGCGGTCAGGGTCAAAAGTCCGGCGGACAGGGCGGCCCAGGCCGGATTGCGAAAAAAGCGCAGGATGAGCAGGTACGTCGCGGCCACGCTCAAAAGCCCGGCCAGGGCGAAGAAAAACCGGTCTCCGGCCGCATTTTCCCCGAAACAGGCGATGCCCGCCGCCGACATATAGATCTGAATCCACGGCGACCAGCGCCAGACATGGCCGTCGTCCGGGTTGTATTCCCGGGCCTCTTCCTGGGAGATGAGGTTTTTGCCGTCAAAGGCCCGGGGCACGCCGTCGGTGAGCACGGTCTGGGCCAGCCGGGAGGTCTCGGCCTCGTCCTGCCACAGGGGGCGCTGCCCAAGATTGAAGAAGATGAGAAAGGCCGCCACGGCCAGGATGCCCAGAGGGAGCGGACGCAAAAGTCCCCACAGGACGCTTTGGGTGTCGGATATGGGGATGTCGTGTCGGGGTGTTTTCATGAAAATCCTGGCGCGCCGTGTGCGCGAAGCGCCGCATAATACGATTTTGCGGCAAAGACAACCAAGGGCCGCGAAAAGCGGCAGGCCCCGGCCCGGGCCGACCCGGGCCGCAGGCCGGGCCGGGACAGGAGGGGCAGGGGGGTTGACAGGTCTGGGTTTTTTGGGATTAGTTCCCCATTTCACCGCGACGCACTGCGTTGCGGCGCCGCCGGTTCCGACATCGCCCGGCCCATCCCACGGCCGAGAATACGGCCTCCCCGGAGAAAATCCCATGCTTAACGGAAAAAAAATCGTGGTGGTCATGCCCGCCTACAACGCGGCCGCCACCCTGGAACGCACCTGCTCCGAAGTCCCCAGGGACATTGTGGACGAGATCCTCCTGGTGGACGACTGCAGCCGCGACAACACCGTCGAAGAGGCCCGGACCCTTGGCCTGCGCTGTTTCTGCCACGAAAAGAACTGGGGCTACGGCCGCAACCAGAAGACCTGCTACAGCGAGGCCTTAAAGCTCGGGGCCGACGTGGTCATCATGGTCCACCCCGACTACCAGTACACCCCGAAGATCATCCCGGCCATGGCCAACCTGGTGGCCAGCGGCGAGTACGACGCCTGCATCGCCTCGCGCATCCTGGGCGGCACGGCGCTTCAGGGCGGCATGCCCCTCTATAAATACGTGGCCAACCGCTTCCTGACCCTGGCCCAGAACATCATGATCAACGCCAAGCTCTCGGAATACCACACCGGATACCGGGCCTTCTCCCGGGAGGTGCTGGAGACCCTGCCCCTGTGGGAGAACTCCGACGACTTCGTCTTCGACAACCAGATGCTGGCCCAGACCGTGTACTTCGGGTTCCGCATCGGCGAGGTGTCGTGTCCCACCAAGTATTTCGAGGAGGCCTCCTCCATCAACTTCTCCCGGAGCGTGACCTACGGCCTGGGCGTGCTCAAGACCTCCATGGAATTCCGGCTCCAGAAATGGGGGCTGGCCAGCTATCCCTACTTCGACAAAAAGGGCCGTGGGCTTTTGAGCCCCACCCCGCCCTATTATACGGACAAGTCCCCGGAAATCGCGGAATAGCGTTTTCCCCCTGGCGACGTTCGCCGCCTGGGGCGGGAAGCTTCACTGGACGGCGGGTGCGCACCGGGCGTGCCCGCCGATCCTCCGGCCCGGGCCGGGAGGCCGTAACCGGCAGCCCCGGCCTTCCCTTCTTGCCGCGCCCGCGCTGGTGCAGATGCGTCCCCACGTTGTGACGCGGCTCTCCCTCCTCACAACTCCGGGCCATGCCCTGGCGGCGTCGGCTCGGCGCTCACGGCCGACGGCTGGACCAATTCTTGCTTCATCCCTCCCGACGTCGTACCTCCACGGCAGACAACCCGCAGGATGGACCATGTTCCGTTTCAGTCTTCAAAAGGTTTTGGACTACCGGGCCCAGCTCGAAGAGCAGGCCAAGATGGAGCTGGCCAAGGCCCTGCATGTCCAGTTGACCAGGGAAAAGGCCGTGCGCGACCTGCATGAGGTGATCGCCGTCCACGCCGCCGCCCTGGAAGGGAAAACCGACGTCACCCCGGCTGATTTGTGGCTGTGGCGGGTGTACAAGGAACGGCTGGAGATGGACATCCGCATGGCCGAGGAGGATCTGCGGCAGGCCGCCGCAGAGGTGGCCCGGCGCAGGGAGACGGTGGTGGCGCGATCCACGGAGCGCAAGCTCCTGGACAAACTCAAATCCAATCAGGCCACACGCCACGCCCGGGAAGAAAGCCTTAAGGAGCAGAAGCAAAATGACGAAATGGCAGTCGTCAGACATGGCGCCGGACATGGAGCTTAGGCGGACCCAAGACCCGGACGGGCGTCTTCGCCGTCCCATAGGTAAACGTCCCAAGGGGCTTCCCAGGCTCTCCAAGGTGCTTGCGGCCTTGACCATGCTTGCCGCCATCAAGCTGGGGGTGCTTCTTTTCATGGGCATCGATGCGCTGGTTCCGGATTCGGCCAGCCGCGAGGACGGGCATATGGTGGTGGCCGCCGTCATGGCCGTGCCCCGGGCCATGGCCCAGACCCAGAAGGCCCCGGAGACGCCCAAGGCGGCCCCGGCCGAGGCCCCGGCCCCGTCCGGCCCCCCCGGGGTTCTGGATTGGCAGGAGCTTGGCAAACGCAAGGACGATCTCGACCGCCGGGAACAGGCCATCGCCGACATGGAGGGCAAACTCGACCAGCGGGTCAAGGATCTGGCGGCCCTGGAGGCCAGCCTCAAGACCATGCTCGATCAGGCCCAACAGACCAAGGACGAGAAACTCAAGCACCTCATCGACGTGTATACCAATATGAAGCCCAAACAGGCCGCTGCGGTTTTGGAGAGCCTGGACGACAGCATCGCCGTCAAGATTTTGGCCGGGATGAAGGGGCGGCAGGCCGGAGAGATCCTGACCGGGGTTTCAGCCAAGAAGGCGGCCAGCCTTTCCGAACAGCTCACGCGCCTGCAACTGCCCATGGATGTGCCCACCCCGGGCGCCCCGAACGGACAGTAGAGGCGAAGACACGCCGATGGCGCGGGAACAAACCATGGAAATCCTGAACATCCGCACCGGGAAACGCCAGGAGATGCTCCCGGTCACCCGGCAACTCCAGGAGGTGGCGACCTCCCTGGGATGCGCCGACGGCATCCTGGTGGTGCATTGCCCCCATACCACCGCCTGCCTGACCATCAACGAAAACGCCGACCCGGATGTCGTGACGGACATACTGGCGGCGCTTTCCGCCCTGGTTCCGCACAGCGGCCCCTATCGCCACGCCGAGGGCAATAGCGACGCCCACATCAAAACAACGCTGGTCGGGCCGTCCCTGTCGCTCATCGTCAGCGGCGGCAAGCTTCAACTCGGCGCCTGGCAGGGCGTGTATTTTTGTGAATTCGACGGTCCCCGCTCCCGCCGCCTCTGGGTCCAGTGGGTGGGGACGAAGGAATAGACGCGCGCGGGGGGCTCTGCCCCCCCGCACCCCCCGCCAGGGGGTTAAACCCCCTGGACCCCGTATCGTGCGGCCCTGGCCGGGCGGTGAACGCGGAGGGGAAGGGGCGCCGGGCGGGTCAGAACTCGTAGCGCAGACGCAGGCCGCCGCCCGGCGCGCCGCCCACGTCGAGCTGTTTGATGCGCGAGCCGCTCTCCCGGTAGATGGACATGGTTCCGGGCAGGGAATAGAGGGCCCCCAGGCTCACGGACAGGCCGTCCAGGGGCCGCAGGTCGAGCCACAGGCCGCCCTGGGGCGACAGCATGGACACGTAGCCGTCCGGGGCCACGGGATTGTCGCGTGCGAGGCCGTAAAATCCGGCGTCCAGGCTTCCGGTCAGGCGCAGCGACCACCACTCGCCGCCGCGCCAGATGATCTCCGTGCGGGGAAAGCCCAGGTCGGCCGCAAACGCCCCCCCGGCATCGTAGCGGAACCCGAGCATGGCTGCGGGCTGGATCTCCACTCTGTTTATGGACACGCCGCCGCCCAGGGTCATGGTCCAACTGCCGCCCAGGGGGAAGGCCAGGCCCGCCAACGCCGTGCCCTCATATCCCCGGCCGGGGTCGCGCTCGAAACCCAGGCTTCCCCTGAGTCCCGCAAACCCGGTGACGTTTCCCCATAAATCGCCCCTGAGGGTGACCCCGGCCTCCAGCCGGTGCAGATGCTCAAAGGGCCTGCGCCCGGCGAAAGGCAGATTCGCGGTCTTGGTGAACTGGTAGTGGCTGCCCACGTATCCTAGGTCAAAGCCGAAATGTTTTGTATCGTACGACGCCTTGAATTCGTCGCGCCACACGGCCATGCCCGCGCCCGAGACATCGGCCGGGGCCATGGCGCTTCCTGCGGCCTCCAGGCCCAGGCCGGACGAGGCCGCGTCGCGTTCATCCCGCCTGCGCATGGCCGACAAGGCGGCTTCCTCTTCGCCCACAGGCCCCTGGGCGGCCATGGACTCTCCCACGACAACCAGAATCAACGTCACGGCCAATAGCCCCAGACCGACGATCCATGACCATGCGTCTTGCGAAATGCTCATGAACGTCGGTTTCTTGCACTGATGCTTCCCGCGAGGCATATCCGTACTCCTTTGGGTTGTGTCCCATCCGTTCCCGACCCGGAGCGGTCTCCCTGCCGGATGGGCGTTGCGCTGCCAGTTGTAAGTCACCGTTCGGTGACTTAGTGTTAAAAAAAATTACGGGGCGGCCGCCACGCTGCGGATGATTTTTTCCAGCATGGCGTCAAGGCGCTCCCAGGTGGCTGGGTCGTCAAGCGGCAGGCCCGCGAAGGTTTTTTCCGTCCGGGAGCGGACGGCCAGATGGTTGATGGCCCCGCCCAAGACGGCGTACAGGGTCGGCATGTCCAGCGACGGTGGCATGTCCCCGGCCTCCAGAAGCCGCATCAAGCTGTGCCCCGACAGGCCCCTGGCGGTGTCCAGGGCATCGGTCAGTTCGTTTTGTTCCATAAAACGCCAGGCCAGGATCTCCTGGGTCAGGGGGCGGCGCAGAATGCTGCGCAGGTAGTTGCGCAGTCCGACCGTCAAGCGGTCGGCAAACGGCAGGGCTGCAAACGCCTGCACGTCTCCCCCTGCCAGTTCCTCCACGCCGGGCCAGAAGTCGCCACTTTGGGCAAAGGCCGCCACAAGGCCGGGCAGGCCGCCGAAGTAGCGGTAGATGAGCACCTTGTCGACGCCCGCCTCCCGGGCCACGACATTGACTTTGACCGCCCGGAACCCCTGCCGGGCCAGCACCCGGCCGACCGCATCCACCAGGAGGCGCATGGTGGCCTCGCGGTCCCTGGGGCGCTCGGCCTGGCTGTTTCGTTTTGCGCTATCCATGCGGGGATGTTTGTCACCAATCAGTGACTTCGTCAAGCAAGAAGTGTCCCTGCTCCGACAGCGTTTCCGGGCCGTGGCCCATGCCGCCTTGCGGCGGGGGCCACGGCCCGGTGACGGGGGGTCCGGGGGGAATGATTCCCCCCGGGCGGGGTACGGGGCGGCAGCCCCGATTGCCGTGCGGCGG
>Ga0209467_1002501_pt1 | contig 13100 bp, 15 predicted proteins | sample Higcelwee11metaG_FD_187175 | JGI IMG/M metagenome (GOLD analysis project Ga0209467, IMG submission 187175) | Freshwater pond sediment microbial communities from the University of Edinburgh, under environmental carbon perturbations - High... | ecosystem: Environmental > Aquatic > Freshwater >...
CCAGATTTCAACGTTGCCTGCGATCCTTTTGCTGTGCGCGATGTTCTGGCTTCGGGCGTGCCGATGCGGTTTTTGCCGTTGAACGCTTCTTGGCCGATTACGATTGCGCTCGATGAGATCGAAGTTTTACGGCCGACGCATGAAATTGGTTCGTGGGCACGCGAGCTTATGATTGCCTATTGCCGTTCTTTTGCCCCGGAGCCGATCTTCCGTTTTCACGATCCCAGCGTTCTTTTGGCTTCGCGTGCACCAGAAGCGTTTCGGCCGATGAATCTTGCGGTTGATGTCGATCCTTCTTCGGCAACCTTTGGCCAATTGCGTGAGGAAGAGGGCGGCGTGCCCTCGGCGGTTTACGAAACAACGCCCGAAAGCCAAGAGGCTTTTAAACGCGCCATTCTGAAAGCGTTGGCTTTCGAAGGTTATTAGGGTCAGGCCCCTAAAGAGAAAACAGCCGTTTTCATTGCCTCTCCTTTCTTTTTTCGACTAGAATCAAAAACCGATTCGTTCCGTCGCTTTCAAAGGATTGCCAGCCCCGATGTCTGAAGAGGGTCGCACCCATCCGTCGATGCCTTCTGGCCTGGAAGATTCCTCCCGCCGGACTTTTTTACGTTACGGCCTTGTCCTGCCGTTTCTTTCCGTTTCCTTGTTGATTCCAACGCGTGTTTTGGCTGCTGCCGTTAAGGCGCAGAAAACGCCCGTCGGCAAAGGTAGCGCTGCGCCTGCCATAAAGCCTGTTGCCCCACGCCTTTTGATGATCGATCCGGGACATGGCGGGCATGATCCGGGCGCTATTGGCGTTTCGGGCGTGCATGAAAAGGATGTTGTGCTCGATATTGCGCGCCGGATGGCCGAAGAAATGAACGGCCTGCGCGGCGTTGCGGCGAAGCTAACGCGCGATAGCGACGTTTTTCTGCCGCTTGGCGACCGGGCTGAGCTTGGGCGCAAGGCCAAGGCCGACCTTTTTATCTCCATTCATGCCGATAGCACGCCAAACCACACGGCGCGGGGGCTTTCGGTCTATACACTTTCGGACAAGGCGTCGGATAAGTTTGCTAGCATGCTGGCCGATAAAGAAAATAAGGTGGATGGCCCGAATCTGGATTTTCATGTGCAGGACAAAGAAGTCGCCAATATCCTCTTTGATTTGACGGCCCGGCGGACGCGGAATATCGCTCAGCGCGTAAAAGTTGGCTTTATCAAGGGGATAGGCCGCCGTTGGGAGCTTCTTGAGCAGCCCATGCGGGCGGCGAACTTTGCCGTGCTGCGTCAACCGGATGTGCCGGCCATGTTGATTGAAACGGGTTTTCTGTCGAATCCCAAAGATGAAGAGATTTTGAGCCAAGCGGCAGAGCGTAAGAAAATCGCGAGTTTAATGGTTGATGAGCTGGCTTTTCTTTTGCGGAGCCCTCTTTTTGGTTAATAAGGCAAGAGAGGTTTGACTCTTGCCTGTAAAACTCTTATACAGCCCTTTCTTTAGGAATCTTGTGGAGTTAAGACTGTGAAACGTACCTATCAACCGAGTAAGCTGGTTCGCAAGCGCCGTCATGGCTATCGCGCTCGTATGGCGACCCAAAATGGCCGTAAGATCGTCGCGCGCCGTCGCGCTCAGGGCCGTAAGAAGCTGACCGCTTAATTGCAAAGGGGTTTTATGCCCCGTATTTTAGCCGTTGTATCTCTGAAGAAGAGAGCTGAGTTCCTCGCGATTGCCGCGAATAGGAAGAAATGGGTTGCGCCCGCTTTTATTATGCAAGTTGCGCCCCATCCGCCCGATCAAGTTTTACCGGAAACAGTTGTTTGCCGCGTGGGCTATACGGCCAGTAAGAAAATGGTTGGTATGGCCGTCGATCGCAATCGCGCGAAGCGACGGTTGCGTGCGTTATCGCGTGAGATTTTGGCTGCGCATGCTGTCCCTGGTTATGATTTTGTTTTGATCGCACGCAGCGCCGTCCTCAAGGCCCCGTACGCAACGCTTGCGGCTGAGCTTGAAAAGGCCCTGCGGCGGTTTTCTCTTTGGCGTGAGGGTGTATGACGGCCTTCCTGCGCGGTCTGATTTGGCTTTATCGGCACAGTCTTTCGCTTTTTCTTGGGCGGATGTGCCGCTTTGAGCCGACTTGCAGCGCCTATGCCGACGAAGCCCTACGCGTGCATGGCTTTTGGCGCGGCGGATGGCTGACGCTGAAACGCCTAAGCCGTTGTCATCCTTGGGGCGGTTCGGGTTATGATCCGGTTCCCCCCAAGAAGGGCGCGGGCGCTTGAATTTTTGCCTTTAGCGCAAGCCCAAGACCTGATACCTCTAGCCCCGGTTTTTTCGCTTTTTCTCCGTTCGTTTGAAAGCCATGGACAACAACAATAACTTCATCGCCGCTGTTTTGCTCTCCATCGTCATCCTTGTCGGGTTTCATTACCTGTACGAGAAGCCTCAGCTTGAACGCGCGCAGCAGGAAATGGCGCTGCATCAGGAACAAGCGGCCGCTCAGGCCCAGGTACAACAGCGTCAGTCTGCGCAGCCGACAGCGACGCTGGTCGATGATCTTTTGCCGCGTGAAGACGTTTTGAAAGTGGCGCCGCGCGTGGTCGTGCGTACGCCGGAATTGCAGGGCTCGATCAATCTGAAGGGGGCGCGCCTCGACGATTTGAGCCTCGTTAATTACCGTGAAACCGTTGAGCCCGGTTCGCCTCAAATCGTTTTGCTTTCTCCGGCGGGATCAGCCGCACCGCATGAATCCTATTATGCGAGCTTTGGTTGGCTGGCCGATGCCGACGTTGCCGTGCCGACGGACGATACAGTTTGGAAAGCCGATGCGACGACATTGACGCCAGCGAAGCCGCTCCATTTGACATGGGACAATGGCCACGGTCTTGTCTTTGAGCGTACGATTGCGGTGGACGATCATTTCCTTTTCACCGTCTCGGACCGCGTGCGCAATGCGGGCGGGGCGAGCGTGACGCTTTATCCCTATGGCCTTGTTTCGCGCCATGGCAAACCGCAGACTGCCGACACCTATGTCCTGCACGAAGGGCCGTTGGGCGTTCTTGACGGCACGCTCAAAGAGGTTAAATACAAAACGCTGATCGAAGACCACAAAGCTTCTTTTGAAAGCGTTGGCGGTTGGCTTGGCATGACGGATAAATATTGGCTCGTTTCTCTTTTGCCGTCGCAAGACGAAAAGATCGACGCGACCTTTACCTATACAAAGCCATCAAATAGCGGCTTGCCAGAGCAAGGCACGTTTCAGGTCGATTATCGCGGCACGCCCGTTTCCTTGGCGGCGGGGGCAAGCCTTGAGCACAAGACAAACCTCTTCGCTGGGGCCAAGCGCGTGCGCCTTTTGGATATGTATGCCGATCAACTCAACATCCCCTTGTTCGATCGCGCGATTGATTTTGGTTGGTACTATTACCTGACCAAGCCGTTCCTTTATTTCCTCGATTTCCTCAACAATACGTTCGGCAACATGGCGCTCGCTATCGTTGTTTTGACGTTGGTACTGCGTGGGTTGGCCTTGCCGCTTTCGCTGAAATCTTCTCGCTCGATGGCGAAGATGAAGATGCTTCAGCCAGAAATGAAGGCATTGCAGGAGCGCTATAAGGACGACAAGCAAAGGCTCAGCACAGAAACGATGGAGCTGTATAAGCGTGAGAAAGTCAGCCCTATGTCCGGCTGCATGCCTATGTTCCTTCAGATTCCGATTTTCTTTGCCTTATACAAAGTCCTTTATGTCGGCATTGAACTTCGCCATGCGCCGCTTTTTGGCTGGATCCACGATATGTCTGCGCCTGATCCGACGTCGATCTTGACAGGCTTTGGCATGATCGACTGGGCCTTTATCCCGCACGTCGGCGTTTGGCCTTTGTTGATGGGGGTCAGCATGTTCCTCCAACAAAAAATGTCGCCGCAACCGACGGATCAGTCGCAGGCCAAGGTTTTCCAGCTCTTGCCCTTCTTGTTTACGTTCATGATGGCCAAGGTTGCCGCCGGGTTGATCTTTTACTGGACGATCAGCAACCTTGTTGGCATTGGCCAGCAATGGTTCATCATGCACAAGACAAAAGGATTGCATCATAAGTGACCAACACGCCTTCCGCCGCCACGCTTCGACGTTTCCTTGCGCAGCCTTGTGATTTTATCTTGGCGGCGGCAGAGGGCGAACATCTGGATTCTTTGCCAAAGGGCATGCCTGAAGTCGCGTTCTGGGGACGCTCCAACGTTGGTAAATCGTCGCTGATCAATGCGGTGATGAACCGCAAGGCGTTGGCGCGTACGTCGAATACGCCGGGTCGCACGCAGCAGATTATTTTCTTCAACTTCGCACGCAAACTTCTTTTGGCCGATTTGCCGGGCTATGGCCACGCGAAAGCGCCTAAGGCGGATATTGAGCGTTGGAATCGGTTGATCCATTCTTATTTGGCTTCGCGCACATCTTTGCTTTGCGTTTTTTTGTTGATTGATGGGCGACATGGCATCTTGGAGCAGGACGAAGCCAAGATGGCCTTCCTTGATAAAATGGCCGTCAATTATCAGGTCGTTCTGACAAAGGGCGATCAAATTCGCGGCTCCGATCCGGCAGCGCGCGTGGCTGAAGTCCAAGCCAAGCTTAAAAAACACCCGGCGGCGCGTCCGGATGTTTTCATGACAAGTGCTTCAAAAGGCGACGGCTTGGACGGCGTGCGGGCCGCTTTGTATGGCTTTTCAAAATAAACGCCTCTTATTGTATGCCGTCATTGAAAATAAACAATAAAACTGAAGTCAATACCTAATATTATATTAATAAAATGGTTTTGTATTTACGAATTGTAAATATATGCTACCCTTCTTAAGACCGTCCCTTGGATGCTTTTGCTATCAACAACAAAAGAAAGGAGCGTGCCTTATGATCCACTCCATAAAACAAGAAGCTCAACAGATCGCTAAACGCCTTGGCGTTTACGTGTTGGGAGGAAGCGTCGCTGTTTCCGGTTTCTTCATACCGGTGAATGGTAACGCGCAGAAACTGCCTTGGCCTGATGGCCATGACGGCAAAGTCACGAGCGAACCCGTTAAGGCCGCGGCGACACCCTCAACGCCTGATAAGCCAGATCATCATCACCCGCATCATCCGGGCCATCCGGGCCAACCTGGCCATCCTGGACAACCAGGTCATCCTGGTCAACCGGGCGGACCGGGTCAACCAGGCCATCCTGGCGACCATGATAAGGGACCAACGGGTCCGAAAGGTCCAGAGCATGGCGACCATGACAAGGGACCCAAGGGGCCGGGCAACGACAAGGGTCCTGGTAATGACAAAGGTCCTGGCAATGATAAAGGTCCGGGTAATGACAAAGGTCCAGGTAATGACAAAGGCCCGGGTAATGATAAAGGTCCTGGCAATGACAAGGGATCTTCTCATGAAGGTCTAGGTAATAGCCGTGGCTCAAGCCTCGGTGGCAAAGGCATGGGTGTTGGCACAGGCGGTGGCTCACCTGCTGGTGGTGGCGAAGGCCAAGGTCGTGGGCAAGGCCAAAGCCCGGGACAAGGTCCTGGTCGCGGTGGAAACTCACCTGCCGGTGGTGGTCCTGCCGGTGGTGGTCCTGCTGGTGGTGGTCCTGCTGGTGGTGGTCCTGCCGGTGGCGGCCCTGGTCATGGCACAGGTACTGGTCACGGCACAGGTACTGGTCACGGCACAGGTACTGGTCACGGCACGGGTACTGGTCATGGCACAGGTACTGGTCATGGCACGGGTACTGGTCACGGCACAGGTACTGGTCGTGGGCGGAGTGAGCTTCAGGTCCTACCGCAGAATCTGATGATGGCCGAAATAGTGGCTCAGCATCCGGTTCTTGCGCAGTCTTTGCAAAAGGCTGGCTTGGTCCTGAAGATCGGCTAAGTTCGACCGTTTAAGTGCAGTTCGAACGCAAGGAGGGGAGACTTGAAAAAGTCTCAGGGAGCTTTTCCCACCCTTCTTGCGTTTTTTATGGTTAAAAAAGATTACTTCCCTATGAAATTATTTGCCTTTGTGGAAGATCGAGGCGTTTTTGTGGTAAGCTCGTTTCAGAATTCACACGGAGATTTTACGATGAGCAAAGTTTCGCAAAAACCCATTTTATCGCTTTGGCGTCGTTGTGCGCGATTAGCTCTTCCCTTGGTCGCTGTTCTGCCGATGTTTGGCTGTGCTTTTCACAACGGGCCGCCGCCGGGCTATCAACCGGGCATGCGCGTCGATGAGACTGTGGAATGCGGGCCGGATGAACGTTATCACGAATGCTGGAAGCGTTATCTCGATACGCTGAACCCGGATCAACGCGTGAATGAGATTGAGCGCGAAAAATATTACGAGCAATCCCGTCGTGATCGCGATCAATATCGCCGTGATTGGGAACGCCGTGAGGGGGAACGTCGCCACCAGAATTGGTCGCCGCAGCGTTGAGATTATAGACGGAACCCAAAGGCGGATTTATAGTTAGGCCAATAGAACGAGGAGCCAGACATGGACAGAAACTCTTTGAAACGCGTTTGCAGCGAAATCTTTACGCCCGCGCGTCTGAAAAAGGCAGCGAAGACCGCCGTCTGTGTGATGGCGTTGGTTCTTCCTTGCTTCTATGGCTGTGCTCCGCAAAGTGCGCCTTTGGGGTTGAGCTCTTCTAATCTTTCCTATCAAGGCAATCGTCTTGCCAATGGCTTTAAATCAGCGGGTGAGCAAGTCTCTGGCATGTTCCCAATCAATGTGTACGAAGCCGGCGGCCCCGGTGTCGGCGATAAACATGGTTGGACTCCTAATTTTGAAGATCGTATTCATGTCAGCGTCGGCACAGCGGACGAACATGACAGCAAGTGGAACTCTGGCGGGCAATGGGATATGCATTGGTCGTCCGGTGTGAACCGGCGTGAAGGAATTATCGATAATCGCAGAGGTCAAATGGACAGCTACGATCACTTCTAAGGCTTTTCTTTGAACGCACGCAAACCAAGAAAACCGACGCCCGAGCGGCTGGCCAACGGCGCGCTCGCCTATCTGGCGCGCTATGCGGCTTCAGAAGCTGGCCTGCGCCGTGTTCTTCAAAACAAAATTCGCCGTTATAATCTGAAAGATCCTGTTTTTGCCGCCGATGCCGCCGCGCAAGCAACGTGTGCCGCCGCGATTGAAACGATCGTTGAAAAGCACAAAAGGCTTGGCGTTTTGAATGATGCCGCTTTTGCTGAAATGAAGGTTCACAGCATGCGCCGCGCTGGTAAAAGCGCGCGCCGCATTACGCAGTCGCTTGCGCAAAAAGGCGTGGCCGCGCCGCTCATCGAACAAGCGTTGACGGGCGAAGAGGGCAAAGATCCCGCGCAAGAGGAAGAAGAGGCTGCGCGGTCTTTTGCCAAAAAGCGCGGGCTTGGCGTTTATCGCAAGGGCGGCGCCAGCGCAGACCGCGCCGTGGTGAATAAGGAAATCGCGTCGATGGCGCGCGCCGGGTTTTCATTTGATATGATCCAAAAAGTTTTGGGCGCTGAGCCTGAAGAGCCAGACGATTTCTTATAAATAAAAACCCCGCCAAGGTTTGCACCCGGCGGGGTTTTGTTTTGCTTCGGCACGAAACTTAGCGATCGTCTTCGCCACCATGTTCGACGTCGATCACGTCTTCGACATCCATAGCGTCTTCGCCAAGTTCGTCCGCGTCCTCGATGATTGTATCATCAGAGTCGGCCGCGTCGATGGGAAGATCTTCGATCTCATCCGGCGTCGGCGCTGGCTTCTGATGCTTTTCTTCAACCGGAGCCGGACGTGCCCGGCGCGTTTTGGTGACCGCTTCGGCGTCAAATGTCGCGCCACATTGCGGACAGACCGGCGGTTTCTTCTTCATATCGTAATAGCGCGCGCCACATTGTGGGCAGATGCGCTTTTGTCCCCATTCTGGTTTCGCCACGGCTCTTCCCTCCTGCCTAGACTCGCTTATAAAAATAGCCCTGAAGGCGTTGTCCTCTGCCATGAAAAAGCAGGGCTGTCAACGAGAGAGAAAATCTTAACGAAAGCTTAAGTGAGAAACTGCGGAAAACGGGTGGTTTGCGGCGGCGTCTTTGCTATAAAAAAAGCATGACAGATCTTTCAAAACTTCGCGCCTGCCAGTCTGGACCTTTGACCGGGCGGATTGTGCCTCCCGGCGATAAAAGTATTTCGCACCGCTCGATTATGCTGGGCGGCATTGCGCAGGGGCGCACGATTGTGCGCGGGCTTTTGGAGGGCGAGGACGTTTTGGCGACGGTGGCCGCTTTGCGCAGCCTTGGCGCGACCATCGTCAAGCAGGGCGATGCGTGGATCATCGATGGCGTCGGGCTTGAGAACCTCCGGGAAGCTTCCGACGTGCTCGACATGGGCAACAGCGGCACATCAACGCGGCTTTTGATCGGTCTTTTGGGCGCGCGGCCCATGACAAGCTTTTTTACAGGCGACGCCTCGCTGCGCGGACGGCCCATGCGGCGCGTCATTGACCCGCTGAGCCTCATGGGCGCGAGCTTTAGTACACGGGAAGGCGGGCGGTTACCGCTCGCTGTACGCGGCCCTACAGAGGCCCAGGCGATTACATATGAACTCCCTGTTGCGTCGGCGCAGGTGAAGTCGGCTGTTCTTTTGGCGGGGCTTAGCGCTTTGGGCGAAACGCGCGTGATTGAGCGCGTGCCAACCCGCGACCATTCCGAGCGGATGCTGCGGGCTTTCGGCGCAGATTTGCGCGTTGAGAAAATTCCCGAAGGCGAAGTGATTTCTGTGGTCGGGCATCCGGTCCTGCGCGGCCAGACGATCGAAGTGCCCGCCGATATAAGCTCGGCGGCTTTTCCGATGGCGGCTTCTTTGCTTTGCGAAGGGTCGAATGTGATGCTTGCCAATGTTGGGATGAACGAACGCCGTGCGGGGATTGTGGAAAGCCTCCTTGAAATGGGCGCGTCCATCGAAAAGACGAATGAACGCGACATTTGCGGCGAGCCCGTGGCGGATTTGATCGTACGCGGCACGGGGCCTTTGCGCGGCGCTGTGATCCCGGCTTCGCGCGCGCCGAGCATGATTGACGAATATCCGGCCCTTGCGATGGTGGCGGCCTGCGCGGTGGGCACGTCGCGTTTTTGTGGTCTTTCCGAACTGCGCGTGAAAGAAAGCGACCGTCTGGCCCTTGTGGCCGATGGGCTGACGGCTTCCGGCGTGCGCGTCGAAGTCGAAGGTGATGATCTGATTATTCATGGCACAGGCCGCCCGCCCGCAGGTGGCGCAACAATTGCCACGGCGCTTGATCACCGGATCGCGATGAGCTTTCTGGTTTTAGGTTTGGCCACGGACGAGCCGATTGCCGTGGACGATGCGCGGCCTATTGCGACAAGCTTTCCGGGCTTTACCGACCTGATGCGCAGCCTCGGTGCAAAAATAGATGAGATTTGCGTTTAGTCGCTGGGCGCGGGGGATCGGTGGAAATCCTGTTTTTCTTGTTGGAAAAGAAACCAAATGGGATTCCGGGTCCGCGCTTCGCGCGTCCCGGAATGACGATGATTATTAAAGGCAATGCCGTTAGCAACAGCTGCCCCACGCAGGTGGCCCCACGCAGGTGGCTCCACGCAGGTGGCGTCATCCCGGACAAGCGGCGAGCGGTAGCAAGCCGCGCTGATCCGGGATCCAGGGCCGTTATGAGTAACGCTTGTCCTTATGATACTGGATTGCTTCGCTTCGCTCGCAATGACGTCTCCATTAAGAAAAAACGGGATTTCCGCCTTCGCGGAAATGACGAAGGTTATAATGGCAATGCCATTCACAAAAACTGCCCCACGCAGGTGGCGCGGGCATGACGGATTTTTTGTGGCAAACGGGGACAGAGCGGTGGTGCGGTTGGTAATCAACATCCGCGTCAGAAGGTTCCAAGCCCTGCTTGGCGGCGTATGCGGGGGAATATAAAAAGCGGTTACGCTGAGCGCGGGAGTTTTGTGCCGACGGCGGCGCGTTCGCGCAGAACCTCACGGCGGAAAGCGAATAATTTCGCCGGGCGCCCCCGCTGATTGGCGGCTTGGGCCCGCGTTTCCTCAACAAGGCCTTGGCTTTGAACAAGCCGCCGGAAATTCTGTTTATGAATGCGTAGGCCCGCAAGCGCTTCGACCGTTTCCTGTAATTGAAGCAAGGTAAAACGTTCGGGCAAAAGCTCAAAGACAACCGGGCGATATTTGATCTTAGCGCGCAACCGCGCCATGGCCGTCGCCAAAATGCGTCGATCATCCAGCGCCATCGACAAGCCGGGTAAGGGCGTCGCGGGCGTTTTCTCTTTGCGATGCGCTTCGGGGATGAGGCCCGCTTCCCACAGCAATTCATAGCGCTGAAGAACAAGCTCTTCATTCCAGTCGCGCGGATCCTTCGGGAAGGAAACGTCGATGCGTCCCTCGCGTTCCCGGCGCGTCGCGCCAGCGGGGACTTCGTTTTTCCATTGTTGCAGCTTTTTGCGCAAGGTGGCCAAAAGGGCGGTGGGCGTGCCATTCAGGTGGTCTTCCCATGGGAAAAACGCGTACCAGTCCATCGTCGTTGCTGTCTCTGGCAAAGACGGGCTCAGCGCCAGATAGCCAATGGAAACACAACGCCGCCCCGCCGGGCCACGGTCTTTGTCGGCAAAGGTATAAAGTTGTTCAACAAAACCAAGTGAAACGCCATGCGTTGAAACCCACGCGCGCAGGCCTTGTTCAAGCGTGCGGTGCTGCGTTTCAAAGGGGCCTGCGGGCAAAGCGGGGCCGGGCGCAACCATGACATGCGGCCTGCCATCTTTCATGCTCACGATCACGGCGCTGAGGCCGATGGCTATGTGCTGGCCGGGTTGCATACGCGGAAAAGGCCCCCTTTTTTCTTGACTTGTTCTTATGCTCAGAGTGACTATAATTTGATTCGTCGCGATGCGATACCTTTTTTTGACGTTTTAATGCTCAAAGGGAGCATAAATCGATGCCAAGCACAACCTCCGCCGTTTCTATGCCTGCTGACGATACGGATGCGCTTTACGAGAAGCTTTCCCGTGTGATTGCGCCGGAAGATTGGGCTCGCTTTGCGCCCGACATTGCCGCGATCAACGAACTCAAAAAAGAAAAGCGCGCGGTGATCTTGGCGCACAATTACATGACGCCTGAAGTTTATCACGGCGTTGCCGATTTGGTCGGCGATTCCTTGGCTTTGGCGCGTCAAGCGGCCAAGATTGAGGCCGATGTGATCGTCGTGGCGGGCGTTCATTTCATGGCGGAGACGGCCAAGCTTCTCAATCCGTCGCGCACGGTTTTGATCCCCGATCCTTGCGCTGGATGTTCGCTTGCGGAATCCATTACGCCTGAAGATGTGCGCGCGCTGCGTGCGAAGCATCCAGGGCTTCCGGTTGTGACTTATGTGAATACGTCCGCCGCCGTCAAGGCCGAATGCGATATTTGCTGCACGTCGGGCAATGCGCGGCAAGTCGTGGAATCTTTGGGCGTGCCCGAAGTGATTATGGTTCCCGATGCCTTTTTGGCGCAAAACGTGGCCAAGCAAACGAAGGTCAAAATCATCACGTGGCACGGACATTGCGAAGTGCATGAACAATTTTCGGCGCAGACGGTCGCTTCGTACCGCGCGGCAAATCCCGGCGTTTCCGTGATCGCGCATCCCGAATGTCCGCCCGATGTCGTGGCGGCTTCCGATTTTGCGGGATCGACCGTCGGCATGACCGATTGGGTGAAAACGCATCAACCGGAAAAAGTCCTTCTTTTGACGGAGCTTTCGATGAGCGACAACGTCGCCGTCGATTATCCTGGTCTTTCCTTTGTGCGCCCCAGTGTGCCGTGCCCGCATATGAAGAAAATCACGTTGGCATCGATCCGCCATGCGCTTGAGACAGGCTCATATCCGGTCGAAATCGACACAGACGTGGCGCAAAAAGCGCGACGTGCCGTTGAACGCATGATTTCTGTGGGTTGATTTTGAGCGTTCCCGTCATCATAGGATCTGGTCTTGCGGGATTAAGCGCGGCGCTTTCGCTTGCGCCGCGTCCTGTGATTGTCTTGGGCCGTCCTTTTGCGCCGGGTTTGACGAGCAGCTCGCTTGCGCAGGGCGGTCTGGCCGCCGCCGTTGGGCCGGACGATACGCCCGAACTTCATGCACAAGATACGATGAAAGCGGGCGCTGGTTTGTGCGACGCTTTGATCGTTGAGCTGATTACCAAGGCTGCGCCAAGCGCCGTTGAAAAATTGGCCGGATGGGGCGTCGTTTTCGACTGCGACGAAAAGGGCGCGTTTAAAACGGGCCTCGAAGGTGCGCATGCCCGCCACCGGATTGTGCACGCGTGCGGCGATGCCACGGGCGCGGTTATCATGCGCGCGCTGATTGCCAAGGCGGCGGTGACTCCTTCCATCGAAATTCGCGAAGGTTTTGAGGCCATCTCTTTCCTGTCCGACGACCATGGCGCGATGGCTGGTGTCGTTTGCCGCGATACGCGGACAGGCGCGCTTGAGACATTGGCAACGCGGCAAGTCATTTTGGCTTCGGGAAGTGCCTGTGCGCTTTGGTCGCATACGACGGTTCCTTTGGGATCATGGGGGCATGGTTTGGCGTTGGCGGCGCGCGCAGGCGCGTATCTTCGTGATTTAGAGTTCGTGCAGTTTCATCCGACGGCGCTCAACGTTGGCATCGATCCGATGCCGCTTGTCAGCGAGGCGGTGCGCGGTGAGGGTGCGAAGCTTGTGACCGAGGCGGGCGCTTCGTTTGTCGATGAGCTTTTGCCCCGCGATATCGTTGCCCGCGCTATTTGGGCCGAAATCGAAAAAGGCCACAGGATCTTTTTGGATGCGCGGGCGATCCCGGTCTTTGGCGAAAGGTTTCCAACCATTGCCGGGCTTCTGGCCGAAGCCAAGGTCGATCCCGCGTGCGAACCAATCCCCATTTTTCCTGTTTCGCATTATCATATGGGCGGCGTTGCGACGGATGCTTGGGCGCGAACGAACGTGCCTGGCCTTTGGGCTTGCGGTGAATGTGCGGCGACGGGCTTACATGGCGCGAACAGGTTGGCCAGCAATTCGCTTCTTGAGGCGACGGTGATGGGCTGTCGCGCGGCAGAATCCGTAAGTGGTATGCAACCGGTGGCCGAGGCCGTTTGTTCACATGGTC
>Ga0209467_1002503_pt1 | contig 13095 bp, 3 predicted proteins | sample Higcelwee11metaG_FD_187175 | JGI IMG/M metagenome (GOLD analysis project Ga0209467, IMG submission 187175) | Freshwater pond sediment microbial communities from the University of Edinburgh, under environmental carbon perturbations - High... | ecosystem: Environmental > Aquatic > Freshwater > Pond...
GAATCCAGCAACGGCAGTCATGCCGTTATCAAGGCCTTTCTCTTTGATCTCGACGGAACGCTCGTCGATACGCTCGACGATATAGCCGCCGTGATCAACGCATTCCTGCGTTCCAGGTCATGGCCTGAGCACGAACGCGATGCGTACCGGCTGCTCGTCGGTCGGGGATTGCGTGCCTTGATACGCGATGCGGTGCCTGCCTCGGAGTCGCACCGTGTCGATGAATTCTACGCCGAGGTTTTTGAGGTATACGATACCATGGGCATAGGCAATTCGAAGCCTTACCCCGGTGCGATTGCGGCGCTGAAGGCGCTTTCTGCCGCAGGCGCATCGCTGGCGGTGGTTTCCAACAAGCCGGACCGCATCACGCAGACATTCGTGGCCGGCCTCTTCGGCGATATCCGGTTCGCCATGGTCAGGGGCGGCCTCGATGGGGTGCCATCCAAGCCCGATCCGGCGATGGCGCTCGAAGCGGCACAGGCGTGCGGTGTCTCGCCAGCTGAATGCGCCTTTGTGGGAGATTCAAACGTCGACATGATGACGGCCCGTGCCGCCGGCATGCTGGCAGTCGGCGCCGTATGGGGCTTTCGCGGTGCGGACGAGCTCCGTGCGGCCGGCGCCACTGTGCTGGTCGATTCGATGGATGCCATACCTGCGCTGTACGGTCGCGGCATAGGATAATCCCGGAACAGCCGAGACCTTCACTTCCTCCCCAAGTGCCAGTATACTGACATGACATCGAGGGGGAGGCTGCCATGAACAGGACGGACATCCTCGCGCGCGCGCGCGATTATATTGCCAAGGAAAGCGACCGGAACTTCCGGGAAGAGGTCGAAGCGCTCATCAAGGCGGACGATATCAAGGAGCTGGAGGATCGCTTCTACCGCGATCTGGAGTTCGGCACCGGCGGCCTGCGCGGCGTCATAGGCGGCGGCTACAACCGCATGAATTCGTATGTGGTCAGGCGCGCCACCCAGGGCATGTGCGACTATATCAACGCGGTTGTTGCGCAGAAGAACCTGTCGGCGTGCATTGCCTACGATTCACGGCACTACTCCGATGTGTTCGCCCTTGATACCGCTCTGATTTTTGCCGCCAATGGCATCAAGGCCTATCTGTTCAGTTCGCTCCGGCCAACGCCCGAGCTGTCATATGCGATCAGGAAGCTCGGCGCGGCCACCGGTGTCGTCGTCACCGCGAGCCACAATCCGCCGGCATACAACGGTTACAAGGCATACTGGAACGACGGTGCCCAGATCATAGAACCACACGATGTGGGCATCATCGAGCGGGTCAACGCCGTAACGACCATCAGATCGATGCCGAAGGAAGAGGCTCTGGCCAAGGGTCTGCTCGTGATGATAGACAAGAACATTGACGACCAGTACATAGCGATGGTCAAGTCGCACTTGTTCAGGCCCGCCCTGTTCAAGGCCATGGCCAAAGACGTAAAGATAGTCTACACACCGTTGCACGGCACTGGCGCCATGCCCTTCGAACGTGTGATGGGCGAACTGGGCTTATCGGTGGTAACGGTGCCCGAGCAGAAATTCCCGGACGGCGACTTCCCGACCGTGGCGTACCCCAACCCGGAGGAGGCGGCCGCGCTGAAGATGGCGCTTGACCTTGGCGCGACGGTCAAGGCCGACGTCGTGATGGCGACGGATCCCGATGCCGACAGGCTCGGCATTGCGGTTCCCGATGGTCACGGTGGCTTCGCACTCATTACCGGCAACCAGCTGGGGGCCCTCCATGCTGATTATATCCTTTTGTCCAGAAAAGAATTGGGCCTCATGCCCAAGCGACCGGCCACGATCAAGAGCATCGTGACTACGGAACTGCAGTCACGGATTGCCGCCTCGTACGGTGCCGAGTGCCACGACTGCCTGACCGGTTTCAAGTGGATAGCCGACACGATGCGCCGCTTTGAGCGGGATGGTCTGGACTTCGTCTACGCGACCGAGGAGAGCTATGGCTACCTGGTGGAAGACGAGGTGCGCGACAAGGATGGCATATCCGCCGCCGCGATGACCGCCGAGATGACGCTGTACTGGAGAAGCAAAGGCCGGAGCCTCCTTGAGCGGCTGGACGAGCTGTATATCCAGCATGGCTACCATGAGGAGCGCGGCATCAACAAGTACTTCCAGGGGCCGACCGGCATGGACACGATGCGCGGCATCATGGACGCCTATCGGGCCAGCCAGCCGGCAACCATCGGGGGCATCGCAGTGGAGCGCATCCGCGACTTCAAGACCGGCCTGTCATGGGCTGTCAGGGCGCCGGGCACGGCGGAGACGATGGCGCTTCCTGCAAGTGACGTGATCCAGTGGTATCTTGCCGACGGCACGATGGTCACCGTCCGTCCCAGCGGCACCGAACCCAAAATCAAGTTCTATGTGCTGGCGCGCACCGATGTCGGGCCGGCAGGCCTTGCCTCGGCAAAGGCGGGCAGCGCCGTCAAGGTCGACTCGATACTGGCCGACATCAAGCGGGTCATCGGTTGATTCGTTCCCGAAACGCCGCCGGGGCCGGTCACGGCCCCGGCGAGCGCAGATCATACGGCGGCTCGCGCGCCACCCGACTGAGTCCCGACGACATCGATGCATTGTTCTCGACGCTCGGACGTGTGCGCTTCGTAGCCCTTGACTTCGAGACCACCGGGCTCGATCCCGCGCTCGACCGAGTCGTCGAAATTGGCGCCATCGCATTCCATACGGAGCAGTTCGATGGCGCGTGGACTGCGGTGGAGGAAGGCCGGTATGAGACGCTCGTCAACCCGGGCCGGCCCATTCCGCCCGAGGTCAGTGCCATCCATGGCATCGACGACCTTGCCGTTTCGATGGCGCCATCGTTTGCACATGCCGCAGTCGGGCTGTTGTCTTTTCTGGAAGGGTCGATACTGGTCGCGCACAACGCGCCGTTCGACGTGGGGTTCCTGCTTGCCGAAACCTTCCGCGCAGGTATTGAAAAGCCGGGCAATCCGGCCTATGATACAGTAGCGATAGCGAAAACAGCGATATCAGGGCTGCCTAGCTACTCGCTGAAGGCGCTGGCCGCCTCGTTTGGCATCGCCCAGACAGCCGCCCACCGCGGAGCCGATGATGCACGGGTTTGCATGGAATTGTTCATCCGTTGCGTAAATCTAATCAATACAAGTAACTAACTAGACTCGACATTATTGTCGCACTCGACATATTTGTCGGTAGTTCGCGTTGTCCGTCATCTCTGCCGGTGATAATTTAATTTATTCTATATACAACTGTCTATCTGACGACGAATATGTCGAGTTGGTCATATTCGTCGTTTAGTGGTATACTATCTATTGAATAGCCCTGATGATTTCAACAATCAAAAGTTGTCGCCACTATGCCGATACTTGATACGGGTATACCTGTACCCGAACCGTAGCACGCGGGGAGTTTGCCATGAAGACGACCACTGAATCGATGAATCGAAGAGCTGCCCAGGCGCTTGGCATGGTGTTGTCACTGAGCCTTGGCATGCTTGCCGTCACGTGCAAGAGTCCTCTCTTCGGGCTGGGTGGTGCCGTCGACCTGGTCGCTCCACAATCCATCAGCATCTCCCCTGGCCAGGGCTCGGTCAGATCCGGCGTCATTACCATATCCGGTGTGGCCGCAGACTCGTATGGACTGGCCAGCACCGAGGTCAGGATTTTGAACAAGACCACCGGTGTCGAGCTGGCCAAATTCGAAACCACCATATCGTCCAACAGCTGGACGACTGGCACCATCGATACGGCCCAATTCGTCGATGGTCCCTACACGATCGCTGCGACACTCAAGGATGCGCGCGGCAACGCCTCCGAAGACCGCGTGCTCATTACCTTTGACAACCGGGCTCCGACCGTCCTGATTGACACGCCGCTCGACCTGTCCGCAGAGTACAATGGAGAGATACACATATCCGGCGATTCCTATGACAGCCTGTCCGCTATCGCCAAGGTGACCATCAGCGTGTTCAAGGATGGCCAGAGCACGCCGATCTACACGGCCGATTCCACGACCGTGCCGAAGTGGGACGTGGTATTCAATGCCGCCGATCCGGCATATTCCCTGACGGCCGAATCATTGACCATCGTCGCGACCGCGACCGACGACGGCGGCAACACCAACCACTACCAGTACGAATACAAGCCACTGTATGTCGCAAATGGCAACAAGCAAATAACCGTGTCCCAGGTCGATACGCTCGATGCCATGCCAGATGACAACGCTACCATCCCCGATGTCACATTCAATAAGGCAACCCTCATAGCGAACCGCAAGGACAAAGATGCAAGTCCCACGACTCCGACCCTGCTCAAGGTCAACATCGACAGTGACTTGCCGACATTTACCTTTGTAACGCCAGGGGACACATGCACGAGCGAAGCCACGGCAGACCGATACGCCGGCGGTGCCAAGGCAAACGGGACGATCAAGGATGATGACTACAACGTCAACAACCTGATAGTGAACTACAGATATGCGCTTCTGCCGGCAGACATCAACGCGGCAGGATGGACTTCCGCCCTCGTAGAAGGCGCTGTTGGATACGAACAGCGCTGGAGCTTCCCGTTGCCAGGGACCAATGGCGCCTATGCGGTCCAGTTGCAGGGCATAGATAATGGCGGCGCCACGGGCATCTCGGGCATACGGTATGTCATCATCGATGACGGGCGCCCGCTCGTCAGCATCAATACGGCAAACTCGACGGCGGCCGACGATGATGGAGTCGCCTGGAAGCTGTACTATGGGCTCAACCAGCACATTTTCGTAGACGGCAGCGCGAGCCGCGATGGCGCAGGCAACAGCATAGAAGAAGTGACCGTCCAGGCCGACAACCTGGCCGTGCACACCATACCCATCACACCAGCGTCATCGGTAAGCTGGACCAATTTCGACCTCGATCTTGGCGGCATACTGGGCGGCTCCACCCAGATTCGAGTGAGAGCTCGAGACAACCATGGCGTCTGGGGCCAGAGTGAAGTATTGGTCATCATGGATGTCGACGCGCCGCACATAACCATCAATGATCCAGGCACCAACCTGAACGGCACCGTGACCTTCAGGGGATCGGTAGCCGACGGATCGAGTGATGCCTTCATCACCGTGCTTGACAAGGTAGAGGCCAGGATCGATTCCGGCGCATACACGCAAATCACCGGAACGTATTCCTGGTCGTGGGCCTACAATACCCAGAGCCTGTCCGACGGAGCCCATACACTGTGGATACGCGCATACGACACGGCAGGCAACGTTTCAGAGACAAGCATGGCCTTCTCTGTCTTGCAGAGCACCGACAAACCCAGCGTAACCGTCAACAACCTGAGCCCAGGAGCAGTCGTTGGGGGCAGCTTCATAGTCTCAGGAACCGCCGGCGACGATGATGGCATCGCCACGGCGACAACGGCCGTCCAGATGCTGATCGAGGTCGAGTCCAGCCCCGGCGTGTGGGCCGTCCAGCAGACCTGGACCGACATCACCGCCAAGACCGGGACCGCGGCCAGCTACTCATGGACCTATCCGCTGCCGGCCCTGCCGAGCGGCAGCTACAGGCTTGGCGTGCGGACGCGTGACAGCAACTCGGTCGTCGGCGATTTTGGCTCGGTGGCCTTGCCCCAGGCAAATTACTGGAACTCTACCGGCACGATAGCGTTTCAGGTAGACAACGACGTGCCGGTCGTCAACCAGGCCGGCTTCAGTCCGGGCTCCGGTTCCTACGTAAAGGACAGCTTTGCGCTAACCGGCACCATAACCGAGGACAAGAGCCTGGCTTCGGTCAAGGTGTTCATCAATGGAACCGACCGGGGTGCCGCTACGATAGGCGGCACGGTGCCCAACTTTACCTTCAGCTTCGCCGTCGACAAGACCTGGCTCGATGGCGCTGGCGGCTCGAACTCCATCCGCATCGACGCAACCGATAATTCAAGTCCGGCCAAAACCGGCTCCGGCACCGTGCAGATCATCTACGACAGCACGGCCCCCGCGGTAGATTTCCTGTCTCCTGACGATGCCGCGACCGTCAACGGCACGCTGGCTGTCAGCGGCACGGCGAGTGACGACAACCAGGTCGCTTCGCTGTACTACGCTGTTGCCAAGACCGCCGATCCGGTACCGGCATTCCCCGCTGGCTACACCCTGCTGGTCAACCAGAAATATGCCTTCAACTTCACCGTCAATACGACCCTGCTGAGCGACAAAACCGCCTACAGAATATTCCTCGTGGCGGTCGATGGCGCAGGCAATGACATGGCCACCGCGCCGGCAACACCGAAAGTCCTCGACATCTATGTTGACCAGGACTCGGACAGGCCCATCATCAAGCTTTCCAATATCGATGCGGACGGCCTGCCCAGCCTGACAACCCTCAAGATGTCAAACACCGTATTCGGCAGCGTTACCGATGATGATGGCACACCGACCAAACTGGAAATCAGCGAGGATGGTTCCATCTGGGCAGAAATAACGATGAGCGGCGGTACATTCAGCTATGACTCGTCGGCGGGTGATGGCACCAAGACGCTGTATTTCCGCGTAACCGACAAGAACACCCGCGTCTTTGCCACCAACGCGGCTGCCAGCGGCGACAAACCGCGCATAGAAAATGGCGCGCCAGGCGTGTACATCGAGAGCACGGTATCATACAAGGTGGACACCAATTTCCCCGATGTATTCTCGGACCTGACGGTAGATCGCACGGCAGCCTATGATTTTGCTGATGGGTTGTCTCTGATCACCAACATGTCGTTCGGCGGAGCCACAGGCGTGTTCAAGGTGCGAACCCTGGCCACCGATGCCAGCGGCATCAAGACGGTACATGTCATGGTGCCCGGTGCTGCGGGCTCGCCATTCCTCGCCGGTGCCAACGGCACCGAGGTGCAGAGCGGCACCACCTATACGAGATATGACTCGGGACTGATCGATGTGACGAGTGGCATTGCCGATGGTGCAATCACGGTGACCGTCGAAGTGGAGGACAATTCCGGCCTCAAGACGACGGTGATGCGGACAATTCTGGTAGACAACACGCCACCTCTGTATACAGTCACGACGCCATCCCTTAACGAAGTCGTCAATGGCGACATCACGATAAAAGGTACCGCGCTGGACCAGACGGCCGGACTCAAGTCAGTCTCATACAAGCTCGGCTACAACTATGACACCGAGGCATGGACGCCTGTCGATGGTAGCATGTACAGCTGGGAGATAGCCCTGACCGGCGCCAACCGGTCCGACCTGTATGCAGGCAAGACCATTACGGCGATAGACACCGCATCAGAAACCATAACGAGCCCCGCTCATGGCTTTACGGTCGGCACCAAGGTGTACTTCAGTGGCACCCCGTTGCCAGGCGGAATCGCCAGCACGACCACCTATTATGTCATCTATGCGACAGCCAACGACTTCAGAGTCTCGACGACGGCTCTGGGGTCCGCCGTCGATATAGCTTCGACGGGCAGCGGTGTCTTTGTCAGCGCGGAATCCAAGGATGTTGACAACGACCAGATTTGGGAGTTCCCCGTCCTTATCAGGGCGGAAGACAACGCGGGCAACATAGCGGTAACGACGCTTGGTGACTACATGATCAAGCTCGATCCGGGTGGAGACCGCCCGCGAGTCACGGTGTACTATCCGGACCCCGCCGATCCCACCAAGACACTCGGCGGTACCATACGTGTCTACGGCATGGCAACCGACGACGATGCCGTTGATTCGGTATACATGCAGATAGACGTGAACAACGATGGCCTCTTCGACGCGTCCGATGTGGATTCTCAACTGGTAGACTGGTACAACGGAGGCCTTGGCCAGCAGGTCATAGGATCAGCCAACTGGTACCGCATCATCAATGAGTTTGGCGAGTTCAATCCAGTCGTGGACACGCGCATCATCAAGATCCGACTGCGCGGCAAGGACATATACGGAACCTATGGAGCGTGGACTGCGGCCCAACCCATCACGATAGACAAAAATGTGCCACAATTTGGCTCGTCCAGTCCCATAACCATCGATCCCGACGCGACGATCGGAAATGGCAATGAACTGCCCTACTCGGTTGGCATGTACGTCAATGGTACCACGGTCTACATGCGTGGCTCGGTTACCGATGACGGTGGCATCACCGACATCCAGATTACGGGCGCCATAACAGGTTCGCTGGCCGGAAACCCCACGTGGTTCACCGCGGGGTACTCAGGCAAGGGCTATGACCTGGCCGTGCCCATCAGCCTGCCCGCCGACGCATCGGGTACAAAGCAGTTCACCATAACCGCATACGACAACAGTGCAGTCCCGCGGGAGAGCGTCTATGAGGTACGCATCAATTATGACAACCAGGTGCCAGTCGGCACGCTGAACGCGAGCGCAAGTCCCGCGGCCGTCGCACAGAGCAACGGCTGGTACAAGGTGAAGGGTACAGCCGAGGATGCTGGCTCGGATGTCGACCATGTCGAGGTGTTCTTTGTCCGTCGCGGCAATGGCAGCACGACATTCGATCGGATATACAATCCCGCCACACAGAACACCTCGGTTCCGCTCAGCAGCATAGACTTCACCGGCAGCTACCCCACCATCAAGGGCACGGCGAGCAGGGCATCGCTGACCAGCCTGACCTCCGCCGCGCTGATTGGCAACGCGATGATAGTCTATGGCCAGAGAATCCTGGTCGGCGCCAATCTCAGGACCGTCAGTACCTTCGACCAGGCAACCGGCCAGCTCGGCTGGACCGGCGGTGATGTGCCGCTGGCCGAAACAGCCTACACGATAAGGCTGGCGCTCCAGGTCGACCACAAGGACACTGTCGAAAGCTCCGTGGTCGCCTCTGGATCAGTGACGAGGACGGCAGGACAGGAAAAGACGCTCGTCGCTCCGGCCCTGATCGGCAATACCGACATAGCGGCAGGCAACACGTTGCGAATCGCAGGCCAGTACCGCATCGTCGCGACATGGAACAGCGCCAGCGGTACGATTACCTGGACTGGTCTTGATGTCGCTGTTGGCGTCAATCAGGCCTACGAGGTGTTCTCCGTCGTCAATGACGATGGCGACCACTACGTTGAATACCTCAAGCAGGACTCGGGCATAACCTATACCTGGTCGGTCGATATCAAGAGCGACGCCATGCCGGATGGTCCGATAGAGATTCACTATGTGGTCTTTGACAAGGCAGGCAACTCCGTACACAGCCAGACCACAGGCTACAAGATCCAGAACAATGGCCCGCGCATGGCCGCCATCATTCTGGGCGCCGACCTGAACGATGATGGCACCGTTTCCAGTGGCGAGAAGCAGCAATTCAACTACTCGAGCGACATTGTGGCCAGCGAAACGAAGACCTTCTCCTTCCTGGTAAAAGAAGGACCGATGTACATCGAGCCCGTCGTGACCAACGGCAACGGCGACCTGAAGCTCTGGATGACGGGCGCATTTACATTGAATAATTACGCGTTGCGCACCAACAGCGTGCTCGCTCCCATGACACTGACCGACGCCAATCTCGTCACGATAGGAGATGGATCGCGGACCTTCACGCTGACGATATGGGACAGCACCGAGGAAACGACCGTCGGTTCCGACAGCCTGAACATTGTCCGTGGCGCCACCATTGATATCGACTACATCGATGGCGTACCGCCGACAGTGGCTGTACGACCATTCTATTGGAACGGCTCGCTGGACAACTCACTGTACGGCAGTGCACGCGCCAATGGACACATCGAGATTGCAGGCGTATACGACGGCGCGGATCCAGATGTATCCGGCCAGATAAGCATACGGGGCGTCGCCTACGACGATCAACGCATCAAGTCGCTGTATGCGTACATTGACGGCTTTACGTTCACAGGAGCCCCTTCGACCAAGGTGATCGGCTCCTATACATATGCGCTCGTTGCCAGTTATGCCGCAGGCGTCTGGACGCCGACTGACCAGTGGGCAACCAATGGCTGGAAGGTGTCGATCAGTGACAGCCCGCCGGATCAGTCAGGCCACCGCATATCATGGCAGCTCGACTGGGACAGCGCAAAGGTCAGCGGCGTGGCCGCCGCAAACCGTGTGGTGCGTATCGTGGCCGAAGACAAGGCAGGCAGCCCGAGCCCCGCTACCGACAGCGCAAACACGCTGGCAGGAACGGGTACGCGTCCGACCAACAATTCCCTCATCGTCACGCCCAACACGGCGATACGTGCAGGTCAACTGGTCATACTCGGCTCGGGCGAGCAGGCATACACAAGCCGCATCGGATCCTACAGCGCCGGCACCATCGTGTTCTCGGACGCAATAGATACTGCGATCACCACCTACACCATCTACCTGGATTCGCACCAGAAGGCGTCGTACCTGGTGGACGTGGTGCCGTATATTACCAAGCTCACGACATCGATTGACACATTGCTTGGGGCGGACTTCAATCGCTCGGCGGATGGCAAATATCCTGTGCAGATCCGGACCATGGCGCCTGCAACATATGAAACCATACTGGTAAACGGATTCAATCTGAATCCGGCCAGTCTGCTTGCAGGGGCATCGAGCGACATTCGCCTTTCCAAGGATCCAGATGGATACGATGCAACCTATACCACAAAAGTTGGTACCGGGCTGGCCGGCGCTAATGTGTCGGCCGATTTCCGATCGCTAAACACGACAATACAAGCTACCGGCAGCGGCTATTTGACCGTAATAACAAATGGAGTACCGTCAGTCAATAATATCAATGCAAATTCAGCTGAAATTGACACTGAACCAGCTGTGTTGCAGTCGTCGCTCAATGATGATCGATACTTGTCTCTCTGGGATTTTACTCCATTGCGTGAAAACGCCTCGGCTCCCAAGGCGAAGAATGCGATCTACCCATCCATGGTGATTTCCGGGACAACGCCGCAGTTTGCATATGTCAACAACGCTGGCGGTTATGGATTGGCTGAGTTCTGGTCCGGCGCGGCTGAGCAGAAGATCTATGAGAATTGGGACCTGTTTACCTTTACGTCGCTGGCGCTGAATGCGGACAACAGCAGAGCCGCACTCTACGACATCAATGTTGTTCAATCAGGGACCGATTATGTTGGTGACAAAGGCGGTATAACAGTCAATTTCTTCTACAACCCTCCCGATACTACGTGGGGTGGCACAACCTACTACTACAGGGACTACAATGTCTGGCTGGACAATCTCTACCGTAGTGGCAATCTGGCAGTGCTTGACAGATACTTATACCCGAACATCAAGATGGTTGGCACCAATAGTCTCAGCCATGCCTTCTACTCGGTGTATGATGCCATAGATGATCGCATTATCTTCAGGTACTTCAGGATAGGCACGGACCAGACTGCGGTGGGTGGTGGTAGCGCGGCAAATGCCAACAAGATTACTGATACGGCAACAAATCTATACCTGAACAAGAATGATATCTTTCAAAGCAACCAGAATGGTACGTGGCCCGCATATACCGATAATGCAACCAACAATTCGCGTTTTGCACAGAACAACAACTCCGGCAATACCAGCGCGGGACAGTATTTTGCCGCTGGTTCGGGGGTTGGAGCTCATACTGCCGTGGCGGGAATCAGCACGGGCGCTTCGACGGCCAGAGCAATTCTGGTCTACTATTCGTCCAACAAGTTATACTATGTCTATGCCACCAATGACGCGAACACCACGTGGTCAGCGCCGGTCGAGCTGGATTCCAATATTGGAGGCGACTATGTCAGTATGGTTGTAGATAAAGATGGCCACGTGCACATAGCGTATCAGGATTCCTTTGCCGGAGACGTCAAATACATATACATGCCTGTCTATTCGACTCCGGCCACAAGAAAGAAGGTCACCGTAGATGCCTACTTGACCATTGGTGAGAAGCTGACGCTGACGGTTCCACTGACCAGCAATACTCCATTTCTTGCATATAAAGGGCTTGGAAATACCTCAAAGGTTGCCTGGTATTCAGGGACCCCCGATGTCGCGACCTTGGTTGATGGAATCACGGCCCAAGGCGAACTCAACGGCACATGGGAAGTGCAAGTAATGCCTGCTCGAATTGTTGACAGCGATACAAACCGCTACAACATTGGTGTGGGTACGGATGGCAGACCAGTGATAGGGTATTCCAATCATCAATCTGGCAGCCAAGGGATAGAGTATCTGACGGGATTATTGGAATTGCCCAACTGACGATCTCCTGCAATATCACCCCCGGGCATTCCCGGGGGTTTTTATATACGCAGAGGCGAGAGCAGAGCAACTCTATAGTGTCATCTTCTGAGAATATCCCTCACAAGGGCCGCAAATCGGGCCGCGGCCCCCTCGTCCGCAAATGCATCGCGGTACCAGCCTGATACCACGGCCTGGCTTGCCGCGGCATAGGACAGGGCATCGGCGGCCTGAATGTCAGGCGCAGTCGCGGCCGCGATGGTCGTGGAGCGACCGGAGGTGCTGGCGGCTTCGCGAGCGGTAGCCGCATCGGTCATGGCGCGGACCACGTCAAGTGCCCTTGGTACTCGGCCTGCTCTGGCGGTCAGAATGGCAATGGTCAGAGGGGCGACAAGAGCCCTGTCCATGACCGCTGGTGCCGCAGGAAACCGTCCCGTGGAGAAGTGCAAAATCGCGTTGTAGTCTACACTGCGATGAAACGATAGAAGCTGGGCGCTCATGAAGGCCACATTGCCTTCAATTATCGACTTGATGTCCTTGTCTTTCAGGGCATACCACTCGGGATGCATGTACCCCTTCTTGCTCCAGGATGCGAGCCTGTCCAGTATTGCGCCAAAGGTCAGAGGTCTTCCGTCTACCGTGACACCGATCGCCATACCGGCCAGGGCATCAAGCGTAGTGCCTGCGACAAGGCTCTTGGTCACCACGTTATAGGCGGACAGCCCACCTTCCGAGACGCACATCGCAGACAACAACAGCAGGAGTGACTCGTCATCTCCACCGGCAAAGACGAACGCGTACGTTGACTTCTCGGCCGCATTTCTGGTTCCCTGTCTGTAGGCTGTCCAGGAGGCCAGCGCATGTTCAAGATCATCCATCGTGTTCATGGCCTTCAGGCCCAGGGACGACAGGCGATCCCTATTCCACGCCAGTTCAAAGTGATCGAGGA
>Ga0209467_1002506_pt1 | contig 13087 bp, 10 predicted proteins | sample Higcelwee11metaG_FD_187175 | JGI IMG/M metagenome (GOLD analysis project Ga0209467, IMG submission 187175) | Freshwater pond sediment microbial communities from the University of Edinburgh, under environmental carbon perturbations - High... | ecosystem: Environmental > Aquatic > Freshwater >...
GGATGAACAATTTCAGGAAATTGCACGTGAGGTATGAGAAGACGCATCGAAGCTATTTGGCTCTATGCATGCTGGCTGCTGGGATCATCGCACTTAACAAAACCGGAATTATTTACGGATAGCACCTTATAACCAAAAGGAGACGCTGGAAATGGGAACGGTCCTGGAGATGAGGGACGGCGAGACTGCGGTGTCCATGAACGACAGCGGCGAATACCGCCTGGAATTGCCTGGATGGAAACTGGAGAACTGCCGGACAAGGCTGTCTAGCGGCGGCGGGAGCGAACACTCCCTCGCTTGGCGCCAGGCTGGCAAGCCGGCCAAAGGTTTGGACTTCGCCTGCGAGAACGAGCTGGGGCGCTGGCGCTTGGAGTTCCGCGCCCTTGAGCGGCAAGGACTGTCGATCCGCTTCTCCGGGAAACTGCTCCGCCCCGCGCCGGAACTGCGCCTGGTCATCGCGGAAATCCCCGCCTTGGAGGTGGAGCACCTGGTGTCCCAAGGGGTCAGCATGGGCGGCTGCCATTCCCTCGCCCTACCCCGGGCCGAGGCTAAAAACGTCAGCGCCCGCATGTTGACGCTGCGTCGCGGCGGGAGTTTCCTGCAACTATCCTTCCCCATGCTCCAAAGCCAGCCGGAGAGCTTAGAGTGCGAGGCGTCCGGGCGCCACTTGCGTCAGCTAGCGGCCATGGCCGAGCTGAAACATTTCGATGGGACCGACGTCCGTCCCGACCCGCTGGAGCTCCGCTCCTCCGCTGACGGCTTCAAGCTGATGGAGAGCTGGGCTGAGACCAACACCGAGGTCAGGAAAGACTTCTCCGCCCCCGTCCCCGCCGGCTGGAACAGTTGGGACTACTACCGCTGGACCATCACCGAGGAGGAGGTGCTCAAGAACGCCGAGCTCATCGCCCGCGACCCCGTCCTGTCCAAGCACGTCAAGCGGATCATCGTCGACGACGGCTGGCAATACTGCTACGGCGAATGGGAGGCCAACCCGCTCTTCCCGCATGGCATGGCCTGGCTCGCCAAAGAGCTGACGAAGCTGGGGTTCGAGCCTGGGCTGTGGATCGCCCCCACCGTCGTTGAGCCGCATTGCCGCATCGCCCAGACCGGGCATGAGCTGCTGGCCTTGGGCGAGTCGGGCGTCCCCTGCCTGGCCTACGAGTGCATGCGCCGCTATGGTTTCGTACTCGACCCCACCTTGCCCAAAGTCCAGACGCTGCTCTCCGAGCTCTTCACCCGTTACACCGCCATGGGCTACAAGCACTTCAAGCTCGACTTCCTCGGCTCGACCTTGAAGGCTCCGCGCTTCGCCGACGCCTCCGTGCCCCGCAGCCAGATCATGCGTAAAATCGTCGAGCCCATCCGCGCCGCGACCCTGGGCAAGGCCAGCTTGCTGGGCTGCAATTATCACTTCGAGGCGGGCAACCGCCTTGTGGACGCCGTCCGGGTCGCGGCCGACATCCACGCCACTTGGGAGGCTCTGCGTCACAACGTCATCGCGATCGCGGCGCGCTACTGGAGCAACAAGCGTTGGTGGATCAACGACCCCGATTTCGCCCTCTGCCGTGGCTTCGACACCTCCGACGACCCCGATCTGACCCGGCTGCTCCCCTGCCTGGTCTTCAACCCGCCCGAGCTCCGCGACACTCCCCCAGGCGTCACCGCCCCCCTAGTCGACCTGCGACGCCCGCAACTGGAGATACTGTTGAGCCTTGTCATCGCCGCCGGCGGGGCGGTGAACCTCTCCGACAATCTCTGCCGCCTCAACGCCTCCGGCTTGGATTTGGCGCGACGCGCCGTCGCCGCCGAGCCAGGAGACGCGGCCGTGCCGCTGGATCTCTTCCAGGCGGAGCTCCCGTCGACTTGGTTGCAGCGAACCGCCGGCGGCCACCGCGCCCTGCTGATCAACTGGACGGACGCTCCCGCCCGGTTCAGCCTCGATCTGCGGAGCCACGGGACCGCCGCCGCCAACGCCGTCAATTTTTGGGACGACCAGCCGCTACAACTGCTGGAGGACGGACGGCTCGCCGCCGAGCTTCCGGGGCGCAGTTGCCTCATGGCGACGCTGTCATAACGCTAGATTTCCAGAGGCGTTGGGCGGTCCGGAACGGACAAAAAAAAGCCTTGGCCCGGGTCGATAAAGACTCGGGCCAAGGCGAAATTGGCGATAGTTGGAAAACTAGACCGGCTTAGCGGCGGGGGGGAAGGTCATCCCCCTTGCCATGGGCGGTCACGGTCTCCAATAGTTCGGCGGCTCCGGACATTTTCAACCATGTCTTCTCAGACATGTCCACCCAGAGCGCGACGACGCCGACGGTCACGTAGGCCCCCCCCAGGATCATGGCTAAAACCGCCTTGGCCGCCAACGACCAAGGCAGCAGCAGGAACAGGCCGATATGCAACAGCAGCGCGCCGAGGCCGATCAAAGCGATGACCAACCCCATCCGTATCAAGCCGATGGCCGAATCCCTGGCCACCCGCACGCCGAGCACATAGCTTTTCACCGCTTCGATCTTGAGGAGCTGAACCGAGACATTCCGGTAGTCGCCCAGCATCTTGACCGCGATCCCAGCCAGGAGCCCTTTTATCAGGTACTTGAACATAGGCTCTCCTGTCGGTCGAGTTTTACTTGCTGCCCCGACCCAGAATGTAGCCGAGCAACAAGCCGACGCCAGCCGCGGCGCCGAGGTAAGGCCACGGATTCTCATGCACCCGCTTGTCCACGTCGGCGGCGAGCTCATGCGCCTTCTCGAGTCCAACTTCCTTGGCGTGGAGGGTCGCCTCGACCGCATGTTTCTTGGTTTCCGCCAACGTCTTCATCAATCCGCTATCTTCCATGATCAGACCTTTCAGGCTTGTGAACTTATCTGCCATAAGCGTTTTCAATTCGTCCTTTTTCTGCTTGGCCGCCTCTTCAAGAAGCTTCAGCGCCGCCGCAATGTTCTCACCGCTAGTCGCGTTTTCCATGATAACTCTCCCTTGTATTCACGCGTTTATATTCCTATCAACTGGCCATCAACTAGATGTCAACGACCAGCCCCGTCAATCAAACTCTTAGCCCCGTGACCGCGGAGAGGCCGACAAAAGCGACGTCCATACGGGGCGAACAGCTAATTCCCTTCCCTCACACCCCCAGCCATCCTCGTGAAAGTATAGCCCCCGCTGGAGGCATAGTCAAGTCCTTGAGGCGTCGCCATGCATAGAATCATTATGTCAGATTTTCCCTGGCGAAATCGACGGCGTTCTTGAAAAAGACGCAGCCCAGGCCGCGCTCCGGCAAGGTTCCGTCCACTTTCTGCCCCGTCCAATTGTAGTGGTTGTAGGGGGAGAGGTAGGCTTCGGGGTGGGGCATCAGGCCGAAGACTCGGCCGGAGGGGTCGCAGATGCCGGCGATGTTGTTGAGCGAGCCGTTGGGGTTGGCGGGGAAGTCGGCGGTGGGGGCTCCGCTGGCGTCGGCGTAACGCAACGCCACCAAATTCCTGGCCTCCAGCTCGCGCAGCACGGCGTCGTCGGCGACGAACTTGCCCTCGCCGTGGCGGATGGGCAGCTCGATGGTGTCGACGCCTTTGGTGAAGACGCAGGGGCAGGCGGGGTTGGCCTTCAAGTTGACCCAGTCGTCGCGGAACAGGCCGCTGTCGTTCCAGTTGAGGGCGACGGACTGTTTGAAGTGGTCGCCGTCCATGGCCGGGACGAGGCCGAGGCGGGTCAAGGTCTGGAATCCGTTGCAAATGCCGATGACCAGCTTGCCGTCGGCGATGAACCGCTCCAAGTCCGGGCGCATCCCGTGTTTGACGCGGTTGGCGAAAACGGTGCCGGCGCCGAGATGGTCGCCGAAAGAGAAGCCGCCGATGAAGGCGAGGATGTGGAAGTCGGCGAGGGAACGCTCGGCGTTGAGCAGGTCGTTGAAGTGGACCAGCTCCGCGGTGGCGCCTTGCGAGGTGAACGCCGCGGCGGTCTCCTTCTCGCAGTTCAACCCGTAGCCGGTGATGATCAGCGCCTTGACGCCGCCATTGTCGTGTCTTTCAGCCATGTTATAATTCCCGGATGCTATGTTGTTTCTATGGTAATTTATCACGTTTTGGCGCGCCGCGCCAGCCCCGTCTCCACGAAGCCGCGAGGACGCATCTGAACGAAACCTCCCGCAAAAAATTCGAAATTTCCGCCGCGCGCTATATATTCACACAAGGGCAGGCCGTTAATCATAACGCGCCCAGGCCAAGAAAACAACTCGGATCATAGGGATATTGACGTGGAACAGATCATCCGGATGGCGCAGGAAGTTTTCGACACCGAGATCGAGGGCCTGACACAGGTCCGCGACAGTTTGAACGGCGGGTTCAGCAAGCTGGTCGAGGCCTGCTGCAGGATTTTCGACAACGGCGGCAAGGTGGTGTTCTGCGGCGTCGGCAAGAGCGGCCACATCGGCCAGAAGCTCGCCGCCACGCTGGCCAGCACCGGCTCCCCCGCGACGTTCCTGCACCCCGTGGAGGCGATGCATGGCGACTTGGGCGTGCTGCGCGAGCAGGACATCCTCATCGCCCTGAGCTACAGTGGCGAGACCGAGGAGCTCCTCAACATCCTCCCCGCCGCCAAGCGTTTCGACGTGACCATCGCCGCCATCACCGGCTACCCCGAGTCGAAATTGGCGAAATGGAGCGACATCCTCGTGACCATGACCGTGCCCCGCGAGGCCTGCCCCTTCAACCTCGCCCCCACCACCTCCACCACCGCCTTGCTCGCGTTGGGCGACGCCCTGGCGATCACCTTGCTGAAGCTCCGCGGCTTCACCAAGGAGGACTACGGACGTTTGCATCCCGGCGGCGCCATCGGCCGTTCCGTCACCATGCGCGTCTCCGACGCCATGCGCTCCGGCGACCGCCTCGTCCGCGTCGGCCGGGACACCACCGTCAAGGACACGCTTTTCTCCATGACCCAGGCCAAGAGCGGCTCGGCCATCGTCATCGACGCCGACGGGCGCCTCTTGGGGATTTTCACCGACGGCGACTTCCGCCGCCATGTGGAGCACGACCTCTCCGTCCTGAACAAGCGCGTCGGCGACGTCATGACCGCCAACCCCGCCGCCATCTTCGCCGACCAGATGGCCGTCGAGGCCATGAAGCTCATCGAGTCCCGCCACATCGACGACATCGTGGTGGTCGAACGCGACCGCACGGTCGTCGGCATCATCGACATCCAGGATTTGCCCGGCCTCAAACTGATGTGAGCCCCTGCTAGACCTTGGTCAACTTGAAGCCTTCGGCGGTGTCCTTGACGGCCCAGCCGAGGGCGGTCAACTGGGCGCGGAAGGCGTCGGAGGCGGCGAAGTCCTTGGCTTTGCGGGCCTGCTGGCGTCGCTCGGCGAGGGCGACCACTTCCGCGGGGATGTCGTCGGAACCGGCCTTGTCCACGTCGAAGACGGCGAAGATCCGGTCGAAGTCCTTGAAGTAATCCAAGGTCAGCGCCGCTGCCTCTGCCCCCAACTCTTTGGCGTCCAGAAGGCGGTTGGCCTGTTTCTGGAGGCCGTAGACGACGGCGAGGGCCTCGGAGATGTTGAGGTCGTCGTCGAGCGCCGCGGCGAAGGCGGCGCGGGGGTCGTCGACCCCGGCCCCGGGCTTGCCGGACGCGGCGGCGGCGCGGAGCCGCTCGAACAGCTCCTTGAAGCTTTTGAGGGCCTCGCGGGCTTGCTCCAGGGACTCGAAACTAAAGTTGAGCTTCTTGCGGTAGTGGGCCCCGAGCAACACCCAGCGGATCTCCTCCGGGGAATGGCCCTTCTCCAGCACCTGGCGGAGGGTGAAGAAGTTGCCCAGGGACTTGGACATCTTCTGGTTGTTGACGAGCAGGTGCTCGCAGTGCAGCCAGTAGTTGACGAACTTGACGCCGTTGGCGGCCTCGCTCTGGGCGATCTCGTCCTCGTGGTGGGGGAACATGTTGTCGACGCCGCCGGTGTGGAGGTCGAAGGTCTCGCCGAGGTATTTCATGCTCATTGCGCTGCATTCGATGTGCCAGCCGGGGCGGCCTTTGCCCCAGGGGCTGTCCCAGGCGACGTCGCCATCGTTCTCGTCCCAGGCCTTCCAGAGGGCGAAGTCGGCGACGGAGTCCTTGTCGTACTCGTCGGACTTGACGCGGCCGCCGGAGCGCTGGTTCTTCAAATCGATCCTGGCGAGCTGCCCGTAGCGCGGGAACTTGGCGATGGAATAGTAGATGGAGCCGTCCTCGCTGCGGTAGGCGTAACCTTTGTCCAGGAGGGTCTGGACGAGGGCGATCATCTCGGGGATGTGGTCGGTGGCGGCGGGGTAATGCTCGGCGGGTTCGACGCGCAGCTTGGCGAGGTCGGCGAAGAAGGCGTCCTTGTAGCGCCGGGTGAAGGTGTCAAGGGGCACGCCCTCGGCGCGGGAGTCGCGGATGGTCTTGTCGTCGACGTCGGTGAGGTTCATCACCTGGGTGACGTTGAAGCCGCGGTATTTGAGGGCGCGGCGCAGGAAATCCTCGAAGACGTAGGCGCGGAAGTTGCCGATGTGGGCGAAATTGTAGACGGTGGGGCCGCAAGTGTACATTTTCGCCTCGCCCTCCGTCATCGGGACGAAGGTCTCCTTGGAGCGGCTCAAGGTGTTGAAGAAACTCAAAGCCATGATGGAGTCCTGTTTGTTTTTTAGCTGTTGGCCTGGAAGATAGCGCCGCCGCCGCCATTTTTACAGGGCGGGAGGGAAAAAAACGGGGCGGGCGCGGTCAGGTCGCCAAGGGCCGCAGATCGTCCCAGCCGTAGGCGACCTCGTCGAGGGACACCTCGCCGACGTTGATCGTCCGGCGCGCGACCACCTTGCCGCCGAGCCGCTCGTAGAAGGCGGTGGCGGGGTTCTTCTCCAGCGCCCACAGCAGCATGTTCTCGAAGCCTTGCCGCATCAGCCGTTCCGTCAACGCCCGGACGAGCTGGCGGCCGATCTCCCGTCGCCGCCAGGCTTCGAGCACGTAGAGGCCATAGAGCTCCCCTCGGTAGCCAGCGTGGTCGCCGCGCGCTTCGCCGCCGCCGACGAAGGCGACAACTTCCCCCTTGACGCTCTCGGCCAGCAACACCGTCTCGACGCGGGCGGCGAGGATGCCGCGCCACATCGCCTCCCGCTTTTCCAGCGTGTGGCTGGCGATATAGTCGTCCGGCATGAGGCCTTTGTAGGCGGTCCGCCAAGTGTCGACGTGGACCTTGGCGATGACGGCGGCGTCCCCGGCGCGGGCGGGGCGGACGAGCGTCTCCTCTGCGGCCATGAAATTCCCCTCGGTTTGGATGTTGCCTGATAATATATGTCCGCGTCGGGCGATTGCCAGGCGGCGACGGGACGACGGATTTTCCTGGCGCTAAACTTTCCGCGCCCTTGTTTTATTGGCGGAACCAGGATAAAGATAAGTGTTTCGTTATTAAGCAAGTCAAACCAACAAGGGGAGAGTCTCGATGAAGGGCAAAATGCTAGCGGTCGTCGTCGCCGGGGTTTCGATGTCGTTTGGTGTGTCCGCCATGGCTCAGTGTTGCGGCGGTATGGTCAGTTGTCCCGTGGACACCGCCAAGGTGGAGGCGTCGGCCGCCGCCAAGGCTCAAACCATTTGCCCGGTTTTGGGCGGCGCGATCGACAAGTCCGTTTTCGCCGACGCCGACGGCTACCGCGTCTACTTCTGCTGCGCCGGCTGCGTCGACACCTTCAAAAAAGATCCGGCCAAGTACATCAAGATCCTCAAGGACAAAGGCGAGGCCCCCGAGAAACTCGCGGCGTCCTGTCCGGTCGACGCCACGAAGAAAGTCGAGTGAGCTTGCCTTTATAAGTCAAGAAGGGGGCTGGGGGATGAGAGTCGTCGCCTTTTTCATCGCTTTGGCGGTGTCGCTGCCGCTGTGCGTGGCGGTGGCGTCGACGGCTGTATGGACTTGTTCCATGCATCCCCAGATCAAGCTTCCGGCTCCCGGGAAATGTCCGATTTGCGGCATGGCCCTCATACCGCTCGCGGACGAGTCCAGCGGCGGCGGCGCGGTGGTGACGCTCTCGGAGGAAGCCCGGAAGCTGGCGGAGGTGGCGGTCGCCCCCGTCGAGCGGAAATTCGTCGAGGCCGACATCCGGATGGTGGGCAAGATCGCCTTCGACGAGACGCGGACGGCGGTCATCACCGCCAGGTTCCCGGGCCGCATCGACGCCTTGTTCGTCAACTACACCGGCGAGAAGGTCGGGAAGGGCGACCACCTGGCCGAGGTCTACAGCCCGGAGCTGCTCCTCGCCCAACGCGAGCTGCTGCTCGCCATCAAGTCCGCCAAGAAGAAGGACGACAAGGTCGACAGCGGCCAGCCATTGCTGCGCTCCGTCTTGACCAGGCTCCGCAGATGGGGCTTCCCCGACAAGCAGATCGAGGGGATCATCCAGAAAGGCGTGATCTCCGAGCGTCTCGTCCTCTACGCCCCCATCGGCGGGGTCGTCACGGAGAAGCGGGCCGTGCTGGGCATGTATTTCGCCGAGCAGGACAAGCTCTTCACCATCGCCGACCTCTCGCGCTTGTGGCTGAACCTCGACGTCTACGAGTCGGACCTGAAATGGCTGTGGTTCGGGCAGGAGGTGGTGTTCGAGGCCGAGGCCTACCCCAGCGAGACCTTCAAGGGCTCCATAGTTTTCATCAGCCCCGTCCTGGACGACGCCACCAGGACGGTCGCCGTCAGGGTAGACGTCGACAATCAGGACGGCCGTCTCAAACCTGGGATGTTCGTTCGGGCCGTGGCGAAGGCGCGGGTGGCCGCCAACGGGCGCGCCGTGGCGGACTCGCTGAAAGGCAAGTGGATAAGCCCGATGCACCCGGAGATCATCAAGGACGGTCCGGGCTTCTGCGACATCTGCGGCATGCCGTTGGTGCCCGCCGAGCAACTCTTGGCCGGCGCTCAGGACGCCGCGACCGCCACGGCGCCGTTGGTCATTCCGGACACCGCGCCGCTCCTGACGGGCAAACGGGCGGTCGTCTATGTCGAGTTGCCGGGCAAGCCTGGCTCTTACGAGGGGCGCGAGGTCGAGCTCTATGGCCGCGCCGGAGACTACTATATCGTGAAAAGCGGCCTGAAGGAGGGGGAGAACGTCGTCGTCAACGGCAACTTCAAGATCGACAGCGCCGCACAGATCAGAGGGATACCGAGCATGATGGCACCCTCCCCAGCCAAACAGTAGCGTGACCGATTTCTGGAACAAATGGGGGCTTGTCCTCATCCCGTGAACGGCACAAGGAGCCACTGACCGCCCCATGGAAGACCATCTCCCCATCCCGGACACGATGCTGAACCGCTTCATCCGGTTCTGCCTGCTGAACAAGCTGGTGGTGCTGCTTGTCGTCCTGGGCATCGTCGGCGGCGGGCTCTATGTCATGCCCTTCGAGCACGGCATGAAGTGGATGCCCACCGACCCGATCCCGGTGGACGCCATCCCCGACATCGGGGAGAACCAGCAGATCGTCTTCACCGAATGGCCCGGCCGCTCGCCCCAGGACGTCGAGGACCAAGTCACCTACCCGCTCACCATCACGCTCCAGGGCATCCCCGGCGTCAAGACGGTGCGCAGCTTCTCCATGTTCGGCTTTTCCACAGTGTACGTGATCTTCAAGGACAACGTGGATTTCTACTGGGCGCGGTCGCGGCTGCTTGAGCGGTTGAACGTCGCCCAGCAACGCCTCCCGGCGGGCGTCATCCCGGCGTTGGGCCCCGACGCCACCGCGCTCGGCCAGGTATTCTGGTACACCCTCGAGGGGGAAGGCTTCAACTTGCGGGAGCTACGTTCCCTTCAAGATTGGTATGTCCGCTACGCCTTGCAGTCGGTGGAGGGCGTCAGCGAGGTGGCGTCGATCGGCGGGCACGTCAAGGAATACCAGATCGACGTCGACCCCGCCGCCATGCGGGCGTACGGCGTCATGCTCCAGGACGTGTTCGCGGCGGTCGGCAAGGCGAACATCGACGTCGGCGCCGAGACCATCGAGCACAACGGCGTCGAGTACATCGTCCGGGGCAGGGGCTTCATCAAATCCCTCGCCGACATCGAGAACATCATGGTCAAGGCCACCAACAACGTCCCCGTCTATGTCAGGAACATCGCTTCCGTCCATTTGGGGCCGGCGTTGCGGCGCGGCGTCCTGGACAAGGAGGGGGTCGAGGCGGTCGGCGGCGTGGTGGTCGTCCGCTACGGCGAGAACCCGCTCCTGGTCATCGACCGCGTCAAGGAGAAACTCAAGGAGCTGCGACCGGGGCTGCCGCGGAAAACGCTCGCGGACGGCCGCTCGTCCCAAGTCCAGATCGTCCCGTTCTATGACCGCGGCGGCCTCATCCACGCGACCCTCGACACGCTCAAGGACGCCTTGGTCGAGGAGGTGCTGATCACCTGTTTCGTCGTTTTCATGCTGCTGGCCCATTTCAGATCCAACATCCTGATAACCTGCAACGTGCCGCTCTCCATCCTGGTCACCTTCATGCTGATGTGGGTCTTCAAGGTGGACTCCAACCTGATGAGTTTGGCAGGCATCGCCATCGCCATCGGCGTGATGGTCGACATGGGCATCGTGCTCACCGAGAACATCGTCCGCCATTTCGAGCTGGCCCCGCCGGGCGAGGACGCCCTCGAGATCGTCTACCGCGCCTCCTGCGAGGTCGGCGGGGCGGTGACCACCGCCGTCATGACGACGGTCGTGTCCTTCCTGCCGGTCTTCGCCTTGACCGGGGCCGAAGGCAAACTTTTCACGCCTCTCGCCTACACCAAGACCTTCGCGCTCTTCGCCTCGGTGTTCGTGGCGCTGATCGTCCTTCCGGCGTTCGCCCACATCCTCCTCAAAAAACGCGACGTGAGCGCGCTCGTCAGGGGCTCGGCGTACGTGGGGTTGGTGGCGGCGGGGATCTACGCGGGCGTCAGATGGCATTTCTGGACTGGCGTCCCGCTCGTGCTCGGCGGACTGCTGATGCTCGTAGAACCCCTCTTCCGCGCCACCCTCCACCGTTGGTTTTCGCAGGTGGCCGCCTGGATGGGCGCCTTGTTCGTGCTGGCACTGCTGACCATGCACTGGATGCCGCTCGGCCTGGGCACCAGCTTGACCAAGAACTTGATTTTCGTCTTCGGCATCAACTTGGCCTGGACCTCCGTCCGCGTCGTCGTCATCAACTTCTATTCCAAACTGCTCCATACGTTCCTACGCTTCAAGATACTCTTTCTCGCGGTGCCCGCCGCCATGCTGATCCTCGGCTTCACGATCTGGCAGGGGTTCGATAAAACCTTCGGCTGGCTCCCAGGGGCGGGGAACCAGGGCTGGACGACGCTCCGCCACGCGTTCCCCGGCATGGGGCGCGAGTTCATGCCCAGCCTTGACGAGGGCTCGTTCCTGTTCATGCCCACCACCATGCCGCACGCGGGCGTCGGCGAGGTTTTGGATATCGTCCAGAAGCAGGACGCGGCCATCCGCGCCATCCCGGAGATCGAGACCGTGGTTGGCAAGATCGGCCGCGCCGAGACGGCGTTCGACCCGGCGCCGCTCTCCATGATCGAGACGCTCATCACCTACAAGCCGGAATACGGCCCCCCCGACCCGAAGACCGGCGAGCGCAAGCGGTTGTGGCGCGACCGGATACGGACGACCGACGACATTTGGCGGGAGATAGTGACCGCCGCCGCCGTGCCGGGCAGCACGTCGGCGCCGAAGCTCCAACCGATCGCCGCGCGCCTCGTCATGTTGCAGTCCGGGATGCGCGCCCCGATGGGCGTCAAAGTTTTCGGCCGTTCCCTGGAGGAGATCCAACAGCTCGGCTACAAGATCGCCGCGGCGCTCAAGGACGTCCCGGGCGTCAACAAGGACGCCATCATCCCCGACCGGGTCATCGGCAAGCCCTATCTCGAGATCGACATCGACCGGGAGAAGATGGCCCGTTATCGGGTGAACGTCCGGGACGTCCAGGATATCATCGAGATCGCCATCGGCGGCATCAGCTCCACGACCACCGTCGAGGGGCGCGAGCGCTATCCGGTCCGCGTCCGTTATGCCCGCGAGCTGCGCGACACCCAGGAAGAGCTGGAAAAAATCCTCGTCCCCTCTTCCGATGGCGCGCAAATCCCGCTGTCGCAACTGGCCACGATCCGCTACGCTCCCGGCCCCCAGGAGATCAAAAGCGAGGACACTTTCCTCGTCTCGTACGTCCTGTTCGACAAACTCCCTGGCTACGCCGAGGTGGACGTGGTCGAGGCCGCCCAAAGCCTGCTTGAGGCGCGGCGCCTCGCAGGCGAGCTCAACTTCCCGCCCAGCGCCCATATCAAGTTCTCCGGTTCCTACGAGAACCAACTCAACTTCAACAAGCGTTTCGTTGTCGTCCTCCCCGTCAGTTTGCTGTTGATTTTCCTTATTATGTGTTTCCACTTCCGGAACACCGCGATCACCACGCTGATCTTCGGGCAGATCACCGTGGTGTGGGCGGCCGGGTTTATCGGGTTGTGGCTCGTCGCCCAGCCGTGGTTCCTGGATTTTTCCGTCTTCGACCACAACCTCCGGACGGTGTTCAATTTGCGGGAGTACAACCTGAGCGTGGCGGTCTGGGTGGGCTTCCTGGCCTTGTTTGGCGTGGCGTGCGACGACGCCGTGATCATATCCACCTACTTGGAGCAGCTGTTCGCCTCACGGCAAGTCAACAATGTCGGTGAGCTCCGCGCCCTTGTGGTGGAAGGGGGGCGGAAGCGGGCGCGTCCCTGTCTGATGACGACCGCCACGGCGGTGCTGGCGCTTTTGCCCATACTCACGTCGACGGGCAAAGGGGCGGATGTCATGATCCCGATCGCGCTGCCGATTTTCAGCGGACTGACCTTTGAGCTGATCACGGTGTTCATCACTCCGGTCCTCTACTGCTGGTACAAGGAGCTAACCATGCGTTTAGCCCCCGCGCGCTAGGGCCGGAAGGCCTTCGCCGTCCCGTTGTGGCGGGGGCCATCCCCCTGTGGCGCTTCAGACGGAATCCGAAAAACTGGTGTCCGCAAATAAGTTGGTGTAGTGTATGCCAACGACGCAAAAGGAGGCATGGTTGTGGACAAGCGGACAAGACGTCGCTTCACGGCGGAGGAGA
>Ga0209467_1002509_pt1 | contig 13051 bp, 9 predicted proteins | sample Higcelwee11metaG_FD_187175 | JGI IMG/M metagenome (GOLD analysis project Ga0209467, IMG submission 187175) | Freshwater pond sediment microbial communities from the University of Edinburgh, under environmental carbon perturbations - High... | ecosystem: Environmental > Aquatic > Freshwater > Pond...
GATGCAAAGAAAGGCACACCCGGTGCCATTGATAACGCTACCGGCGTGACAGTGCTGCTTCTGCTGGCCCGACAGATGAGCGATTATGAAGGCGACCTTATGATAGAGATTGTTGCACTCAATGGTGAAGATTACTATGCTGTGCCCGGACAGATGAATTACCTGATTGCAAACGAGGGTAAATTCAATGATATGCTGCTGAATATAAACATTGACGGTGCTGGATACAAAGAGGGATTAACTGCATTCTCCCTGTTTGACCTGCCAGATGCACTCCGCAAAAGTGCGGAGGAAATAATATCACGCAATCACGGGATCACAGAGGGTATTCAATGGCCGCAGGGCGATCACAGCATTTTCCTCCAGAACGGGGTGCCTGCCATAGCCGTCTCATCAAAATGGTTCATTGATAATATTGCAGCACAGGATATCACCCACACTCCGAAAGACAAACCGGAGATAGTCGACTGCCACAAACTGGTGGAGATTTCCGGTGCACTGAATGATTTTGTAAGGTTACTTTAACAGTCATGTAATTAATTATGAATAACTTGACACATATTAATATTTAGAACTCACTAATCCTGAACTTATGAGAACAAAAGTTTTTTCTGCTCTGCTGACTATCATCATTGGTGTCATGTCGCTTGCCGCACAATCCCAGACCCCTGCAGCCCCGGTTAAACCTGCACTGCTTGTGATAGACATCCAGAATGCATTCCTGCCTATGATCCCCGAGGCTGACAGGAAAGTGGCGATGGCCAACATCAATTATTACATCTCGCAGTTCCGTACCCACGGCTTCCCTGTGATCCTCATCTATCACCACGGAGAGGAGTATGGCGTTCGCCCCGGAACCGACCTGTTCGAATTTCCCTCCACCGTCCTGATACAATCAGACGATCCGAAAGTTGTAAAGACCTATCCTGACAGTTTCAATAAGACCGACCTCGACAAGATCCTGAAGGAGAAGGGATGCAATGTGCTGTTCCTCACAGGATTGAGCGCGGTGGGATGCGTCCTGGCGACTTATATAGGAGCAAATAACCATGATTACAAGGTCTTTATGGTCAAGGATGCCATTATGAGCCACAAAACGGACTATACCAAATCAATTGAAGAAATATTCGGAGCCGTCAGTCCTGAAGTGCTGACACTTGTTCTGGAGTCAGCCGGGAAATAGCGCTCTCACCCGCTTACCGCCATTAAAACAAAAACCGCCCGGATTGCAGGGGCGGTTTTTGAGTAAGGTGAGATTGCAGGCAGTTTATTCCTTGACGAATCTCTTCATCACTGCACCCCTCGGGGTAGTGAGCCTGATAAAATAAAGACCACGTGCCAGGTGGCTGATATTTAACGGTTTGATGCTTTCGCCTTCACAGTCTTCAGATATTATTTTCTTGCCGGTCACATCATAAATCTCGAGGAGAGTGACATCATCAGTGCCTGAGACAGTCAGGTCGCCATGGGCCGGGACCGGATAGACCTTGTATTTACCTGCAGAGAGACCCTCCCTTACGGCTGCCACAGAGACCCTGCTACCTGTGATTGCAACTGATGCGTTCCCGGCGCTAAGGGTATCCATAACATGTGCCTGAAGCTCAGTCGATCTCTGATATCGCGACTGGGGTGCTGCTTGCATAAGACTCGTCTGGAACGACTCCGTAAGGAGGATGATGGCAAGCAGCAGGATTTTGGCGGGTAGAGGTCTCTTCATAAGCAACTCGCTTCTTTTGGACAGGTGATGTACTATTTGGTTTAAAGTTAGATACTGAAAACGATTGTTATACTTCCGAAACGGATCAAATGTTTCACCCGTGAACAAGTTATTAACAATTATTTTTCTCAGAATGGCGAATGGCTCTCCCTGCCGTACCCGGAGACCGATATCAGGAATTCAATTATGAGCGTTGTCAAGGATTATGTTTTATAAAAAAATTATATTTGCCCTCTCTTTGAACAAGCTTAGTATCAAATCAAAAACCTCGATATGAAAAAAATTGTTTTCCTTATGGCTGCCGCTTTCATGACAGTTATTTCATGTACATCAGAAAAAAAGGAACCGGTCAATCCGTTCTTCAGTGAATGGAAGACTCCGTTTGGCGTTCCGCCCTTTGATCAGATAGAGAATGAGCATTATGTGCCTGCCATCGACTCGGGCATTGCACTTGCCAGGTCAGAGGTGGCTGCCATAACGGCTTCAACAGAGGCTCCGACATTTGCCAATACTATCGTGCCTTATGACCGTGCCGGTCAGCTGCTTAACAAGGCTGCATATGTATTCTATTCGCAGACCAGCGCCAACACCAATGACACTCTGGAGAGTCTCCAGATGACGATAGCTCCCAAAATATCTGCCTTCGGCGATGAGATTTTGCTTAATGCCGATCTCTTCGGGAGAATCAAAACCATATATGAGAACCGGGAGGCGGAGCAGCTTAATGCCTCTGAGCTCTTTCTCCTCGAGAATCTCTACAAAAGCTTTGTGCGTAACGGTGCCCTTCTTCAGGGAGCAGACCAGGAGAAGCTGAAGAAGCTGAACCAGGAGCTGTCTGTTCTGACGGTCAAATTCAGCCAGAATGTGCTGGCTGAGACCAATGGTTTCAAGCTTGTCATTGACAATGAGGCTGACCTGAAAGGACTCCCTGAGAGTGTTGTTGCCGCAGCGGCCGGGATGGCCGGTGCTGACAGTCTGGAGGGCAAATGGCTCTTTACAACGCAGAAGCCAAGCATGCTGCCTTTCCTCCAGTATGCCGACAACAGGGACCTGCGCAAAAAACTGTACGACGCATATCTCAACCGCGGTAACAACGGCAACGAATATGATAACAACAAGGTGCTTGCCGACATCGTCAGGCTGAGAGCAGACAGGGCTAAACTCCTTGGTTATAAGACCCACGCTGACATCGTCCTTGAGACACGCATGGCAAAAATACCTGACAACGTGCTCAATCTTCTTAATGACCTCCTTGACAGGGCACTTCCCGTTGCAAAACGTGAGCGCGACGAGATGCAGAAGATCATTGAGGCAGAAGGAGGCAACTTTAAGCTTGAGCCTCACGACTGGTGGTACTATGCAGAGAAGCTGCGCAAGGCGAAGTATGACCTTGACGATACCGAACTAAGACCTTACTTCAGTCTCGCCAGCACACGCGACGGTGTCTTCGCTGTTGCCAATAAGCTTTACGGCATCACTTTCACCCGCATTGACAATATTCCCCTTCCTCATCCTGACGCCCAGGCCTTCGAGGTCAAAGAAGCTGACGGCAGTCATGTTGGCGTCCTCTACATGGATTTCTATCCCCGCGCAAGCAAGCGCCAGGGAGCATGGTGCGGCGGATACCGTGATCATAAGGTCATTGACGGCAAGGAGATCACCCCCGTTGTGACAATCGTTGGCAACTTTACTCCGCCCACAGGTGACCAGCCGGCTCTGCTCAGCATGGATGACGTCCTCACTCTCTTCCATGAGTTCGGACACGGTCTGCAGGCTCTCTTCTCGAATAACACCTATGCTACAACAACCACCGCATGGGACATCGTCGAGCTGCCTTCGCAGATTATGGAACATTGGGCAACACAGCCCGAGGTTCTGGCTATGTATGCAAAACATTATGAGACCGGGGAAGTCATCCCGCAGGAGCTTGTTGAAAAGATCAGGAACAGCAGTTACTTCAACACCGGGTTTGACAACGTCGAGGTTATGGCGGCGTCACTGCTTGATATGGCATACTACTCGCTTGAGGCTCCTGTCAGTGTCGATGTAGCGAAATTCGAGAAGGAGACAATGCAAAAGATCGGTATGATACCCGAGATAGAACCGAGGTACCGCAGTACATATTTTCTGCATATGATAGACGGATATGACGCCGGCTATTACGTCTATACCTGGGCAGCCGTGCTTGACCATGATGCGTTTGAAGCATTCAGGGAGAAGGGCATCTTTGACCAGGCTACGGCAACATCATTCAGGAAAAATGTTCTTGAGGTGATGGGTACCATGGAGGCCGAACAGATGTATCTCAATTTCCGCGGACGTGAACCCGAGATCGAACCTCTGCTCAGGAACAGGGGTCTGAACTGATAACCGAATCCAGAAATTAGCCGAAGAAGCTGTCATCCGCAGGGGTGGCAGCTTTTTTTTTCAGGGTTGGTTCCCGGTATCCTAGATGATCTCCTTCTGATACTGTGAGTTAACAAAGAGGATGGTGCCGGTATTGTCATATCCGTTGAGGATTGCCTCACCGTTATGCCTGAGGTTCTCGGGCCTGAAGCCGGTCATAACCAGCGCAGCGGTGGCTGACCTTTCATTTATCAGGTTCTTGACAGAACCGCCCGGATCAACCTCTATTATCTCAATATTCGTTTCGGTAATGGGGAGTCTGCCCGAGGTAATCAGATCAGAGAGCTCACGTCGCGTATCTGTGGAACCGCCCGGCTGGCAGGTGCCGAAGACCTTGATGAACGACTTCCGCCAGTCGGGATGACCGGAGATTATAAAGCTCAGAAGGATTAACAGACTGGCGTTCTCCGGCTCACTGAGGTTAATCCAGACATGAATGCCCTTGCTGTAGACCATATCCCTGACGGCCGAGGCAAGGAGGCAGATATCGAAGTTACCCGAATTGATAAGGCGTATGTTTTCAATTATCTCACCGAGATTTTCGGGATTCTCCTTGTCGTACTCGAAGACAACCATGTTATTCTCCATGCCTGATATTCCAGGCACCTGGATTGCCTGAACGATGGCCGAGGTGTAGGAGGGAGAGATGATTGTGTCAACATAGACATGATTATGTGATGTCTCATAGATATCAATCAGGCGTGCAAGCTCCTCCGCGGCCTGCTGGCTGGTAGCCCTGGAATAGTACCCGTCAATCCTGTGCAGATATGTGCTGAAGCCGTAACTGTATGACAGCCAGTTTAATAGTTTAAAGGCCCGCTCTCTCCTGAAAGAATCCTTTGAGATACAAATCACTCCCGGCCGCCATTCCTTCTCCTTCTTTTTACTCTCCGATTTCTGCAGGAAGACCTGGAGGTTCCTGTTAATCTGGAAGAGGGTGTTGGCAAAGAGTGATTCCAGTCCCTTCCGGTTCTTATGGTAATGATTTATGTATGAATATATCATTACAATAAGTATAATGGCAGTAATCGCATACAGGGTATTGATCCTGAACATCACGATCACAGACACAACAAATCCTGTGAGCGAGAAGTACCATCTTGACCTGAAAGAGGGTCTGTAGGAAGGGGAGGAGCCAAAGTGATTCAGGAAGGAGATCAGGCAGAGTGATCCGTATGTCACCAGGAAAAACATTGAGATTATCTCCGCCACGGCATTCACATTACCCAGGGTTACGAAGACAAATGCAATCACGAGTGTGACCAGTGTGGCATTCACCGGCTCTGCATCATTGCTTCGTGCTGCCGCCAGCCACCTGTTGACCCTCATCGAAGGGAACGACGTGTCGTTCGCCAGTGCCTGCAGGGTACGTGGCGCCACCATGAATGATCCCAGGGCTGACGAGAGTGTCGATGCCGCAAGACCCAGGGGCACGATCACTGCTCCGCCGAGGGCTATCTTTGACATTATCAGTTGGTTGTCAAGCATCTCCTCGGCAGAGGCGGATACAGACAGTTTATAGATCACAAGAATATAAATCACCAAACCTGTCAGGGTGGCAAGCAGGGTACCTATCGGGATTGATCGTGCCGGATTGCGCAGGTCGCCGGAAAGGCCCACGCCTGCAGTCATTCCGGTGAAGGCAGGGAAGACAATGGCAAAAACCATGAAAAAGTCACCCATATTCCGTATGTCACGTACAGGCACCTGGCCGGGAGCCATACTGTCAGCCGCCGGTTTGCCAAGGAAAAAGAGCAGCAGCGTTATGAAAAGAATAGCTACAACAACATAAAGGGTCTTTACACCCATGTTGGAGCCCTGGCGCAAAATAAGAATACCAAGCACCAGTGTCACAGGAAGACTTACGACCTGACGCGGGAGTACAACCGCAAGCCTGTCTGCGACAAAATTGAAAAAGAACTCAAATGCTTCGGTGAATGCGATTATATAAAAGGCCACGCTAATTGCCTGGGAGAGGAAGAGGGCGATTCCGATTGTTGCCCCTATATTGAGCCCGAATGACCTGGAGATGATAAAATATTCCCCTCCTCCTTCTACACGCTTGTTTGTAGCCAGCTCCGAGATAGCCATGGCAGTTGGAATCGTCACCGCATGCCCCATCAGTATAATCAGGATGGTTCCCCAGAATCCCAGGGTTCCCACTGCAAATCCAAACCGCAGAAAGAGAATGGCACCAAGGATTGTCGACACAGCTGTGAAATAGACAGGTGCCGTATCGAACCGTTTTTTAGCCGATGATACTGCCATAGGTTTCTGGAACAGGTAATCAGAGTGACTTATTACTAACCGATAAAGATGCGAAAAAAGTTTGAAAGTGGTAATTTGATATCTTTGTGGCTGTGGATATGAAATCGGACCGCATACCGGTAGCAGGCCTGGATCCTGCAGGCATTGAGACCCTTCTGGAAAGCAGGGGTATTGAATCACGGTATGGTCGAAGACTCCTTTACTGGGTTTACAGGAAGAAGATCAAGTCATTCGGAGAGATAAAGGACATTCCCGCCAGGGTGATAAAAAGCATTACTGAGAATTTCGATACAGGGCTGAGTTCTCCCCTGGCATCAGAGAGATCTGCCGACGGTTCAGAAAAATACCTTTTCACAACCACCGGGGCGTTACTTCATGAGACAGTTTGGCTGCCTGATGAGAAGAGGAGGACAGTATGCATTTCAGTGCAATCGGGCTGCCGCATGGGGTGCCGTTTCTGCGCCACCGGCCAGGCAGGCTGGGGAGGCAATCTCACTGCAGGCGAAATCGTTAACCAGGTAATCAGCCTTCCTCACAGCTTCACCCATGTAGTATTCATGGGAATGGGCGAGCCGGGAGACAACATTGAGGAGGTCATCAAGGCAGCCAATATTCTGACGGCTGAGTGGGGGCTTGCGGCCGGGAGCAGCAAGGTTACCGTATCAACTGTTGGGGTGACGCCATCAGTCAAAAGACTGCTTGACGAAACAGAATGCAACATCACCCTCAGCATGCACTCGCCGTTCCCTGATGAACGGCTGGGTGTCATCCCGGCAGAGGCTATGTGGCCCTTTACAGAAACTCTCCGTGTAATGAAGGAGGCCGGCAACCGCGGAAAGAGACGATTTACAATTGCTTATGTGATGATTGAAGGGAAAAATGATTCCGATCAGCATCTGGAAGAGCTAAAAAAATTACTTTCGGGCACTGGCATAAGAGTAAATATTCTTCCCTATCACCCTCTGGGAGAGGATAGTGAGAGGAGTTCCAGTGATGCAGAAATGATTAGATTCAAACACCTCCTTGTTACAGCCGGCATCAGTGCATCGGTACGCCGCTCAAGAGGGACCGACATAGCTGCCGGATGCGGGATGATGGCTGGCAGGAAAGGCAAACCCGATACGCCAGCTGAAGCACCTGAGACGGCAGGGATCTGATGCAGAGGAAACTCATTGGAATGATAGCGCCAGGGTTGAGTTTATAAAAGGTTAAAAGATGAACACCGAAGAAAAATATTGCGGACCGGAGTCGTGGGAGAAACTTCTTGTCGAAACCATTGGCAACTCATCAAGGGCACCCTTTACAGGGACGATACGGGTTCACGATCAGGTACTGGAGCTGTTTGACAGGGGTAACCAGTTTTTTTTCCTGGCTGATTATTCATCCCGCAGAATGCTTTATGTCAGTCCAAACATGACAAATATTCTCGGATACGAGCCCGGAGAATTTGTATTCCGGTTGCTGTTCGAGATGGTTCATCCCGGAGACAGCAAGGCTGCTTTCGATATTGGAAAGATGATAATCAACAGGGAGTTGACATATATTACCGGCGGCTCTCACAGGCATTTAGTGCTATACATGGCATACAGGGTGCTCAGGAAGAACGGGAGATACACGAGGATCTCCCTTACAATCTCAAGGCATATTGACCCCGAAGGAGGAATATATGAGATGGGGGTTATACGCGATATCTCCCATGTCCGTTGCGGCACCGAGGTTACCTTTTCTCTTCTGGGAGGAAAACAGGTAAAAGAGCTTCCTCAGTACATGTCCGGTGGCGCTATGGTTTCCAGGAGAGAACAGGAGATCCTGTTTTTCATCTCCCAGGGTTTAACCAGCAAACGGATCGCCTCGGAGTTGAACCTAAGCCAGCATACTGTCAATACGCACCGCCGTAATATCATGCGGAAGACCGGAGCCGTGAGCACTGTTGATCTCCTCCTTTATGCCGCATCAAACGGAATCATCTGAAAAATACCTAAAACTGAGTATTGCAGGGTTTAATGCGTCAGGCTAGTTTTGTAATGCAAGAGAAATTGCAAAGGAGTTTAAGGATTAGTGTTTTTTAGATTCCCCGTTTCCTCTCTCCGGCTGATATTGGTACTTCTTTAACTGCCGGATGAGAAAAGTAATACTGCCCAACCCCCTGGGCAGTATTTATTTTGCCCTGTTGATAAGCTGAAGCGTGTACTCGGTCTCAAACCTGTTGGAGACCCTGATCCATTCCTTCCTGGTGGCGCAGACTTCAAAGCCATGATGTCTGAAGAGGTTCATGCTCTCATCGTTGCCTTCAAGGATGTTGCACCATAGCTGATGAAGGCTGATTGTCTCAAACGCATATTTAATAATGCAGTTCAGGGCCGCAGAGGCATACCCCTTCTTCCTCTCATGCGGATCAGCTATCAGTATGCCTACACCCGCTCTCATATGGTAATGGTCAAACTCGAACAGGTCGACGGTTCCGACCGTTCTGTCGTCGGGAGCAACATCAATCATCAGCCTCAGCTGACATGTCTCATAGAGGCTGCGGTGCGAGCTGGCAATATATTTTTTAAGGATGTACCTCGAGTAGGGTACAAGAGTGGTGCTGCTTTTCCAGTCAGCCTCCTCATTTTCCCATTTGTAAAGGAGTTCCAGGTCTTCAGGCTCCACAGCCCGGAGCCTTATACCGTCATTTTCCAGAATCATTCCTGTACACTTTCTTCACGAAGATGTCATTAGGATATCCCAGCCTGAGCAATCTGTTGAGTTCCTCATAGGCAGACCGTTTGGCATTGAACTGGCCTGTTGTATACCGGTAGAACCTGTCTTCATTGTTATAGAACACAGAGATCTTTGCGTATTCAAAATAGGCAGGGTCAACAGGGTTATACAGCGCCATAACCTGTACTGTATAATAGAGTACATCAGGGTCAATCTCCTCGTCGGTGTCAGAGACATCCCTGAGGGTGAGGTTGGTGATGAGGAGTGAGGTGTCTACCTGCGAGAGATAAGGCAGATCGGCCGGATCAAAGCTGATTGTCACAGTGTCTCTGGGTTCGTCTGAAGGTGGGTTGAATGTCACAAGTGCTATCTCCTTCTTTTTATAGCCCGTCATTATTGAATAGAAACCGTAGGCGCCGTTATCAAATGGCTGGAACCCGATGTTGTCATCTGTTGTGCTTACGGGAAATCCGATGTTGACCGGGTTACTCCAGATACCGGCTGAATGCCTTGAGAGGAAGATATCATATCCCCCCATTGATCCGTGTCCTTCTGAGCTGAATGTGAGGGTGTTGTCGTCGCCTGAGATGAACGGAGTCTCCTCGTTGTAGGGGGTGTTGACTATATTTCCGAGGTTTACCGGTATGCCCCAGTCGTCAGTGACGTCTTTCTCAGACACCCAGAGGTCAAGCTCTCCAATTCCACCTTCGCGGTTCGATGTAAAATAGAGTTTTCTGCCGTCGGAAGAGATGGCGGCGTGCGACTCGTAAAACCTTGTATTGATGTTTTTGTTGAGTTTTTCAACAGGAGACCATCTGCCCTGAACGAACCTTGTAACATAAAGGTTGCCGTCATAGTTATCGTTCTTGAAGAGGTACAGTTCTGTCCCGTCACTGTTGAGGGAGGTTGTATGGCAATCGGTGCCCATGGAGGCTTCCAGAGTTATGTCCGTTGGTGTCCCCCAGGCGTCGCCCTCCCTCTGCGTCACAAAGACCACGCTCTCAAGACCGCGTCTCTCAGTGTAAGCCATTGTGTTACCGTCAAAGCTCACCACCGGCCTGTCATTGACTGAGCCCTGGTTGATATACTCTTTCAGGGGTTGGATAAGCACATTCACAGGGGCACCCATCTGTGTTGCTGCTATGTTGCATGCCTGTAACTGCTGGTTAACAAACTCCTGGTTCTGCATTGCGGAAGACTCCGAGATAAGCTGCTTGAAGAATCGGTAAGTATTGAGTGCGCTGTCAAGCCTGTTGGTGATCCTGTAAGCGTTGGCCAGAGAGAAGTAGGCATCCAGCGGAGCCCTTTTTTCCTGCAGCTTTCCTGTCTTTGAACTGTAGCTTGTGTTTCTGACAGCATCCTCCAGGAAGGGGATGGCCATAGGCTTCTCGTCAAAGATGTTCAGATAGCAGTTTCCTATCTTGTACTTGATGTTCGCATTGCCCGGCCTGAGGTCATTGAGTATGAGGTAGAGCGGGTTAGCCAGTTCAAATTCGCCATAGAGAAAATGTGACTCAGCTTCCAGCCATATCTCCTTGAGCTCGCTTTTCTTCTGGGCGCTCAGCGGCACCAGTACAAGCAGTCCGGTAATAAAAACTATTCCCCTTATTCCCATGTCTCTGTTTGATACAAAATTAATCCATACTGAGCAATGTGTGCATGGAGCAGCACATTATTTGAACCGGATCCTGTAAATATCGGCTTTGCCGGCCCCATCATCCCTGCCGGAGAATGACATATATCCTGCCTTTCCACCCTCTTCGGGGCAGAAGAAAATATTGTCGTCGGGATTATTCAGCGGGTAGCCCAGGTTGGCCGGTTTACTCCACAAACCGTTATACTGAAGGTCGCTCCGGAATATATCATACCCGCCCATATTGTAATGACCCTGTGATGCGAAGAAGAGTATTGTGCCATTCTTTATCAGGAAGGGGCGGTCGTCATTAAAAGGAGTGTTGATCTCAGGGCCCATGTTCACCGGTTTGCCCCATTCGCCAGTGGCATCCATTTTCGTGATATAAAGGTCGAGACCGCCGAACCCTCCCGGCCGGTCGCTGGAAAAGATCATGGTGGATCCGTCATCAGTAATAAAACCGTGAGCTTCCCAGTACTTCGTGTTTATCTCCTTCTTCAGCTTTTTGGCCGGTTGCCAGCTGACCCCGTCAGACCGGCTCATCCAGATGTCGCTGTTGATGTTGTCATCCTTGGATAAGAGCATCATGTCTCCTGCGGCAGAGAGGAAGGAGACGTAGTGGTCCCCGTCCGACTCAAGCTCAGGGGTTATATTAACCGGAGCGGTCCAGTCGTTTTTGACCATACGTGAAAACATGATTGCATCATAGAACTTCATGGAGGTCATAAAGGCTATGGCCTTGCCATCAGCTGAAAACACCGGGAAGAAGTTGTCATTATTGTCATTGATGATATGGCCCAGCGGCTCAACTGTGAACTTCACCGGTGAGGCCATCAGTGCCGGGGCATTATTGCATGAGGCAATCTGCTGGTCAACAAACATAATGTTCTCAATGTCAGAGGCGAGGAGTGTTTCCTTGTATGTTGAGTACGCCTCCCTGGCCTTTTCAAACATATAGTTTATCCTGTAAGCATCACCCAGAAAGAAGAGGGCTTCGTATGGTGCTTCAGTCTGACGCAGAGAGCCTTCACGGTATTTGGCAGTGATTTTCTTTGAAGCTTTTTCAAGGTATTCTATTGCCAGGTTCTTGCTGCCCTCAATGTTAAGGTAACAGATACCGAGTCTGAATGCTATGCTTGCATTGTCAGGCATCGCAGCATAGATTCCCTGGTAGTACGGGAGTGCATCAGAATAGTCTCCCCGCATCAGAAAGTACTCAGCCTCATAGAAGGCTTCCTGTAGTCTGATGTTGTCCTGGGATCTGGCTATATACCCTATTGACAGAATGAACAACAAAATAGCTAGTCTCTTCATATTCATTGAATTAATGATCTTTTTCATTTCTCTCACTTTTTCGTCTCTTCCACAGCAGGAATAAGATTAACAGGGCAGCAGCAATAAGCAGCCACCACCACTGGCAGCCTCCTCTGGTCTCCGTCTCACCCGGTTCCTGGGTCTGTCCGGCACCTATACCTTCAGAAACGTTTGAGGTATCCTGCAGGGCGACGGGTCTTTCCGTCAGCTTCACCGCAGCCTTGTCGTCCGCGGGGCGGACCGGTATCTCCTTATAAAGAGGTTTCAGGGCCAACGCAGTGGCATCTCGGCGACTAACCAGGACTGCAGTCACGGTGTCATTGCCGAAGCGGTCGGTGAGTCTGAAATAAACCCTGCTGTCACCGTTCTCCGGCAGGAAGGTAAAGGTGAAGGTTGAATCACTGATTGTGTAACGCTCCGGGATAAGAACGGAATCGGGAGAGAGCACATCAACAAGAAGGAGTGACCTCTCCTCAGCGATCAGGCTTATGCTGACCGGTTCCGGGGAGCTGACCCTGATCAGGGTGTCTGACAACAGCCGGAGATATGCCGAAAAGTCTGTCTCCCGGAGGATGACCGGTTCGATCATAACGGTATCACTTCCGAAATCAGCCGGCATCTCGTGGCTCTTTGACAATGACAGGGCATCATCGGAATCAAAGGTAAAGCTGTATGCTCCCTGGGGCAGCCTGAAAGAGTAGATGCCTGTCAGGGGATTTGTAAGAGCTGTAATCATGCGTCCTGACTGTGCATTGTTTACGGCGGTTACGCTCACCGGCTGCGGGAACTCATCGAGGAGACCGGCAACTGAGGCCTTGCCCGTCACGAAGAAGGAGCGGGGGTTGAGTTCTGTGTAGATGTCGCACAGAAAAATATCCATCCGTCCCTGCCCGTCATCGGCAAAACGTGAATAGCAGCCACGGTCGCCTGTACCCAGCGGCATGAAGAAGAGATCATCATCAGTGGTGTTCACCGGGTACCCGATATTGACGGGAGTGCTCCACCTGCCG
>Ga0209467_1002510_pt1 | contig 13038 bp, 9 predicted proteins | sample Higcelwee11metaG_FD_187175 | JGI IMG/M metagenome (GOLD analysis project Ga0209467, IMG submission 187175) | Freshwater pond sediment microbial communities from the University of Edinburgh, under environmental carbon perturbations - High... | ecosystem: Environmental > Aquatic > Freshwater > Pond...
TCCTGGGTGGAATTGCTTCTGGCCCGGACCCTGACCACGGTCAACGCCAAGCCCATCGCCGCCACCATGACCCGGACCATCAGCGCCGCCGGCATGGACTGGGGGGGCCTTGCCGCCGCCGGGGTTTTGACCATGATCCCCGGGGCCATCGTCATCTGGTTCGTGCGCAACTACATGGCCAAGGGCTTCGCCCTGGGCCGGGTCTGATCAGTCTGCGGCGGGGAATGGAGACGGCTTGCGGCCTCCGCAGCCATGGGAACGAGTGGATCAGGCCATCTGTCCAAAGCGAGTAACGAAGGAGTGCGGGGAATGGATCTCACCTGGATGGAATGGACCCCCATCACGGCCTCTTTTTTCATCTTCATCGGCTGTACCCTGGTCGTCATGACTGTGTGGCAGGTGCTTTCTCCCACCGTCGAACGCAAGGGGCTTCTGCCCATGGCCACCACCCGGGGAGACAGGCTTTTCGTCGGGCTTCTCGGCGGATGTTATATTTTACTGGCCTTCATCGGCCTTTCCGAAGTCAGTCTCTGGTATGCCCTGGCCGTGGCCCTGGCCTTTCTCGGCGGCGTCCTGCGTTTCGGATGAGCCCCGGTTTCGCCTGGCCTGGACAGACGTTTTGCGATGTGGAGCGGCAGGTAACGTTTAACCGGAGGTACGGCAGATGAGAGGATTACGACGCGGCAAATTGGGGAAGGCCTCGCTGTGCATCGGCTTCCTCGCCGTGACGCTTTTTATGGTCACGGGCTTGGCGGCGGCGGACGACGACGCCAAGTACATGGAGGCGGCCAAAAAATGGGTGGACCAGGAATTCACGCCGTCCACCCTGTCCAAGGAAGAGCAGCTCAAAGAGCTCGAATGGTTCATCAAGGCCTCCAAGCCCTTCCGGGGCATGGAGATCAAGGTCGTCTCGGAAACCATCACCACCCACGAATACGAATCCAAGACCCTGGCCAAGGCCTTTTACGAGATCACGGGCATCAAACTGACCCATGACCTCATCCAGGAAGGCGACGTCATCGAGAAGATCCAGACCCAGATGCAGTCCGGCCAGAACATCTACGACGGCTGGATCAACGATTCCGACCTGATCGGCACCCACTTCCGCTACGGTCACGCGGTGTCCCTGACCGATTTCATGGCGGGCGAGGGCAAGGACGTGACCCTGCCCACCCTGGATCTGCCGGATTTCATCGGCACATCCTTCACCACCGGCCCGGACGGCAAGCTGTATCAGCTCCCGGACCAACAGTTCGCCAACCTGTACTGGTTCCGCTACGACTGGTTCCAGCGCCCGGAGCTGAAGGCCAAGTTCAAGGAAATCTACGGCTATGAGCTGGGCGTGCCGGTCAACTGGTCCGCCTATGAAGACATCGCCGAGTTTTTCACCGACAAGGTGAAGGAGCTCGACGGCAAGCGCGTGTACGGCCACATGGACTACGGCAAGAAAAGCCCCGACCTCGGTTGGCGCTTCACCGACGCCTGGCTGTCCATGGCCGGCACCGGCGACAAGGGCCTGCCCAACGGCAAGCCCGTGGACGAGTGGGGCATCCGCGTGGATGGCTGCCGTCCCGTGGCCTCCAGCGTCTCCCGCGGCGGCGCCACCAACGGCCCGGCCGCTGTCTACGCCATGGAAAAGTACATGGAATGGCTCAAGAAGTACGCTCCGGCTGAAGCCCTGGGCATGACCTTCTACGAGTCCGGCCCGGTTCCCGCCCAGGGGCACATCGCCCAGCAGATCTTCTGGTACACGGCCTTTACCGCCGACATGATCAAGCCCGGCCTTGACGTGGTCAACGCCGACGGCTCGCCCAAGTGGCGCATGGCCCCGTCGCCCCACGGCGCGTACTGGGAAGAAGGCATGAAGCTCGGCTATCAGGATTGCGGTTCCTGGACGTTCCTGAAAAGCACCCCCATCGACCGCATGAAGGCCGCCTGGCTGTACGCCCAATTCTGCGTGGCCAAGACCACCTCGCTGAAAAAGACCATTGTGGGGCTTACCCCCATCCGCAACTCCGACGTGACCTCCGAGGCCATGGCCAAGATCGCGCCCAAGCTCGGCGGTCTGGTGGAGTTCTACAAGAGCCCGGCCCGCGTGGCCTGGACCCCCACCGGCACCAACGTGCCGGATTACCCGAAGATGGCCCAGTTGTGGTGGCAGAACATCGGCGAGACCCTCTCCGGTGAAGTCACCCCGCAAAAGGCCATGGACAATCTGGCCGAGGCCCAGGACAAGGTGCTGGCCCGTCTGGAGCGCGCCAATGTCCAGGGCGAATGCGCCCCCAAGCTCAACCCCGAAAAGGGCGCGGATTACTGGTTCGCCCAGCCCGGCGCCCCCAAGCCCAAGCTGGCCAACGAAAAGCCCAAGGGCGAGACCGTGGACTACGATCAGCTGATCAAGGCCTGGCGTGAAGGCCGCGTGAAGTAAGCACGCCCGCACGACATGACTTGCAAGACGGCGCGTCCTTCGGGGCGCGCCGTTTGTTCTTTAGCAGCCTGCCTCCCGGTTCAGGCAACGACAGGGTGTGCAACCAGATCGATGACGCCTGTCATGTTCGCGTAAACCAAAGCCTGTCGCCGCCAGGGACAAAGCGGCGGCATCCCTGAGAGACTCGAAGACCACTCGCTTACGGCGTGGCGAAACCGCCCGGCGGGTGGCGTTTGTATTGCTGAGGGTGCAAACTTTTCGGTATCTGGTTCGTGGGATGTTGTTGCCTGCCGTGGTCTTGGGGTAGATATCCGTCCAGGCGGGGCGTCGGAGACGATAACCTCCCTGCATGGAGTCCGCCCCAACCACATTCAAGGAGCCATCATGGGTTTCAGCCTCAAAGACATCCTGCACGACAAGGCCTGGCAGCTTCTGCGCCTGGAAACCGATCCCGGTCTGGGTTGCACCGAGCCCGCCGCCATTGGTCTTGCCGCCGCCGTGGCCGCCTCGCTCTTGCCATGCCGCGACATCGAGTCCATCCGCGTCGAGACCGACCCCAACATTTATAAAAACGCCATGGGCGTAAGCATCCCCAACGCCAGCTCCGAGGCGGGCATTCCTCTGGCCGCAGCCATGGGGGCCGTATCCGGAGATCCGGCCATGCGTCTCCAGGTCTTCTCCGGCGTGACCCCGGACGCCCTGGAGACAGCCCGGGGCCTGGTGCGCCAGGGACGGGTCACGGCGGGCATCGCGCCCGGGACCACGGGACTTTTCGTCAAAGCCACGGTCGCCTGCCGGGATCATTCGGCCACGGCGGTCATTTCCGGCCGCCACGACCATGTCTCGTCCCGGGTGCTGGACGGTCGGGAGCTGGGCTGCGACGGGGAGCTTGGCCCGGGGGCTTCCGATGCCGAGCATGCGGCCCTCAAACAGTGGCTTTTGGACATGAGCCTGACAGACCTTGTATGTCTGGTGAACGAGATGGACGCCGCAGACCTGGAATACGTGCGCGAGGGCCTGGCCCTAAACGACGCCCTGGTGGAATACGGCCTGGCCCACGGCCCGGGAATCGCCGTGGGCCGCACCCAGCTTGGGCTCATCCGTCAGGGGCTTCTCAAAAAGGACATGGTGGTCTGGGCCGGGGTGCGTACGGCCTCCGGCATAGATTCGCGCATGGGCGGGGTGCCGCTTCCGGCCATGACCCTGGCCGGTTCGGGAAACCAATGCATCGCGGCGGGCGTCCCGGTGGTCACCGTCGCCCAGTACGCCTCCATGGAAGATCCGAATCTGCCGGTGCGGGCGGTGATGTTAAGCTACCTCATCACCTGCTCCATCAAGGCCGGGGTGGGGCGGCTGTCCGCCCTGTGCGGCAGCGGGCTGGCCGCCGGGGCAGGGGTGGCGGCGGCCACGGCGTACCTTTTCGGCGGAACGGTGGAGAAAATCGGCGGGGGCGTGAAAAACCATATCGCGGCGTTTTGTCCCGTAGCCTGTGACGGGGCCAAGACCAGTTGCGCCTTGAAGGTGGGGGAAATCGCCGCCTCGGCGGTCAAAAACGGGCTACTGGCCCTGTCCGGCTGCATCGTGCGGGCCACGGACGGCATTGTGGACGCCTCGGCGGAACAAACCATGCGCAACCTGGGGATCATCGCCACAAAAGGCCTCGCCAGCCTGGATGCGGCCATTCTGGACATCATGCTCCAAAAAAACGCCTGAGACGTTCCCGTCGGCACGGAGGTTGCTGTATGGCGCCATGGATACGCGGCAAAGACCGGGGAATGGCGCGTGCCGCCGTATTTTATCAGGGGAAAGGGCGACCGGCTTGTTCCGGATTCCGCAAAATTGTAGCCTGCGACGACGTTTTCGCACGCTCCGACATTTGAAAAGGTGCAAGACATGAAGGCATTGGACGAACTTATGCGCTCCGTACGGGGCATGGCCGAGGAGGAGACGCCGGACGCCGCCGCTGGCGCTTCATGCCCGGCCGTCGACCTGCTGCTCTACGCGCCCTGCCCGGTGAAGCTGGTGGTGAAGGACGGCATCGACCGCATTGCCGCAGACCATGCCCGGCGCGGCCGGAAACTCACGGTGCATATCCCCATGGGCTGCACCTCCGTGGACCCCTACGATCCCATTTACCGCGAACCTGATCCGGACCGGCTGCCCGGGATCATCGCCTCCATCGGCTTCGGGGATTTCTGGCGGCGGGAGTTCGTCACGCGCCATGTCCGGGCCGGGATATTTTCCGCCGCCCCGGCCGTGCCCCTAAGCCCGCTGCACGAGCGGGCCGGACTCATCGACCCGCGCGGTCTTTACACCCTCTACGGGGTCACCCCCTACCTGTTTCTGGCGGATGCCCGCCGCCTGGGCGACCTTCCCATGCCCACGGCCTGGGAGGACGTCCTGCATCCGCGCTATAAGGGCGAACTCATCATGTGCGGGGACGGCGACGACATGGCCGACGCCGTGATCCTAAACGTCTACAAGGAGTTCGGCATGGACGGCCTGCGCGCCCTGGCGGACAACTGCAAGGGGTTCATGCATTCCTCGTCCATGGTCAAATCCGCCGGGTCCGGGGACGAATCGGCCGGGTCCGTGTACATCATCCCGGCCTTTTTCGCCGAGACCGTAACCCGCCCGGCCCATCTGCGGGTGATTTGGCCACGCGACGGCGCGGCGTCCAGCCCTCTGTATTTTCTGGCCAAAAAAAGCGAGCGGAAGCGTCTGGCCGACGTCATCGCCTTTTTCTCGGACGGCTTCGCCGCCATCGACAGCGCAGCCTGGTTTGCGCCCATGGCCGCTGCGGCGGCGGCCAAACTGCCCCCCGAGGCCAGCCTCAAATGGGTGGGCTGGGACTACATCGAAGACAACGACATCACCGAGCGCCGTGATACCTTAAACATCCTGTTTCGGGACATGGTCCGGAAAAAAACATGCGGCTGATCACCGTGGCCGGGCCTCCCTCATGCGGCAAGACTGCCGTCATGTCCAAGGTCTGCCGGGCGCTTCAGGACGCGGGCACGCCGTGCGCCGTGGTCAAGTTCGACTGCCTGCAAAGCCGTGACGACGAATTTTACCGCGCCGCCTTGGTGCCGGTGTCCGTGGTCTTTTCCGGGGGCCTGTGCCCGGACCACTACTACGCCTCGAACCTGGAGGAGGCCTTCGCCTGGGCCGCCGGGACCGGGGCCGGGTGTTTCGTGGTGGAGACCGCCGGACTGTGCAATCGGTGTTCGCCGCACCTGCGCGGGGCGCTTGGGCTGTGCGTCATCGACAACCTCATGGGCATCGACGCCCCGGCCAAGGTCGGCCCCATGCTCAGGCTGGCCGACATCGTGGTGGTCACCAAGGGCGATCTGGTCTCCCAGGCCGAGCGCGAGGTCTACCGGCATCGCATCCGCCAGATGAACAGCCGGGCCGTGATCCGCCACGTCAACGGCCTGACCGGCCAGGGCTGCGCCGATCTGGCCCGCATCCTGGCCCAGGCCCCGGACATCGCCTCGGTCACGGACGTGAAGCTGCGCTTTTCCATGCCCGCCGCCGTGTGTTCCTATTGCCTGAGCGAAACCCGCATCGGCGTGCGCTACCAGAAAGGCAACGTGAAAAAGGCCCGATTCGGGGAGGCGCCTGACCATGTCCGCTGAAGCCGGAATTTTTGTGCCCCGGACCATGACCCTGACCGCCGGGCGCGACAAGTCGGGCCGTGCCGAGACCCGGGACGTGACCTTTACCGCCGGGCAGGTCACGGCGCTCCTGGGACCCACGGGATCGGGAAAAAGCCGCTTTTTGTCCGACATCGAGTCCATGGCCCAGGGCGACACCCCCACAGGCCGGGTGCTTCTGCTCGACGACCGCGCCCCGGACGAGGACCAGCGCTTCGCCTTAACGGGCAGGCTGGTGGCGCAGCTCACCCAGAACATGAACTTTGTCCTGGACATGGCGGTGCTCGACTTTTTGACCACCCACGCCGAAAGCCGGGGGGCCGAGGACCCGCAAGATGTCGCCCGTCGGGTCTTCGTCGCCGCCAACGCCCTGGCCGGGGAGCCTTTTCCCCCGGAGGTCCAGCTCACCCAGCTTTCCGGCGGCCAGTCGCGGGCGCTGATGATCGCGGATACGGCGCTCTTAAGTTGGTCGCCGGTGCTGCTCATCGACGAGATCGAAAATGCCGGGGTGGACAAGAAAAAGGCCCTGGAGCTTTTGGTGCGAAGCGACAAGATCATCGTCATGGCCACCCACGATCCGGTCCTGGCCCTGTCCGCCCACCGCAGGCTGGTCTTTGAAAACGGCGCGGTGCGGACCGTGATGGAGCGAAGCGACGGCGAACAGGCCGTCCTGGCCAGACTTTCGGCCATGGAAAGCGAGATGTCCCGGGTCCGGGAGCGGCTGCGGCGCGGCTCGGCCCTGGACGATCCGTCTGAGCCGTGATCCGCCGCAAAGGAATGGCGACATGAAACGGTGTGTTCTGACGGCTGCGGCGGCGCTGGCCCTGGTTTTTCCCTGCCTGCCGCAGGCGGCGGCGGAGATGACACAGGCCCAGGCAAAAAAGTCCCTGGAGTCGTATTTCATGGCCAGGCCGTACTATCCGGTTTCTGCGGCCTGCCTGAAGATCGCCCCCGGGCAGTACAAAAATCGGGGCTACGCCTTTGCTGTGGACGCCACGGACTGCCTGGACGAGGAGGGTGGAAAGGCGGACTCCTGGCGGGTGGACGCCGTGACCGGAGAGGTCTTCGTCCAAAACGCCAAGGGAAAATATCAGGCCCCGGGCGTCGATTCCCGCCTGCTCTCGGCCGACGCGGCCGAGGCCCTGATCCTGGCCCTGCCCGAGGTGCAAAACGAAATGAAGGCCCACAAAAACGCCTTTCTCATGCTGGAAGGGCATCCCGACCGGGATATCCTGGCCACGACTCCGGCCGAGGCCTTCTACGACTTTTATTTTGGCCACGACATGGGAACCCACACCACACGCCTGTGGGGCTTCAGGGTGAACGCCCTGAGCCGGGAGATTTTGGTCGCCGACCCGGTGGAGGGGACGGACGTATCCCTTGAGGCGTGGCGTAGGACCCTGGTCGGCGACTGACCGGCCTGAGCTGCGCAGCACGTGAAAAAGCCGCCCTGGGCATGACGCCGGGCGGCTTTTTTCGTGCAAAAAAAATGGAGCGAGGGGGCCGTCTATTCGGTCAGCACCCGCTTGGGAATGCCCTCCAGGTCGCCCTCGATAAGCTTTTTGGCCCGGTCGGCCAGGGTGTCTATCTCAGGTTTGGTCACCTGGTCGTCGGCCCCCACGGAAATGCCCTTGTGGTAGAGCTGGTGGTTGATAAGCGACGAGAAAAGGATCACCGGCAACGACTTGAGCACCGGATCGTCCTTGATCCGTTTGCACAGGTTGTGGCCGTCCATGGCGGGCATCTCCAGATCCGTGACCACCAGATCCACGAATTCCGAGAGCAAAACGCCCTCTTCCGTCACCTTCCGCTTCCATTCCGTCAGGCGATCCCAGGCGTTTTGACCGTTGATGTCCTGCTCCACGGAAAAGCCGTCTTTCTCCAAAAACGTGACGATAAGCCGCCGGATGGAGTTGGAATCGTCCACCACCAGGGTCTTGTAGCGCTTGCAGTCCACCACGCCGTCTTTGCGTCCGGTGCGGTCCATGCGGATGGCCAGGGCGGGGTTGAGGTCCCAGATGATCTGCTCCATGTCCAAAAGCAGCACGATGCGGTCCTCGAACTTGACCACGCCTGTGAAATTGCGGGCCGCAAACTGGGCGGTGTAGCCGCTTGGCGGCTCCACATCGTTCCAGCTCTTGCGGTGGATGCGGGTGACGCCGGAAACCATAAAGGCGTTCACCACCTTGTTGAACTCGGCCACGATGACCTTGGTGGTTTCGTTGCGGGCCATGGGTTTGCCAAGCCACAGGCTTAAGTCGATGAGCGGGATGACCCGGGAGCGCAGATTGAAGGTGCCGATGATGCTTGGGTGCGGCATGTGGGGCATTTCCGTGACCGTGGGCAGGCGGATGATCTCCAGCACCTTGGCCACATTGACGCCGTAATAGGCCCGGTAGGGCTTTTCATCGCCCTCGGACTGTTCATCTATGTAGAATTCGATGATTTCGAATTCGTTTGTTCCGGCTTCGAGCAGAATGTTTGTCTGCGACATGGCTGTCTGGCTCCGCTCCCATGTTTGTAACCCCGGGTTTGCGCACATACGGACTGGTCCTGGCCGATGCGAAACCGCCCATCCCGTCCGGACAGGCTGCGGGCCACGTCGCGGGCCGGTTTCGTCTCCAAACGCCAATACGCCGGGTGCGGAAGAAAATCCAGCCATACCGGACGCAGGTTTCGTGACGGATACGCTATCGTATCCGTTCTTCATGGAAAAGAGATAGTTCGGGCCATGCCCCCAAAAATCTCCCTGCGTACGCTGATGCGGGCAAACGGGCCGACAAAAAGGACTTTGCCCCGGACGCAGGGAATGATACGACGTAACCGGGGGATAGTGGCGGCCACCTTGGATGGATCAGGGGGCCTGCCTGCTTCAGGGAGGCTTTTTTGGCGCCAGGGACAACCGCAGGGAGGATGTCCGGCGGGCGTGGTTTTTTTGTTGTGCGTCCGGCGGTCGGGGCAGTCATTTGGACGAGGTTCGTTCTCGCCCTCGTCTTTTTTTGCATTTCGGCCGGGACTGTCTTTGCCGCCGCAGCCGAACCGGCGGATGGCGACGCTCCCGGGGACGGCGTGCGCTATGTGGCCGACATCCAGGGCGTGGCCGACGACGATATCCTGTCGCTGCTCAAAGAAGTCTCGAAAACCGTCCAGGGCCAGGACACGCCGGCCCCCTCGGTCTTTCTGCTCACCAACCGGGCCGAATCCGATCTGTCGGCCATAAAAGACGTCTTCAATTCCCGGGGATATTTTGCGGCCAAAACCACGGTCGCCATCGATCAGGCGGCCTCGCCGGTGCGGGTCGTCTTTGCGGTGGCGCCGGGCGAGGTCTTTGTGCTGCGCGATGTCCGGTTTGCCCTGCCGCCAGGAGAAGAGAACCGCAAGGTGGAGTTCCCCGCCGCAAAGGCCCTGGGCCTGACCCTGGACGCCCCGTTTTCCGCCAAGGCCGTCATGGCCGCCCAGGACGCCCTGCTGCGGCATTTCCAGGAGAACGGACGGCCGTTCCCCCAGATCATGGACCGCAAGGCCACGGCCGATTTCTCCACCCGGGCGGTCACTGTGGCGTGGCAGGTGGACCCGGGGCCGGACGCCACCTTCGGCGAGGTGGCCATCGAGGGCCTCACGGACGTCAACCCTGCGGTGGTGCGCCGGGAGGCGTCCTGGAAGCCGGGGCAGCGCTACGATATCCGGTTGGTTGAGGACCTGCGCACCCGGCTGACGGCGCTGGGGCTTTTCACAACCATCGAGGCCGAACCCGACAAAGAGACCGACGCCTCGGGCAAGACCAATGTCATCCTGCGCCTTACGGAGCGCAAACACCGCACGTTCAAGGGCGGCCTGGACTATAAAAGCGACGAGGGCCCCGGGATCAACCTGGGCTGGGAGCACCGCAACCTCTTCGGGCAGGGCGAACGGCTGGCCCTGTCCGCAGGCGCATCGCCCATCCGCCAGTTCGGGGAGGGCGTGTTCGAACTTCCGGCCTTCCTGCATCCCAGCCAGAAATTGACCACCAAGATACGCTACGTCAACGAGGAGCTTCAGGCCTACACCGGGGCCAATCTCACCGCCACCTCCATCCTGCGCCGCATGTTTCGCGAGCACATCACGGCCGCCGCCGGGCTCGGCTACCGCAATTCCGAGGTGACTGAGGACAAAAGCCGTCCCTGGGAGTCGGGCAAAGACTATCAGTTCCTCTTTGTCCCGCTGGAGCTGTCCCTGGACTCACGCGACGACCCCTTGGACCCCCAGGAGGGCTATCTGGCCAGCCTGTCTGTCGCGCCCTACGCCAATCTTGGCGGGGAGACCAATTTCGTGCGCCCGGAGGTCAACGCGGCCTTCTACTGGCGTCTTTTCGACTCCCCGGACATCATCTTCGCCAACCGGGCCTACATAGGGGCGGATGTCGGGGCCACCCTGGACGAGCTGCCATCCGACCTGCGGTTCTACGCCGGCGGCGGCGGCTCCATACGAGGCTATCCCTATCAGACCGTGGGGCCGTTGCGCAGCAAGACGCCTACAGGCGGCCGGTCCGTGTTCACCTTCTCCTCCGAGCTTCGGGTGCGCGTCCATGAATACGTGGGGATCGTGCCGTTTCTGGACGGCGGTTCGGCCTTTTCCAATGTTTTGCCGCCCTATGAGGAAACCTTGCGGTTCGGGGCGGGCCTCGGGGTGCGGATTTTCACCCCCATCGGCCCCATCCGCCTGGACGTGGCCACGCCGCTTAATCGCCGCGAGAACATCGACGACCTGGGCCAGTTCTATATCAGCATCGGACAGGCCTTCTAAAGCAACCGCCCGGTCCATGGCCCTGTTGCACGCTGACCGCGCCCCGCCTGACAAGGATATGCCGCGTGACCACACCTTCCCGTCCTGACCAGCCCGCAGTCGCCGCCCCGAAAGGGGTGCGCCGCGCCCTGCGGCTGGGGCTGTATGGCCTGGCGGGCCTTATTTTTCTCGTCATACTGCTTTTTGCGGGCGTCCAGACCCCTCCCGGCAAGGCCGTCCTGTGCCGGGCGCTTTCGGCGGCCGTGGCCGCAACTCCCGGGCTTTCGGCCCATATCGACGGTCTTGAAGGCTTTTTGCCGTTCTCCCTTCACCTTAAGACCCTGGCCCTCATGGACCATGCCGGACCGTGGCTGGTGGTCTCGGATGTCCGGTTCGGCTGGTCGCTTGCCGCGCTTATCGCCGGACGGGTGGAGATCACCGAGCTTTCGGCCGGGATCGTGCGCGTCATGCGGCCCCCGGACCTTCCCCCGGACGAGGCGCCCGAGCCCATGGTCTGGCCGCCGAGCCTACCCACGCTGCCGCCGCTTCTGATAGACCGGCTGGCCGTGGAGCGGCTGATCTTGGACGCGGCGGTGAGCGGGGAGCGCACCGAGACCGCCATATCCGGGCGCATGGCGGAAAACGGCGGCGTGGTGGACATGTCCCTTGCGGCCGAACGCCGGGACGGCCCTGCGGCCTTTGCCCGCCTCAACGTCCGGGCCGACCTGGGCGGCTGGACCCTGGCCGCTGTCCTGGCCGCCGAGGAGGCCCCTGGCGGCCCCCTGGGCGCGGCCCTGGCCCCATCCGCCGCCCCGGGCGGCGGCGGTCCGGTGCGCGTGGACCTGACCGGGGAAGGCCCCCTGGCCGACTGGTCCGGACGGCTTACGGCGCGCGTGGCGGACGCCTCCCTAGTCGCTACGGACATCCGTCTACGCATCCCCTTTGAGGCCAACGCCCGGGCCAGTATTGGGCTGGCCGGATATCTGACCCCTGTCCCCGGCATGCTGTCCCCGCAGGCCGCCGCCGTCATCGGGGACCGGATCGGGTTTTCCCTGGCCGCCGGGACGGTGCTCGGCACGGGGGCGGTCTTTCTGGAGCCTTCCCGGGTGATGGCCGGACCGGCCAGTCTGGATTTTTCCGGCCAAAGCGATCCGCAACAGGGCGTCTTCGACCTGCGCGTCGCCCTGGACATCCCGAATCTGGCCGGTCTTTCGCCGCTGGCCGGGGACATAGGCGGGAGTTTTTCGGCCACAGTATCGACCGCCGGGGACATAAACCGGCCCACGGCCCGCCTGACCCTGACCGCCCGGGACGTGGCCACCCCGCAGGCATCCCTGAAGGCCGCCTCGTTCGCCTTCGACTTCACGCCCACAGCCGACCTGGGCGGGGCGTTTCCGGGCCTTGCGGTCACGGGCGGCGGCCAGATCGACGGCCCACGCGCGAAAGATGGCGCTCTATTTTCCGGGCGTCCCGTGGTCCTGGCCCTGGACGCCGGTCTTAACCGGGACATGGCGCTTGCCGTGCGCTCCCTGTCGGTCGCAGCCGGGGGATTTAGCCTCGCCGCCCAGGCCGATCTGGCCCAAAAAGGCCCGCTTACGGCCTCCTGCCGTCTGACCCTGGCCGACCTGGGCGAGTTGGCCACGGGCTTAGGCCTTCCCCTGACCGGCGCCGTCCATGCCGATGCGGCTGTGACCGGATCACCGAACGGCCGCGATCTGAGCCTGAAACTCGACGGCGGCGTCACCGGCCTGAACGCTCCGGACCGGGGCGTCCCGGCGGCCATGGCTGCGGCCCGGCTTCTGGGCCGGACCCCGTCATTTTCCGCAACGGCGCATCTGGCCGGGGATACGGCGGAGCTTTCGGCCTTCACCCTGACCGGCGAAGGACTGCGCGCCAGCGCCACGGGCCGGGCCGATCTGGCCGCCCGGACCCTGGCCGCCACAGCCGCCGCGACCCTGGCGGACCTGCGTCCCCTGTCGGATGCGGCCGGGCAGCCCCTGCGCGGCGCGCTTCGCCTGGAGACCGCGCTTTCCGGACGTCTGGACTCCCCGGACGCCACAGCCGACATCACCCTCACCGATGTGCAGATGGCCGATATGGCCGTCTCCTCAGGGAACATCCGCGTCACGGCCTCCGATCTGGCAGGTCGGCTGCATGGCCGCGCCTCGGCCCAGGCCGCCATACATGGCGAAC
>Ga0209467_1002512_pt1 | contig 13036 bp, 10 predicted proteins | sample Higcelwee11metaG_FD_187175 | JGI IMG/M metagenome (GOLD analysis project Ga0209467, IMG submission 187175) | Freshwater pond sediment microbial communities from the University of Edinburgh, under environmental carbon perturbations - High... | ecosystem: Environmental > Aquatic > Freshwater >...
GCTCGGCCTTGCCGGACACCGTTTCGCTTATCGACCACAATGCGGCGTTTTTTTTGTGCGGCCTGCACAACATGCTCCAGGTCAGCACCCACTGCCAGGTCAACCTGGACCGGCACAAGGAACTTTTAAACGCCATCATCGACGAGGTGCGTGACGACATCATCCTCCTGGACAAGGAGGGCCGCGTGGTGGATATCAATAAAAACGTCTACCAGCGCCTGGGCAAGGAGAAGGCCGAGCTTTTGGGGCTGCCCTGCTGGCAGGTGCAGACCCTTGACGACGGACGGCCCTTTTGTTGCGGCCAGGACAAGGACTGCCCTTTTTTCTCCACGCTTTCCACCGGCCGCGAGGCCGAGGCCCTGTTCACCCGCCTCGATGCCGACGGCCGCCTCATGTATTTCCGCATCTATTCCTATCCCATCTTCAACCCGCTGGGGAATATGACCCACATCATGGTCATGCGCCGGGACATCACGCGGCGCACCTACCGGGAACGCCACCAGCAGCACGCCGAAAAGCTGGCGGTCATCGGCGAGATGTCCATGTATTTGGCCCATGAGATCAGAAATCCCTTGTTCGCCATCTCCGGCTTCACCAAGTCGCTTCTGGATTCGGAAAACCTGACGGAAAAGGAGCGGGAAAAGCTGCGCATCATCGCCGAGGAGGCCAAGCGCCTGGATCGCATGTTGTCGAGCATATTAAACTTCTCGCGCCAGACCCAGACCGTGTCCGGGCCGGTGGACTTAAACCGGGTCTGCGAGGAGGCCGTGGAGCTTATGCGCGTCGGCTATGCCGACAAGGGCTACCGCTTCGTGCTCAATGCCGATCCCAACATCCCGCGCGGCCGGGCCGAGACCGAGACCATCAAGCAATGTCTGGTCAACCTGATGCTCAATTCCATGGAGGCCATGCCCGCAGGCGGCGAGATCCGCATGCGCACGGGCATGGAGGAGGACCGGCCGGTGGTCGAGGTGGCGGATGGCGGACGGGGCATGAGCCAGTCCGAAATGGACAAGGTCTTTAGCCCCTTTCACACCACCAAGGGCCAGGGGTACGGACTGGGGCTGGCCATGATCAAAAAGATGATCGAGGAGTTCGGCGGCCAGGTGACCCTGTCCAGCCGGGAAGGGCGCGGCACGGCCGTGACCCTGCACTTCGCGCCCATCCTGGCGGGCGAGGAGGAGCGGCAGGCCGTGGACGACCTCAAGACCCCACGGAATGTCGCCTAGGCCATGTTCGTCCGAAAAGCCGCGCCCGGCACCCTCCCTTCGCGCCTGTGGAGTCTGCGGGCCCGGCTGATCCTGGTCCTGGGGACGCTTTTGGCCTTAAGCCTGGGGGGGGCGGTCCTGTCTTTGTGGTACGGGCACATGGCCCGCAACCTGTACCTCTCCACTCTGGAAGGCGACGTGGCCGGTCTGGCGGCGGCCCAGGAGTTGGAAAACGCCCTGCTGGCCCTGTATGCCGAGGCGGCCGGGGCCAGGAGCCGGGGGGCCCTGGACGCCGCCGAGGGGCTTGCGGCCGGACGCAGGCGGGTGGAGGAGTGGCTGCGCAAGGCCCGCGACGCGGCAGGCGGCGAGGCCGCCCGGCAGGGCCTCTCCCATCTGGACGCGTCCTGGTTCGAGGTTCAGGAGGCCATGGATACGGCCTTTGACCGGTCCTCGACGCCCGAGGCCGGGCTTGAGCTTCTGTCCCGGCGTTTCCACGAGGCCTTTTCCCGGGCCGAGGCCTACAAGAGCCTTTTCCGGGAGGGTATTGCGGCCCGGCGCGCCGACTACCAGGAGCGCACCGACGCCCTGGTGGTCCTGGTCTGGATCGCCTTGCCCCTGGTGGCCCTTCTGGGGCTGGCCCTGACGCATCTGGTGTTTTGGCGCATTTTGAACCCCATCCGCCATCTGGCCCGCACCGGGGCCGGGGCCGACAAAGGACTGTGCGACGGCAATGAGGTCAAGACCCTGGCCCGGCGTTTCGGCAATCTGCTTGTGGCCGTGGACCGGGCCGAATCCGACCTGGAGGTGAGCCGGGACCACCTCATGCAGTCGGAAAAGCTGGCCCTGGTGGGCAAGCTGGCCGCCGGGGTGGCCCATACCATCCGCAATCCCCTGACCTCGGTCAAAATGCGGCTTTTCTCCCTGGAGCGCGTCCTGCGCCTGGAACCCGCCCAGAAGGAGGACTTCGAGGTCATTTCGGAAGAGATCCGGCACATCGACACCATCGTACGCAATTTTCTGGAGTTTTCCCGGCCGCCCAAGCTGGTTTCCCGGCCCACCAGCCTGTCCGACGTGGTGGACACCACCCTAAATCTCCTCAAGCATCGCCTGGAGTCCTACGGAGTGGCGGTGGAGGTCTTGCGGGCCAAGCGCCTGACCCCCATCAGCGCCGACCCCGACCAGCTCAAGGAGGCCCTGGTCAACCTGGTGCTCAACGCCTGCGAGGCCATGGTCGAGGGCGGCCGGATCGTCATTCGCGAGGAGGAGGGGGTCATGGATCCGGCCGGGCGGGTGGTGGTGGTGCGCATCAGCGACACCGGGCCTGGGGTGCCGGAGTTTATCCGCGACCGGGTGTTCCAGCCCTTTTTCACCACCAAGGGCGAAGGCTCCGGCCTGGGGCTGCCCATCGCCCAGCGCATCGTGGAGGAGCACGGCGGGTGGATCAACCTGCACTCCCCCGAGGGCCGGGGGGCCACCTTCGCCCTGATCTTTCCGCACACCGAGGAGCGTACGTGGCACAGATTCTGATTGTGGACGACGACCACCAGTTGCGCCAGAGCTTCGAGCGCCTGCTTTCCGCCGAGGGCTACGCCGTGCGCACGGCCTCCACGGGCGAGGCCGGAGTGGATATGGTCCGTGAGCGTCTGCCCGACCTGGTGGTCATGGACGTGCGCATGCCGGGCATAAGCGGCCTGGAGGCCTTCGCGGCCATGCGCGAGATCGAGCCGAGACTGCCGGTGATCATCATGACCGCCCATGGCACCACGGAGACCGCCATCGAGGCCACCCGCATGGGGGCCTTCGACTACGTGCTCAAGCCCTTCGACATCCCCGACATCTTAAAGCTCATCGAAAAGGGCTTAAGCGCCGGGCGCTTCATGCGCTCCAAGGTGGAGATGGACGCCCCGGCCGAGGGCGGCGAGGGCGAGGCCATCGTGGGCGGCGGCCCGGCCATGCAGGAGGTCTACAAGGCCATCGGGCGCGCCGCGCCAACAGACGCCACGGTGCTCATCCGGGGCGAGTCCGGCACGGGCAAGGAACTCGTGGCCCGGGCCGTCTACCAATACAGTTCCCGGGCCGGAAAACCGTTTTTGGTCATCAACTGCGTGGCCATCCCGGAAACGCTTTTGGAATCGGAACTCTTCGGCTACGAGCGCGGGGCCTTCACCGGGGCCTCGGGCCGCAAGGTGGGCAAGATCGAACAGGCCAACCGGGGCACGGTCTTTCTGGACGAGATCGGGGACATGCCGGTCTCCATCCAGGCCAAGCTCTTGCGCCTTTTGCAGGAAAAGCATGTGGAGCGCCTGGGCGGGGCTGGCCCCATCCCCGTGGACGTGCGCATCATCGCCGCCACCAACCGGGATCTGGAGCAGGCCGTGGCCAAAGGGGCCTTTCGCGAGGATCTGTATTACCGCCTCAAGGTGGTGACCATGACCCTGCCCCCCTTGCGGGAGCGGCGCGAGGACATCCCGCTTCTGGCCAGACATTTTTTGTGCCGCTTTTCCCGCGAGGCCGGCGTGCCTGATCCGGGGCTGACCCCGCAGGCCCTGGCCTTTTTGACCGGGCACGACTGGCCGGGAAACGTGCGCGAATTGGCCAATGTCCTGCAAAAAAACCTGATATTCAACCGGGGCGGCCCCATCACCGCCGACGATCTGCAACAGGCCGCCGGGGTGACGCCCCCAGCCGCAGCGGCCGGGGCCGCCTCTGGCCCCGGAGGCGACGGCTCGGCCCTGGAATTCCTACGGCGGTTCGTGCGCCAGGAACTGGTGGCGGCCCGGGACGACGAGGGGGCCTTTGAATCGCTCATGGACCGTTTCGGGGCGGTGGTCATCGCCGAGGCCCTGGCCATGACCGGCGGCAACCGCACCCGGGCGGCCAGGCTTCTCGGGCTGTCGCGGCCAACGCTTCTGGCCCGCATCGAAAAATACGGATTGAAAATCGAGACCTCGGTGACCTCCCAGCTTGGCTTGAGCGAGCCCGACAGCCCAGGGCGATGACGGCGGCCGGGATGCGGCGTCGCCCGGGCCGGGAGATGGCCTGCGGCGGCGCGGAGCCCAGGCGGCCGTCATGGCCTGCCCGGGGCGACCCTATCCCAGGTCGTCCCAGAAATTTTCCCAGCGCACCTTGCCCTTGGTCTTTTTGAACTTGCGCAAAAGCACGTAGAGCGCCCCTGCGCCGCCGTGCCGGGGCAGGGCCGTGGCGAAGGCCAGGATCACGCGCTTTAAGGGGTCGCGGGTGAGCCAGGTCTTGAGTTCCTCCTTGAGCACGGGGAGACCGCCCGGGGAGTTGGCCCCGCGCCCGGGGATGAGGAGCAGGCAGCGTTTCCCGCCCAGGTAGTTCTCGCGCACGAAATGCAAAAGCGCCAACTGGGCCTGGGCGGCGTTTTGGCCGTGCATGTCCAGATGGGCCTCGGGGGAGAACTGCCCGGCGCGCAGTTGGCGAAAGACCTTCTGGTCCATGTCCCGGACAAATCCCTGTAGATATTCGTCGGTAAACGACAACTCGAATTCCACCCGTCCGGCCACGAGGTCCAGCAGGGCGTTTTTGCCGTCCGGATCGAACTCGGGCGCCTTACGCAAGGGGGATTCGGCAGGCTTTTGAACCACGGCCCGACCCCGGAGCGTGCCGTCCATGCCCTGCACGCCGGACATGGCCCGGGCGAAGAGGGTGTCCTCGTCCTCGGCCGGGACGTCCGGGTCCGGCTTCGGAGGGGGCTTGACGGGTTCCGGTTTTTTCTTCTGGATTTTTAGCGATTTGAGGGCGTCGAGGCCCGTACGTTTTTGTGCTGCCATGCCCGCAAGGCTACAGGGAAGCCGCCGGATTGGCAATGGACGGGCCCATCCGGGGGGACGGCCCGGGCGGGCTGCGGCCGCTTTCTTGACCCGCCGTGGCCGATGGACTACACAATACACGATTTTCATGTTGCACGACCCTGTCTGGCGTTTGCCGTGCCGCTTTTCCGAACCGTTTTTTTCTGGCATCGCTTCTGCATGACTCTTTTATGCAGTATTTCAAACGTTGTGGGCGGCGTCTCGGAGTTCATTCGATGCTGCGCGGACCTCGTGACGGAAACGTCCGGGACAAGGGCCGTGCGGGCATCCGCTAGAGAAAAAAGGACCAGACATGTCCGAACAATTCCGGGTACTCGGAATCTATTCCCTGACCAAGTCCACTGAGGTTGGGGTGGGGGGGACGGCCAAAGGGTACGAACAGAAGACCTATTGGTTTGTTCGCCGCCTGCCGGACGAGACCTACGAGGTGCAGCCGCTCAACGCCAACCATCTTCCCTCGGGCATCAAACGCATTCTCTCCAAAGGGGAGTTCCTGGCGGGCTACGCCCCGGAACCAGGATATTACGAAAAAAAGACCCTTCCCCATGTCCAGTCCTTGAAAAAGAAGCTGGCCCAGGGCGAGGAGGCGCTTAGCGAAGGCAACCTCGACGCGGCTGAAAAGATGTTCTGCAAGGCCCTGCTGCTTGACGAGGAACACCCCGCCGCCAACATGGCGCTGGGCGAAGTCTATTGCCGCAAGCAGGATCACAAGCGGCTGGAGGCCGTCCTGCGGCGCATCCTGAATCTGGACGAGGTCTTCAAGGAGGAGCAGCGCCACGTCTTCAACAGCTTTGGCATCAGCCTGCGCAAGGAGAAATATTTCGCCGAGGCGATCCGCTATTACCGCCGGGCCATCGAATTTAATCCCACGGACGAGAATCTGCATTTCAATGCGTCCCGCGCCTACTTCGAGGCCGGGGAACTCACCCTGTGCGTCGAGCACCTGGAACAGGCCCTGCGGCTGCGGCCGGAATTCGCCGAGGCCGCCGAGTTTTTGCGCTACCTCCAATCCTGTTCGGCCGTGAAGGCCGCCCCGTCCGCGACCCCTGCGCCATGACGGGCGTATGCCGCCTGGGGAACAGCGGCGGCCGGGTTCGTGCGCACGCCGCCCTGCGGCTCTGTGGGGGCGGGTGGGGCGGCGGGCGTTGCCGGGATGGTGCGCCTTTGCCCGGCACTCTCGCCGTCAACCGGGGCTTGTTGACGATTTTGTGAAATAATTGAGGGGGAGAGGGCTGTTTTTTGTTGTCGATCCGGCCGGGACGTTTTACAAGAAACCCCGTGCCTGATGGGGGGGAAACGTTTTTTGCGCCGAAGGCAGGGGTGATCCCCGTGCGCCGCGTGTGACGGATGTGCGACGGCAGGGATGAAAATTTTTGAAACCCCGGGGCGGCGTTCCCTTTCCCGGCGCGCGAAGCAGGGTGCGACCTTTTCGACAACGTCAATGATGGAGGCCTACGGCATGCGTATCTGGTCATTTTTGTGTTGTCTGGTCATGATTCTGGCCGTGTCCGTGGCTCACGCCGCCGACAAGGACACCCTGGTGGTGTCCGTACCCTCGGACATCCATACCCTGGATCCCGGCGTGTCCAGCGACAACTACGATTGGCGTCAGATCTATCCCTGCTACGACCGGTTGGTGAAATACAAGGTCGAAAACGGCAAGGGCTCAACCGAGGTCGAACCCATGGCCGCCGAGTCCTGGACCGTCTCCCCCGACGGGCTGGTGTGGACCTTCAAGATCAAAAAAGGCATCACCTTCGACGACGGCACGCCGCTCGACGCCGAGGCCGTGCGTTATTCCCTGGACCGTACCCTGGCCATCGGCAAGGGCCCGGCCGACAACATCGGGGCCATCGCCTCCATGAAGGTGGTCGATCCCCAGACCCTGGAAGTCACCCTGAAAAACCCCTACGGCCCGTTTTTGCAGACCCTGGCCACCAACGGCGCGTCCATCGTCAATCCCAAGGTGGCGGCCAAGGCCACGGGCGACGACAAGGCCCAGGCATGGCTGGCCGAGAACGCCGATGGCAGCGGCCCCTTCAAGGTGGCCGAATGGACCCGGGGCCAGCGCTGCGTGCTTGAGGCCAAGCCGAACTACTGGGGCGGCGCGCCCAAGATCAAAAAGGTCATCATCCGTTTCATGCCCGAGTCCGCCGACCGCCGCATGGCCCTGGAAAAGGGCGACGTGGATGTCGCCGAAAACATCCTCATCGACCAGCTTCCGGCCCTGGAGAAAAACCCCGACATCGTGGTCAACCGTTTCCCGGCCCAGATGGTGGAATACGTCTACGTCAACTGCCAGAATAAAAAGCTGGCCGACCCCCGGGTGCGCCAGGCCCTGTCCTACGCCGTGGATTACAAGGGCATCATCGGGCAGGTGCTCCAGGGCAACGGCATGCAGATGCGCGGCCCCATCCCCCAGGGCATGTGGGGACACCGCGAGGACGTCTTCCAGTACAGCCAGGACGCGGCCAAGGCCAAGGAGCTCTTAAAGGCCGCCGGGGCCGAGAACCTGGAGTTGACGCTGATTTATTCCGAGCGCCGCGCCACCTGGGAGCAGATCGCCCAGGTCATGCAGGCCAATCTGGCCGACATCGGCGTGAAATTAAAGCTTGAGCTCATGTCCAACCCGACGCTTCGCGACAAGATCGACAAGGGCGACTTCGAACTGTGCCTGGGCGCCTGGAGCCCGGATTTCGCCGATCCCTACATGTTCATGAACTTCTGGTTCGACTCCAAAAACGCGGGCCTGCCCGGCAACCGCAGCTTCTACAAAAACGACAAGGTGGACGAGCTGGTGCGCAAGGCCGCCGGCCTGTCCGATGTGGCCGAGCGCAAGAAGCTGTACAGCGAGGCCCAGGACATCATCATGCAGGATGCCCCGTACATCTTCCTGTACCAGATCCAGACCATCGTGCCCATGCGCAAGGACGTGAAGGGCTACGTCTTCAACCCCATGCTCGAATCCATGTACAACTTCGAGGCCATCTCGAAGAACTAACGGAAAGGACGCCAACGCCCCGGCCGGACGATAACACGTCCGGCCGGGGCCGTTTCACCTCATGCGCATTCTCGCCTATACCTTCCGACGCCTTCTGGCCGCCATCCCCGTCCTTTTAGGGGTCAGCGTCCTGGCCTTTCTCATTTCCCACGCCATCCCGGGCGATCCGGCCCGCCTGATCGTGGGGCCCAAGGCCAGCCGGGAGGCCGTGGAGGCCATTCGCAAGGAGCACGGCCTGGATAGGCCGCTGCCCGTACAGTACCTGCATTTCATGGCCGGGCTGGTCCAGGGCGACCTGGGCCGGTCCATCCGCAACCACCGGCCCGTGACCGAGGATCTGGCCGATTATTTTCCGGCCACCCTGGAACTGACCCTGGCCAGCCTGCTGCTGTGCCTGACCGTGGGCATTCCCCTGGGCATCCTGGCCGCCGTGCGGCGCAACAGGTTCGCCGATCACGCCGCCCGGGTGGTGTCGGTGATCGGCGTCTCCACCCCGGTTTTCTGGCTGGGGCTTATGCTGTTGCTCCTCTTTTATCGCCAATTGAGCTGGCTGCCGGGATCGGGGCGGCTCGACGTGACCAGCGCGCCGCCTGCCGGGATGACCGGCCTGTATGTGCTCGACGCCCTTTTCGCCGGGGACTGGGCGCTTTTGCGCGAGGCCCTAAGCCACCTGATCCTGCCCGCCTTCTGTCTGTCCTACGTCTATCTGGCCATCATCACCCGTATCGTGCGCTCCTCCATGATCGCCGTGCTCGGGCAGGACTACATCACCACGGCCAGGGCCAACGGCCTGTCCGCCGGGCGCGTGGTGTTTAAGCATGCCTTCAAGAATTCGCTGATCCCCACGGTGACTATCGTCGGCCTGTCCCTGGGGGAGCTTTTAGGCGGGGCCATCCTCACCGAGACCATCTTCGCCTGGCCGGGCATGGGCAAATACGTGGTGGATTCGGTCAATTCCCTGGATTTTCCGGCCATCATGGGCTTTACCCTGGTGGCCAGCACGGCCTATGTGGCCATCAACCTGGGGGTGGACGTCTTGTACGCCTTTTTAAACCCCCGCATCCGGTATTGAGGTCGCCGCCCGTGCCCCCCCGCGCCCGCCATCCCTTTATTCGCGAACTGACGTTGACGCTTGGCATCCTGTCGCGCAACCCGTCGGCCGTCATGGGCGGCACGATCATCGCGGCCATGGTCTTTCTGGCGCTTTTTGCGCCGCTTCTGGCCCCCTACGATCCCGTGAAGCTGGCCCTGCCCGAGCGTCTCCTGGCCCCGGGCGCGGCGCATTTTTTCGGCACGGACGAGCTTGGCCGGGACATCTTCACCCGGGTGCTTTTCGGGGCCCGCATCTCGCTGTCCATCGGGCTTCTGGTCATCAGCGTGGCCGGGGGCCTCGGCGCGCTCATCGGGGCCACGTCGGGCTATTTCGGGGGGAAGATCGACAGCGTGGTCATGCGCGCCATGGACGTGATCCTGTCTTTTCCGTCCCTGGTCCTGGCCCTGGCCCTGGGCGCCGCCCTGGGGCCAAGCCTGATCAACGCCATCTTCGCCACGGCCTTCGTCATGATCCCCAAGTTCGCCCGCATGGTGCGCGGCGAGGCCCTGTCCGTGCGCGAGCTGCCGTTCGTGGCCGCCAGCCGGGTGGCCGGGGCCGGGCACGCCTTCATCATCCGCCGCCACATCCTGCCCAATTGCCTCAACTCAGCCATCGTCCTGGCCACCCTGACCCTTGGCGACGCCATCCTCATCGCCGCCTCGCTGTCGTTTATCGGCCTGGGGGCCCAGCCGCCCACGCCCGAGTGGGGGGCCATGATCGCCTCGGGACGCAAGTTTCTCATGGACCAGTGGTGGTATGCGACCTTTCCGGGGCTTTTCATCCTGTGTACGGTCATCGGCTTCAACATTTTCGGCGATGCGCTTCGCGACGTGCTTGATCCGCGCATCCGGCGTTAGTCATCATGCATACCCCCGAGCCGCTTCTCGACATTCGCAACCTCTCGGTCAGCTTCAAGACCTATCAGGGCCGGGCCCGGGTGCTGGACCGGGCCAGCCTGTCCGTGAACCGGGGGGAGATCATGGGACTTGTGGGCGAGACCGGCTGCGGCAAGTCCGTGCTGTCCCGGGCGGTGCTGCGCATCATCCCGTCGCCGCCGGGGCGCATCGACGGCGGCGAGATCCTTTTTGAGGGCCGCGATCTGCTCGCCCTGCCGAAAAAGGCCATGCGCGCCCTGCGGGGGGACCGCATCTCCATGATCTTCCAGGAGCCCATGAGCAGCCTGAATCCGGTTTATACCGTGGGCAACCAGATGCGCGAGGTCATTCGGGCCCACCGCGAGGTGAGCCGGGCCGAGGCCCACGCCGTGTGCCTGGAGATGCTTGAGGCCGTGCGTCTGCCCGAACCCGGGGCGGTTTTGGCGGCCTATCCCCATGAGCTGTCCGGGGGCATGCGGCAGCGGGTGATGATCGCCATGGAGCTGTCCTGCCGCCCGGCCCTGCTTTTGGCCGACGAGCCCACCACGGCGCTGGACGTCACGGTCCAGGGCCAGATTCTGGCCATCTTGGCCGAGCTGTCGGCCCGCGAGGGATTGTCCATCCTTTTGGTCACCCACGACATGGGCGTGGTGGCCCAGATATGCCGCCGGGTGGCGGTGATGTACGCCGGGCAGGTGGTGGAGGTGGCCGACGTGGAGAGCCTGTTCGCCCGTCCGGCCCATCCCTACACCCGGGGGCTCATCGCCTCCATTCCGGGCCGGGCCGAGGGCGGCGAGCTCTACGCCATCCCGGGCAGCGTCCCAAGCCCCATCGATCCGCCGCCGGGCTGCCGTTTCCATTCCCGCTGCACCCAGTCCGGGCCGGACTGCCGCCGGGCCGCGCCCGGGATGGTGCTTGTGGCCCCGGACCATGCCGTGGCCTGTCACCAGTGTCCCGGGGGAGGGCGGCCGTGAGCGATCCACTGCTTCTGGTTGCGAATCTGTGCAAGGCCTTTCCGCTTGGCGGGGGATTTTTCGGCGGCGGCAAGCGTTTCCTCAAGGCCGTGGACGGGGTGGATCTGTCGCTTTCACGCGGCGAGACCTTGGGGCTGGTGGGCGAGTCGGGCAGCGGCAAGTCCACGGTGGGCAACTGCATCCTGCGCCTGCTCGATCCCGATTCGGGCTCCATCGCCTTTGACGGCGTGGAGCTCACGGAACTTTCCGGCCAGGCCCTTATCCAGGCCCGGGCCCGGATGCAGGTGGTTTTCCAGGATCCCCAGAGTTCCCTTGATCCGCGCATGACCGTGGGGGGCATCGTCTCCCTGCCGCTTCGGGTGCAGGGCCTGGCCAGGGGCCGGGAGCTTCGCGCCCGGGCCAAGGCCAGCCTGGCCGAGGTGGGGCTTGGGCCGGAGTGCCTGGACCGCTATCCCCATGAATTTTCCGGCGGCCAGCGCCAGCGCATCGGCCTGGCCCGGGCCTTGGTGGCCGATCCGGCCTTCGTGGTCATGGACGAGCCGACAAGCGCCCTGGACGTGTCGGTCCAGGCCCAGATTTTAAACCTCATGGCCGGACTCCAGGAAAAACGCGGACATGCCTATCTGTTCATATCCCACGACCTGACCGTGGTGCGCCACGTCAGCCGCCGCATCGCGGTCATGTATCTGGGGGCTGTCGTCGAGACCGCGCCCACGGACGCGCTGTTCACGAATCCGGCCCATCCCTATACCCAGGCGCTTCTGGCCTCGGCGCCCCTGCCGGACCCGACGAAACGGCAGAATCTGGCCCGGCTGACCGGCGACGTGCCAAGCCCCGTGGACCTGCCGCCGGGCTGCCGGTTCCACCCCCGCTGCCCCGAGACCATGGCGGTGTGCGCCCGCGAAGCGCCGCCGAAGGTGGCCGTGGCGGCGGGACATGAAGTCGTCTGCCATTTGCACAACGCAGGCTAATGCCTTAAAAAGAAAGGGATTCCAAAGGGGCCGCGCCGCGTCGGCCGTTGGGGCCGCCGGAGTCTTCCCCCCGGCAGCACGCGCTTCTCCATCCCATACCGCAACACCATCAAAGGATACTGCCATGAAAGTCTTCATCAGCGCCGACATTGAGGGCGTGGGGGCCGTGGCCCGCCACGAACACTCCCGGGTGGACGGCCGGGAATACGCCGTGGCCCGGTCGCGCATGACCGGCGAGGTCAACGCCGCCATCGCCGGGGCCTTCGACGGCGGGGCCACGGCCGTGACCGTGGCCGACGCCCACAACGTGGGCTTAAACCTCATCCCCGAAGACTTGGACGAGCGGGCCCAACTGGTCATGGGCTCGCCCCGGCCCCTGTCCATGGTCCACGGCATCGACGCCAGCTACGACGCGCTTTTCTGCGTGGGCTACCACGCCATGGCCGCCACCAAAGACGCCAGCATCGTGCACACCTTCACCGGCCGGATTCAGGAGTTGCATCTGGGCGGCATCAAGATTGGGGAAATCGGCTTAAACGCCGCCCTGGCCGGGTCGTTCGGCGTGCCGCTGACGTTTTTGGCCGGGGACGGCGCGGCCTGCCGCGAGGCCCAGGCGCTCATTCCCGGGGTGCGCACCCTGTCCGTGAAAGAGGGCATCGGCTCCTACGCCGCCGTGTGCCAGCATCCGACCCGGGCCCGGGCGGCCATCCGCGCGGCGGCCAAGGAGGCGGCGGCCAATCCCCCCCAGGTCAAGCCCCTGGTCTTAACCGGCGAGGTGGAGTTGGTGGTGCGCTGCACCACGGCCTCGGGCGCGGATCGGGCGGGCATGATCCCCCGCACGAAGCGACTGGACGACCTCACCGTGAGCTATCGGGGAGCGGACGTCATCGAGGCCTTCATGGCGTTTAACGCCATGACCTGCCTGGTGGAGCTGGTGCCCTTCATCTGATCCTTGGCCTGTTCGCATCCGGCGGCGTTGCGCCGCGTGCGTGAAGCGCCAGGAGGCGGCCCTTTTTGGGACGGCTCCTGGCGTGTTCTTTTTCAGGCCATGGCCGTGGGGGGGGGCGTCGGGCCTTTTAGG
>Ga0209467_1002515_pt1 | contig 13018 bp, 9 predicted proteins | sample Higcelwee11metaG_FD_187175 | JGI IMG/M metagenome (GOLD analysis project Ga0209467, IMG submission 187175) | Freshwater pond sediment microbial communities from the University of Edinburgh, under environmental carbon perturbations - High... | ecosystem: Environmental > Aquatic > Freshwater > Pond...
AGCGGCAAAAGAGGTCACTGGACTGAGCATAAAAATACTCAGAGCCAAGGCTGTTTTAACGCCAAACATTGTTCTTCGTTGTTTCATAAAAATCCTCAATATCAAAAAACCATTCTTCTTTATCTTGCCTAAACTATTCTAAAACGGAATACCTTTCGTTTGTTCAACCGAGAATTTGTTGTAATTGATTACAACAGGCCACAATAAGGCAAATGCGTTCACGTTTTATCTTGCATTCTCGGGCTCTCTAACGATGTATGAAGGGGAATTCCGATTGTGGAGTTGTCATTTAAAATGCGACAAAAGTGAGGTTGGGCATAACTGAAAAACAATGCCTGTCTGCATAAAGTATGATTAAGGACTTACTTTAGGAACAACTAAGAAAGGGGGGAGTTCCTCCCTTTCTCTTTTTAATAGAGCTTTTTAGAGGGGCCCTATAGATTGATTTTGAAAGGGTTGTGCAAGGAATCTAAAGGAGCATGAACCTTTAATTGATTACGCCCACTTGTTTCCAGGCGTTGAGGGCGGCGTTGTGTTCCGTTTCGCCATACATTTTCAAGGCCATTTCACAGGTCAGTTTTGCAAAAAGAACAAAGTCTGCGTTCTTCACCAACTCCGGTTGCCGGAGCACTGCATACCAGATGCGACCCGCCTTTTCCCAGGAATAGCCACCGAGCGCCGTGGCCAATAAATAAAAAGCGTGGTTCGGAATGCTGCAGTTTTTATGCACCCCGCCGTTATCTTCGGTGGTATGAATGAATTCCTTCATGTGAGCGGGCTGCGGGTCTTTGCCGAGATGAGGATCATTGTAAGCGGTTCCCGGAGCTTTCATGGAACGGAAGGCGACTCCCTGCACCAGATTCGTAAAAATGCCTTTGCCGATAAGCCAGTCTGCATCCGCCGCCCTCTGCTTCAGGTGATGCTGCTTGACCATGGAGCCGAACACATCGGACAGGGATTCGTTGAGTGCCCCCGATTGCCCTTCATATTCCAGATCGGCGGTATAACTTGTCACGCCGTGCGCAAGTTCGTGAGCGATAACCTCTAGAGCCTGGGTGAAACGGTTGAAATAAATGCCATCTCCATCGCCAAAAATCATTTGGGATCCGTTCCAGAACGCATTGTTATAGGATTTTCCGTAATGGACACTTCCGATGAGATCCATGCCCGTATTGTCGAGAGAATTGCGCTCGAATATTTTTTGGTAGAAATCAAAAGTGGCTCCAAAGCTCTCGTAACATTCGTCTATTGCTGCATCGCCACTGCGATCGCTGTCTTCGGAACGCACCAATGTCCCAGGATAACTTTCCGAGTTATTACAGGTATAAATGCGTCGGTTTTTATGAGGGATGGAGCCGTCTTTGACTGCCATCACTCTTGAAATTCGAGCCCCATCAATGCGCCGCTTTGTCTGAAGCACTGCTGTGAGTGCCAAAGTGCGCCGCGCTGCCGCACGACCTTCTACATTCGCGAGTTCCGCTTTGGAAATGGATTCCAACATATAGGGGGGAATAATTCCACAAAGGGAATGAACTTTTTTTAACATCATTCATCACTCCTTTTCAAAAGAAAATCCAACAGCGAAGCAAGTGCCACATCCGTCACAGGTTCTGCCGCGCGGACTTGGTGAACTCGGTCGCCATCGCGCACGGTCACTACAAAGGTCTGGACATCTGCCGCGTGTCGGGGTGGCTCACTCAACACTTCTGAAATGTCCCAGACATGAGCCTCTTTCACCAGGGTTTCGATGCGATTTTTTTCCTCCGCCGGAAGCCTCTCTGTATCCACCGTTTGGGGTGCATTCAACTTGGGAAAAAATGCAAATCCGCCATCCACCTGAACTGTCACAATCATAAATGTCCTCTGTGAAGCCCCTCTGAAACTTGACTCGTGTTTGTTTCTCTAAGAAAATAGTACAAAAATACAGGGATTGTGTTTTATAAATATCCGTGTCTGGAACTTTTTACGTTCGGTATATAATTTCCAAAAATCATCTCTGAAATCACCGATAAAAAGTAAATTTCTCATGGCATATCCTTTTATGTCGGCGAACTCCAGATTCAAGCGCAACAACAAAATTTGCTATAAAGGTGTTTCATGGAAGCAAAGTACAGACATTGAATAAATCTGAAATAGCCAAACGAATTGGCGGGGACCGAAGTACTGTCGGGCGAGAAATCGCAAGAAACTATTTGAGTCGCTTTAGGAATGAGAAATGGTTAACATGGGTTATATTCTAAATGAATTTTCAGAGGCACCCTACAGCAACACGGAGAATTTTTTATGCCGTTGAGTCGTTTTTTGAAAGTAATCCTACTAGGGTCACTTCCTCTCTGGAGCGCTCCCGCTCCTGATTCTGTTTTTACCGAAGTATGCACTCTTATCCGCGGGCACTTTTTCCGGGCCGATTTTATCCGGGACAGTCTCCCTACTCTTGAAAAAGAATTCCGCCCTCAATTCGCCAAAGCGAGTGCAGAAAAGCTCCCCGTTCTGATGCGGCAATTCCTTGCAAGGCTGGGCACCTCTCACACGGAATACCTGACTCCGGATGACCCCTTCTACTATCAACTTGCGGCGACATTCCAGCTTCCAGGAACGACTTATCCCACTATTGGCGTTATCGCTCAGAACTTTGGTGATCAGATTTTTGTCGTCTCTGTGCTTCCTGGTGGCGCCGCAGATAAGGCCGGAGTGCTTGCCGGTGATGAAATTCTTTCTGTCAATGACAAACCGTTCCGGCCCGTTGCTTCATTCCGGGATCTCCAGGGCAAATCCATCCGGCTTGCAATTAAAAGAACGGCGGCGGAAAAACCGAAAACATTCACTCTCACCCCGGAAGTATTGAATCCCTTGGACGAAGCTCTGCGCGCGGAGAAGGCAAGTCTCCGCATCGACACGATCCACGGTCACAAAATCGGTTATGTTCACATTTACCTGTATGGGGGACAACAATTTCAGGAGGCTTTGGAAGAAGCGCTCCTGTGGGGTCCTTTGCATGAGGCGGATGCCGTGATTATTGATTTGCGGTTCGGTCTCGGCGGTGCAGATCCTTCCTATTTGCGGTTGTTCGATAAAAACATTCCCGTACTCACCTCCGTTGATCAGAAAGGCGTGAAAAACACCTATGATCCTCAGTGGCGAAAGCCTGTCGCTTACCTCGTGGATCGTTCGAGCCGGAGTGGTAAGGAAATTCTTGCGTATGCCGCTCGCAAATACGGAACCGCCCTCGTCCTCGGGGATACGACCGCAGGTGCGGTGCTTGCAGGTTCGCTGTTTCCGCTCTCCAATGGGGATCGTTTATACCTCGCGGTGACGGACGCTTATGTGGATGGAGAAAGAATCGAAGGTCATGGCGTTGCTCCCAACGTGTGGATTCCCTGGGACATCCGGTATCAGAAGGGAGTGGATCCGCGGATTGAAAAATCCATGGAAATCCTTGCGGACTCGATTTCCACAAAAAAATAAAAGAGTCCCTTTTTCTCCTGATTTACTACTCTCCTAATAGCGCGTAGGATTAAACCTAATGAAGGAACTTATAGTATGTCCGCATCCAACGAAAAAGAATATTTCAGCAGAATTCACCGGGCGGAAGATTACATTGAGGCCCATCTCGGTGATACTCTGCGACTGGAAGAAATTGCGAAAGTGGCCTGTTTTTCGTCATTCCATTTTCACCGGATTTTCACATTTATCAATGGTGAAACGCTCTATCAATTTATTCTGCGCCTGCGATTGGAACGCGCTGCGAATTTGCTATCTCAGCCTGTAGCAAGGCCTATCACACAAATGGCCCTGGATCTGGGTTTTGGGAGTGCCGCTTCTTTTGCACGCGCTTTTCAGGCGGGCTTTGGAATGTCTGCAACTACATTTCGCAAGAATTGCAAAATGAAAAGCAAGGATTGGAAAGATCTCGAAAGTCTGGGAATTTATCTTGCACAACAGGTAAACCCTCAACTTTCAAGGAGAAAATTAATGAAAAACATAAACGACCTCACCCCCAAAAAACCGATCAGTCACCACATTGTGGATCTGCCACTGCGCACATTCGCCTATATTCGTCACGTCGGTCCCTATGCGGGTGATTCAGCGCTTTTCCAGCGGATGTATGGACAACTCTGCCAATGGGCAGGTCCGAACGGATACCTCGAAAAGCCTGAAACGGAAATGCTGTGCATTTACCACGACAATCCCGATATCACGAAAGAAGACAAACTTCGAATCAGCATCGGTATTACCGTTGCCCCCGGAACTCCGGTACCGCCTCCATTCCAGACCATGGAAATTCCGCGAGGGAAATACATCGCTGCCAAATTTGACATAGATGCCTCCGAATACATGAATGCCTGGGCATGGGTCATGAATGAATGGATGCCCCAAAGCGGCTGGCAATGCGATGATCGTCCGTGTTACGAAAAATCACTCAATGATCCTGCACAACACCCACAGCATCGGCACATTATTGAAATCTGTGAACCGGTGAAACCGTTGTAAACAAGAAATCCCCATTCTCGTATGGGGATTTTTCTGCATAGGCTCTCGTTTCTTAGGTAAAAATCAGGTTGTTCACCGACAACCCAACAAAGAAGACGATCAAGTAACCATACCAGATCACCGTCAGGGGGTAGTTCAATACCCGCTTGTATGCCTTGGGTTCGAGAATGTTTTTCTCAGAGATACGAATCAAATTTTTGCGTAGATAAAATACGCTGACCAAGGTACCTGCAATGCTTGCGATTATCAAAAGTAGAATCATTACCATGGCTACAAGATAGCTATTTTGGGACCCATGAATACTCCTCCAAGGATGCCCCAATCTCCTTTTAGAGATTCAATTCGGATCGTCAGCTACTTTTTTGCTTTTTGGATAGTGCATTCCGGTTTGCGCGCCCTTTTGATTTTTCGGCTAGATCCTTATGGTATCCCGTTTGTGAACAAGCCGGACGGGTACATTTTTCATGCAATTTGCATCGATTTTGTGTGGCTTGCGGAAACGACCCTTCCCTTTTTGATTTTGAGCCTGTTACTCGCCCGTAAGTTTAAGGGGCGGCGGGTGTTCTCTTCGATTTATTTGGGGCTCCAGTTTGTGCTCCTTTTTGCGACCTATTTGGATCACGAAATTCAGCGTTTTATGGGTTGCCATTTGACGTTTGCTTTTTTCGATACCTATAAGGACGCTTCTTCGGTGATGATGTTCCCTGAGTATTCGGCGGTGGATGCGTCTGTCCCGTATTTGCAGTTTGTGGTGTTTGCGCTTTTGATTCCAGTGGTACTTTTACTCTCTTATTTTCTGCGACGTGGTTTTTGCAAGCTGGATACTTTTGGATGGCGCGGTTTGACTATAGGCTCTATCGTATTTTTCTTCGCGTCTCTTTTGTGCTTGAATGTGATTTGGATAGAAGCGAACCGCATGCACAAGCTTTCGCCTGTAATATCTGTGCTTTATAAAGAATGGCAGATGAAACAGTCCGAAACGAAGATTACCCCGGAGATGGTAGCGAAAGCGACCCAAAAAGCGCGCTCCTATTGGGCAGAAATTGAAGGAGAGGGGAGTCAAAATTGGGAATACCCCGATGCCAGATATCCTTTGTACCGCGTACCAAAAAAAGATATTCCTATGGATTCTACTTGGGCGTTGGCCCGGAAAAATCACCCTAATTTTATTGTGATCTTTTTGGAATCGCACCGCGGGCTCGATGTGGGGTTTTTGAACCCCGAAGATCCTCGTCCGAGTGCGACGCCTGTGCTCGATTCTTTAGCAAGCGTTGGGCGTGCATGGATGCGGATGCAGGTTTCAGGGATGCCTACTGTAGAGGGGGTGCTTTCTTCTCATTTGGGGTTTCCGCCACACAGGACGCGTCAGTTGGCTACGGAACTTTCTACAATAAAAGCGCCAAGTTATGCTTCCATCATGAGAGATTCCGGGTATGTCGCCCACTTCTTTTCTGCAGCGGATCCCGCTGGGGATAATTTGTCTGTATGGTTTCGCAAATGGTATGATCGCGTGCATTATAACCGCAATCTTGAGGATGATTCGACCTTCTTTTTGGCCTCTTCCCGTTACATGAGGGATTCCCTCGCAAGGTCGGGGAAGCCTTTTATCGCAGGCCTCATTTCGCGAAGTAACCACTCTCCTTTTACCCTGATTCCTGGAATGCCGGATTCCATCCGGGCACTTCCCCAAGCGGATCGTATGCGTTACACGATGCAATGGACCGATAAACAAGTGGGGGCTTTTCTTGATTCCTTAGCAAAAGAACCTTGGTTCAAAAACACTTACATAGTGGTGATGGCAGATCACGGATTTCCGCAAGGAGAACATGGGGTCTCTACCATTGGGACGGGTGGGTATTCCAATTCCACGTGGATTCCTTTTGTGATTACGGGCCCCGCACTCCGTTCGCCCAAAGTGTACGATTTTACGACGAGTCAGATGGATATCGCACCGACCTTGCTTCATTTGGCGGGCATTCGGGCTCCGAATTCTTTTGCAGGTCACGATATGCTTCGCCCGAATCCGACGTCGTTTGCGTTAGGAGTGCACATGGGGGTTGAGGCTATTACTGCCGATGGATTCCGTTTGCTCACGGGTTTACCTTCGGGCCCGAGAGAAGGTGGAGATGTTCTTTTTGCCGAAGAAGATATGTACCAGACACGCTCGTTGGTGGGCTTATGGCCAGAAAAAATATTTGACTTGCAGGCCTTGGCGGATACGCTTTTGTTTGTGAACGACTATTCGCTTTCGCGGAATCTCCTCCAGAAAGCCCCCTGATTTGGGGGTGAGGGTTGCCCATGGTGCGCGAAATTTCTCTATTTGTGCGCGTGATGGGCCGTTTATGTAAACGATCCATAATTTTTATGAGGTGTCTTTGGACAACCGGGAAAAATTAGATTCCCTTATTGCACAGGCCTGCGCCGTAGTCGGCGCTGAATTAGTGGAATGCGACCAGTTTCAAGCTGGAAAGCGAAAAGTCCTGCGCATCTACATTGATAAACTCGAAGGCGTAACCGTAGACGACTGCTCTAAGCTTAGCCGTACTCTTTCTGCGGCTCTGGATCTCGAGGAAGAAATCATCCCTGGAGCCTATACTCTCGAGGTTTCCTCGCCAGGTTTAGACCGCCCCCTCAAGTCTACCCGTGATTTTGAACGCAATTTGAACCGGCTGCTCCGGGTGACCCGCAGTACCGGGAAACCCATGACAGGGGTGCTCAAAGCGGTGGACGAAAATAATTTAACACTTACCCTCAAGGGTAGCGCTGGTGATGTCTCGGTCCTTCGGTCTGAGATTTTGGCAGCGAAGGTCGATATTCAATTCTGACAAAAAGGCTCTTATGAAGAACGAACCTAAAATCAATTTGCTTGAAGCTCTAAAGTCAATAGTCGACGATAAGAATGTCGATGATGCCATTGTCGTCGAATCTCTCAAGGAAGCCTTGATCTCTGCAGCGCGTAAGTACTTACAGATCAACAAGCATATCGATGTGGATATCGATACCGAAACGAATGAAATTCGCGTATTTCTCCGTGTGGAAGTGGTGGATGATTATCCTGACTACGATACAGAGATGACGGCTGAAGAAGTACAGACATTCGATGAAAACTATATGCTTGTTGACGAAGCTCTGGACTTTAACGAAGATGCTCAGGCAGGGGACCTTTTGGAAATGGAAGTGCCTGTTTCCGCTTTCGGTCGCCAGGCGATTCAAACAGCCAAGCAATTCTTAATCCAGCGCATCCGTGATGCCGAACGCAACAAGGTTTTTGAAACCTACCGCGATCGCATTGGCACCATGATTAATGGTGAAGTGGTTCGCATTGAAAACAAGAATTTTATTGTTTCTATCGGTCGTCAGACCGAAGCCGTGTTGCCTTTCAAGGAACAGATTGGCAAAGAACGTTTCAATCAAGGTAGCTCTATTAAGGCCGTGATTGCGGATGTAACCGACTCTGCAAAGGGCGGGGCTCAGGTCATTCTTTCTCGCGCGAATGGAATGTTTCTCACGGAACTTTTCCGCCAGGAAGTACCTGAAATTTATGAAGGTACTGTGGAAATTAAAGGTGTCGCTCGCGACCCTGGTTTCCGCGCTAAAATTTCTGTTTTCTCCCGCGATGAACGTATTGACCCTGTCGGTGCTTGCGTCGGTATGAAGGGTGGTCGTGTTCAAGCGATCGTTCGCGAACTTGCGAATGAACGTATTGATATCGTTCATTGGGATCCAGATTTGATCACATTTATTCGTCGCTCTTTGGCTCCAGCCAACATTGTGAAATTCTTTGAAATCGATGGCACTCGCCGTGTGGTGATTGTGGTTGCCGATGAAGATCTTGCTCAAGCGATTGGCCGTAATGGTCAAAACGTACGTCTCGCATCTCAATTAGTAGCTCGCGATCTCGACGTATTTGGCGAAAAAGAATGGTCCGAAAAGAGTGATGAAGAAAAACAGAAAGTGCTTACCCCGCGCGGGGGTGATGCTCAGAAGGTTTCTAGCATGCAAGATCCTTTCCAAAAGGATACCACTGCTAGCGATGAAGATGCGACCGTAACGGAAGAAGAAGTTCAGGAAGTAGGGAAAGAAGGCGAGGCTGAATAAGTTTCAGCCTATTGGAGCTAAAGTATAGATGAGTAACGAAGAACAGATTAAACCGGACGTTTGGGCTAAGAACAAGGGCGTTACGACGGACCTTGTCATGAAGCTATTGCGTGAAAATGGCGTTGAAGTCCGCACGCAGTTTAGCCAGGTCCCGGCAGCAGCTTTTGCTTCTATTGATGCAAAAGTAACGGAAGAAAAAGCAAAAATCGAAGCCCGTAAAGCTAAGAAATCTGTTCATTCTTCAGATACGACTAGCTCGCCTGCAAGTAATGGAACTAAGAGAACTGGTGTTGTTTTGACAAGTACCGTGAAAGGTGGAGCAGTGAAAGTATCGGTGACACGCCGTGCAGTTTCAAAGCCCCCTGTCTCAGCTCCTGTTTCAAAACCCCAGCCTCCAAGAGTGGTTCCTGTAGTCGCACAAGCTTCTGCAACGACTCCTGCATTTCAGCCAAAAGCTCCTGCAGTGCAAGCTTCTACGACAACACCTGCTCCGGCAGTGGTGAACCATCAAGCGCATCAAGCTCCAGCAGCTTCTGCAAAACCGTCTTCGGTTCCTCATCAACAAGCTAAGAAGGCTCCCGCTCCTGCTCCTGCGGTGCCTCCTCCTGTTTTAGATGCCGCCGCGACTGAAGCTGCGGCTAAGGCCAAGGCGGCGCGGGTGGCGTTAATTTCTCCGAATGCAAGAACGGCTCCAGTGGGTGCGGATTTAAAGCAAGCGGAATTAAAGGCTCAGATTTTTAAGCCCGATGCCGCGGTGCTCGCTCGTATTGAAAAGTCTCGCCAACAAGCGGCGCAGGTACAGAATAACCGGGGTCGTTTCAACAACAATCGCGGAAGTAGTCAACAAGGTTATACTGGTAGTTTTGGTCGCCCAGTGCCAGCAGCGGGTGGGGCCCCTTCAACAGGTGGCGCGCCTCGTACTTCTTCTGGTGGTGGCGCTCCTTATCATAGCGGTCCCTCTACAGGCGGTTCTCGCCCTCCTTATGGTGGTGGCGGCGGTGGTGGCAATCGTGGTGGGTTCTCTGGGCACTCGATGCAAGATGCTTTTGGTGCTGCTCGTGGCCCTGCTGGCTCAAATTCATTCCCTCCTTCCGGTGGTGGTGGCGGCGCTCCTGCTCCAGGAAAGGTTGCCCCAAGTCGTCATTCTACCCCCAATAAGCACAAACGTGGCGGTAAGGACAATAAGGTTGAACGTCAAAAGGAACAGCAAGAGGCAGTGCGCCAGAACGTTTCTCGCGTGATGGCCTCGCTCTCCAAGCATCCTATTAAGAAGACTTATCACAGAGATCACGAAATTGGCGAAGACGGCATTCAAAGAAGAATTATTAAAACTTCTGACTTTATTACGGTTGGCGAACTCGCGGGCCTTATGGAGCAGATGCCTGCTCGTGTGATCGCGAAATGTATGGAAATGGGCATGATGGTTACCATCAACGCTCGTCTTGATTTTGAATCCATTCAGGTGCTTGCCGATGAATTCGGCTTTGAAGTGCAGTTGATGGAAGAATATGAAGAAGAAGTGCTCGGCGTAGAAGAAGAAGTTGCAGAGAGCTTGACCTCACGTCATCCGGTGGTGACTGTGATGGGACATGTGGACCATGGTAAAACCTCTCTCCTGGACTGGATTCGCAAAACGCATGTCGTTTCTGGGGAATCGGGTGGTATTACGCAGCATATTGGTGCTTACGAAGTCAAAACTTCTGTAGGCAAGGTAACATTCCTGGATACTCCGGGTCATGAAGCTTTTAGTGCGATGCGTGCTCGTGGTTCTCAGGTGACGGATGTGATCGTGCTTGTGGTCGCTGCAGATTCGATGGTCATGCCACAGACGGTGGAATCCATTGATCTTGCGCACCGTGAAAAAGTGCCTATCGTGGTCGCTATTACGAAGGTTGATCTCCCGACGGCCAACCCCGATAAGATTCGTGCTCAACTTGCTGAACGTGGCGTTGAAGTGGAACAATGGGGTGGAACTACGAGTTGTATTGAAGTCTCTGCTCGTTCGGGTCAGGGAATGCAGACTTTGTTGGAAACCCTTGCTTTAGAAACCGAAGTTCTCGATTTGAAAGCCAATAGTGATGCTCGCGCTCGCGGTGCTGTTGTCGAATCCAAATTGGATGCGGGCAAGGGATCTATGGCGACGATTCTTATTCAGAATGGGACGCTCCATGTGGGTGATCCTTTTGTTTGCGGTATTTATTCTGGTCGTGTGCGTGCTATGTTCGATGATCGTGGTGGCATTATGAAAGAAGCGGGTCCTTCTGCTCCGTGTCAGGTACTTGGCTTTGACGGTACGCCGCAAGCGGGTGATGACTTGGTGGTTGTGGAAGACGAAAAGGCGGCTCGTGAAATTGCTTCGAAGCGCCGCATGGCTGCTCGTGAACGCGATCTCCGCGCCCGTAAGACCGTTTCTCTTGAAAAGGTTTACGATAGTGTTAAGGAAGGAGCCTTCTCCGAACTCAACATTATTGTCAAGGCGGATGTGGGTGGTTCTTCGGAAGCGATCGCTGCAAGTTTGGAAAAACTGACCAACCGCGAAGTCAAGATCAATATTATCCGCAAGGGTGTTGGTGCTATCACCGATTCCGATATTTTGCTTGCTACTTCCGCTCAGGCGATTATCATTGCGTTCCATTTGATGCCATCACTTTCGATTCGCGAAATGGCAGAAAAGGAAGGCGTGGAAATCAAGACCTACCGCATTATTTATGAAATCATAGATGATATCAAGAATGCTGTGGAAGGTTTGTTGAAGCCTACGACCCGCGAAGAAATTGTGGGTGAAGCTGAAATTCGTGAAGTATTCAAGATTCCAAAGGTCGGTCTTATTGCTGGCTGTATGGTCACCGATGGTGAAGTCAACCGCAACAGTCGCGTCCATGTGTACCGTGAAGGTGTGGAACTTGGCCTTACCGAAGTGCAGTCCTTGAAGCGTCATAAAGATGATGCCAAGTCTGTCGCTCGTGGCTTTGATTGCGGTATCGGCCTTAAAGGATACGACAATATTCAAGCTGGCGATACACTCATGTTCTTCAAGGAAGTCTCCGTTGCCCGTACTCTCGCAGACGTGGCTCGTGATGAAGCTGCTGCTAAGGACGCCAAAGAAGCGGCTGCAACAGCGACAAAGGATGCTGCCACTGCTGCTAAAGAATTAGCGGCGGCTGCAACAGCCAAAAAGAAGGATGTTGAATGAGTCGTAGAACGGATCGTCTCGGAGAACTCTTTCGCGAAGAAATCAGTAAGCTCTTGCAAAAGGGCTTAAAGGATCCTCGCGTGGGTTTTGCGACGATTAACCGGGTGGATATCACTGAAGACCTGAGCTATGCGAAGGTCTTGGTATCCGTGATGGGTACAGACAAGGAAAAGACGAGCACGATTATTGGGCTCCGTAATTCCTCGGGCTTTATCCGTCAGTTTCTTGGGAAAGGAATCAAGATTCGTAAAATCCCTGAACTCCAGTTTGTCCTCGATGAGAACTTGGATCATGCGATGCATATCCAAGATATTCTCTCCGATCTCAAGGCTAAAGGTCAATTCTAAAAGGGCCATTCCATGGATGCTTTCTCGGGGATTGTCCTTTTAGATAAGCCTGCGGGAATCACTTCCTTCCAGGCTCTTTTCCCACTCAAACGTGTATTCCATACCAGGCGTGTCGGCCATGCGGGCTCGCTGGATATGCGTGCTTCCGGGCTTATTGTCGCTGCCGTCGGTCGTGCCACGCGTCTTTTGTCCTATGTGGAGGCGGCGCAAAAAAGTTATTCCTTCCGTTTACATTTGGGCTATGAAACAGCGACTCTAGAATGGGATGGGGAATTAACAGAACAGGATTCTCGCGAAGTCTCATTTTCTCTTGCCGAGGTAGAAGCGGTACTTTCAAAGTTCCGAGGCCTCATTCAACAAGTACCCCCGAATTATAGTGCCATTAAGATTAAAGGACACCGGGCTTCGGATTTGATGCTTCGTGGACGCGAATTTGAAATACCCGCACGCGCAGTGACGATTGATCGATTAGAAATTAAAGGATTGGCAACAACGCCCACCGAAAATAGTTCGGGTCGCGCAGTGACTTCCATTGACATGGAATGTGATTGTTCTAAGGGGACTTATATTCGTTCCCTTTGTCGCGATATTGCACTTGAGCTGGGTTCTTTTGGCTGTGTTTCACACATTCGCCGCACTCGTATTGGGGCTCTCCCGGTAACGGCGGCCGTTTCTCCAGAGGCGTTAACGGTAGAGGACCTAAAAACGTCTCCATCCGTGCTGGCTTTCCCGAGTGTGTTACTCACAGAGGATCAGATGGCTGTTATTCGGAATGGGGGATATGTTCCTTGGAACTTGCCTATTGAAATTCCAGAGGGGTTGGAAAAGCTCGTGTTTGCGCTAGATGAAAATGGTGTGGCTCAGTCGCTGTGTACATATGAACCGGGGC
>Ga0209467_1002517_pt1 | contig 13015 bp, 10 predicted proteins | sample Higcelwee11metaG_FD_187175 | JGI IMG/M metagenome (GOLD analysis project Ga0209467, IMG submission 187175) | Freshwater pond sediment microbial communities from the University of Edinburgh, under environmental carbon perturbations - High... | ecosystem: Environmental > Aquatic > Freshwater >...
CACAGACCCCCTCGACGTGGCGCGCTGGCGCCTACATTTCCCTGAGCGCTGGTCTGTGTTGCATCTCACCCTGCCCGAGCGCCGGGTGGGCAGCTTCTGCGTGAGCCTCAACATGGGCGCGGCCTGGGAGCCCGACCCCTGGCTCGCCCCGCGCAGCTTCCGACTGTTTGTGGTGCCCATCGAGAACAGCCAGCGCGCCGCCTCAGCGCCCATTCGGTGTGACGGCCACCGCACGGCCTGGCCGATCCTGCCGCCGCGCCCGGGGCTCTCTCTTGTCTCTGTGCGGGGTGTCTACGAGGTCGCCGACGCGGGGCTCTTGCCGATCCTCCCGAGCGCCTTGCCCGGCGAAGGCGGCACTTGGGAGCTGGAGCCCCCCTCCAGCCTGCACCTGCACCTGCCTGATGCCTTCTTGCGACCCCGCACGATTAGCGTCGATGGCGTGTGGCACGAGCCCGGCTTCGCCTCAGCCCTCGCCGGTCCGCTCTCGCCGCGCCTGCATCGCCGCGCAATGCCCGCCGTGCGGCTCTCGATGATGGCGCCGCCCTTGCCCCCACGCGCCTTGGACCGTGTCGATGACGGCCTCGCGCTCTTGCAGGTGCTCTCGCTACGCACCCGCGGGGCGCTCGCCCTGGCCGATCTTCGTGGGCTGTTGCGCCTGCTCGGCGGCTTAGACGGCGGGCCCAGCCGTGAGGTGTTTGAGCACCTCGACGCCCTTCACTGTGAGGAGTCCGTGAGCGGCGAAGGCGGCGGGCTCACGCTCGTGCGGCGCTACACCCTGAGCTTCCCCCGCCTGGGCCGTGACGCCGCGTTCCGTGTGCGGGCGGCCTCCGCGGTGATCGGCGAGATCCTCAGCGCTTGGGCCTCCCAAGGTCGCGTGACCGTGCGCGCCCGGATGATGAACGGGGAGGACGCATGAGCACCTGGGCCGCCTGGGGCGAGGTGATGACGGCGGTGCGCGCCGCCGAGCTGGCGCTGCAAGATCCCCGGGATCTGAGCCGGGCCCGCGCCGCCGTCGCCGGATCCCTCAAAGAGCTGCGCCATCGTCTGTCCAACCAGCTCCCGGCGCGGCCGACGCTTCAGGCGCTCTTCGCGTTGGCGGTGCTGTTTGACGAGCGCGCCCAGGCCACCACCGGCGCCCGCCCGGGCCAGTGGCAGCCGCTTCAGCTGGAGCTATTCGACACAGATGAGGGGGGCACCCGCTTCTTTGAGGAGCTGGATCATCTGCTCGTAGACCCCGCCGCGCACCCGTTCGTGCTGGAGGTCTACGCCTTCTGTCTCGCCGAGGGTTTCCGGGGCGTGTACCAGAACGATCCCGAGCCCCTGCAGCGCCATCGGGCCCGCCTGCTCGACCGCCTGAGCCGCCCCGTGGCGCTGCCCAGCGCACAGACGGCCCTGCCCAGCACCCTTCGTGACGGCCCGGAGATGGTTGTGCGGGTGTGGGGCGTTGCGTTGGGCGGGGTGCTGCTCCTGCACCTCATGATGCGCCTCTGGCCTGGGGGTGGGCCATGAGCCGCCCCGATCTGTTTGACGTGGAGGCCCTCGCCCCGCGCTGGACCCGCGCCCGGCCCGCGTCGGACACGGCGTTTGATCCAGACGCGCACAGAGGCCCACCTGAGCCCCTCGCGGCCCTGCCCGGCGCCTGGGCGGCCCTGGAGGCGGCGATCCGCGCTGAGCTGTCGCCTCCGGCGGCGAGCGCGGCCCTGGCCCTGCTCGCCACGCTGACGCCGCCGCCGTCGGCCTCGAGCCCCCCCGACGCCGCGCGTCTCAAGGCCCTGCTCGCCGGTCTGGACGCCGTCGAGGACGTGATCGACGCCTTGGAGTGGAGCCGATGACCACCCTCATTCAGCTCCTCAAATCGTACTGGCCGGAGCTCCTTGGGCTCCTGCTCATCGTCGCGCTCATCGTGCTCTTCGTGTGGCTGCGCCGCCGTCAAACGGCGCTGGAGACCTTGCCCGCCGGAGCGCTCATCGGCGCGTGGCGGCGGTTCTTGGGGGCCCTGCCCCGAGAGGCCCGCGCACACGCCCGGCGCTGCCAGCCGTTTGTGGTGCTCTCCGATGGCCAGGCGCGGGTGCAGGCCCTCATCGGGGGCAACACAGACTGGCAAGACAAGGTCCGCCAACATTACCCCAGCGCCACCGTAGACAGACACCTTCGGGCCTACCTCGCGAGCCATCAGGTCGTGGTGGAGCTCTCACCGGCGCTCGTGGCCGAGCCCTCCTCAGACGTTCGCCGGGCGCTTCTGCGTCTGTGGGGCGGCATGGGCCTGAGACGGGCGCCCCATGTGCTGCTCGTGCTCGACGCCGCCACCTTGGAGCTGATGGACCCCGACGCCTTGAGCGCCCTCGCCGTGCGCTGGCGTGGGCAGGTGGCGCTGATTGAGCGGGCGACGGGCTTCACTCCCCGAGTGCAGCTCGTGCTGCATGATCTTGTGGACCTGCCCGGCGGACGTGAGCTGGCCCGGGTGCTGCGGGATCGGGGCGTAGAGCTTCGCCTGCCCCTGGATGAGACGTTTATGGACCGCGCCCGGGGCCTCAAAGACACCCTGCCGTTGGCGCTCGGCAGCTCTGTGGAGTTTCGTGGGGCTCTGGCGTTCTTAGAGGAGTCTGAGCGGCGGTGGATCACGCCCATGGGCCGACTGTTAGAGGTGCTGCAGCGCCCCGATCCGCTCCTCGGCGCGGTCACCCTCGGCGAGCTGACGCTGTCCACCGCTGAGCGAGAGCTGCGGGCGGCGAACCCGTTCACCGTCGCGCAGGAGCCCGCCCGGCCCTGGACCTACGACACCCTCTGGCACGCCTTAGGCGCCGCCGCCGTGGCCGCGCTGTTTGGCGTCTTCCCGATGATGAGCTTCTGGAGCGGCCGTGAGATCATCGAGGCGGATCTGTTGACCTTGGCGGAGCACAACCGCCGCCTCGACGCGCCGGTGGCCCAAGACGCCGACGTGGCGCCTAACCCCGACCTGCCGCTGCTGTTTGAGACGCTGCCCGACTGTGACCCGAACGCCGGTCGCGGCGCCGTGGCGCGGGCGCTCACCCCGGCAGACCCCGAGGAGGCCCGCTGTCACGCCGAGAAGCTGCGCACGCTGAGCCGCCAGCAGCTCCGCCTGCGGGAGCGGTTCTTAGAGCCCGCCCTTGACGAGGCGGCGACCGTAGGGGATGTACGCAGCGGCGTGTTGGCGCTCACGCTGACGCTGGCGACGCCGGGCTCCCCCCTCGCCGCCCTCGCCGCCACGCGCCCCGAGGTGTTCGCCAACACCCTGAGGGTGGGCGGCGCGCGGCTGAGCGTGGAGCAGGTGACGGCGGCCCTCGCCCGAGGAGAGGCCCAGAAGACCTTGCCCAGCTTCCGTTTCACCGGCGGCGGGTACGGCCTGGGCTGGGTGGAGCTCGCCAGCCGGGTGGGCTCGATGAGCGCTTTGCCTTGGGCGAGCCCCACCGACGTCACTCGCCTAGAGCGCGAGGCCGAGGCGCTCCTCGACGCGCCGTTCACGCTGTCGCTCTACGACGCCTTGGTGGCCCAAGGACTAAGCGCCGAGCTCGCCGCCCGGGGCCTCGACCGCGACACGGTCTCTCCCGGCGTGCCCGACGGCGCCGCGCCCCAGGATCTCCCCGCCTTCTTGGAGCTGGTCGCGACTACGTCTGTGTGTGATCCTGCGGATGTGGCGGCCACGGTGAGCGCGCTCGTGGACCAGGTCGCGAGCTGCGCGAGATCCCGCCATGTGGAGGAGACCGAGTGGGATCTTGGGGTGCTCACCGTGCGCCCCGCGGCTTGGGAGGGGCTCGTCTCCCGCAGCGGCGGCTACGCGGTCTACGCCGATTTTGTGGCCCAAAGCGGCGGCGAGGGCTGGCCCTGGATGAGCGCGCCCCCGGCGCCGGTGGTCGTGCAGATGAGCGGCGTCACGCTCACCGTGCCCGGCGCCTACACCCGCACGGCGTTTGAGTCGTCCGTGGTGCCCACCTTGGCGGGGGCGTCTGAGCGCCTCGACGCGGCGGGGGTCGAGGGCCCCTTACGCCGCGTGCTGGACACCTTCATCGACCAGTCGCTCCAAGGCTACGCCACCCGCTACGCTGGCGCCTGGACCGAGTTTTATTCCGGGCTCCACTTCCGCTCACGCGACCGCGTCGACGTCGAGATGGAGCTGCAGCGGTGGTCGGGCAGCGCCGGGCCTCTGCTCGACGCCCTGGGCGAGCTCGCCAAAAACACCCGCCTCGGCGGGGGAGGGGAGGGCGCGGCCCCGCCGCCGGTGCCGATGACCCGGGCGCTCTCGGAGATCTCCGCCGTGGCGGGCCTCGTCGGCGCCGAGGGCGATGACCCCGCGTCAGGCCCGGTGAAGGATTATCTGGCGCTCTTGCAGGAGCTCGCCGCGGCCTTCGCCGCGGATCGTGTGGCGGTGGCCGAAGACGAGCCCGCGGCGGCCTTGATCGAGGCCCTCGACCAGAACGGTCAGCTCACCTTGCTGTGGTTAGAGACCCAAGGGCCACGAGGCCCGGGCGCGGGCGGTCTTGACCGGCGCCGGGGTGCCGCCGACCCTGCACGGTCCGCTGCTCACGCCGTTCCCGGCGGTCTACGCCGTCGGCGCGGAGAGCGTGTCGCAAGAGGTGGCGAGCCGCTGGCAGCCCCTCCGAGAATCGCTGGAGCGTCTCACCAGCCGCTACCCCTTCAATCGATCGTCTACAGAGGAGGTAGACGTCGGCGCGCTCACGGCGATGTTGGGCCCAGAGGGGACCTTCTGGACGGACTTTGAGGCGTTCATCGCCCCGGCGGCGGAGCGTGTCGGCGGGCGTTGGCGCGGTCGAGGCGCGAGCGGCGTTCGTGTGCGCCTGCCGTCGGATTTACCCGACACAGTGGCGTCCCTGGAGGCCCTGCGCGCGGCGCTGTGGGATGAGAAGGGTGAGCCGAGGCCGATCCCGCTCCGGGTTCGGTCGTGCGCGCTGCCCCCGGTGGCGCTGGAGGGTTATGTGGCGACCGAGGCGCGGCTGAGCATCGGCTTTAGCCAGGTGCGGGCGTACAACCAGCGCGCCGAGGCCTTGGACCTGCCGTTTGACTGGTGGCGGGCGCCCGAGGCCAGCCTGAGCCTCAGCCTGCAGCCGCTGAACCAGGCCGAGGCCAGCGCCCGGCCCCTCACCACCACGGGCGGCGCCTCTCGTTGGGCGGTGTTGCGGCTGCTCGACCGCAGCGCGCCCAGCGACGATGCGCGCTGCCCCGACGGGCTCGCTTGGAGCTGGAGCCGGGTCTCTGGTGATCCCGCGGCGTCCGTCGGCTTCGTGTTTGAGACAGATCCACGGGCGGTGTTCAACATTCAGCTCGCAGACGACGCCGTCGGAGGCGCCCCATGAACCGGCTCCTCCCGATGTTGCTGCTCGGTCTTGGCCTCGGCTGTTCCTCCACGGCGAAGGTCAAGGTGCGCGCGGCGCCTACGGACAGGGCGCCGAGCTCTACACTGCTGGTGATCAAACAGAGCGATCCCGTACAGTTTGAGTCCGAGACCTACGCCGAGATCGTGCGCGCCGTCGAGAGCGCTGATCCCAGCGTGCTCTACACCGAGCCGCTCTTGCCGGGGGCGACGATGAAGGTGAAGGTGCCGCGGTCCGAGGAGGGCCTCGCGGTGTATCTGCTCGTGGATGATCCCTCCCGCACCTTGTGGCGGCGCTGGTTTGAGGGGGGCTCCCGACGGGTGACGGTGAGCGTTGACGAGCGTGGCCTTGAGGGGGGCGCGCCGTGACGCAGGCCCCTATGATGAGCCCTAACGCGGCCCCGGAGCGACTGAACCTTGACGCCGTGATCACCACGCTCACCCTCACCGGGATCAGCGAGCAGGCCGACATCGGGTGGTTACGTCTGAGCGCCGAGGAGCCGATTGTGTTTGATCAGGCGCTCGCGGAGCTGGCGTCACGGCGGGTAGGCCCCGGCGCTCGCAGCGTGCCTGGCGAGCGCCTGGACCTCTGGCATGATCTCTTCGCGCGTCACGCCACACGCGCCGGGGCGGCGCTGGTGTGGATCGGCGACGATGGCCGCGCTGAAGAGCTGAGCTGGTCAGCCCTTCACCAGCGGGCCTTGGGCCTCGCGAGCGCTTGGCACGGCGCGGGCGTGAAGGCCGCGCAGCGGGTGGCCTTGGCGCTGCCGATGGGGCCGACCCTACTCGTCGCGCTCGGCGCTTGCCTGCGCCTTCGGGCCGTGCCCTGCGTCTTGCCCCCCGAGGGCGAGGCGTTTGTGCGTCGTCGCCTGGGCTCGCTCAAGGCCGACCACGTCGTTTACGCCGCGGAGCGTGAGGGCTGGGCGGGTCTCTGTGAGGGGTTGCCGCTCGTGGGGCGCGGCGCGGCGCCGCTTCTGCCCGAGGTCTACGCCCCTGACGCCGAGGCCGCCGTCGTCTTCTCGACCCTGCGTGACCCACCCTACGAGCCCGTGGAGATCCTCGCCGGTGCGCTGTGGCGTCGGGCGCTGTGGGACGGCCTCGGCGTGTACCGTCTCCGCCCCGGCGCGCGCCTCGGCGCCCCAGGGTTTGACGCCTCTGCGCTGGCGCCGGGGGTGATCTTCGCGGCCCTGGCCGTTGGCGCCACGTTTGTACACCTGGAGGGCGCCGCGGTGATCGGGCGCCCCGAGCTGCTCACCCGCGCGCGCCTTGACCACACGCTCCTGCACCCCAGCCTCATCGAGACCGTGTTGAGTCTCAAGACGCCCTTGGGCTGGTCGGGCTTTAGCCGGGACCTGAGCCTGCCCCTGCCCGGCCCCCGCTCTCGGCGTCTGCTCGACGGCGGGCCTCTGGCGGAGATCCCCTGCACAAACGTCGTGCTGGAGGGGGGCGGGGCGCTCCTGTTCTCTGGCTCACGCCAAGGCCCGATGGCGCTCAACCCCACGGCGCTGCCCGCCCCCGGCGCGCCGTGGGTGTTTCTGAGCCCCCAGAGCCTCAAGGCGGACCCCGACGAGCAGGGTTTGTTCTCGCTTGGCAAAAAACCCATCTGGGAGATGATCTTCGCCCGCGACGGCGACGAGTGGATCTACGCCGGGGGCCGCGTGGCCCGGCGGGTGGCGCGCACGGCGCTGGATGAGGAGGTCGAGGCCGTGGTGGGCGCCTTGCCCGGCGTGGTCGGCGCGGCGCTGATCTGTGTGCTCGCGCCGGATCGTCCCCGAGGCCACCGGCAGCACCTGCTCCTCTTTGTGGGGGACCGCTCCGCGCGCGCAGAGGGGCTCATCTCTGAGGCCCAAGACGTGATCTTCGCCGAGCTTGGGCCGGGCGCGGCGCCGGATCTGCTCGATGTGTTGCCCCTCTTCCCTCGTCTAAACAAGGGCGGCGCCGTTGATCGTGCTTGGTGTGAGGCCCAGCTCCTCAACGGGGCCTTGGCCCGCAAACGGGCGCACCCCGCCGCCGCCGCGCTCACCCATCTCCGTGGGCTCCTGCGCGCCCTCACCGTGGAGGCCTGACCGTGCTGGATCGTGCGCTGATCACCCTGCCGCTCAGCGGCGCCCGAGCCATCGACAGCTACGATCCGCGCTTCGCGGAGCTCGCGGACGCGGTGCTGCGCGGTCGGTACATCGCCGCCGCTGAAGGCGCCGCGCGGCTGCTCGGTGAGCGTTTTTACGATGTGCGCCTCATCTCGTATTTTCTGTACGGCGTCGTCGTAGAGCAAGGCGTCGGGGGCATCACCTGGACCCTGAGCGTGGTGCGGGCCCTGGCGGACGCGGGCTGGCAAGGTCTAGGCCCCGTCCAGAGCCAACAAAAACACATCAAGGCCAGCATACGTTGGCTGTTTGACGCCATGAGCCGCCGTCTGCTGCACCTCGACGACGATCCCCAAGGCCGGGCGCGGTTTATGGAGGAGTGGGACGACACCCGCCGCGCGGCGCTCATCGACGCGGGGGAGGCCCTGGCGGTGCAGCTCGAGGGCCTGGGTGACCTCAACCTCGCCGCCCGGAAGCTCGTCAGCGCTCTGCGCACCCTCGCCGTGGCCCCGCCGCCGCCTCTGGTGGAGCCGACGCCGCCCCCGGCGCCGTCCACCATAAAAGATGAGGACGAAGACGAGGAGCCCGCCGCGGAGGAGGACGCCGAGGAGGGTTATGACGACGACGACGACGACGACGACGCCTATGACGAGCCCGCGGACGACTCCGACGACTCGTTTGACGAGGACTCCGATCACTCGTTTGACGAGGACGCTGAGGAGGAGTCCGACCCCTCCTCTGAGGCGCCCAAGCGGCAGGCCCCACCCGCCCGCGCAGGCCGCCCCCGCCTCACCGCGCCGCCCTTGGCCGCGGCCCCCGCCTGGGGTGAGCTGTTGGAGCGTCTCACGCTGTTTGAGCAGCTCGTTGAGGACGGCGCCACCACCCAGGCCGCCGTCGTCGCCGACGACATCGAAGACCGTCTCAACCACTTTGACCCCCGGCGGTATTTTCCGGCGCTCTTCGCCGGCTACTACGCCGCCCTCGCCGGCAACATGAGCGAGATCGAGGAGGCCTGGGAGGACCGTGAGTCGGCGCGGTGGCGGGTGCTCCGCCAGCTCTACCAGCTCGATCCCGAACGATTCCGTCGTGTGCGCTGAGCCAGTCTCAACACCAACCTCAGCGCCTATCTCTCAAAACTTCCCTCGGACAGGAGCCTCAGCATGTACCGCGTCGATCCCGCAGACAGGACGGTGCTCATCGCCAGCGCTGACGCGCGACCGCCCGAGCCCCGTCAGCTCTACATCCGGACGCCTGGCCCTGGCGGCGGCGAGGTGACCTACCGGCCCAACGTCGAGTTTCTCGACGCCAAGATGTACCGGCCCCACCTCTTCGGCGCCTCGATGGACCACGATCTCCAAGAGGGCGTCAGCGACACCGTGCGCCGAGGCCTTGAGCGCAACGAAGGCCTGATGAACAACCGCGTGACGCAGAGCCGCGAGGGCTACTCCGACAAGATCGGTCACCATGTACGAAAGACCCTCAAATACAAGCTTATCCCGGCGGTGAAAGGTGAGATCCGCGCGGGGAGGGCCCGCTTCGGCATCATCTCGCCCAACGACTGCGCGCGCTTCGCCATGGTGCTGCTCTGTCTCATCCGAGATCGACGGATTCGTTCGTCGGTCACGGCGATGATGACCCTCAAGCCGCGCATCGCGGCCCTGCGGTACAACTGCTGGATCGGCGACATGATGATGCTCGGTTACGGCGACGGCAGCCGCCACGGCATCACCTGCGTCGCCGTTGATAACGGCGCGCGGCAGTTCGTGACCTTAGAGGCGAACGCATGGAAGATCCTCGTGAAGCCCGAGTTCTTCATCTACAACAGCATGAACGAGCTCATCAACACCCACATGGCGAACGATCTCGACAACGCGCGGTCCCTGGTGCGGTTCTTGCCCCAGAACGCCACCCACCCGGTGATTGAGCGCAACATCGAGCCCGCCAACATGCTCGCGGGCGCTCGTGAGCTCGATCGTCTCATCGGGAAGTGGGGCAAGAAGGGCTTTCACGACATCTGGCACATGACCGCCACGGCGGCGGCGGTCCCGGTGCTCTACGATCGCGGCTGAGCGGCGCCGCGCGGCGCCCTTCAGATGGACATCGCGCGGCCCCGGCCCACCTTCTTCTTGACCGGCTGGAAATAACGCACGGCGTCCGCCGCCCCGAACGGCTCTCCGGCGAACAGTCGGCGCATCATCTCATCGAACCACAGCAGCAACAGCTCAATGAGCAGGGCTTGGCCGGGGGAGGCGGCGCGGAGCTTGGGCATGAGCTTGCGGGCGGTGCTGTAGATGACGACGTTCTCGATGCCCTTCGCGTTCTTGCCGATGCCCGTGTTGAGCTTGCCCTCGCGGTCCATCGCCACCCAGGTCTCTTTGATGAGCACGGCGGTCAGCACGATGCAGCCGTACTGCGAGGGGGTGAGGAGGGGGACCTTCGCGGTCTTGTACGGCCCGACCAGGAGCGAGTCGACGGGCACCTTCTTGAGCTTGGCGTTGTTCTCCAGATCGACGCGACGGATCCGCTCCCGCACGATGTTCTTGGAGCCGCAGGCCATACACTCGACGACGCTCAGCAGATCGGGGTGTTGGCGGTTGCAGCCCTTACACAGTCGCACCATGGGGGCCGCCGCGTACCCCCGCCAGTCGGCGATGTACTTCGCCGGGCTGCCGCTCTCGGGGTCTGTGTACATCTTGCTGTCTTCGATCGTGCCCGTTAGGTAGTCGTCCTTGTTGAACTTCTCTTTGGCGAAGGGCTGCAGCTCCAGCTTGGCGAGGCCTTGCACCACGTCGGGGCTATACAACAGCGCCTTTCCGAAGTCGATGAGGCGCAGGCGGCCGTTGAAGCGCATCATGTTGCCGCCGTGGATGTCGAGGTGCAGCACGCTCACCTCTTGGGTGAGCTCCACCTGCATGAAGTGCCGGGCGTAGTGCTCCACGGTGTCGAGATCCTGAAACACGGCGACGATGTCGGCGAGGGAGAGATCCGACCAGTCCACGTCCCCTTCGCCCAAGGCCAGAAGCAGGTATTGATCGCTGCCGCGCTGGAGGAGATCGAGGCAGGTGGGCGTCATCGCGCCCTCGGCGAAACGATACAGCCAACGATCCACCCGGGCGCGGGCCTCGACCGGCGAGAGCGTCGTGCCGCCGATCCCTTTGTACGGCGCCTTCTTCTTCACCTCGGACTTGATTCGTTTCCAGCGGGCGAGATCCCGCTTGTGCTGGGCGATGTCCCCGGTGCCCTCGGCGATCTTCTGGCGCAGGTTCTCTTCAGCGCGGTCGATGGTGCCCCAGGCGACGGCCTTGTAGTCGCCGGGGAAATGTTTGACGGCGAACTTGTTCCCGTGCTGGTCGACGCCGAGGTACACCGCGCCGCCCATCCCGCCTTTGCCCAACATCTTGATGATCCGGACCGTCTTGTTGACGTTCGCGAACTGAAGCGTGGTCAGCTCCTCCCAGGTGGCCTTCCCGGCGTTGATCTTCCGCTGGGCCTTCGTGGAGGTGCCCTCTGCGGGGCTGTAGTCGGCGGCGACAGACTCCAGCATGTTGGTGAAGCTCTCCACCTTCTTGAGCGCTTTGGTGAGCTCATACGCGACGATGAGGCCGCAGCGGCTCTTGACCTTCTCCACGAGCTTCCAGACCTGCTCTAAGGTCTTCTTCTCAGCCGCGAAGTCCGTACCGTTCTGGCTGTAGAGCTTTTGAAGGCCCTCGATCAGCGGCTTAAAGCCGTTGCCCTTGAGGAAGGTCTCAAAATGCCCCGCCTTGATCCCGTCTTCGCTGACCTTCTTCGCCACGGTCTTGGTGTGCCACGCATCAAACAGCGTCTCTGCCGCGCTCTTCGCCATCTTGGACTCCTGTGCGTTGGTGGGCGTTACGTTACCAGAATCGCGCCGCCAACACAACCTTTGGATCCACCCGCGGACACGGCTGTGCTACAACGGGAGCGCAGGCCGCGCGCTCGCGGCGGTGGAGCCCCCCCTGATCCCCTACACGCCCAGCGCGGCGGAGCGCCGACTGATTCAAGCGGCCCGGCGATTTGAGCTGGAGGCCCTGCTGCGCGCCCTGCAGAGCCTGGGGGTTCCCCGCGAGGCCGTGCAGTTTCAGAGCCACTGGACACGCACCAGCCCGGCGAGCTTTATCGAGTCGCTCAGCTTGGGCCGCGCCCCCGACGGGCGCCCGCGCGCCGTGATCACGCTGAACATGGGCCTGCTCTCGGCCCAGTCGCCCCTGCCCACCCATTTTTTGCGCGCCTTAGAGGACGCGCGTGTGGACGAGGACAAGGTCGAGGTCTTCTTTCATTTTTTTGATCATGTGTTGATCGCCCGGCACCTCGACGCCGCCCAGCGGGAGGCCCTGCCCCGGCAGACGGCCGCGCAGCTCTTGCGGGTGGTCGGCCTCAGCTCGCCGACGGGCCTTCATTGGCTGGCCACGCGGCTGTTCCCTGAGCTGGAGGTGTCTGTGGGCCGCGCTCCGGTCGCCCGGGCGGTGAAGACGCCGGAGCTCGTGCTGGGTGAGGCCACCCTCACTGAAGAGACCGTGCTCGGCGGCGCCGCCAGCGTGCCGACGGGCGGCCTGGAGCTGACGCTGATCGCTGAAGAGGTCGAGAACCCGGCGGGCCGCGCCTGGGCGGAGATCGTCGCCGAGCGCCTCGACGCCTTGTGGTCGGCCCTGGCCGATGAAGACCTCTCTGTGCGGGTTCGCCTGGTGACGCCCCGCCCCGAGGGCCTCGTCGAGCTGGGCCGCAGCCGCCTGGGCTTTGAGGCGATGACACAGTCCGAGGAGGGGGAGGTGGTCGTCGTGTTTGAGGCGGCGGCGCGCTGATCAGCGGCGAAGCACGAAGCCGTCCAGAGACTCGCCTATGCCACCTTCAGCGCGCACGAGGCGGCCGTCTCGGCGCTCCAAGGCCCAGCCCTCCCCGCGCGGGTGCAGGTCGGGCAACATCTGCCCAAGGATGTCGGTGGGGATTCGCATCGGCGCCTCGTCGTCGGGGAAGTCTACGGCGTCGAAGTCCAGGGCCTCGGGCTCAAAGGTCCAGTAGCCTCGGCCTCGGGGGCGGGCGGTCGTCACGCGGGCGGTTGGGGTCATGTGTCCTCGGATCAGGGGCTGTGCTCGATGGGCAGGCGGAGCAGAAACTTGGCGCCGCCGAGATCGTTTGAGCGGCCCTCCCAGGTCAAGGCGCCGCGGTGGCGCTCGGCCGCCCCTCGGGCGATGGCGAGGCCCAGGCCGGTGCCGGGCCGGGGGGAGGTGCGGGAGCGCCCAGAGACGAAGGGGTTAAACAGCGTCTTTGTGAGGGCCTCGGGGACGCCGGGGCCGTCGTCCTCTAGGGTGAGCACGGCGTCCGCACCCTCTGTGTGGACTCTGGCGCGCGCGGCCTTCGCCCCGGCCAAGACGGCGTTCTCCAAAAGCGCGCTCAAGAGGCGCACGAGCTGCGCGTGGTCGCCCTGAACCTCCACCTCACCCTCTACGGTCAGCGCCAAGGGCAGGCTCAGGGCCCGGCGCACCTCGCTGGCGGCCACCTCCGCGGCGTCGTGCAGGCCAATCGGCCGGGGCGTGATCGGCGACGGGCGGCCATACTCCAGGAGCTC